>Ga0154616_1011_pt28 | contig 17674 bp, 16 predicted proteins | sample Rifle2008BG13ft_FD_116045 | JGI IMG/M metagenome (GOLD analysis project Ga0154616, IMG submission 116045) | Candidatus Aminicenantes bacterium RBG_13_63_10
TGTTTGAACCCGCGCGAAATATTGCGGATGAGCCGGTTGCGGACGGGTTCGAGCATGCAGGACTCGACGACCCGGGCCACGGCCTCCTTTCGCCCGGGCCCCGGGACCTGCTTGATCTCGGCCACGAACCCGAGGTAGCCGGCAACGGTCATCTCCGGGTAAAGAGGGACGTTTTCGGGCAGGTAGCCGATGATCTTCTTGACCTCGTCGGGGCGGTCGAAGACGTCGAACCCGCCGACCGAGACGCGGCCTTCGCTCGCCGAGAGAAATCCGGTCAGGACGCGCATGGTCGTCGTCTTGCCCGAGCCGTTCGGCCCGAGCAGGCCCCAGATCTTCCCCTTGTCCACGGTGAAGCTGAGGTCGCGGACGGCCACGAAGTCGCCGTACTTTTTCGTCAGATGTTCCACGACGATCATCTCATGACACTCCTTGTCTATCTACATGCGCTCGGGCAGGGGAATGCCCATGAGCGTCAAGGCTGTTCTGAGAGTCTTCCGGACGATGTCGAGGATGAGCAGCCTCAGGGACTTGAGCCGTTCGTCCTCCTCGGCCAGGACGGGGTACTTGTGGTAAAAGCTGTTTGATTTCTGGCCGAGGATGAAGGCGAACTTGGCCAGGTGGGAGAACTCGAGCGTCTTCACCGAGCGACGCGTCTCCTCCTCGAGCTGCCCGGCCAGAACGGCGAGCTCCCAGAAATCGTCCATCTCTCCCGGTGATAGAGAACTCAGGGGCGGGACGTTTCGTTTCACCCCGTCCAGGACGTCCGCGGCCGGCCGTCCCTCCCGCTCCTCGAGCTTGCGGAAGATGCTGTTGAGGCGGACCAGGCTGTATTGGAGGTAGGGCCCTGTTTCGCCCTCGAAGCTCAACGCTTCCTCAAAGTCGAAGACGATGAGCGAATTTCGAGAGAACTTGAGCATGAAGTAGCGGAGCGCGCCCGAGGCGATCCGGCGGGCGGTGCCGGTCTTGGCCTCCGCGGACAGGTCGGGGTTCCGCTTCTCGATTTCCGTCAGGGCTTTCTCCTCCAGCCGGTCGAGGAGGTCGTCGGCCTTGACGCCCAGGCCCTTGCGGCCCGAGACCTCGAGGAAGGCCTTGTCGGCGTCATCCTCCGTCGGAGTGTAATCGAGCTCCTTCAGGCTTTTGGGCGAGAGGGCCACCATCTCGTAGGAGAAGTGGATGGATTTCTCGGCCTCCTCCGCATGCCCCAGGGCCTTGAGCCCCTGGACGACGATCTTCTGGAGGTAGGCCTGGCGGGTGTCGATGACGTTGTAGACCTTGGAGGCGCCCCCGAAAGAGGGGGCCGAGGGATTCCCGGCTTCCGAGGTCGAGATCCAGATCGTCCGTCCGTCCTCCTCGTGAAAAGGCTCGTAGCCGAAATCCTCGCCCAGGAGCCCGAATTTCCACATCTGGTAGGCGATGTCCTTGCCGACGTACGTCACCGTGCCGTCCGAGCGGACGATGATTTTTTCGCGCTCGGGGTCGTCCTCGAGGCGCATGACCCAGCAGCCCGAGTTCAGGCCCTCCGCGGCCAGGCTGACCGCGCCGCGCCCGCGGAGGAGGCCGAACGCTTTTTCCCAGAAGCGGCGGCCGAGGATGCTGCTCTCGCAGGGCAGGACGTCGTAGGTGACGCCGAGGCGCGCCATCGTAGCCAGGTGGGCGCGCAGGATGCTGTGGGAGATGTGCCGGGCCAATTCCGCTTCCGGGCCCTGTCCGTGCTCGACGCGCTTGACGATTTCGGCTTTGCGCGGCTGGGCCTCGGGGTGGGCGGCCAGATAAGCAGAGACGCGGGCGTAGAGGTCCCAGCAGAGGTAGTCGAATTTTCCGGGCAGGGTTTTGACCTCGGCGGGCGTTTTCTTTTCCATTTCCAGGAAGCCGAAAACGACGTCCACGACCTGGACGCCCGTGTCGTCAATGTAGTTCTGCACCTCGACCGATTCGCCCAGGCTGCGAAGGCAGCGGACGAGGGTGTCTCCCAGGCAGGCGTTTCGGAGATGGCCGATGTGGGCCGCTTTGTTGGGATTGATGTTCGTGTGCTCAACGACGATCTTGCGCTCCTCCGGTTTGAAGGCCGGGGCGCCGCCCGCGGCGAGAAGGGAGGCGATAAAAAGGCCGCGGTCGAGGAAGAAGTTGATGTAGCCCGGCCCCGCGACCTCCGCCCTGTTCACGCCCTCGAGATCCGCCAGACGGCTCAGCATGTCCCCGGCAAGGTCGCGGGGCGGAACCTTCATTTTCTTGGCCAATTGGAAGGGGAGGGTCAGGGCCAGGTCGCCGAAACGCGCATGAGGCGTGGGGGTCAGGTCGATGTCGGCGGGCTCGACCGGATAGGAATCCTTGAGGCGCGAGCATATCTCGCTTTTCAGCTTTTCCTTTACTAAAAGCATCGCGTTTCTTGTCCCTCTTTCGGCCGGCCTCAAACCCGCCCTTCTCGCATTTAGGGTTTCACCCCTGGGGCGAATTCCGGGGTTTGCCGGCTGACCGGGCCCGCGTTTCCGCGTAAATTCCTTCTGGTCGAAGTCAAATATTAAATCAACCGGCCTGAAATTTCAAATGATATCCCGAACGGCCGCTCACCGTCATGGCCGGGGGGGGAAATGCTCGCCAGCGTCTCACTCCTCAGGGCTTGCGGGCCAGGCAGAAGACCGTACTGCCGAACGGCAGGTTGAGGGAGCGCGTGAGGCGCGCCTCGAGCCTCATGACCTTTTCCAGGAGGGCGTTGAGGCCGGGGTTGATGGGCTTCAGGTTGGAGACGCACACTCGGGGGGCCGGCTGGACGAATTTCTGCATCAGTCGGACGGCGGCCACAGCGGGGAAGAGGAAGAAATTGAAATACCCTCTCCTCTCCGGCTCCAGGCCGGCTTCGCGGCACATCCCGTCGAGCGTCCTCCTCACATAGCGGCGGCCGATATGGCAGGCCAGGTCGTGCCGGCCGTGAATGAATTGGAACGCGGAATCCAGGATGAGAAGTCTTCCGCCCTTTTTCAGGACCCGGGCCGCCTCGCTCAGGGCGACCTCTTCGGAGGGGACGCTCTTGTGGGAAATGACGTCCAGGGCGGTCAGGAGGTCGAACGCACCGTCGGGGAAGGGGAGCCGTTCGACGCCCGCCCGTACGAGCTTCCGGAGGCCGCGCCGGAGGCTGAAATCCAGAGCTTCCGGAAAAAGGTCGCAGCCGTAGGGCTCGCCGTAGCTCCCGAGGAAGACGAGATTGATGCCCGTGCCGCAGCCGATGTCGAGAATCCGAAGCCGATGCTCCGCGCGCTCGAGCGGCTTGAGGACCTCGGCCATGATGAGACGCCGGCCGATGAACCACCAGTAGGCGTCCTCCAGCTCGAAATGCTTGCGGTATTCGTCTTTTTCCATACCTAGGGCCGGCTGCGCCGCACGGCTTCGACGGCCCGGCAGACCTCGTCGATCTGCTCCGGGGTGAGGGCCAGGCCGGAAGGCAGATAGAAGCCCTTCTTCGAAAGCTCGACGGATACGGGGAACGCGTCCTCCCCGGGCAGAAAATCTTTCCGGAAAACCGGCTGTTCGTGGACGGGGACGAAAAACGTCCGGGTGTCCACGCCCTTTTCTTTCAAGCGCGCCGTTAAGTCCTCGCAGGCCAAGCCGAACGACTTCTCCACCAGGACGGCGTACATCCAGTACACGCTCCGGCCCCAGGGTTTTTCGAGCGGCAGGGTCAGGCCGTCGATGCCCGAAAGTCCGCGGTGGTAGGCCTCGGCCATCTTCCTCTTGAGCGCGATGAACCTCTCGACCTCCTCGACCTGGGCCAGGCCGATGGCCGCCTGCACATTCGTCATGCGGTAGTTGTAGGCAAGGTCGGTGTGCAGGAACCGCCGCTCCGGCGAGTGGGCCAGGTCCTTGAGCCGCCGGCAACGCTCGGCGGTCGCGTCCGAATCGGTGACGACCATGCCGCCCTCGCCGGTGGTGATAATCTTGTTGGCGTAAAAGCTGAAGCAGCCCGCGTCGCCCATCGAGCCCGCGGGCAGGGGAGAGGGGAGGCGGCCGGACAGGTAGAGCGCGCCGTGCGCTTCGGCCGCGTCCTCGACGACAAGCAGGTTGTTCTCCCGAGCCAGATCAAGAATTTCGTCCATGCGGCAAGGATGCCCGTAGAGGTGGACGGGGAGGACGGCCCTGACCGCTCCGCCCGTCCTCTTGTGGACAAGCGCATTGCGGCCGGAATCGAATCGGCACCACTTGTGAATGAATTCCCGGAGCCTGTCAGGGTCGAGGTTGAATGTCTCGGGGTCGACATCCAGGAGGATCGGCTGCGCGCCCGTATAGAGCACGGCATAAGGCACGGCGATCATGGTCAAGTCCGGGACGATGACCTCGTCTCCCGGCCCGATCCCCAGGCTGGCCAGGGCCAGGTGGAGGGCGGTCGTGCCCGAGGTCGTGGTCACGGCGTGCTTGACGCCGACGAAAGCGGCGAAAGCTTCCTCGAAGCGCCGGATGTAGCTTCCGGCGGACGAGATCCAGCCCGTGTTCAGGCAGTCCAGGACATAGGTCTGGGTGTTGGCGCCCAGCAGGGGTTCATTGACGGGGATCATCCGGCTCAGAAGTACTCCTTGTCGTCGAACCCGGCATAGGGGCCCTGCTTGACCTCGATGATCTTGGAGGGCTCAAGGACGACGAGGCGGTGCCCGCCTCGGGCGAGGAGGATGGCGTCCCCGCCCTCCAGGACGAAGGTTTCGAGGTGCCGCCGCTCATCGTCGTAAAGCTCGACCTGCACGCGGCCGGAGAGGAGCACGAGAACTTCCTGGGTGTGGAAAATCTCCCGCTTGACGAGCTTGTGGCGGTGGCGTTCGACGACCTTGCCCCGATCGTGCTGCAGCAGGCCCAGTTGCTGGGAGAATTCTCCCGGCGTCAGAAAGCTCACCCCGGGCTGATCGCATTCTTTCTTGAGAATGATGGCGTAGATCTGGCCGTCCTTGATGATCTCCCGCACGCCTTCCATGTTTTATCGCGTCCTGTTGATTTTCGTCAGGCGGAGCCGCAAGGGCAGGATAAAATATTTCCAGCCTTTTTTCAAGAAGTCGATGACATGAACGAACGTTTTTCCTTTGCCCGCCCGCCGGGCCCGGCAGAGGTAGGGGATCTCGCCCGGCTTGAAGCCGAGTTTTTTCGACCGGTAAACGAGGTCGATGAAATAGTCGCCGTATCCGCCCCGCAGGGGGACGCGCTCCAGGACCTCCCTGCGGACGGCGATGAAGCCGCTCGTCCAGTCCGTGAACCAGGAGCCCAGGATGAGGCGCAGGTAGCGGTTTAAGGCCAGGCTGAAGAGGTAGGCGGTCAGGGAGTCGTGGCCGCCGGTGATGATCTCCACTCCGCCTCCGGGGAGGTAGCGGCTGCCGACGGCCAGGTCGAGCCCGCCCTTGAGCTTCGCCAGGAGCGCGGGAATGATCTCCGGGGGCATGGACAGGTCGCTGTCCATCCAGACGCAAACCCGGCCGCGGCTGAGGTTGACGCCGTCGCGCAGCGCCGAGGTCAAGCCCCGCTCCTCCGTGCGTCGGAGAAGCCTGATGTTTTTTGTCCGGCGAGCCAGCCGTTCCACCAGGCGCCAGGTGCCGTCCGGAGAGTCGTCGTCCACGACGATGACCTCGGTTCCCGGCGGCGTGTTTCTCAAGATGTCCTGAATGAGGGGGACGATGTTGTCTTTTTCGTTGTAGGTGGGCAGGATGACCGACAGGGCGCAGTCTTTCGCGCGTCCGGTTTTCATCGCGGGCTTATAATACACTTATTGCCGACTGAATGCCATTGCCCTCGATTTTCCGAAATAATTCTATTTCAACCGGGTGTCGGAATCATCCCTCGGCCCTATTGCGGAGAAGACCTCCATCGGAGGCCTTCTTAAAGTTGACACGGCGAGGCCCTCTGATTTAATTTGACCCTGAAACCGATGAAAAACTCGCCGCTCAAGGGATCCGCCAAGAACAAGAAGAAAGAGACTGGGGCGTCCTGGGCGCGCATGGACACCCGGCAATACATCCGACGCGTCGCCGGGCTGGATCAATGGAGAAATGTCCCGGGAAAAACGAGCGAGGAGCTGGCCAAGATCGAGCTTCATTACCGCACCATCATCGAGGAGACGGGTGCGGGCGTGGCGGCTGTCGATGGGCGCGGTTTTCTCATCTTCGTCAACCGGGGATTGTGCCGCATGATCGGATACGGCCGGGAGGAGCTGCTGGGCAGGCCGTTTTCGGATTTCCTTCATCCCGAGGACAGGGACAAAATCATCCGGTTTTTGCTGGAGGCCAGGGCGAATCCGCAAAAAAAGCTCCGCCTGGATTTCCGGGCCGTTCACAAGGACGGAAGGATGGTCTATTGCGACGCCCGGCCGACCATCCTGCCGGGCAGGGGCAAGGTCGACGCCTTTTACGCCATCATCAACGACATGACGGCCTACCGGGAGGCTGAGGAGAAGCGGCGCACGGCCCACGAGCGGCTGCAAACGCTCCTGTCCTCGACCTCCGCCGTGTTTTTCGCCTCTGAACCTCATGGGGAGTTCCGCACGACCTATATCAGCGACAACGTCGTCCAGATGACGGGTTATGAACCCGCCTCCTTTATCAGGAATTCCCGTTTCTGGGAGAACCGTCTTCATCCCCGGGATAAGGACAGGGTCCTGGCCGAATGGCTCCAAATCCTGACCCGGAAATCCCTGACGCTCGAATACCGCTTCCGCCGCCGGGACGGCTCGTATCTCTGGGTGCGCGAGGACATGCGCCTGGTCGAGGACGAAACGGGGAAACCGCGGGAGATCACCGGCTTCTGGGTGGACATCACCGCCCGCCGGGCCGCAGAGGAGTCCTTGCGCAAGAGCGAGATGACCTATCGCCATCTCTTCGAGCAGAGCAACGACCCCATCCTGCTCATCGGCTCAAACGGCCGGATCATCAGAGCCAACCAAAGGGCCGCGGATATGCTGGGCTACGGGAAGGACGAGCTCATCGGCTTCCATTTCCGGGACACGATCGCCCCCTCGGAGCACCCCGACGCCGAGGACAAGTTCAAAGCCCTGATTAACGGGAAAGCCATCCCTCATTGCGTCCGGAGGGCCCGCCGCCGAGACGGCACGGAGTTTCCCGTGGAGATCAACGTTTCGCTCATGCGCGACCCCGACGGGAGGCCGCTCTTCGTCCAGAGCATCGTCCGCGACATTACGGAGAGGGTGAAGGCTGAGGAGGCGATCCAGTCCGCCCTGAAAGAGAAGGACATTCTTCTCCGGGAGATCCATCACCGGGTCAAGAACAACATGCAGATCATCGTCAGCCTGCTTCGCCTTCAATCCCGGCAGATCAAGGAGGAAGCCCTGAGGGAGATGTTCAGGGTCAGCCAGTCGCGCATCCAGTCCATGGCCCTCATCCATGAAAAACTCTACCAGTCCCGGGACCTGGCGAGCATCGACTTCGGGGCTTATGTCGACGTCCTGGTCGCCTATCTGCGCACGTCTTCCAGCCCGGACGCCACCCGGGTCAGGATGGAGGTTCAAGTCGGCGACGTCAGCCTGGATATCAACCGGGCCATCCCCTGCGGCCTGATTATCAACGAGCTCGCGACCAACGCCCTGAAATACGCCTTCCCCGGGGGCGGGCAGGGCCTGATCCGCATCGCCATGAGCGAGTCGAAAAAAGGGGGCTTCTCCCTGACGGTCAGCGACGACGGCGTCGGCCTGCCGGAGAATATCGACCTCGACAAGCCTGAAACACTGGGGCTTCAGATTGTCGCGGACCTCGTGCGGCAGCTCGACGGCCGCCTGGCCGTGGAGCGCGCGGGCGGGACGACATTTCGGATCGACTTTTAATCGTTCCCCGCCTTGGAGACATCTCCATTGATGGTCTTGCTGTCCCTGATAAGGAAGACGGAGCGGACAGGGTTCCCGTCAGCGGCCCGACTCGCCCAACAATGGTCGGAGGAGCAGGCCGGGTGTCGCAGAAACCCGGGCGAGGCTTGAACGACGCCATCATCTGTGATACTTAATACCTTCATCATTCGGCTTCTTAGGAACAGATCATGAAGATGACGCGTTTTCATTCCCTCCACAAAAAACACGGCGCCAGAATGATCGAATTCTTCGGCTGGGAGATGCCCGTCGAATACCGGGGCATCATCGACGAGCACTTGGCCGTCCGGCGGCAAGCCGGGCTGTTCGACGTCAGCCATATGGGCGAGATCCAGGTCCGGGGGCCGCAGGCCCCGGCGTTCCTTCAATTCCTGACCCCCAACGTCGTGGCGCGGCTCGCACCCGGCAAGGTTCAGTACACGGCCCTGACGACGCCCCAGGGGACGTTCGTCGACGACATGCTGATCTATTGCCTGGAGCCCGATGCCTACCTGCTGGTGGTCAATGCCTCCAATACGGACAAGGATTTCCGCTGGGTAGCCGGCCACGCTCCGTCTTTTGACGTCCAGGTCGAGAACGTGAGCGACACATACAGCCAGCTCGCGCTCCAGGGGCCGGCCGCGGAAAAAATATTGCAGCCGCTCGCCGATATCTCCTTGGCCGGGATGAAGTCCTTCACCTCTGCCTTCGGTCGCGTGGCCGGCAAGGATTGCCTCGTCTCCCGCACGGGATATACGGGCGAGGACGGGTTTGAGATTTATACGCGTGAGGCCGATCCCGCTCCTGTCTGGGAAGCCTTGATGGCCCGGGGCGCGGCCGAAGGCCTGCAGCCCATCGGGCTGGGAGCCCGCGATACGCTTCGTCTCGAAGCCAAGCTCATGCTTTACGGCAACGACATCGATGAGACGACAACCGTGCTCGAAGCGGACTTGAAGTGGATCGTCAAGCTTCATAAGGGCGATTTCCTGGGCCGAGAGGCGCTGCTGAGGCAGGAGGAGACGGGGCTCAAGCGGAAAATCTCCGGTTTCGAGCTCCTCGACCGGGGCATCGCCCGCCCTCATTACCCGGTTTTTTCCGGGGGAGCGAAGGTGGCCGAAGTCTGCTCCGGAACGTTCTCCCCCCTGCTCAAGAGAAGCCTGGGCCTGGTTTACCTGCCCCTGGAGCTTACCGGCCTCGGCGCGGAATTCGAGGTTGAAATCCGCAACCAGAGGACGCGGGCCAGGGTCGTGCCCACGCCTTTTTACAAACGTCCGGCGGTTTGAGGCGAAGGCCGGAGCGCTTGAAATAGAGAGCCTTAAGGAGGAGCGCATGTATCCCGGAGATTTTTACTACACCAGGGACCACGAATGGGTTCAGCTCAAGGGCCGGGAAGCCGTGGTGGGCATCACTGATTTCGCCCAGAAACAGCTCGGCGACGTGGTCTTCGTCCAGCTTCCCGAAGTCGGCACGAAACTGGAGGCGCACCAGAGCATCGGGGCCATCGAGTCGGTCAAGGCCGTGTCCGACGTGTTTTCCCCCCTCGCCGGGGAGGTGACGGCCGTCAACCAGGACCTGGCCGACAACCCGGAGCTCGTCAACCAGGACCCGCACGCCAAGGGCTGGATCATGAGGCTCAAGCTGTCCGACCCCAAGGCCGCGGAGACGCTGATGAGGGCCGCTGAATACGAAAAATATCTGGAGGGGCTGGACAAGGAAACATGAGCTATATCTCTCTCAGCGAAAAAGACAAGAAGGAGATGCTGGAGCGGGCGGGAGCCGCCTCGATGGAAGACCTCTTCGGAAGTCTGCCCGGGGAAATCCGGCTCCATCGCCGGCTCGATTTGCCGGAGGGGTTGAGCGAGCCGGAACTGCTGGCCCGCCTGGAGGAGATCGCCGGAAAGAGCACATACGGCCGATGTCTTTCCTTCCTGGGCGCCGGAGCCTACCGTCACGTCATCCCCACGGCCGTGGAAGCCCTGAGCTCCCGGGGCGAGTTCCTAAGTCCTTACACGCCCTACCAGCCCGAGGTCAGCCAGGGCACGCTCCAGGTCATCTTCGAGTTTCAGACGCTCATCTGCCAGCTGACGGGCATGGACATCGCCAACGCCTCGCTCTACGACGGCGCTTCGGCGGCGGCCGAGGCGACGCTCATGGCCAACCGCCTGAACGGCAGGACACGGCTCCTCCTGCCCCGCTCCCTCCATCCTCACTACCGGCGCACGATCGAGACTTACACGCGGAACACGAACCTTGAGCTCGTCGAGGTGGCCTACGGCGCCGGCGGGGGACTGGACCTTCGGGACCTCGAGTCCAAGCTAGACGACCGGACGGCGGCCGTCCTCTGCCAGATCCCGAATTATTTCGGCGTTGTGGAGGACTTCAAAGCCGCGGCCGACCTGGCCCACGGCCGGCGGGCCCTGGCCGTGGCCGTAGTGGCTGAGGCCGTCTCGCTCGGAATCCTTGAAGCGCCGGGCCGGCTGGGAGCCGACATCGTCACCGGCGAAGGGCAGTCGTTCGGACTGCCGCTCGGCTTCGGGGGACCCTATCTGGGTTTCATGGGCTGCGGCCGCGATTTCCTGCGCCAGCTCCCCGGCCGGATCTCGGGCTTGACCGTAGACCTGGAAGGCCGGAGGGGTTTCGTGTTGACCCTTTCGACGCGGGAGCAGCACATCCGGCGCGAAAAGGCGACGTCCAACATCTGCACCAACCAGGCCTGGTGCGCCCTGAGGGCGACGATCTTCCTGGAGACGATGGGACACGACGGGCTGAGGGAGCTTGCCGGCCGGAACATCCACAAGGCCCGCTATGCTCTGGAGACACTGGCGGAGGTTCCGGGAGTCGAGCCCCGGTTCAGCGGCCGTGTTTTCAATGAGTTCGTCCTCCAACTGCCTGAAAACTGGGCCGCCGTGGACACCGGGCTGCGCGGCAAGGATATCCTGGCCGGAGTCGAGCTGGAAAGGGATTTCCCCGAGCTCAAAGATTGCGTCCTAGTGAGCGTGACCGAGATGCACACGAAGGAGGATATCGACCGCCTGGCCTCTTCGCTCCGGGAGGCGCTCCGATGAACCGCGAGCCGCTCATCTTCGAGGTAAGCGAAAAGGGCAAGCGGGCTTTCCGCCTGCCGAAGCTCGACATCCCTAGGCGCAAAGACAGCCTGGAGGGATATCCTCTCCGCGAGGAAATCGAGGGGTTTCCCCATGTCTCGGAAGTCGAGGTCGTCCGGCACTTTACCCGCCTGTCGCAGCTGAATTACGCCGTGGACCTCGGGTTCTATCCGCTGGGATCGTGCACGATGAAATACAACCCCAGGGTCAACGAGCGAGCGGCGGCGCTCCCCGGCTTCTCAGCGGTCCATCCCCTGGCGCCCGAGGAATACATCCAGGGTTGCCTGGAAGCCGTCAAGCGGACAGAGGAGCTCCTGTGCGAGATCACGGGGATGGATGCTTTCACCCTCCAACCCGCGGCCGGCGCCCAGGGGGAGCTCGTGGGCATGATGCTCATCCGCGCCCGGTTGACCGACCGGGGCGACCCGCGACGGATCGTCCTCATCCCTGATTCGGCCCACGGCACCAACCCCTCGAGCGCTCACCTCTGCGGCTACGGGGTCCAGGAGATCAAGTCGGACGGCTCAGGCCGGGTCGACCTGGCCGACCTCGACCGGGCCATGACCCCCGAAGTGGCGGCCCTGATGCTGACCAACCCCAACACCCTGGGGGTGTTCGAGACGGACATCAAGAAAATCGCCGGTCTCGTTCATTCCCGGGGCGGGTTCCTCTACATGGATGGAGCCAACATGAACGCCCTATGCGGCATCTGCCGGCCGGGCGACATGGAGGTGGACGTCATCCACCTGAACCTGCACAAAACCTTTTCCACCCCGCACGGCGGGGGAGGGCCGGGCGCTGGACCCGTGGGCGTCAGGGAAGAGCTCGCGCCCTACCTGCCGGGACCGGTTGTCGCCAGGCGGGACGGCCGTCTCATCCTGGTCGAGGACCTGCCAAGGAGCATCGGCCGGGTCCGGAGCTTTTATGGCAATTTTTTAGTCGTGGTCAAGGCTCTGGCCTACATCCTCACCCTGGGGGCCGAGGGGCTGCGCGAGATGTCCGAGGTCGCGGTGCTCAACGCCAACTACATCCGCAGGAGCCTGGAGGGAATTTATCACCTCAAATACCAGACTCCCACGCTCCATGAATGCGTCTTCTCCGACAAGCTTCAGAAGGAGCACGGCGTCACGAACCTGGATATCGCCAAGAGGCTGATCGATTACGGAGTCCATCCACCGACCATGTCCTTCCCCCTGATCGTGCCCGGAGCGTTGATGATCGAGCCGACCGAGACCGAGCCGCGGCGGGAGCTGGACATCTTCATCGAGGCCATGAAGGCCATCGCCCGGGAGGCCGAGGAAAATCCGGAGATCCTCAAGTCCGCGCCGCACGTGTCCTATGTCCGGCGCCTGAACGAAACCGCGGCGGCGCGCAACCCGGTGCTGAGATGGACCCGCGACCTGAAGGAGCCCTCCGCGGGCTGAGGCCGCAGGGGAGCGGGCCGGAAAGGGAGGATGACGAGGCGGACATGACGCTCCAAGACCTGATCATGAGTCTCCAGAAATTCTGGGCGGACCGCGGCTGCTACCTGGCCCAGCCTTACGACGTCGAAGTCGGCGCGGGGACGATGACTCCCGACACGTTCTTTCGCGTCCTGGACAAGAGGCCCTGGCGGGCGGCCTATGTCCAGCCCGCCCGCCGTCCGGCCGACGGCCGCTACGGGGACAACCCTCACCGGGTGCAGAAGCACCACCAGTACCAGGTCATCATCAAGCCCTCGCCGTCCGACATCCAGCGGATGTATCTCGACAGCCTGGCCGGCCTCGGAATCCGGCTCGAGGACCATGACCTCCGCTTCGATGAGGACAACTGGGAGTCGCCCACGATCGGCGCATGGGGCGTCGGCTGGCAGGTCATGCTCGACGGCCTGGAGATTTCCCAGTTCACATATTTTCAGCAGGCCGGCGGCATCGACCTCGTCTCCGTGCCCGCGGAGATCACCTACGGCCTGGAGCGCCTGGAGATGTTTTTGGAGGAGAAGGACGACATCTACGACCTGTGCTGGTCGGCGGACGTCTCCTACCGCGATCTGCGGCACCGCGAGGAGAGGGAGTTCTCGGCTTTTAACTTCGAGCAGGCCGGAGTCAAGGGACTGCAGCAGCAGTTCGGGCTTTTCTCCCGGGAAGCGGCCCGGCTCATCAAACGGGACCTCCTCCTGCCGGCCTACGATATGTGCCTGAAGTGTTCCCATGTCTTCAACCTCCTGGACGCGCGCGGCGCGATCAGCGTTACGGAGCGGGTCAAGCTCATCTCCGAGATCCGGGCGCTGGTCATCCAGGTAGCCCGAAAATACGTCGGCCGCCCCGATGGGGACGGGGAAGCAGCCCTGCCATGAGCGATTTCCTGCTCGAGATCATGACCGAGGAACTGCCCGCCTCGCACGTCCGCGCCGGTTTGGAACAGCTTCAAACGGCGCTCGCCTCCGAGCTTCAGGCCGCCGGCCTTCTCCCCGAGGGAAGCGTGGAAGTGTTCGGCACCTGCCGCCGGCTCGTCGCCAAGGCCGCGGTCGCCGCCCGCCAACCGGACCGCGTGGAAAAGGTGATCGGCCCGCCGCGGTCGGCGGCCTTCAAAGCGGACGGGACTCCCACGCCGGCGGCCCTGGGCTTCACCAAGTCCAGGGGCGTGGATCTTTCCCGGCTCGAAATCTATGAGACCGAGCGGGGGGCTTATGTCGGGTTCGCCAAAACCGAGGAAGGCCGTCCGGCCTCGGACATCCTGCCCGATGTCCTGTCCCGGGTCATCTCGGGACTCAGTTTTCCCAAGATGATGCGCTGGGCGGACAACCCCTGCCGGTTTTCGCGCCCGGTTGTGAACCTCCTCTGTCTGGTCGACGGGCGGCCGGTCTCCTTCAAGGCCTGCGGGCTGGCGTCTTCGGACTTTACCTGGGGACACAAAATCTTTTTCCCCGAGCGCAGGATATTCCCCGGGAGCTTCGAGGACTACCGGGACAGCCTCCGCGCGGCGGCGGTGGTCATCGAGCCCGGGGCGCGACGGGCCATGATCGAGGAGGGAATGCGCCGGCTCCTCGAACCGTTGAGATCCCGGGTCCATCCCGATGCCGAGCTGCTGGAAAAACTCGTTTACGATGTCGAACAACCCCATGTTTTTCTCGGCTTTTTCGACGAGGAATACCTGCGCCTTCCCCTGGAAATCCTGAGCACGGCCATGCGGGAAGGCCAGCGCCTTTTTTCAGTCGTCAAGGACGGCCGCCAGCTGGCGCGCTTCATCGGCGTAGCCGACATCAAGCAGGACGGCCAAGGCCATGTTTTGAGGGGCAACGAACGGGTCCTGAAGGCCAGGCTCAAAGACGCCGATTTCTTCTGGCAAGCCGATGTCAAAATCCCACTCCAGGACAGGGCTGAGGGGCTGGCGCGGGTCGTCTTCCAGGAAAAGCTGGGGAGCTATGCGGATAAAGCCCTGCGGTTGAAGAAACTCGTCTCTTATCTCTGCGACAAGGTTGAAGCCGGACGGATAAAAAAAGACGCGGCGCTGGCCGCGGAGCTGTGCAAGGCCGACCTGCTCACGGATATGGTCCGCGAATTCTCTTCCCTCCAGGGACGGATGGGAGGGCTTCTGGCCCGGGAGCAGGGTTTGAGCGCCGAGGCGGCCCGGGCGATCTACGAGCATTACCAGCCGATGAGCCTCGAGGACGCTTCCCCGTCTTCTCCGCTGGGCGCGGTCCTCAGCCTGGCCGACAAGCTGGACTCGATCGCGGGCGTCATGGGGCTGGGCATCCAAAGCACGGGTTCGAGCGACCCGTTCGGGCTGCGCCGCAACGCCCACGGCGTGTGCAAGGTCGTCCTGGACAGGAAATGGGAAATTTCCCTCGAGCGGCTGGTGGACAAGGCGGTCGCCGGCTTCGGCCCGAAGCTGGCCCGGCCCGCTCCGGAGGTCAAGGTTTCGGTCCTGGATTTTTTCCGCGGCCGCCTGCGTTTCATTTTCGAGCGGGAGGGCCATGGCTACGATTTGATCAACGCCGCGCTCGGCGCCGGAATCGATAATATTCTTTTCGCCCGCCGGCGTCTTCTAGCCCTGTCCGAGCTCCGCTCGAGCACCCAATTCGAGCCCTTCATCCTCATGGCCAAACGGGTCAACAACATCCTCCGGGGGCAGCCGGAATGCCGAGTCAACGCCGGCCTGATGACGGACAGGGAAGAGAAAGAGCTCTGGTCGATATACGGCCTGGTCAAGGACAACGCGGCGTCCATGTGCGCCCGGGGCGAATTCCTCCAGGCGCAGAAGATGGTCTTCCGGCTTCAGCCCGCGCTCAACGCCTTTTTCGACAAGGTGCTGGTCATGGCCGAGGAGAAGAAGCTCCGCCAGAACAGGCTGGGCATGCTTCAGGCCGTCAGCCGCCTCCTCCTCCAGGTGGCCGATTACAGCCAGGTGGTGGTCGAGGGGGAGAAAGCATCGAAATAGAAGACGGGGTCGCGTCTACACTTTCCACTTCAGCGCCAGCGCCCTTCCCCGACGATCGTTGACACCCCGGACGTGGGAATTGGCTATCAACGAATTATTATGGGATAGCGTGAAGTTATCGAGTCGAAGCCAGGAAGTGGAAAGTGTAGACGCGACCCCCGTTCTTATTTTTGGCTCCCAGTCAAGGCAGAGAGAATCCTGTCAGCGATTTTGGATTGAAAATGAGGTTCAACCCGCGGCGAATTAAAGGCCGTATTTCTGGACGATCTCGTCCTTGGTCCTGCCCAGGATGTCGTGCTTTTGACCCACCTTGCGGAAGGCGTCGAGGGCCTTTTCCAGGTGGTGGATTTCGTGTCCGGCCGAGACCTGGGTCCGGATACGGGCCTGGCCCTTGGGCACCACGGGGAAGAAAAACCCCATGGCGTAGACGCCCTCCTGGTAAAGATCGCGGGAGACGTCCTGGGACAACTTGGCGTTGAAGAGCATGACCGGCACGATCGAAGTGTCGCCCTCCTTGAGGATGAACCCGGCTTCCTTGAGGCCCTTGCGCCAGGACTCCGTGTTGCGCTCGAGCTTGTCGCGGCGCTCGGTGCTCTGCATGAGCAGGTCGAGCACGCGGAGCACGCCCGAGACGATGACCGGGGCGATGGTGTTGGAGAAAAGGTAGGGCCTGGCCCTCTGCCGGCACATCTCCACGATCTCCCGCCGGCCGCTGACGCAGCCGCCGCTCGCGCCCCCCAGGGCTTTGCCGAAGGTCGTGGTGATGATGTCGATCTTGCCCATGACCCCGAATTTCTCGTGGACGCCGCGTCCGGTGCGGCCGACGTATCCCGAGCCGTGGGAGTCGTCGACGAAGACCATGGCGTCGTAGGCTTCCGCCAGGCGGACGATCTCGTCCATCCGGGCCGTATCGCCGTCCATGGAGAACACGCCGTCGGTGATGATCATCCGCAGGCGCTTGTCCTGGTGGAGCTTGAGCTTCTCCTCGAGATGCTCCATGTCCGAGTGCTTGTAGGTGTCCTGCATGGCCTTGCACAGGCGCATGCCGTCGATGATCGAGGCGTGGACCAGGCGGTCGGCGATCATGACGTCCTTGTCTGTGAGGACGGCCTCGAACACGCCGGCATTGGCGTCCATGCAGGAGGGGAAGAGGATCGTGTCCTCGGTCCCCAGGAACTCGGTGACCTTCTTCTCCAGCTTGTCGTGGATGTCCTGGGTGCCGCAGATGAAGCGCACCGAGGACATGCCGTAGCCGCGGGAGTCCAGCCCCTCGTGGGCGGCCTTGATGACCTCGGGGTGGCTCGACAGTCCCAGGTAGTTGTTGGAGCACATGTTGATGACCTTCTTCAGGGGCGAGCCGGAGGGGAATTCGACGTCGATGTCGGCCGCCTGGGGGGCGTGGATGTAGCGCTCCTGCTTGAACAGCCCCTGGGCCCTGAGGTCGTCAATCTCCTTCTGATACAGAGTCCGCGTTTGGTCTTTATAGGCCATGATGATTTCTCCCCAGGATTGAGTTTCCGGTTTTTTTCTTCTCCGGCCGCAGTCGGCTACTTCTTGGCCTGGAACTCGCGCACCAGGTCGCAGATCTTGTTGACCGAGTCGAAGGCCTCGGGAGCGGCCTTGTCGTCGGGGATGGAGATCGAGTACTTGTTCTCCAGGAAACGCTTCAGGGAGACCATGGAAAACGAATCGACGATCCCTCCCGAGATCAGGGGCGTGTCCAGGGTGATCTCCTGGCTGTCGTCCTCCAGGTATTCGCGCTTGACGTAATCCAGGACGATGGCCTGCATGTCATCCATGTTGGGACTCCTTAAAATTTCTCAGGTTTCATCATAGCCGGAGGCCTCAGTCGTTTTCAAGCGAGGATGTGTCTCCGACTTCCTCGCCCCACTCCTTGGCATGCAGCAGCCGGCGCATGATCTTGCCGCTTCGGGTCTTGGGCAGGGCTTCGACGAACTCGATCTCCTGGGGCATGGCCAGAGGGGAAAGCTTCTTGCGGATGAAGTTCATGATCTCGAGCTCCATGTCCGCGCCGGGGGCATGGCCCGGCTTGAGGGCGACGAAGGCCTTGACGACCTCCATGTTGATCTCGTCGGGCTTGGAGACGACGGCCGACTCGGCCACGGCCCCGTGCTCGAGGAGGGCCGATTCGACCTCGAAGGGGCTGACCAGGTGGCCGCCGGTGTTGATGACGTCGTCGTCGCGGCCTACGAACCAGAAGTAGCCGTCCTTGTCCAGGCGGGCCCGGTCGCCGGTGAGGTACCAGCCGTTCTGGAACTTCTTGCCGTAGGTCTCCTCGTTCTTCCAGTAGGTGCGCATCATGGACGGCCATCCG
>Ga0154616_1196_pt1 | contig 13575 bp, 15 predicted proteins | sample Rifle2008BG13ft_FD_116045 | JGI IMG/M metagenome (GOLD analysis project Ga0154616, IMG submission 116045) | Candidatus Aminicenantes bacterium RBG_13_63_10
GGGTCGGGCGGGCGGCATGAAGTTCCGCCACGGCCGGCTCGACATCGGCCGGGCCATGTCTCCGCCGCTCATCCGCGCCGTGAAGAAGGACATGGATTCGAGCCGGGTCGTCATCATCGACGCCCCGCCCGGGACGAGCTGCCCCGTGATCGAGAGCTTGAAGGGCAGCACCTTCTGTCTCCTCGTCACCGAGCCGACGCCTTTCGGGTTGCACGACCTGGAGCTCGCGGCCGGCGCGGCCAAGGAAATGAACATCCCACGCGGCGTGGTGATCAACAGGGCCTCCCTGGGCGGAGGAGACGGAGAGGTCCGGGATTTCTGCTCCCGGGAGGGGATACCCGTCCTGATGACCATCCCCTTCGACCGCCGGATCGCCGAGGCCTACTCCCGGGGGGAGACGCTCCTCGAAGCGTTTCCGCCTTACAGGAAGCCGTTCCTTGAGCTTTTCGAGAGCATCGAAAGAACCCGGCCGTGAAACAGGTCGTCGTCATCAGCGGCAAGGGGGGGACCGGTAAAACCGTCCTCACGGCCTGCTTCGCCGTCCTGGCCCGGGGCGCCGTCCTGGCCGACGTCGACGTCGACGCCTCGAACCTCCATCTCCTGCTCCGGCCGGAGATTCAAGAGCGGCACGTCTTCCACGGCGGCCGGAAGGCCGTGATCGACGCCGAGGCGTGCTCCGGGTGCGGCCTGTGCCTGCCCGCCTGCCGGTTCGACGCCCTCGTCGAAGGCCGCGAAGGAAAAGTGTCCGTCGACCCCCTCTCCTGCGAAGGGTGCGAGATCTGTTTCCACGTCTGTCCCCACGGCGCCGTGACGCTCGAGCCCCACGTATCGGGCACAATGTACGTCTCCACGACGCCTTACGGCCCTTTCGTGCATGCCCGCCTGGCCGTCGCCGAAGCCAACTCCGGAAAGCTCGTCACCGAGGTCAGGAAGAAAGCCGCGCGGATCGCCGAGCGCGAAGGCCGAGGCCTGATCATCATGGACGGGTCCCCGGGGATCGGCTGCCCCGTCATCGCCTCTCTGACCGGAACGGACCTGGCCCTCATCGTGACCGAGCCGACGCCCTCCGGCCTTCACGACTTGGAGAGAATTTTCGAACTGACGCGCCATTTCAAAATCGGGGTTGCCTGCTGCATCAATAAATTCGACATCAATCCGGAGAATTCCGGACAGGTCGAGGCGTGGTGCCGGGAGCGCTCGATTCCCGTGGCGGGGAAGATCCCCTTCGACCCGGCCGTGCCGGAGTCCGTCGTCCGGGGGACCCCCTTCGTGGAGCACGTCTCGAACCCGACCTCGGACGAGATCCGAAAAACGTGGGGCGCCGTGCTGAGTCTTATCGCTTGAATGAGGAGGTGCTCATGTCTGTCATCCTGTCCGTTCTCATGGCCGTCCTGACCTCGGTCTCAGACGGCCGCCGGGAGCTCAAGCCCGGCGGCCTCCCCTCCGGAGGGACGATCCGATTCACCATTCTCTACGACAACTATCTCCATAAAGAGGGGACGAGGGCGGACTGGGGCTTTTCCTGCCTGGTCGAGGGGACGGAAAAAACCATCCTCTTCGACACGGGAACCGACCCCCGGATCCTTCTCCACAACGCCGAAGTCCTGGGCGTTGATTTAAAAAATATCGACCTCATCGTCATCAGCCACAACCACGGCGATCACACCGGCGGGCTGCCCGCCGTCCTGGAGAGAAATCCGGCGGTCACGGTCTTCGCCCCGAAATCCTTCCCCTCGTCCTTCGGCCGCGGCGTGGAGGACAGGAAGGCCGCCTATCGGGCCGTCGATTCCCCGGTCGAGATCTGCCCGCGCGTCCATCTCACGGGCGAGCTGGGCGCGGAAATCATCGAACAGTCGCTCGTCATCGACACGCCCCGCGGCCTGGTCGTCGTCACAGGCTGCTCGCATCCGGGCATCGTGAACATCCTGAGACGGGCCGGGGAGATCCTGGACAAGCCCATCCATCTTGTTTTCGGCGGATTTCACCTGAGGGGCAAGACGGAGGCCGAGGTGGCCGACATCATCTCCGCCTTCAGGGAATTGAAAGTCGAAAAATGCGGCGCCACGCACTGCACGGGCGACAAACCCATCGCCGCGTTCAGAGAGGCCTTCGGCAAGGATTTTGTTCCCCTGGGCACGGGAAAAATCATCGAAGTCGAGGGGTTCTAAAGTCATTATTGGAACTATAATCGCATCAAAGCGCCGTTATGTAGAATACGTGTGTTTTCAGGCCAAAAAAGATCAATATTGATGCGAAAAACAGGCCGAAAAACAACATTACTGCATTATTATTAAATATTAAGGTCGGCCCGTCCCTATATCTATTATTCCGCCAGGAGTTTCTTCAGCTCGTCCTTGAGCGGCGGGATGACCTGGAAGAGGTCGCCGACGATGCCGTAGTCGGCCGACTTGAAAATGGGCGCCTCCGGGTCTTTGTTCACGGCGACGATGACTTTGGAGGAGGACATGCCGGCCAGGTGCTGGATGGCGCCCGAGATGCCGAAGGCGAAATAGACGTTGGGCGAGACGGTCTTTCCCGTCTGGCCGACCTGGTGGTGATGGTCGATCCAGCCCGAGTCCACGGCCGAGCGCGAAGCGCCCACGGCCGAGCGGGGCACAACGCCCGAAAGCTCCTCCAGCAGGGCGAAGTTCTCCGGCGCCTTCATCCCCCGGCCGCCGGAGAAGATGACCTCGGCCTCGGTCACGTCCAGGGCGCCGCCCTTCCCCTCCAGGATCTCCGCGACCCGGCCCTTGACCTCGTCCGGCTTGACGGCCGCGGTCTTCTTGACGACTTCGCCTTCCTTGCGGCCGGTATCGAGAAGCGGAAAAACATTCGGGCGCAGCGAGGCGAGCTGCGGCCGGGACTTGAGCCGGAAGGAGAGAAAGGCCTTGCCGGCGAAAACGGGGCGCGTGTATTCGATCTTCCCGTCCTTGATTTCCAGCCGCGTGCAATCCGAGGCCAGGCTCGCGCCGAGCCGGGCCGCGAGGCGCGGGGCCAGGTCCTTGCCCTGGGCCGTGGCCGAGAAGAACACGGCTTCGGGCTTGATTTCCTTTACGAGCTCCTCGAGGGCCATAGCCTGCGCCTGGGCCGAGTACGCGCCCAGGGCATCACCCTCGAGAAGAAAAACCTTGTGCGCCCCGCGGGCGAACGCCTCGGGGGCCGCCGCCTCCAGGCCGCTTCCGAGCAGGGCGGCTCCGACGTCCGTCTTGAGCTCCTCGGCCCGGCGCCGGGCTTCGGACAGGGCTTCGAGCGCCGCCTTCTTGACCTTGCCTTTGCGCGCTTCGATATAAACCAGGATCATGGTCGTTCTCCTCTCAAAGGATCTTGGCTTCGGCTCGGAGAAGCCGCGCCAGCTCCCGGGCGGCCTCCTCGGGAGCGCCCGTCAGGATCCGCCCCGCCTTGCGCTCCGGGGGCATGGCCAGGTCCGTGATCTCAAGCCCGGGCGCGAGCTCGGCCGGAGCGAGCCCCAACTCCTCCACGGGCACGACCGGAATCTGGATCTTCTTGGCGGCCATGATGCCCCTCAGGGTTTCGTAGCGCGGCTCGTTCAGGCCCTTCTGGGCGCTTACGACGGCCGGCAGGCTGAATTCCACTCTCTCCTCGCCGCCCTCGATCTCCCTGACGGCGGAGCCCGCCTGCCCCTCGATCTGCAGCTTGGTCACGACGTTGGCCTGGGGAAGGCCGAGGAGCTCGGCGGTCATGGACGGCACCTGGGCGTTGTCGGCGCCCATGCCCTGCTTGCCGAAGAGCAGGAGGTCGAACCCCGGATACTTGGCCTGGAGGGCCTTGGCCAGGATGCGCGCCGTGCGCAGGCCGTCGTACGTCTCCCCGGCCGCGTCCTTGAGCAGGACGGCCTCATCGGCGCCCATGGCCAGGCATTTGCGCAGCACGGTCAGGCACTCTTCCCCCCCGGCGCAGAAAACGGTCACCCGGCCGCCCTTGGCCTCCCGCAGCCGGAGGGCCTCCTCCAGGGCGTATTCGTCATAGGGGTTGAGGACGAAGGACAGTCCCTCCTCAACGACCGACTTCGCATCGCGGTTGATTTTGATCTTGGATTCCGTGTCCGGAACGCGCTTGACGAAAACGAAGACGTTCATCATCTCCTCCTCGGTCTATGTCTGCGGCCCGGCCGGCGGCCTGCGCGCCGCGCCGGCTCAGTCTTCGCAGCGCTTGAATAGAAGGGAGCCGTTCGTCCCCCCGAACCCGAAAGAGTTGGTCAATCCGTAACGGACCTCCGCCGGACGCGCGCGGTTGGGCACGTAGTCCAGGTCGCACTCCGGGTCCGGGTTTTCGTAATTGATCGTGGGCGGCATGATCTGATGCCTGAGGCAGAGCGCGGTATAGGCCGCCTCGACCGCCCCGGTGGCGCCCAGCAGGTGGCCGGTCATGGACTTCGTGGAGTTCACTCCGATGCGCCCGGCGTGTTCTCCGAAGGCCTTTTTGATGGCCAGCGTCTCGACCTTGTCGTTGAAGGGCGTCGAAGTTCCGTGGGCGTTGATGTAGCCCACCTCGGACGGCTCCACGCCGGCGTCGGCCAGCGCGGCGCGCATGACCCGCACCGCCCCTTCGCCGTCGGGCGAGGGAGCGGCGACATGGTAGGCGTCGCCGGACATGCCGTAGCCCACGAGCTCGGCGTAGACCCGGGCGCCCCGTTCGAGGGCCGCGTTCATCTCCTCCAGGACGATGATCCCCGCGCCCTCGGCCATGACGAACCCGTCGCGCAACGCGTCGAAGGGACGAGAAGCCCGCTGGGGCTCGTCGTTGCGCTCGGAGATGGCTTTCATGTTGCTGAACCCGGCGACGCTCAGCGGAGTGATGGGCGCCTCGGCCCCGCCGGCCAGCATGATGTCCGCGTCGCCGCGGGCGATGAGGCGGAACGAGTCTCCGATCGAATGGGAGCTCGTGGCGCAGGCGGTGGCCGTGGCCGAGTTCGGACCCTTGGCCCCGAAGCGGATCGAGATCTGCCCCGCGGCCTCGTTGATGATGGTCTGGATCAGGAAAAAGGGGGAGACCCGGCTCGGTCCTTTTTCCATCAGGACTCTGTGCATTTCCTCGATGGAGCCGATGCCCCCGATGCCGGAGCCGACGTACACGCCGCACCGCTCGCTCTCCAGGAGCGCGCGGGGAACGGCGGCGTCCTCAACCGCAAGCTCGGCGGCGGCCAAGGCGAACTGGATGAAGAGGTCCATCTTGCGGACCTCCTTGCGTTCGATATACGCCAGCGGGTCGAAACCGGGCACTTCGCCTGCGATGCGGGTGGCGTAGCGCGAGGCGTCGAAGCGGGTGATCGTCACGATCCCGCTCCGCCCGGCGAGAAGCGCCTCCCAGTTGGCCCGAACCCCCAGGCCGAGCGGCGTAACCAGGCCCAGGCCCGTGACCGCCACGCGGCGGGAAACACACGGTCGGCTCGCGTAAAGCACGGCGTTTCTAAGAGAGAAGAAACGAGGCGAGCGCTATTTGGCGTGGCTCCCGACGTAGTCCAGGGCTTTTCCGACCGTGGTCATCTTCTCGGCGTCCTCGTCGGGGATGTCGAGTCCGAACTCGTCCTCCAGGGCCATGACCAGCTCCACGGTGTCCAGGGAATCGGCTCCCAGGTCTTCGATGAAAGAAGCGTTTTCGGTGACCTGGTCTTCAGAGATGCTCAGCTTGTCGGCGATAATGGATTTCATCTTGGTCAGAAGTTCCTCTCGTGTCATAGGCATAGCTTTCCTCCTCGTTGGATTTTTTTCTCGGGCCTCACATATACATGCCGCCGTTGACGCCGATGACCTGGCCGGTGATGTAGGCCGCCGAGTCCGACAGCAAAAACAGAACGGCCCGGGCCACATCCTCGGGCGTTCCGAACTTTTTCATGGGGATCAGCTCCAGAAAAGCCTTCTTGACCTCCTCGGGCAGTCCCTCGGTCATGGCCGTCGCGATGTAGCCCGGGGCCAGGCAGTTGACGGTGACGCCCCGCGGGGCCACCTCCCTGGCCAGCGACTTGGAGAAGCCGATGACCCCCGCCTTGGAGGCGGCGTAATTCGCCTGGCCGGCGTTGCCCATCATCCCCACCACCGAGGCGATGTTGACGATGCGGCCGGAGCGCCGGGCGAGCATCGTCCGGACGACGGCCCGGGAGAAATTGAAGACGCCCTTGAGGTTGACGGCCAGGACCGCGTCCCAGTCCTCTTCCTTCATGCGCATCAGCAGGCCGTCGCGGGTAATCCCGGCGTTATTGACCAGGGCGTCGATGCGCCCGTGGGCGGCCAGGACCGCCCGGACGACCGCTTCGGCCTGGTCGCCCCGGGACACGTCGGCGGCATGGGGAGCAGCCTGCCCTCCCGCCGCTTGAATGTCCCGGACGACATCCTCCAGCTTTTCCATCTGGATGTCCACTGCCTGGACAACGGCGCCGGCCGCGGCCAGCTCCAGTGCGATGGCCCGTCCGATGCCCTGCGACGCGCCCGTGACAACGGCGACCTGTCCATTAAGCGTCATTCTAGGCTCCCGCTCCCTCGACGGGCCGGTCGAGGCGTCCGACCTCGCTCCGAATCTTGTCCGTCACCCGGTGGCGCACATATTCGCGCGCCATGCGCACGGCGTTCTTCACCGCCTCGGAGCTCGAACGGCCGTGCCCGATGATGCACACGCCGTTGAGCCCCAGCAGATGGGCGCCCCCGTACTGGGAATAATCGATCCGGCGAAACAGGCGTTTCAGCTGGCGCCGCATTAGAAAAAACCCCAGGCGGGCCGGAAAGTTGCGCATGATGTCCCGCCGGGCTATGGACAAGAAGCTTTCCACGATGCCCTCCGAGGCCTTGAGGGCCACGTTGCCCGTGAAGCCGTCACTGACGATGACGTCGGCCTTGCCGGAATAGATGTCCTTGCCCTCGACGTTGCCGATGAAATTCAGGGGGGAATGGACGAGGAGCTCGTGGGCTGCCCGGACGAGGTCGTTGCCTTTTCCCCGCTCCTCGCCGATGCTCATCAAGCCCACCCGGGGCGAGGTGCGGCCGAGGACGCTCTCCATGAAGATGCGCCCCATGACGGCGAATTGTTCCAGGTGACGGGGCCGGCAGTCGGCGTTGGCCCCGACGTCGACGAGCAGGGTTGAGCCCGCGAGGGTCGGTACGAGCAGCGCCAGCGCGGGCCGCTCGACGCCGCCGAGCGGGCCCAGGACTTTCTGGGAGACGGCCACCACGGCCGCTGTGTTGCCGACGCTGACAAAGGCGTCGGCCTGTCCGTTTTTCACCAGCAGCATCCCGACCCGGATCGACGACTTCCTCTTGCGCCAGGAGGCGAACAACCCCTCGCCCATGCCGATGGACTCCGGGGCGTCCACGACCGTCACCCCGGTCTCGGGCGATCCCAGGCGTTCAAGCTCACGGTTGATGACGTCACGCTCGCCGACAAGGACGACCTCCAGGCCGAACTCGCGGACGGCCTCAAGCGCGCCCTCGACCGTGACGGCCGGGCCGTAGTCTCCGCCCATGGCGTCTACCGCGACTCGCATGAAATCCTCGAGCTTCAGTCTTCGGTTTCGGCGATCACCTGACGTCCTTTGTAGAACCCGCACTGCGGGCAAGCCCGGTGGGGGAGCTTGGGCGTCCCGCATTGGGAGCACAGGGAGAACGTGGGCAAGCTCAGGGCGTCGTGCGCCCGGCGCTTGCCTTTTCGGCAAGGAGAGTGGCGTCGCTTGGGATTGGCCATAGGATTCTCAACTCTTTATAAAATATTTTATCTTGGACAGACGGGTGTCGTCTTCGCGGACGCTGCACCCGCATCCGGATTCCCTCCGGATCCTGCCGCATACCGGACAGATCCCCTCGCAGTCCTTGGAGCAGAGGGGTTTGGCGGGAAAAGTCAGATTGAGCTGCTCGAGGATGACGGCCTCGAGGTCGACCGTCCGGTCCTCGAGGGATCCGAGGTCCATATCCTCCTCGTCGAGCTCTTCCTTGACCTCGTTGAGCTCCTCGGGGAGGAAGATCATATCGAAAGCGGAATCCACGGGATACTCGAAGGGCGTCAAACAGCGGCCGCAGGGAATGCTCAGGCGGGCCGTCAGCCTCCCCTTGACGGAGATCTCCTCTCCGATCTTTTTAACCGTGACCTCGGCATGCGCCGGCTGGAGGAACGCGGCCTCTTCCTCGACAAGGTCCGAGGCCTCGAACTCGAAGTCGCGGTCTATCCGCAATCCTTCGGCAGGCAGTTTGTCGATGTCGATGCGCATTTATCCTCAAAAAATCGCCTTATTATACCATTTCAACTTTTTTTGTCAAACTGAACCCGGTTCGGGCGGAAACATCTCCTTTTAGACAAGGAGAGGCGCCCTTCTTAATAATGGGGGTTGAAAAAGCGCCCGGCACCCGGAGTATAATAGGAGCGGTTTTTAAGGAGATGAAGGGCCTCAGCCACGAAGTCCGGCACAAAGGGGGAGTGTTCTATGTCCAGACTCAGGACATGGGCAACGATGCCGGCTACGTCGAATCCCTGATCTACAAAGGGGGAACGCTCATCACCTCGCGCAAGTCCTACTATTACTCCCTCCTCGGAAGCGCCGACCTGCCCGAAAGAGTCGCCCAGCTCCTCAGGGAGCAGCACCGGTCCGTGATCCGGGACATCGAAATCGGGCGGTTCAATTACACCCTCACCTCCTCGGAAAAAGAAGGCGGCGGGTGATGTCGGCCGGGCAACCGGCGCTCTATCTGCTGGACGGCAACTCTCTCCTCTACCGCTCCTACTACGCCATCCGGGTCCTCTCCTCCCCCGGCGGCTTTCCGACGAACGCCATTTACGGATTTCTGCTGACGTTGAGGAAGCTTGTCGCCGAGGAAAAACCGGGATTCCTGGGCGTGGTTTTCGACCTCAAGGGGCCGACCGTCCGCCACAAAATCGACGAAAGATACAAGGCCAAGCGCAAACCCATGCCCGACGATCTTCAGGCTCAAATCCCCGTCCTCAAGGACATCCTGCGGGCTTACCGCATTCCCATCTTCGAGTGCCCGGAATACGAGGCGGATGACGTCCTGGGCAGCCTGGTCAGGAAGGCTTCGGAGCGGGGTTTCCGCTCGGTCATTGTATCCACCGACAAGGACCTGCTCCAGCTCGTGGACAAGGACGTGCGGGTGTATAACCCGGCCAAGGAGGTTACCCTGGACGAGGAGGGAGTGGAGCAGGCCTTCGGCGTGAAGCCCTGCCAGGTGGTCGACGTCCTGAGCCTGGCGGGCGACGCCTCGGACAACGTGCCGGGAGTCCGCGGAGTGGGGGACAAAACGGCCAGGGATCTCGTCCGGGAGTTCGGCTCGCTCGACAACCTATTGCGGAACCTGCCGCGGGTGAAAAACCCGCGCCTGCGGAAAATACTCGCCCAAGGCCTGGACGGCGCGGAGCTCAGCCGCAAGCTGGTGACGATCGAAACCGGACTCGCCATCGCCTTCGATCCGGACTCTCTGCGCCTCGGCCCCCCCGACGCCGAGAAGCTGGCCGCTCAATTCCGCGAGCTCGGATTCACCTCGCTCCTGGACGAAACGACGGCCCCGCTTGGGGAGCTGAAGGTCGCTTGCCGGGTTATCCTGGACGAAGCCGCGCTTCGGGACCTTGTCCGGAAGATCAGAAAGCGGGAGTTCGTCTCCCTGGATACGGAAACCGACAACATCTTCCCCACGCAGGCCCGGCTGGTCGGCCTGTCATTCTGTCTCGAGCCGGGAGAGGCCTTCTACCTGCCCCTGAGGCACGACGGCCCGGGCTCGCCCCCCCAGCTCGAGGAGGGGCTGGCGCTCGACATCCTCGGCGACGTCCTCTCCGACCCGAAGATCGCCAAAATCGGCCAGAACATCAAATACGACGCCATCGTGCTCGGCCGGGCGGGAGTCGAGCTCCGGGGCATCGACCTGGACAGCATGGTCCTCTCTTACCTTCTCGAGCCGAACCTGGGCAAGCATGACAAGGTCAAGCTGGCTGAAACCTATCTCGGAGCCCGCGCCGTTCCCTACTCCGATATCGCGGGCAAGGGGAAGGACGAGAAACCCTTGAACGCTCTCCCCGTGGAAACGGTCGCCCCCTACGCCTGCCAGGATGCCGACCTGGCCCTTCGTCTCAGCCGCCTCCTCTGGGAGCGCGTCAGCGAGAAGGGGATGGACCGCCTCTACCGCGAGCTCGAGCAGCCGCTCATCGGCGTCCTGTCCGACATGGAGCGGTCCGGCGTGCGCGTCGACTCCCGGGCGCTCGAAAACCTTGGGGCGGAGCTCGAGACGGACATGGCCGGCCTTCAGAAAAAGATTTTCGGGCTGGCCGGCGTAACGTTCAACCTCAACTCCCCCCGCCAGCTAGGTCAAATCCTGTTCGATAAGATGAACCTGCCCGCGGGACGCAAGACCAAAATCACCAAGGGCTACTCCACGTCGTTCGACGTTCTCCAGGAGCTGGCGCCCGTCTCGGACGTGGCCCGATTGGCCCTGGAGTACCGAAAGCTGTCCAAGCTCAAGTCCGCCTATGCCGAGAAGCTGCCCGGCCTCATCAACCCCGAGACGGGCCGCGTTCATACCTCCTACAACCAGGCGGTCGCCGCTACGGGCCGGCTTTCGAGCTCGGACCCCAACCTCCAGAACATTCCCGCCCGCGGCGAGATGGGGCGGCGCTTCCGGCAGGCCTTCATCCCGGACCCGGGGCACGTCTTCCTCGCGGCCGACTATTCCCAGGTCGAGCTCCGGGTGTTGGCCCACCTCTCGGGCGACCCGGCCCTGGTCGAATCCTTTCTCCGGGACCGGGACATCCACGCCGAGACCGCCCTGCGCGTCTTCGGCCCGGACTCCCCCCTGCCCGCCGCGGAACAGCGGCACCGGGCCAAGGTCATCAACTTCAGCGTCATCTACGGGGCGTCGGCCTACTCTCTGGCCCGGGAACTGGGGACGTCCAACGCCGAGGCCCAAAGTTTCATCGACCTCTATTTCCGGACGTTCCCCCGCGTCCAAGAATACCTGGAAGACTGTGTCCGGGAGGCGACGGAGAAGGGATATTCCACCACGCTTTTCGGCCGCCGGCGCCCGGTGCCCGAGCTCAAGCTCAAAGATAAGACGGCCCAGCAGTCCGGCCGGCGACAGGCACTCAACACGCCCATCCAGGGGACCGCCGCCGACCTGATGAAGAAGGCCATGATCGACGTCTGGCGCGCCCTCCGGGAGCGGTCTCTTCGCGCCCGGTTGATTCTCCAGGTCCACGACGAGCTCGTTTTCGAGGTGCCCGACGACGAGACGGATGTCGTGGCCGGGCTGGTCGCGGAAAAAATGGAAAATGTCCGGCGCCTGGATGTGCCCCTGAAGGTCAGCCTGAGCTGGGGCGTCAACTGGGCCGAGACGAAATAGGGCCTCCGTCCCCAGGCCGCCGGCTGTCAGGCCAGCGCTTTTTTATAAACGCGGTACTTTTTGTAGAGGCGGCCGCCCATTTTCTCCATCTCGCCCCGGACTCGGACGTTGGCTTCCATCTCGTGGTGCGTGTCCATGACCTTGTAACCCGCCTCCCGGGCCGAGGCCAGCATGCGCACGCCCATGAGGGCGTCCAAACCCATGCCCCGATACTTGTCTTTGACGGCGCCCAGGAGCAGGTCGAGCTGCTTGGTTTTCTTGGCCGCCCGAAGGATCTTCAGGAATCCGAAGGGAAATAGCCGGCCGCGGGCCTTCTGAATCCCCTCGGTCATGTCCGGCATGGCGATGATGAAGGCGGCGATCTCCCCCTCCCGCTCCACGACCTTGACGAAGCGGACGTCGAGGACGGGCAGGTAGCGCCGGGCCAGGGCGTCCATCTCCTTCTCGTCGAGAGGGCTGTAGCCGTAGATGTTGGTCTGGATATAGCACTCGTTCATCAAGCCCAGGACGCGGCGGATCCAGGGCTTGATCTCATTTTTCTTGCGGAATTCGATGACCCGGAAATTTCCGCGCCGCATGATGCGCTCATAGATCTTCTTGTAGAACTCCGGGAGCTCGTCGGGGACGTCCAGCTGATAGACGAAGTAATCGATGTCCTTGCCGTAGCCCAGGCGCTCGACGAACCCCGGCATCCAGGGGAAGTTGTAGTAAGTGGCGATCGTGGCCCGGTGCTCGAATCCCTCGATGATGAACCCCTCGGGGTCCTGGTCGGAAAATCCGTAGGGGCCGATCATTTTCGTCATGCCGAGTCCGCGGGCCCAATCCTCCAGGGCGAGGAGGAGGGCTTCGACCAGGCGGGGGTCTTCGTGCGTCTCCAGGTAGCCGAAGCGGGCGGTTCGCTCGTTGCGGCCCTGGTTGTAGCGCCGGTTGATGATGCCCATGGCTCGGCCGCGGAGCTCGTTCCCCTCGAAGGCCAGCAGCAGGAGCGTATCGCAATAGGAAAAAGACCGGTTTTTCCGGGGGTTGAAATATTTCCGCTCGTCCGCGTAGATGGGATGAACCCAGGTGGCGCGTCCCGCGTGAATCTTCTCCGGGAGGGCGAGGAAATCCCTCATGTCCTTTCGGCTTTTGACTTCACGAACCGTGATGTCCATGGGCTTCCTCCGGGGCTCCTGGCGCGTCCCTCTTGAGTATATGATAAATCGCCCCGGTCAACAATAATTTCGGGCTCCGTGACAGCCTCCCCGCATAAAAGAGAAATGCTTCTCGGCCTCGCATTCGACGGCCGCGTCGAGCGGGGCGTTCCCGCATGAGAGGGGGGGGTTTTCGTCTCGTCAGAGGAGGACGCCGAGGCTGACCTCGAGCCCGAGGCGAGAGGCCTTGAGGGGCCGCCCGAAGAACGCGCCGCCGTATTCGGGCGTGAGCTTGCTGATGTCTCGGCCCTTGCCCCCGCCGAAGGCGTAGAGAAACCACAGCATCCTGTATCCGGCGCCGGCGCTGAAAGTGAGCCGCGCCCCGAGGTCGGCCAGGACCCCGCCGCCCAGGACCAGGCTGCCGCCGTAATAGGAAACGTTTTCCGCGGCGCCGCCCAGGCGCGCGCCGTCGGTCACCCGAAGCCAGGGGAACCCGAATCCTAAACACATGAAGGGCCGGACGGGGCTGCGGGGAAACACCCATGCTTTGCCCCGGATTTCAAGATGGCTCAGGCTCACACCCAAATTCTGATTCTGCCACAGGACGCTTTTTGAAGCCTGGAGGAAAACGACTTCCCACTGCCCGGTTCTCGTTCTCTGGCCGAAGCTCAAGCCCAGGGAGATGTCCCCGGGCAGGGGGGGAACGGCGAACGCCTTGTCGAAATGCCACAGCGTCAGCCGGCCGTCAAAGTCGCCCTGGAAAGCCCCGGCCGCAGCGTTGAGGCCGAAGAAGAAAGCGCCGCGGTCCTCGTCCTCCTGTCCCCGCGCAGTCAAGGGGCCGGCGGCCAGCGCCGCCATGATCAGGACGGCGAGGATCGCCCCTCCCGCCCGCCGCCGATGGCTTGGAAGCGCGGGGGGGCGCCCGGTGATCACTTCAGTGCCCGGCGCAGGACGTCCGCCTTGTCGGTCTTCTCCCAGGTGAAATCCGGGTCGGGCCGCCCGAAATGTCCGTAGGCCGCCGTTTTCCTATAGATCGGCCGCCTGAGGTTCAGCCGCTCGATGATATCGGCCGGCTTGAGAGGGAAATGCTCTCGGACGAGTTC
>Ga0154616_1013_pt7 | contig 13270 bp, 7 predicted proteins | sample Rifle2008BG13ft_FD_116045 | JGI IMG/M metagenome (GOLD analysis project Ga0154616, IMG submission 116045) | Candidatus Aminicenantes bacterium RBG_13_63_10
GAAATACCTCGGGCCGCGCGCTCGGCTTGGCCTTCGATATCGGCACGACAACTCTGGCCGCCGCGCTGGTCGACCTGGTGACGGGGCGCATCCTTTCCCGGGACGCCTGCCTGAACGGCCAGGCGGCATACGGCGCCGATGTCGTCTCTCGGATCAACCTGGTCCTTGAGAAACCGGGCCGGGCCGAGACGCTGCGCAAGGCCGTCCTGGCCGACATGGCCGGCCTGGCGCGGAATCTCCTGTCCTCGGCGGGCGCCGAGGGAGCCGCGGTCCACGCGGCCGGCATCGCGGGAAACACCGTCATGATCCATCTTTTGCTCGGGCTGCCCGTGGGCACCCTGGCCGTCGCTCCCTTTCATTCTCTCTTTTCCTCTCTGCCCGTCCTCGCTCCGGCAGAGGCCGGACTTCCCTTCCTCCACCCTCGGGCTCCGGTTATCTTCTCCCCCAACATCCGGAGCTATATCGGAGGAGACATCAGCGCCGGCCTGGTCGTATCGGGATTCGTCCGGCTGAAGGGACCGGCGCTCTACCTCGACCTCGGGACCAACGGCGAGGTCGTTCTCAAGGCCGGCCGGATGCTGACCGCGGCCTCGGCGGCCGCCGGGCCCGCGTTCGAAGGGATGAACATCAGCCACGGCATGCTGGCCAGGACTGGGGCGATCTGCCGGGCGGAAGCGGACGGGGACGGCTTTCGTCTCTGGACGGTGGACGACGTCCCGGCGCGCGGCTTGTGCGGGACGGGTCTGATCGACATCGCGGCCGTGTGCCTGGAGAAAGGCCTCATCACGCCGCGGGGCTTGATCGCCTCTCCGGAAAAAGCCGTCACTCTGGCCCGGGGCGTGAGCCTCAGCCAGAGGGATGTCCGAGAGCTGCAGCTGGCCGTGGGAGCGGTCAGGACCGGGATCCGGATGATGCTGGACGCCCACGGGCTCCGGGCCCGCGACCTGAAAGCGGTTTTCATCGCCGGAGCCTTCGGCAGCCAGCTGTCCATCGCCAACAGCATTAGGCTGGGACTGCTGCCGGACATCCCTCCCGCCCGGTTCAGGTTCCTGGGGAACGCCTCTCTCAGCGGCGCCGTCGCTCTCTTGCTTTCCGTACCCGCCCGGCGAGCGGCCGAGGAAACAGCGAGGTCCGTGCGGCATTTCGCCCTGGCGGCTCAACCCGGATTTCAGGATATGTATCTGTCTTCGCTGGAGTTGAATCCTTGGAGCTAGGAGCGCAGCATGAAGCATGATGAACTGTTGAAACAGATGACGGACGCGGTGGTCAACGGACAGGCCGCTGAAGCCGAGACGCTGGCCCGGAAGGGCGTAAGTCTGGGAATAGCGCCCGGAGAGCTCATCGACCGCGGTTTCGTGCCCGGCATCCGAAGAGCTGGTGAGCTCTGGGAGGCGGGAGATTATTTTCTCCCCGAGCTCGTCTCCAGCGCCGAAGCCATGAAAGTCGCCATGGGAGTCCTTCAGCCGGAACTCGAAAAAACCGCGTCCCGGGAGGGAGGCCGGCCCAAGTCCCGGGTCGTCATCGGCACCGTGGAGGGGGATATTCATGACATAGGAAAAAACCTCGTGGCCGCCCTTCTCGCGGCCAACGGTTTCGAAGTTTACGACTTGGGGGCCAGCGTGCACCTGGAGAATTTTCTGGACAAGGCTCTCGAGGTCGACGCGGATGTCATCGGCCTTTCCGCCCTCCTGACGACCACGATGCTCAACCAGCGGCGATTCCTGGACCTGCTCCGGAGCAAGGGCCATCGGAGCCGCTTCAAGGTGCTCGTTGGCGGCGCGCCGGTGACCGAGCAGTGGGCTTCCGATATAGGCGCCGACGGCTACGCGGAGAACGCCGTGGCCGCCGTCGCTCTCTGCCGGCGGGTTCTGGGGGGAGGCCGGCCGTGAGCGCCCGCCCTCTTCTGCCCGTCCTCCGTCCCCGCGTCGAGCTCCTCAGCCGTCCGTTCATCGAGCAGATCATCGACGAGGCTTTGACGCTCCTGGGCTTGCACGGTTTGCTCGTGGAGAACGAGGAGGCCCTGAAGCTGTTCCGCGAGGCGGACCAGGACGTCGACGCCGCCTCGGGGCGCGTATTCATCAAGCGCGAGCTCGTGGAGCAATGCCTCCGCACCGTCCCCTCCTCGGTGACGCTCTACGACCGCAGCGGCCGGACGTCTTTCGTTGTGGGCGGAGACGAAGTCCATTTCGACCCGGGCTCGGCCGCGGTGACCATTCTCGACCCCTCCGCATCCAAAATCCGGCGGCCCGAGACCGCCGACCTCGTGCGTTTCGTCCGCCTGACGGACGCGCTTCCCCACCTCCATTTCCAGAGCACCGGCCTGGTGAGCGGCGACGTTCCCGAGGGCATGGCCGACGTCTATCGCCTGTATATCGGACTCCTCCATTCGCCCAAGCCCGTGGTGACGGGGACATTCCGAATGGAGAGCTTCGCTCCCATGCGGGAGCTGCTGGCCTCCGTCCGCGGCGGCGAAAAAAACCGGGCCCAGAAGCCGCTGGCCATCTTCGACGCCTGCCCCTCCCCTCCCCTCAAGTGGAGCCGCTTGACCTGCCAGAGCCTTCTCGACTGCAGCCGGGCCATGATTCCCTCGGAGCTCATCTCCATGGGCATGACTGGAGCCACCTCGCCGGTCACCCTGGCCGGGACCCTGGTGCAGCACACGGCCGAGAACCTGGCCGGCCTGGTCATCTGCCAACTGGCCCGGCCGGGCGCCCCGGTGATCTTCGGCGGCTCGCCCTCGAGCTTTGATATGCGCAAGGGCACGACGCCCATGGGCGCCGTGGAGACGATGATGATCGACATGTCCTATGCCCAGGTGGGCAAGCACCTCCGCCTGCCTACCCATGCCTATATGGGGCTCAGCGACGCCAAGGTCAACGACTCCCAGGCGGGCCTGGAGACGGGCCTGGGCGCCGTGCTGGCCGCCCTGGCCGGCATAAACGTCGTTTCCGGGGCGGGCATGATGAATTTCGAAAGCTGCCAGAGCCTGGAGAAGCTGGCCATCGACGATGAAATCTGCGGCATGGCCTACCGGCTCCTCCGGGGAGTTGCTCACCGCGAGGACCCGATGGCTGTCCACCTCTACGAGGCCTCCGCGTCGAAAACGAATTTTTTAGCCCATCCCCACACCCGGAAGTGGTACCGCCTGGAGCATTCCTTCCCCGCTCTCGCCGACCGGGACACCTACGATGCCTGGGCGGAGCTCGGGAAAAAGACCATGGCCGACCGCGCGGCCGACAGGGTGAAGAGCATCCTCAAGGAGCACCAGCCCGAGCTTTTATCGGACGACATGCTCCGCACGCTGCGGGACATCATGACGCGGACCGCGCACGGCCACGGGCTGCCTTCCCTGCCCTTGGACAAGCAGGCGGATAGATAGGGCCTTGAAGCGGACGGCGCGTCCGCGGATCATTTCGTCGAGAGAGATACGGTTTTCGGCGGGGTGACCGGTTTCAGCCCATTTTTCTCCAGGACGGCGTTCAAGGACGGAATGTCTTTGCCGATGAAGAGGTTGACCCGGTCGATCAGGGTCTCGACTTTCTCCCTCAAGCTCTCGAGCCGACGGAGGTCCATGTCCGTCGGAGGGCCGGGATAGCCGCCTATCGACGTCCCCAGCGAGAGAACGGCGCCCGTCAATCCTCCGCCGAAATCCGCGGGGATGGCTTCTTCTTTCAGAGGCAGAAAACCCTTTTCGAATTTCGACAGGCCGGAACGGACCTTTCGGGCCGCGACCGGATCCTTGTCCAGGAAGCGCCGCAGCTCATCGATTTCCCGGCGGATCGAGGAAGCGGCCGTCGCGGTCAAGGCGGCCAGACGGCTGATCTCGAGGACCTCTGCCAGGGCTTCTCTCTGCGCCCGCCGGCCCTCTTCGGGCCAGTCGAAGCGGGGGTCGGGGTTGACCCTGGACGGCCGGGTGAGAGTCCGGCCGTCCAGGGAGAGCTGAACGGTGAATTCTCCCGGAGAGACGAGCGGCAGAGTGATGGCCGAGATGCCGGGGATCGAGGGCTTCTGACCCTTTTTTGTGCGCGGCGCGGATTGCAGGTTCCAGACGACGCGATGGAGCCCCTCCTTGAGAGGGAGTTCCGTACGATAGACCTCCTCGCCCCCGGCGTCGATGACCGAGAGGACGGGCTTGGAGCGCGGCGCTGAGGCGAAATAAGCGCTTAGGGTCAGCCCGTAGGCGGGGTTGGCGCCGGCGAACACGGGCCGGGCATAAGATTCGCGCGTGCTGCTCAGGATGAACTGCGCGCAGGGGCGGACCCCGAAAAGATGCATGTCCCGGTCCCACAGGCCGTCGTCCGCCTCCTGAAGAGGCGTGATGTCATCCAGGATCCAGAGGCCCCAGCCGTGTGTGCCGATGATGAGGTCGTTCGCCCGGGGATGGACGGCCAGGTCGTGAACGGCCACGGTCGGAAGGTTGTTCCGCAGGGAGAACCAATGCCCGCCCCGATCGAGCGTGGCGAACACGCCGAACTCCGTCCCGGCGAACAGCAAACCCCGGTTGCGCCTGTCCGCCCGAACGACATGAACCCAGCCGAAAGGCAGGTCTCCCTTTATCGATGTCCAGGTCCGTCCAAAGTCCGAGGTCATAAACAGGTACGTGCCGTAATCGTCCGTCCGGTGGCCGTCGAAGGAGGCGAAGACGGTTCCAGCCTCGAAGGGCGAGGCTTCAACCCGCGTGCACCAGGTGTTCGCGGGCAGGCCGGGGATTCCCTCCCTGACGTTGCTCCATGTCTGCCCCCCGTCGAGCGTCACCTGCACGAGCCCGTCGTCCGTGCCGCACCAGATCACGCCCGCCTGGACGGGCGATTCGCAGATCGTGGTGATCGTGCCGTGGGTCTCCGCGCCGGTGTTCTCCCGGCTGAGAGGCCCGAAAGTGTCCTTGAGTTTTTTCGGGTCGTTGGTCGTCAGGTCCGGGCTGAGGAATGTCCAGGACCGGCCTAGGTCCCGGCTGGCGGACAGCCGGTTGCCGGCGGTGTAAACGACCTTGGGGTCGTGGGGCGAGATGTGGATGGGAGCGTTCCAGTTGAACCGCAAGTCCTTCTCGCCCGGCCCGGCCAGGGGGCGGATCGCCTTGGACCTGGAGATGCGCCCGTCGAAGCGGAAGATGTTATTGCCCTGGGAATTGGCGTAGACCGTGAGCGGGTCCGAGGGGTCCGGCTGAACATAAAACCCATCCCCCCCGCCGAGAAGGATCCAGTCCGAGTTCTGTATTCCGGATGTTTCCATCACGGCGCTCGGCGCGCCCCAGACATGGTTGTCCTGGAGGCCGCAATAAATCCAGTACGGATCGCGGAAATCATAGCCGATGTTGTACACCTCGGCCGCGGGGATGGACTGGACGGCCATCCAGCTCTTTCCCCCGTCGTAGGTGATGTCGATCCCGCCGTCGTTGCCGCTGATGAGGTGCCGGGGGTTCTGAGGGTCGATCCACAGGGCGTGATGGTCGGAATGGGTGCCGGCGGTGAACATCCGGAAGCTGCGCCCCTTGTCGGCGGAGACATAGCCGGCGGTGGAGATCACGTACACGGTCTTGTCGTCCGACGGGTCCACGCGAACCTGGCTGTAATAAAACGGCCGGGTGTTGATCATGGAGAAGGTCTTGGCGTCCGTCACGCGCGCCCAGCTCTCGCCCTTGTCCTCGGAGCGCCATAAGCCCGATTCGGCGTGTTCGACGAGGGCGTAGACGACATGGGGTTGGCTTCGGGAGACATCGATTCCGATGCGGCCCACGACGCCGCCGGGAAGGTCCTTGGTCAGCCTGCGCCAGGTCTCCCCCCCGTCCGTGGACTTGAACAGGCCGCTTCCCCTTCCCCCGCTGACATACCGATAGGGCAGCCGGCGGTGCTCGTAGGCCGCGGCATAAAGGATGTTCCCGTCGCTCGGGTCCTGGACGAGGTCGGCCGCCCCGGTGTCGGAGTTGACGAACAAGACGCGCCTCCAGGTGAGGCCGCCGTCCGTGGTTTTGAAGACCCCCCTCTCCTCGTTGGGCCCCCAGAGGTGTCCCATGGCGGCGACGAAAACCGTCTGGGGATGATGGCGGTCGACGAGGATCCGGCTGATGTGGCGCGTTTCCCGAAGGCCCATATTCGTCCAGGTCCTGCCTCCATCCGCCGACTTGTAGACGCCGTCGCCGATGGTCACGCTGTTCCGGCAGGTGGCCTCCCCCGTGCCCGCCCAGATGATGTTCGGGTCCGCGGGGTCGAGGGCCAGGTCGCCCACGGATACGGTGGATTCCCGGCCGAATACGTTCTCCCAGGTGATGCCGTTGTTCATCGAACGCCAGACGCCGCTGGGGCCGACGGCGGCGAAAATGACCCACGGCTGCTTCTCGCCCACTTCGATGTCCACGGTCCGGCCGCCCATGACCGCCGGCCCGATCGACCGCCAGGACAGCTTGCCGAAGACCGATTCGGCCTTTGAGGCCGGGCCCTCCGCCTTGACCCCGGTCGCCGCCAACAAGACAAGAACCGTCAGCATCGAAAATAACCGGCTCGTTCTTTTTGCGCTATTCATATCTTTCTCTCCATGGAGTTTTGCGTTTCGGGCGGTCGATCAAGGCGAAAAAACGCGCCCCGGCTCGCCATCCCGCCGGACTCGAACCGGCCCCTTTGCTGGGAACAAAGAGACCTGAGGCGGCGCTTTATCCCTTTACAGGATAAAGCATTTTCATTATAAAAGACGGGGATGTTTTCACCAAGAAGATTTCCATGCGCTGAGCGGGAGGCCGGCCTCGAGCATCGTCCCGGGAACATGGCCCCGGATAAGGACATGGGCCCATGAAACGACGCGAGTTCATGAAATCCGCCGGCCTGGCCGCTCTGGGGACGGCCCTCTCCCCCGGCGCCGTCCGGACAGAGCCCCTTTCAGCGCCGCTGGACGATCCCCTCTATGACGCGGAATTTTTCGAAGCGGCCGAGAGGTTCGCCTTCCTCTCCCCCCAAGAAGCCGTCCTGAGCCTGATCGCCAAGCCCGGCCGGGAGCTCGACGTAAAGCTTTACAAAGGCCAGACGCCCTCGGCCCTGACCTCCGGCACGGCCGCGACCTACCATCAGGTTCGCGATGTCCTGAACATCCCGCTAGCCGGCTATTTCTGGGGCCCGGAGTTCTGCTACCGCCTGGAATTCAAGGACAGCGGGGCGTCTTCGGGCTGGCGCTCGACGCCCACCCGGCGGGTCAAAACACCCCGCTCCTACCTGGACAGGCAGCGGCTGGAGGTCATCCTCATGTCGGATGATCATACTTATGACGATGCCGACTTGCCGGGTCGCGTCGTCCAGGACCCGGGCCTGCGGGCGGCGAGGCTGAGCGGCGAGTATGTCAATGACTTTCTCCGCCGTCTTGAGCTCGATCCGTCCTATATCCCCCCGGATTTCTCCGATGAAGCCAAGGTCAAGAGCGGATACGGCCTGGCCAAGATCATCCACCTTGTTTTGACCCGCGAAAATCCGGATGCGATGTTCATCCTCGGCGATTCGACGGGCATCGGCGCGGGATACAAATGGTCCGGGCTGGGACTCAAGGACCCGGCGGAGGCCTCGGACTCGGACTATGACGCCTACGCGCGCCTCTTCTGGCTGAGAATGAGACGGATGTATTCGGCGCTCACGCCGCGGCTTCCCGTCTATCTCGTGCTGGGTAACCACGACGGTGAATCCGGATACGACTATGCCCGGCCCTGGGCGGTCTCCTACAGGAAGAAATATTTCCGTCAGCCGGGAGCTCCCCAGGGACATTCCGCCGACGAAAATTTCTTTTGTCTTCCGTGGGGCGATAGCTCCGGCCTTGACAACCCTCAGTTCATCGTCCTGGACAACGAAGGCTACAACCCGTTCCCGGGCCCGCTCCGGCCCGAAGATTGGACCCTGGGCCAAGAGCAGAAGGACTGGTTCAGCCGCGTCCTGGAGCACGACGCCGCATGGAAATTCACTTTCTTCCACCACGTCCTGGGAGGCTGGCCCCGGGGAACCAATGAAGACATCACCAGCTACGCCTACGGACGCGGGCCCTTGTTCATCGCCGAGGACTATGCTCCCTACTGCTCGGACCCAGGCCGGGTGGAGCAGGTCGAGCTGACCCGGATGATGCGCGAGGGGGGGGTGCGGACCTGCTTTTACGGGCATGACCACATCCATTTCGTCAGGAAGCTCGAGGGCTCGCTGAGCGGCGTATGCGCCGGGTCGCCGAAACCCGTGGGCGAGCTCGCTTGGTACAAGGGCGAGCTCTGGAAGAAGTTTTACGGCTGCTACGGATTTTATCAGACCGAATCCGCCCGCGCTTGCAGCCCCACGGATTTCTGGGGTCCGTCCGGATACCTCAAGCTGACCCTGACGCCCTCTTCGGCCGTTTTGGAGTACAAGCGGGCGGCCTACAACCAGCCGACCACAAACCTCCCGCCCGATACCCCGCCGGGCGGCATCCTGAGGAGTACGGCTTTATAAACGCTCATGAGCCACAAACGTCTCCAGGCCTATCTGGCGCTCGGGCTTTTTCTCCTCCTCGCCCTGCTGATGACCTATCCCCTCGTCCTCCACCTGGGCACGCATGTCCGTGATCACGGGGACCCCCTGCTCAACGCCTGGATCCTGGCCTGGAACAACAGGCAGATGGTCCGCCTGGACGTCGGCGGGTGGTTCGAGGCGAACATCTACCACCCCTACCGCAACACGCTGGCCTATTCCGAGCATCTCTTTCCCCAGGCGCTCGCGGCCCTGCCCGTCCAGCTTCTCTCGGGAAATCCCATCCTGGCCTATAACGTTGTCCTGATCTTCGGGTTTGTGACTTCCGCCTTCGGCATGTTCCTTCTCGCCCGTCGGCTCACGGGCCATTTTCTGGGTTCTGTGGCGGCCGGGTTCATTTTCGCCTTTTCTCCTTTCATGATCGCCCATCTTTTCCATCTTCAGGTCATCACCGCGGGCGGAATTCCCCTTGTTTTTTTATTTCTGATCAATTTTTTTGATCAGGGCCGATGGAAAGACCTCTTTTTGTTTTCGCTGTTTTTCGTCCTTCAGTCGCTGGCCAACGGCTATTACGCCCTTTATCTCAGCATCATGGCCGGCCTGTTTATCCTGATCATGACTCTCGTCCGGCGTAAGTGGAGAGAGGCTCGGTTCTGGTCCCAGATGGCCGTCTTTGCTCTTCTGGCCGCTTTGTGCCTCGGCCCTTTTCTCTATCGCTATGCCCAGGTCAAGTCGCTGCTCGGGTTGCAGCGCGGGATCGGCGGCGCCCGGTTTACAAGCTACCTCGCCACTTCGCCGCTCAACGTCATCTACGGCCGGGTCACGTCCAAATTCCACATCCCCGAGGGCGAGCTGTTTCCGGGCGCCGTTGTCGTCCTCCTGGCCGCGGCCGGCTGTGCGGCGTCGCTGAGATTTCGACGAAGAGACCTCCCGCGCACCGACGAGGGCGCTTCCCGGGCCGGAGTAAGGGTTCTGTTTTTGGGGCTCGCGTCCCTCATTGTCTTTGTCGCTTATGTCCTCTACCGGGTCGTGCTCAAGGGAGGTTTCGAACTGATCTTGTTGCCGGGCCTGGCGATCCATGCCCGCAGCCCGCTCAAGCCGTTGCTGGTCCTGGCTGTGCTCGTTCTGGGCTATCACGCCCTGAAAAAGACCTTGCGCGCCGGACCTCTGTTGGGCAGTCGATCGATCGACCCTGTCGCCTGGGCGCTGTTCTTGATTCTTGTGCTGGCCTTCTTTATGACCTTCGGAATGGGCGGGCCCTATGAGCTCTTGGCCATGTTCATTCCCGGCTTCGAAGGCCTGCGGGCCGCGGCCAGAAGCCATATTTTTGTCATGTTCTCATTGTCCATTTTCGCGGCCTTCGGCCTGCGCGAAGCCTCCCGCCGGCTGAAGGGCGCGGCCCGGACCTCGGTCCTGGCGCTGGCGTCCCTTGTGATCCTGGCCGAGTATCTGTCGGTTCCCGTCCTGACCAAGAGCATACCGGTGAAAAAAGACATCCCGGCCGTCTATCAATGGCTGGCTTCCCAAAAAGGAGATTTCGCCCTGCTCGAGCTTCCGCTGCCGGCCCGGGGCCGGAGCCCGGGCGGTCTGGAATGTCCCCGGATCTATTACTCGGCCTACCACTGGAAGCGATTGGTGAACGGCTTCAGCGGCTACATTCCTCCCCTTTATGACCTCCTTCGGGAGCGATGGGATGGCGGAGCGCCCATGGAGCAGAATATCCTCGACCTCAAGTCGCTCGGCGTCCGATACCTGCTGCTGCACGAGTCCCTGATGCCCGCCGAAGCCGTGCCTGTTTATGTCGCGGAGCTCTCCTCCAGGCCGGACCTGGCTGTCCTCACCGGAAAATTCGGGAGCGTCTTCGTCTATGAGATACAGAACTGGCAGGAGGGATTGGGAGCCTTGCGGCAGCCTCCGCCGCCACGCCGGAAAATCGACCGCCGCGGCTGGAAGGTCTCGGCCAACGTCAACGAGGAAGCCGCGGTCCTGGCCGTTGACGGGGATGACTCCACGCGCTGGGACACGGCCGGGAATCAACAGCCCGGCTTCCTTTTCGAGGTCGACATGGGCCGCGCCGAGCGGCTGGTCATGCTGCGCCTGCTCTTCAGCCCGAGCCTGAATGATTATCCTCGGGGATTTGCCGTCGAGACGACCGAAGACGGCCGCTCATGGACGACCGTGGCCCGGAACGACCGGGTTTTTATCGATATCCGTAGGTATCTTAACCCCCATGATTTATCCCTGGACATCCCGCTGCCAGGAGTTACGGCCCGCGCCTTCCGGGTGGTGAACACCGGCCACGACCCCGCGTGGTACTGGTCCATCCATGAATTGGACGCCTTTTGCGCCGCCCCTCCCGAAGAAACAACCGGGACGGTTTCCGTCGGAAACCCGCATGATTGAGGCCGGGTTGACTGGAATTTCAAGGTCCGCCAGAGCCGCTATCAAGGCCTGGTGGCGTTATTTTCAAGGCTGAGGTCAAATCACGAAGGAGGTGCCATGTCGCGAGAAACGCTTATCGGCAAAATCGGAGGACTGTTGGGGCTTGTTCTCCTTGTCGTCTCTCCGGTAGGATCCCAGATATTGGGCGATGTGCCCGAGCCGGAGCTCCCGCCGCTGCTGAGCACATATCTCCCCTTCTCCGCGCCCGCGGCCATCATAGATTTCTGGTCGTTGTCCTACTACTTCTTCCGCTCGACGATCTCCCAGATCACCAACCTTGAGCTTAAGGCGGCGCAGAGCCAGGCCATCCTGACCAGCGCGCTGACCGTAGCCCGGAGATACATCGACGCCGGGGAGAGGAGATTCAACGCCCTGATCGCTCCCGAGGGGAGCGGCCGCAAGGGCAAGCTGCAGCTGGACGTGGAAACCTGGGAGAGAAGGTATTCCAACTTCATCTTCGGCCGGGACAGCCTTCGCGACCATCGGGACTTGAGGCTTTATGACAAGTACGCCTTCCTGAAAAATGAATTCATCCCCAAATGGGAGGCGCGGGTCCGGCCCTGCATCGAATACCTGAAATCGGAGTTCGCCCGGGTGCGAACCGCGGTCAACAAGCCCCTCACCGACCCGGACATCAAAACCGTGAACAGGTCCATCCAGACTCTGTTGATCGGGGAAACCGACCCCCAAAAGCCGGTCAAATTCGGGGGCAAGAGTTACACCGATGAATCCCTTCTCTTCGAGGCCCTGGCCTCCGCCTCCCCTCAGCAGACCCTGGCTCTCTGCCGCGAGCGCGGCCCCCTGACCGCGCTCGGCCTCCTGACCATGGCCTTGGAGAGGAAGGCCATGGAGCTTTCCGACAACGGAGGCACTCCGCGTTCCGAGATGAAGGTGACGGTCTTCAATCGCGCGGACCGGATGGCCGTCGAAATCCTCGTCAAGCCCATGGGCGAATCCTTGGACCCCAACGCCGCCGGTTTCCTGATATTTCCTGAAAAAATAAAACCCGAGGACCAGATCGACCCCAAGGGCAGGCGTCCGGGAGGATCTCACGGCTCCGCCTGGGTGACCGCCTCGCCCGAGGATGAAATCTGGGTCCGGGCCATGACGCTCGGTCAAAGGCGCGACCAGGTGAGGTTCCAGGTTATCGGCGGAAAGAACGTCCGTCTCGTCCCCGAGACGCTGCCGCGGAACTACTACCGACTGGATTACGGCACCGAATTTCCCAACCCCATCTTCACCCGCTGGACGGTGACCGGAGAGTCTTATTCCTGGGCAGACTTCGAAGGCCCATGGCATGTCACCGGACAGCCGAGGATGACGGCCGCGCCCAAGTTTCTACGGGACAGGTTGTTCGGCCCGGACAATGTCACGGGCGATACCCTGGTTTGGACGCTTCCCGACCGGGACGCCGTCGAGCGGCTGGGCGAGCTGCGGGCCACGGTCAACGGCCTGACGAAGTGGCATCGCCAGGGGCCGCGCTCGACCATGCACCATGACGAGGAGGAGCGGGGCGGCGGCCCCATCGCCCTGAGGGTGGAGTTCTGGTGACTCAGGCCCTAAAACGGCTCACCCGGCATCCGTCGGCGCGGTCCGGCCGTTGAGCTCGGCCTCTTCCAGGTAAGATGGAACACGGGCCTTCCAGCCGAATTCATCTTCAATGACCGCCGCCAGCGCCGCGGTCTTGTCTTCCTCTCCGTGCTTAAGGAATATTCCGGGTTCGTGGCGGAGATAGCTCAGCCATCGCACGATGTCCCGCTGTCCGGCGTGCGCCGAGAAACCGTGGAGCTGGGCGACCCGGGCCCGCAGGGGATACGTCTGGCCGTGAATCCGAACCGAGGGTTGGCCGTCCAGGATCTGCCGGCCCAACGTCCCTCGGGCCTGGAAGCCGACGAACAGGATGAGGCACTCCGGCCGGCTGATGTTGCGCTGGAGGTGGTGCTTGATCCGGCCGCCGGTGCACATTCCCGAACCGGCCAGGACGACGAACGGCTCCCTGAGGTTGTTGAGGGCCTTGGACTCTTCAGTTGTCTTCACCAGATGAAGGGCCGGGAAACGGAAAGGATGATTCCCGGACTTAAAGAGGGCTTGGGCCTGGCGATCCATGAAGTCGACGTGCTTCTCAAAGACGCGGGTCACTTCAGCGGCCATGGGACTGTCGAGGTATACCGGGACGCGCGGCAATCGCTGTTCGGCGAACAGAAGGCTGAGGGTATAGAGGACTTCCTGGGCTCGCTCCAGGGCGAAGGTCGGGATGAGGACGTTCCCCCCGTCCGCCGCGGTCCGGCCGATCAGGTCCTGCAGCATGTTCTCCAGGCTTTTGGGGTCTTCGTGGTCCGCATCGCCGTAGGTGGATTCCAGGACGAGGT
>Ga0154616_1089_pt3 | contig 13152 bp, 13 predicted proteins | sample Rifle2008BG13ft_FD_116045 | JGI IMG/M metagenome (GOLD analysis project Ga0154616, IMG submission 116045) | Candidatus Aminicenantes bacterium RBG_13_63_10
GAACTCGACGTTATAGCTCCGGGCGAAATCCTTGTGACGGTTGACAATGCTCGGGAAGTTCTCCGCAGTGCCGGCCGGGCTGTCTGGGCCGGGGATCTGTTCGCGGTTCGACCCGTCGGCATAACCGACGAGCTCGTTCTCCAGGGCGAAGATCAAGGCGCCGGCGTTCATCGACATTCGGCACCCGACGCACCAGCAGATTTCCATATTGTAGGTTTTACGGTCTCGGCGGAGGCTCTTGACGGACACGGCGCGGACAAGTTTCTTGAGGTCGATGATCTGGTGGGTGAAGCTATCCTGGCCGAAGACGTTCTTCAGGCGCTCGACGTTCGACATGTTGTTCTTGACGCCGAATTCCAGGTAGCCCTTGTCGAAGGTGATGAGGTGGACCCGGTCGTGTTTCTGCTTGAGAAGGACGGCGCCTAGGAGAGAGTCGATCCCTCCCGAAAACATGACCGCGGCTTCATTTCTGACGGGCATCGGTTTCTCCTTGCCGGGACGCTTCTCCATTATCCACAGCCGGGGGAAATCTTCAAGCTTCCGGCTCTCCGGCGGCGCTTTTCAGGACGGGACGGACGTAGTCCCGGCGGTTGATCTTCTGCCGGATGCGGCGTACGCAGCAGCCGCCCTGGTAGAACCACAGGAAGACGAGGCCGCCGACGATCAGGGCCAGGAAACCGACGATGCTCAGCAGAACGATCAAAAACGTGCTCATCTCGAGGCTCCTTCGTTCCGCCGCGGGCATATCATGGGCGGCGGAGGCTATTTATCTTACTATTTCCATAGGAATAATATTCACGGAGAGACCCGCTGTCAATATGTTTTTTGCCCGTTCCGGGGGCTTCCGCCCCGGCCGGCGTCTTGACCGCGGCATGGCGGAAAGCCCGCGGGGATTTTCATGCTTTGACAGGCCGCGTTTCCTGAGATATCCTGCCCTCTCATTCCGGCCATGAATGGCCTCGGGGAGGAATCATCCATGCTTTCACACGCCAGCCCTTTTCAGACGAGACGCTTTCCTTGGGTCGTTGCCGTCGTTTTCGCTCTTCTGGTTCCGGGCCCGGCCTCGCGAGCGGCCCTCGGCTGCACCGTGGCCGTCGTCTCGGGCAAGGCCACGCCCGACGGCCGGCCTCTCCTCTGGAAAAATCGCGATGCCGCCGACGTGGATAACAGGATGATGTTTTTCCGGGGGTTGAAATACGCTTTCGTGGCCGTCGTCTCGGCCAGGGAGGGCGAGCCTGAAGGCGTCTGGGCCGGCCTCAACGCCGAGGGGCTGGCGGTCATGAACTCGGCCGCCTCCGACCTGAGCACGGAGAGGCGTCCCGGGAACGGAAACGGCGTCTTCATGAAAGCCGCCCTGGGAGAGTGCGCCACCGTGGCGGATTTTGAGGCTTTTCTCGAAAGGACCAGGGGGCAGTACGACCTGGCCGCCGACTTCGGGGTCATAGACGCCGGGGGAGGAGCCTGCTTTTTCGAGACATCGAGCGACGGCTACGTCAAGTTCGACGCCGCCGACCCTCGCCTCGCACCCTTCGGCTATATCGTCCGGACGAACTACGCCTTCACCTCCCCCGACCTGCTCAAGGGGGGCGGGTTCATCCGCTTCGAACGCGTCTCGCGCCTCTTCGAGCGCGCCCGGGCCGAAAACCGTCTCGACCTCGGCTTCATCCTGCGCGAAGCGGCCCGCGACCTCGTGAACGAAAAGCTCCATTCCCATCCGCTGACGGCGCCTCTCCCCTCCGACCCGGCCTTCCCCCTGTATGTCAACACCAATGACACGCTCAACAGAAATTCAACCGTTTCGGTGAGCGTCTTCCACGGCGCGCCCTCGCGCGAGCGGGCCGACCTGGCCACGATGTGGGTGCTTCTCGGCCAGCCAGTGGCCGGCGTGGCCGTGCCGGTCTGGCCTGCGGCCGGCTTCGTCCCAACGGCGACGGCCGGGGAAAAAACAGCCCCGTTGTGCGACTTCGGCCGGGCCCTGATCTCCTACCTCTATCCCGATCCGAGAGGCCGGATGCCCGGCTACTTGAACGTCAACCGCCTGCGGGCCTGCGGCGGGGAGGGCGTCCTGCCCAAGCTCCTGCGCGTGGAAAGCGAGGTCCTGAGCCGGGCGGCGTCGGCCCTGGCCGGCTGGGAAAAGGCCAAGCCCGCGCCGGCGGCCGTGGCCGCCTTCCAGGAGAAGCTTGCTTCCTGGGCCCTCGATGCCCTGCGCCGGGAATTCCAGGACATCAAAATTCCCTGATGCCGGGCGACGGCGGGCAAAGCCATTCAATCATTTCTCCGACGCCTGGACGGACCGCGCCGCACATGAAAATTGACACGGCCAAATGCCGCGGATAAGATAAGCCCCCCATGAACAAGGAGCGAGTCGGCCGATTCTACGACATCGTCTGGACTGAGTATGTTCCCGAATATGAGGCTTCGGAAAAGCACTGGGCGCTTTTCTATGACCCGAAGGAAGTCCGGGGCAAGACGATCCTCGACGCCGGATGCGGCACGGGCATCTTCAGCGTCATCTTCGCCCGCAACGGCGCCGAGCGGGTGACGGGCATCGACATCAGCGAAGGGAGCCTGGGGACGGCGCGCGGCCTGGCCGCCCGTTTCAAGCTTAAGAACACCGACTTCCGGCGGGAGGACATGCTCCGCCTGTCCTTCAAGGACGGCTCCTTCGATATCGTCTGGGCCTGGGGCACGGTCCATCACACGACCGACCCGTTCGGAGCGGTCGACGGCCTGCTGCGCCTCCTCAAGCCGGGCGGCTCGATCCTGCTGGCCGTCTACAAGAAAACCAGGGTCACCTTTCTCCACGAGGCCGTGCGCAAAACCCTCATCCGCACCCCGCGCTGGTCGTGGACGACATTGGCCAAGATCATGGCCTTCTTCCTGGCGCCGGTCGTCTTCCTCTTTAAGAAAAGGGAGAAGTCCCGCAAGGGCGAGAAGCTCGAGGAGCTCATCCTGGACTGGTACTTCGTCCCCATCCGGCACCACTACACGCCGGAAGAGATCCGCGCTTATCTCGAGGGGAAAGGCCTGACGGTCGAGAAGTTCCTCCCCGCCTCGGGCCGCTTCGACAGCTCCTCGAATTTCATCTTCAAGGCCCGCCAGCCGCTGCGCTCGCGACGCCGACCCGGTTCGCACCGGCCCGCTACTTAAGCCCCCGCAGATCCTCCGACCTGTCGGCTCCGACGGCGTAGTCACTCAGAATGGCGTTCTTCCGCGCCTCCGATTTTTCCCGCGAGAGGACCACCCTGAACCCCGTCTCGGAAAGGAACTCATGATAAGGGCCCTCGTTCGACTCCACGGCGCGGACCAGGTCGGCGAAGTCCTTCAGGCGGACGCCGTTGGCTTCGACGATGACCTCGTCTTCCAGAAAATGATACCCGAGGTTGACCTCGTCGGCGAGGACCTGTACCAAGACTACGACCTGGAGCCTGTCGGCGCTCTTGTCGGCCAGTTCGCTGTAATAAATAAAGAGGAGGGGCGGCATGTCCTTCATCTGCCACTGGGCGAGGTGGTTGTAGGTCATAGGCGCGAAGACGAGGCCGCCGACGATGAAATACGTCGGATCCCGGTCGTACTGGATATAAGGCACTAGCCGGCAGAAATTGAGGGGCGCGGAGAGCTCGACGCGGACTTTCCGGCTTCGGCCTTCCCGGAAAATGCCGAGCTCCAGCGAATGATTCATGTCCTTCTCCTGGACGAGGAAGTTGAAATCCGTCCTCTCGCCCGGCCTGAATTCCACGGTGCCGTCATAGGCCACCGGCCGGCCGTCCACGGCGAGGACGACGTCGCCCGGCAGGAGCAACCCTTCAGCCGGGGAGCCGTGAGGGATCTGGTTCACGACCACTCCGCGAAACATGTGCTCTTCGGAGACGAGACCCAGCTTCCGGCGCAAATCAGGGTTTTCCAGGGGCTGAGTTTTGATCTCCAGGCTCGGAATGCCGTCGTATCGGCCGTCGGACAGGTCCCTCAGAAACCGGCGGATCACGGGCGCGGGCACCATGTAGCTTATGCTCTCGCCCTTCCTCGCCTGGAAGGCGATGCCGACCAGGCTGTTGTCCCGGATGACCGGCCCTCCGCTCGAGCCCGGATTGATGGCGGCGTCGATTTGGGCGCAGAGCAGGCGCGCCCGGCTGTGGGCATAGATGTTCTGCTCGACCCTGGAGACGATGCCCGCCGTCACCGACAGCTCCTCCCCTCCCTCGGGAAAACCGTAGACCGTCACGCCGTCGCGGGGGCTGACCAGGTCGCCCGGGGCGAGGGGGACCGCGCCGGCGAAGAAATTCTCGTCCTCGACCTCGAGGATGGCCAGGTCGCATTCGTGGGCGACCCCGCGTACGCGGGCCGGATATTTTTCAGCCGTTCCGGCCCGTTTGACTATGATGAACCGAGCGTCGGCGACAACATGGGCGCTGGTCAGGATGCGGCGGCCGTCGATCACGCAGCCGGAACCGTAGGACGCCGATGGAGCCTGCCGCCTCCACGGCGTCCAGTAATCCCGCTCGGCGGAGACGACATAGATCTTGACCACCGCGCCGGTGATGTCCGGCACGGCGGCCGGCGCACGAACGATGAGGATCGCTCCGGTCATTAGAAGACCGACAAGGAATCTTTTCACGGCCCCTCCTTGGAATTAGGAATTTCGCGACAGAGACATCTCAATCTCTATATGCCTTTGAGTTCTTTGACCCTTTCCTTTTTCATTTCTCATCTAAGATCAGTTTATTTTACTCTTCGCGCAAATTTATTCAAAACAACCGAGAAAAAATTGGCATTCTCTGAGTAACCCATTGTCTGAAGATGACGCCATCTCCAAAAAACCTCAACTTGAGGCCAGCGGAATGCGAGGCCATGGGAAAAGAAAGTGTCTTCAAAAAAGATAAAAAAAGACTTGACATATGAGCTTATTATATCTACTATGTATATTGAGTATATACATTAAACCAGGAGACGCAGTTGTTTATCACCCTCTCTCCAAGCAGCCCCGATCCGATGTACAAACAGATCACGGACCAGGTTCGGGATGCGATCGCCGCCGGCGACCTCGACTCCGGCGAGAAGCTCCCCTCGATCCGCGAGCTGGCCGAGGCGTTGAAAACCAGCCCCATCACCATCAAGCGGGCCTATCTGGACCTGGAGAACGAGGGCTGCATCATCACCCGGGCCGGTCTGGGCACTTTCGTAGCCGAGGTCGACCGCGGACGGCTGCGCGAGCGAAAACTCGAGGAGTTCCGGGACGATCTCGCCCGGATTATTAAAACCGGCGCCAAGTTCAATATCAGCGCCGACGACCTGGTGAGCGTCATCCGCAGATTCAAGGAGAAGTGACATGGAACCCCTGCTGGTTACGAATGACTTGAACAAAAGCTACTCCGATTTCCGGCTGAGCGGCATCTCGATGGAAATCCATCCCGGCTCGATCGTCGGCATCTTCGGTCCCAACGGAGCGGGCAAGACCACCCTGGTCAAGCTCCTGGCCGGGCAGATATCGGCCGATTCCGGCGCCCTTCTCGTTTTCGGAAGCGCCTATGCGGAGCGGGAGAAAGAAATCAAGGACCGCATCGGTTACGCCCCTCAGGAGCCGCCGTACTTCCCGGACCGCACCGCTGAATATCTGGGCCGCTTCGCCTCTCGCTTCTACAGCCGTTGGGACGGCGGCCGGTTCTCCCGCCTGCTTAACCGCTTCCACATCTCCCCGCAGAAAAAATTTCGCCATTTGAGCGGAGGGCAGAAGACGCTCTTCTCGCTGGCCCTGGCCCTCTCCCATCAGCCCGACCTTCTGCTCCTCGACGAACCGGCGGCCGGGCTGGACGATGCGCACCGCCGCTTCCTTCTCGACACTCTTCGCGACTTCGTCTCCGGCGGCGACAGGGCGGCCGTCGTCTGCTCGCACGTCTCCGAAGGTCTGGACGAGGTGTCCGAGCGCGTCCTCATCCTGCACCATGGAAGGATGATCCTGGACTCCGACAAGGAGGAGCTGCTCGAGCGGTGGAAGCGGGTCGATTTCCGCGACAACGCCCTTGATCCGGCCCTAGTGGCCTCGCTCGCCGGTCTTCGCCGCCATCCCTTCGGCAACTCCGGCCTGTGCTCCGATTTCCCGGCGCTCCACGAGAAGATCGCCTGCGGGCTGGCCGCGGGCGACGTCAAGGTGGAAAACGCGCGGTTGTCCGATGTCCTCATCCACCTGACCCAAGGAGAATGACATGTGGCCCATCATCAGACGCAACGCCTTTTGGTATTTCACCCATCTCATGACTTTCGGGTTCCCGCTCTACAACTTCGTTTTCAACGAGGGAAGGCGCGGGTACATCGTCTTTCTGACCCTCATGGCCCCAGTCTGGCTGTGCAGCTCAGTGCTGTGGAGCGAGCGGCAGGAGTCCTATGCCTTCCTGCGCATGCTGCCGGTCCGTGACGGGGCTATCGCCCAGGCCAAGCTGAGGCTGGGACTGGCCGGCGTCTTCGTTTACTGGCTGCTCCTGACCCTTTACACCCTGCTTGGCCTGGGGGACGTCCCCCGCCTTTTTCGGCCGCTTCTCCCTGATCAACATCATGGCCGCCGTCACGCTGCCGCTCGTCACCCTTTGTTACCTCAGTGTCTGGCGCTTCGGAGCCCGGGCCATGACCGCACCCATCCTCGTCTTTATGGGCATCACATTCTTTATGGTCTTCGTCGTCGGCATCCGTCTATGGCGGGGTTCCGACTTCGGCCAGGGCCTGAGGTCAGCGTCCTGGCCGGTCCAGGTCCTGCTGCCGCTCGCCGCGCTCATCGCTTGGTGGCTCATGTCCAGGGCCGCTCCGCGGGTCAAGTGGACCAATGAAGCGCATCTGCAGATGCCTTGAAAACCCCATAAGAAACAGCCATTCCAAGGAGGTCCTCATGAGAAAAAGCTCTCTTTCAATTTTGATGATCGGGCTCGTGCTGTGCGCCGTTCCCGGCCGAGGCCAATCCGAGGAGTTTCATTTCGCCACGGACGTCAACGGCGTCACCTGCGGACACACACGCGTCGTCCTCTCGCCGATACGCCTCGACGGCCGCGACCTGCTCGAGCTCAAGCATGAGTCCCTGACGCTGATGACCGTCCTCGGCCGGCTGGTCGAATCGCGCTTGACCTTGACCTACCACATCGACTCTTCCACCGGCCGATTCATCTATCACGACAGCCTCATCGTCCATGGCGCGGCGCGCCTGGCATCGTCCATCCGCATCGAGGGGGATAAGGCCCTGATCGAGTCCGAAGGCGGCCGGCTATCCGTCGCGCTCCCCGCGGGCGCGATCCTGGCGAACACTCTGTTCTTTCCCGACCTTCTCGAGGACTTCGTCCGAAAGGGCTTGAAGGAAAAGACATACTTGATCTTCGACGGCCGGGACGGGGCCGTGCAGGAGACCGTCTTCAGCCGGGCGGGCGAGGAGACACTTCGTCTCGCCGGGCGCGACGTGGAGACCGTCGTCCTCGACTCGTTCAACCGCCGCACCGGCCAGAGGGCAAGGCTCTGGCTCGAAACCAGGCGCGGCATCGCAGTCCAAAAAACCGCTTTGGGGGGCGGCCTGATCTATCTCGCCGATGCTTCTGTCGGCGACCGCATCCGATCCGTGAACATGGATCACGCTTTCCTGACGGCCAGCGACCGGGCTGTCTCGAACCCCAAGGCCATTTCCTACCTGAAAGCCCGCCTGGAGCTCGAGCCGACCGGGCTGCGCGTCTCGCCTGAATCGCTGAACGTCCCGGGCCAGCGCTTCAACGGCACGGTCGCCGACAATCGAGTGGATGGCGTGTTCGAAGTCTCTCATACCCGCTACGACGGAGCCAGCGCGCCGCCCTTTCCGCCCGACTTCAGCGGCCGGGCCGACCTCGCCGAGTTTTTGGCCGCGGACGACATGACTCAGTCCGACGACCCGCTTCTCGCCGCCGCCGCCCGGGACATCGCCAAGGACGCCGGAGACACATGGGAAGCGGTCAAGCTCCTGGGGCGCTGGGTGGCGGAGAACATCAAGGGCGCCATCCCGGGCGGCATCACCGCCCGCGGCACGTACGACCAGCGAGCCGGCGACTGCGGCGGCCATTCCTTCCTCATGGCCGCCTTCTGCCGCAGCCTTGGCATTCCAGCCCGGGTGGTCTGGGGCTGCGTGCATACCGGCAAATCGTTCGGCCAGCACGGCTGGAACGAGGTCTATATGGGGGAAGTCGGATGGATCCCGCTCGACACGACGATGGGGGAGATCGAAGTCGTCGATTCCGGACATGTCCGGATCGGCCATTATCAGTCTTTGTCAACCCAACTCAATCTGCGGCGGAACGAAATCATCGACGTGCGCACCGACCCGGAGCAGCGCTGAATCCGAGGAGGCCTCGTCTGAGCAAAGGGGCGCCCCTGAAATCATTGAATAAATTAGTTAAAGAGATATCATTTCCCTAAGCATGAATACTGAAAACTAGGTAAAATAGATGTCTGTCGCCAAATGAAAAAAATGAAGCCCGCCCCTCAGGCCGCAGCGAACGAGATCCGGGCGAGGCTGCGGGCGCTGGCCGACCCGGTGAAGGCCGCGGGAGCGGAGAAGTATTTCAAGGAGACGGTCAAGTGCTACGGCGCGTCCTCGGCCGAGGTCCGGGCCCTGGCCGCGGAGCTGGGGCGGACCGTCCAGAAAACATGGACGGTCGGGGACGCGGTCGCGCTGTGCGACATCTTGTTCCGGGACAAGGAGCTCGAGGCCAAGGCCGTCGGGTTTCTGATCCTCGGCCGTTTCAAGCAGTCCTTCCCTCCGGGGCTGTTCCCGAGGGCGAAAAAATGGCTCTCGGGTAATCTCTTGGACAACTGGGCTTCCGTGGATGTCTTCTGCTCGGAGGTCATGAGCCCCTTCCTCGTTTCGCACCCGTCTCATATCGAACGGATCAAGTCATGGGCCTTTCACCCGAACCGCTGGGTCAAGCGGGCCTCGCTCGTCTCGTTCATCATGCCTGCGCGGCGCGGCCGCTTTCTTGAGGCGATCTATGAAATCGCCGTCTCGGTCTTCGGGGTCGACGACGACCTCATCCACAAGGCCAACGGCTGGCTCCTTCGTGAAGCGGGAAAAACCGACCCGGCAAGGCTCGAGAGGTTCCTCCTCGCCCGCGGCCCGCGCATACCGCGCACGACCCTGCGCTACGCCATCGAGCGCTTTCCCGAAACGAAGAGAAAACGCCTGTTGCTGAGCACGAAAATCTAGGCCGCCGGCTCATTTCCATGGGAATATCATGCTCGAAACCTAAAACTCATTTTTCCCGTGATCCCGGTCTGATACAATAACCTGGGAGATCGGGGCCTATTCCCCCCATCTCTTTGAGGAGCACGGCATGGGACGAGGAAAGATGAAGACTCATATCGTCGAGGTCACGGCGAAAAATCTGGCCGAACATCCCCAGGCCGTCTGTTTCATCAATCCCCGGCATGAGCTTTACCGCCGCAAGGTCGAGTGGCTCAGGGAGCAATTTGAAAACGGCTTGAAAATCAAGCTCCTCTACATGGAAGGGGAGAAGAAACCGGTAGGATTCATTGAGACTGTCCCGGGGGAACACGCCTGGCGGTCGGTCCGGGCCAGGGGATACATGTTCATCCACTGTCTTTGGACGACCGGGAAAAAGAATCAGCACCGGGGTTTGGGGACCCATCTCCTTCGGGAGGTCGAAAACGACGCCGAGGGCATGCTGGGCGTCGCGGTCATGACCAGCGACAGGGCGTTCATGGCCCGCAGGGACATCTTCCTCAAGAACGGGTACCGGCTTGTGGCGGAGGAAGGAGACGAACAGCTTCTGGCGAAATCTTTCCGAAAAGGCCCGGCGCCTAGTTTCAACGTCCTGCGGCAGAAACCTTCTTCGTACCCGGAATTGACCATCGTCTATTCGAGGCAATGCCCATGGGTGGCGCGCTTCATCGAGGAGGTCAAGCCCATTCTCAAAAAGAGGAAGTTGCAGCCGAAAATCACCGAGCTCAAGACGGCTGCTCAGGCGCAAAAGGCCCCTTCCGCTTACGGTGTCTTCAATCTGATATTCAATGGCCGGTTGCTGGCCGACCGGTACATCTCCACGACCCGTTTTTTGAATATTCTAAAGAGCGAACTGGGGAAGTAGCCTCCCTCCGCCCGACTTCGCCGGCGGGTTCAAATCATCAACCGCTTCGGCCTGACGGCCGAGAAAATCTTTAGGACTGTTCCTTCTCAGGCCGGGACGCCGGCGGGCCCTGGCGGCGGTCCCAGATCGTCTTGACCCGCGATCCGGTGACGACGCTGTATTCCGGCAGGGAGTGGCTGACGACCGACCCGGCGCCCACGACCGAGCCCCGGCCGATCGTAACGCCGTCGAGCACGATGACGCCCGCGCCCAGCCAGACGTCCTCGCCGATTTCGATCCCGCCGCGGTCGAGAGAGGGCTGGAACATAATGGGCACGTCGATTCGGTCGATGCTGTGTGTCCCGCCGGCCACGAGGTAGCAATCGCCCGCCAGAAAGCAGTACTTCCCCAGCCTGACGCGCGTCTCGCTGAGGATCGTGCAGCGGGAAGAGATGTTGCAGAAATCGCCGATTTCGATCGACCCCTCCTTGCAGGACAGGATGGCGGACCGGCCGAGGTAGACGTTCGCGCCGATGTCTAGCCCGGCGTTCTTTTCGCCCTTGGCGTCCAGTACGACGTCGTCGTCGATGACCGTGCCTTCTCCGACGCGGATTTTGTGGGGATGCCGGAAGGTGATGTTCCGGCCGAAGATGATGCCGCGCCCGACCCGGCCGAAAAGCGTGGGATAGACAAGCTTGCGCAGGGCGAACCCCAAAGCGCCCGGCAGGCGGGCAAAGAACAGGTTGACGAGCTCATACCAGATCATCCCCGCCGGGTCCCTTCGGCCGGAAAAAAGGCGGGAGTATTTGCCGGACAGGGAGCGGCCCCTGCTCATCAGTTCTTTCTGAGTGCTGCCCGGAAATTCGTTCATGGCTTTCGCGCTTCCTTGACCGGTTCGATGTCCAGCCCGTCGAGCCAAATTTCCCTCGTACCGTCATAGAGGAATTCGAGAGTCGGACGGCCGTCCCGGCGAAGGACGAAGTCCGTCCGAGCCGGTGCTGCCCCGAGGGATTCTTCTTCCGTCAGGAAAACCGTCCGCAGCCTCTCTCTGTTTTTTTCATCGAGGACAGTGATCCCCAGGAGTTTTCCGGAAACTTCCGGCCCGCCGGAGACGGCGGGCGCTCCCGGCCGCAACGGCGGCAGCACGGCCCGAATCGTCAGCCTGTAGCGGCCGGCCGGAAGATTGTGGGGCATCGTGTAGCGGAAAACCTCTTTTCCCTTCCCGGGGATAAGCCGCAACCCGGCCTTTTTCGAGAACTCCTGTCCAAAAACGACCTCGGAGGAGCGGGCGGGAAGCCACTCGGCCTCGACCGCCAGGCCTCCCGCGGTCAACTCGGCCGGCTGCTCGTTCCAGAGAAATACGGCGGATATGCCGTCTTTGCCGCGGAATACGAGCCGGGCCGGATCGGACAGGATAAAATCGGCGATCTCCCGGCTGATATGATCGCGCCGTTCGAGCGAGGGAGAGGCGATGAGCCAGACCCGGCGGCCGGGGTTCGAGGCGATGACCTCCCTCAAGCCGTCCAGGGAGTTGAGCCAGCGGGCGCCGACGTAAAAATCGCGCCAGCCGTCCCCGGTCTTCTCCCAGGCGTCCCAGGTTCCGGGCCCCCCAGACCACAGCCAGTAGTCGACCTGCCCGGCATAGATGCGGCCGAAGACGACGTGAATGGCGATGACGATGTCGTCCTTGGGCTTCAGGAAATGCCGGACGTAGAGGCCGAGGCCCCGGTGGTCGTAATGCTCGAACCGCCCGGAGCGAGTGATGATCTCCGTTGAGATCGGGTCGCCGTAGCGCCTTTCAACGATGGGCTTGACCCTGGCGAGCCCGATGTTGTCGGCGAAGAGAAAGACGAGGCCGGCAAAGACAACGATCCCAAGCGCTCGCGTCGCGCCCGCCCGCTTCCTCAGCCCCGGAAAAAGCGGCCAGAGGAATTCCTCGACCAGAACTCGCCCCAAGACAAGGAGGCTCACGCAGAACAGAATGACGAACACGGAGTAGAGCTGGAAGAGGTAGCGGGGCTGTACGTGGGTCCGGAAAAAGCCGAGGAAAACCAGGGGGAAGAGCAGGCACATATTGAAGAACAGCCAGCGTTCGCGGAAGAGGCGGGCGTCCTCTTCGCTTTCCCTGACCACCCTCCGGGCGCCGAGACAAAGGAAAACCCCTCCCAGGACCGCTAGGCTCATCCAGGGAAAGCTTTTAAAGAATTCCCTGAAGTAATCCAGGGAAAAGCCGCCGAAAAAATAATTCACCATGCCCCGCAGGCTGGTGTCGGTCTTGGCGTAGACGTAGCCCACTTTCCAGAAGAAGAACTCCCCGACCTGCATCAGGCCGTAGAAGACGGTGACGACCAGAAAGGGAAGGACGACGGGTTTCTTGAAAAAATTCCTCAAGCCCCGCAGAAAGAGGAGGGCGGGGAAGCAGAACCAGACGCCCATGCCCAGCTGGTGGACCTGGGGCGTGAGGATGAAGAACAGGACGGCCAGCCAGCGGCTTCGGGCGTGGTCCTCGAAAAACCCCCTGTGGAAAAAATAGAGGCTCAACAGGTAAAAGAGCTGCAATGGGGCGAAGTAGAGCGCCAGCCGGGCGTTCTCCACGACCCAGGGCGAGAGGGCCATGATGACGACGGCGGCCAGCGCGGCCCAACGCGAAAAAGACTTCTTGACCATGTGGAAGAGGAGAGGGAGGCTCGCGGCAACGGCCAGGAGGCTCACGATGCGCAGCGTGAATTCGGTCTGGCCGAACACGGCCGTGACCAGGGCCAGGACATAGGTATAGAGAATGGCCTTGTAATACATGTGGCCCGAGGGGAAGAGCGGGTAGCCGTGCTCCCGGATCGTCTGGGAGGCGATCGAATGAAACCCCTCGTCCATCCACAGGGAGAGAGAGCCCAGGTCGTGGAGCATGAGGACGAAAAACACCGCCGTCAGGGCGAGCACCACGGCCCACAGAACGGCGTCCACCGGCCGGCGTTCCTGGCCGACGAGGAAAGAGCTCATCTTCCCCGGCACGCCCCCTCGCTCAATCCCCAGGCTCCCCTTCGTCCGGCCTGCGGGAGAGGACGCCTCCAACGGT
>Ga0154616_1070_pt1 | contig 13042 bp, 11 predicted proteins | sample Rifle2008BG13ft_FD_116045 | JGI IMG/M metagenome (GOLD analysis project Ga0154616, IMG submission 116045) | Candidatus Aminicenantes bacterium RBG_13_63_10
GGTCGCTTCGCTCCCTGCCTCCCTTTCTCGCGCGGGGCATGAACCCGGTCGCTTCGCTCCCTGCCTCCCTTTCTCGCGCGGGGCATGAACCCCGCGCTGCGACCAAGGGGGCATACCCCCTTGGAATCCCCGACGACCGGTTCCCCGCGGCAAGCCGCGGGGCATGTTCGCCGGTCGTCAAGCTCCCCCCTCGGCGCTTCGCTCCGCTGACCCCCTGAGGGGGGCCTCGCCGCCCCCCTCAAACTCCCCGGCGGTTGTGCGTCTTTTGAGATGGGTACAATGCCAAGGAACTTACGAGACGCACAACTAGGAAAGATTTTCTATATCCAGGCCCAGCCTCTTGATCATCTCGTTGAGCGTGGTCGGCTTCAATCCGAGCATCTTGGCCGCTTGTTTCTGAACCCCCCGGCTGCGGCGCAGCGCTTCGGCGATGACCTGGCGCTGGAAAGCCTGGAGCTGCTCCTTAAAATTCATGGAGGCCTCGCCGGCAGAGGCCGCCAGGGCCGGATGAGACCGGTCGGCCAGGTGAAACGGGGGCAGGCTCGAGCGGTCGATGATCCTGGTCTTGGTGAAGACCACGGCCCGCTCGACAAGGTTTTCAAGCTCGCGGATGTTGCCGGGCCAGTGGTAATTCTCCAGGGTTTCCCAGACATCGTCGGCCAGGCCCTCGATGACTTTGTTGTTTTCCCGGCTGTAGTGCTCCAGGAAGTGCTTGACCAGGAGGGGGATGTCTTCCTTCCGGTGCCTTAAGGGGGGAAGCTCGATCTTGATGACGTTCAGGCGGTAGAAAAGGTCGTCGCGGAAGGCTTTGCGCCGAATCATGTCCTCCAGGTCGACGTTGGTGGCGGCGATGATCCTCACGTCCACCTTGATGGTTTTTGTCCCTCCGAGGCGCATGAATTCCTTCTCCTGAAGGACGCGCAGCATCTTGGCCTGAGTCTCCAGGTTGAGGGCGGAGATCTCATCGAAGAAAATCGTCCCCCGGTCAGCCGCTTCGAAGAGGCCCATCTTGCTGCTGAACGCTCCGGTAAAAGCGCCCTTGACATGTCCGAAGAGGAGGCTTTCCAGGAGGTCGGGGGGGAGGGATCCGGAGTTGACGATGATGAAGGGGAATTGCGACCGGTCGCTGTGCTGATGGATGGAACGGGCCACGAGCTCCTTGCCCGTGCCGCTCTCGCCCTGGATGAGGATGGTGGTCCGCGAGGGCGCGGCGGTCTTGACGAGATCGAAGACCGTCTCCATGGTCTTGCTCTTGCCGATGATGTTGGTGAAGCTGAACTTGCCCCGCAGCTCTTCCCTAAGCCGCGCGTTTTCGGCCCGAAGATGCCGGTGGTCCAGCGCGCGCCCGATGGTCAAGAGCAGCTCCTCGTGCTTGAAGGGCTTCTGGATGTAGTCGTAAGCGCCGCTCTTCATGGCCTCCAGGGCGGATTCCACCGAGGCGTAGGCGGTGATGATGATGACCGTCGAGTGCGGGTCTCTTTCCCGGATGCGTCTCAGCACGGTCAGGCCATCCAGGCCGGGCATGAGCAGGTCGAGAAGGGTCAGGTCGAAAGTCTTGTCCTCGAGCTTGCTCAGGGCTTCCTCGCCCGAGGCGGAGATTTCGACCTCGTAACCCTCCGCACTCAGCAGCTGTCCCAGGACTTCGTGAATGACGGGTTCGTCGTCGATAACGTGAATAACGGCTGTCTGTGTCATGGCTCGACCCTCGGGCTAGGGATTTTTCGGCCGCTGGCGCCGGGCGTCCAGGTCCATGGGGAGGACGACGGTAAAGGTCGTTCCCCGGCCCTCGAGGCTCTCAACGGCGATCCGGCCCTCGTGCTCCTTGATGATGGCGTAGCTGATGGACAGGCCCAGCCCCGTCCCCTTGCCGATCCCCTTCGTGGTGAAGAAGGGGTCGAAGATCCGCGGCAGGTGCTCTTTCTTGATGCCCATGCCCGTATCGGAGATGCGGACCAGGGCTTCACCGCTCTGCTCGGAGACTTCCAGGCGCAGCTCCCCCCCCTCGGGCATGGCGTCCAGGGCGTTGAGGATGATGTTGATGAAGACCTGCTGCAGGCGCTCGCCCTGGGCCCAGATGGGCCTCAGCGTCGCCGGCCTGAAATCGAGCTTGATGTTCATGGCTTTAAGCTTGTATTCGATCAGGGACAGGATCTCCTTCAGGCTGTCGGCGACCTGGACGCGGGAGAAGGCGATGTTCGAGGGGTTCCGGGCGAAGTTGAGGAGATTCTTGATGATGCGGGCCACGCGGTCGGTCTGGACCTCGATTTTCTCCAGGATCTGGGCGAAATGGGGGTCGGTCAGCCTTTTCTGCAGTATCTGGACATAGCTGGAGATGCCCGTCAGCGGCGTGTTGATCTCATGGGCCACTCCCGCCGAGAGCAGGCCGATCGAGGCCAGCTTCTCGGACGTCATGAGCTGCTGTTGAAGCATGATCTTGTCGGTGATGTCTTCGAAGACGATGATCGTTCCATAGGGGTTGAGGTTGTTGTCGAGCAGCGGCGTCTTGGCGATGTCGAAGACCCTGGTCTGGCCGGGTCCGACCCGCATGGGGATTTCGCTCATGAGCTGGTAATCCTGTTGCGTGTCGGAGGGGAACAGGACTCCGAAGTTCGCCTCGCCCAGGACGTCGAGCAGGCTCCGGTTGAGAACTTCGTCTTTCCGCAGGCGGAAGGTTTCCTCCAGGACCCGGTTCCAGCCGATGACCCGCCCTTCCTCGTTGAGGACGGCCACGCCCACGGTCAGGCTTTCGATGATGTTTTCGCTGTAATCTTTCAGGCGCTCGAGCTCCATGGCCCGCACTCCGGCCTGGTCGTAGAGGTAGGCGTTTTCCAGGGCCAGGGCCACGGGATAAGCGATCGTCGTCAGAAGCTCCCAGTCCTCGCTCGTCAGGAAGGCGGAGTTCATTTTTTTGCTCATGGCCAGGCAACCGATGAGCTTGTCCTCGACCTTGAGGGGCATGAATTGGAAAAAACCCCAGGAGGAGAGCTTATCAAAATGAGCGCGCAGGTCGCGGCGGCTGGTGAAGGTGTAGTAGGACAGATGGGCCGCCTCCCGGAAAACCTGGAAGAGGCCGGGGTCGAGGGTGAGCCGGTCGGGCAGGGGAGGAAAATCCCCCCTGGACTGCAAAAGGGTGAAGGCGTGAGGCTCGTTCTCGTCGGTCAGGAGGAGGGCGATGCCCTTGAGCGACAGGGCGTTGGACACGAGCTCGAGGAGGCGCTGGCTCAGGCGCTGCAGGTTCCTTTCCCGGCTCAGCTCCTGGCTGATGAACAGGAGCGTCTTGCGGTACTTGTAGCTGCGCCGGTAGAAAACCCGGTCGAGGATCGACTGGAAGAGCCTCTTCAGCGGGCCGAAGAGGGTGGCGCCCAGGGCGATGGCCAGCACCCCCAGGATGAGCGTCGTCCTCTGATTTTCGGAAAAAAACTTCATCCGGGAGCTGACGACCACATACAGGCTGGCGATGACGAAGTAGGAGAAGGCCAGTGTCGCGGCCTTCTTGATGATGATTTCGAAATCCATGATTCGATAACGGGACAGCGAGTAGGCGACCGTCAGGGGGATCAACGCCTGGAAGAGGATAGTCAGCTCGCCGATCCTCGAGGGCAGACGGCCCAGGAGGAACGGGGCGGTGTTCAGGGCCAGGAAGGGAATGATGCCGATCCCCAGCCCCGTGGCGATCCAGGCGTATTGCTTCCTGATCAGGATGCTGGATGTGCGTCGGCTGCTGTGGTAAACGGAGGCGATGGTCAACAGCAAGAAAGCCGCATAATGGAGCAGCTCGGCCTTGTCCAGGCTGTCGACGAATTCCAGGACCCGCCCCGAGTCCAGGGTCCGCAGCCAGGGCAGGTGGAGGGACGCCTGGCCGAGGAGGAGGAGGGCTCCGGGTATATAGAAGAGAATCGGCAGGTTGGGCCTCCGCCTGACGAATTTCTTTCTCTGGGGAAAAAGGCTGAAATAGTGAAAGAGAAGCGGGGGGAGGAGGACGAAGGCGGCCTTGTCCAGCCAGAAGAAAAGGCTGTCCACGGCGTCCAGGCGTCCGGTCGGGGAGAAGATGTACATGGCGTACAGGCACAGCGAGGTCAGATAGAAGTAAAGGTAGGGCATCGTCGTGGGGGACTTGGTGTTGAAGAAGACGACAGCGCCCAGGACGAGGGTCGTGAGCCCCACCAGGGCTAGGTAGAAATAGCCCAGACCCGTGCCGCTCGTCGTGAAGTAGAACGAGGGCGAAAGCGGCGGCTGGCCCTCCCTTCCGATCTCATAGATGGCCTTCTGCTCCGCGCGGTGGATGAGCCACATCTGCTTGACCTGTTCCGCGCGGTTTCCGACGGGGCTGCCGTTGATCTTGAACAGGATATCGCCCTCTTTGATTCCCGAGAGGTCGGCCGGGCCGTCCTGTCGGACCCGAACGGCGGTCAGGCCGTTCGGGCCTTGGGTCCAGACGACTCCGTCAGTCGGCTCCTTCCAGATGATGCGCTGAGTGATGTTCCATCCGCCGAGGACGAGCGCGACCAGCATGACCGGGACGGCGATCGACGTGAACCGTTTGTTCATTCGGCGGAATCCAAAAAATTGAACCCTTTTGGCAAAAAAATTTCCTACTTGAGAGAATGGCGCCAGCCCGCCCTGATCACCCACTTGATGGCCGGTTGCGCCCTGAGCTCCATGATCTCTTTATCTTCCTCCAGGCCCAGGGGGTTTGTGTTGCGGGAGAGATAGGAGCTCATGTAATCAAAGGCCGGTTTCTGACCGGGAACGCTTTCCTGGGCGAACAACCGGCCCTCCAAGGAATGGGAGGGGGATGGGGAAGGCCGGGGAGGAAGCAACGGGACGGCTGACAGGATGAGCAGGATGATGAGTCCCCGCCTCGTTCGGATCCGTCCGCTCATGACTTAAAATTAAGGCTTTACGCAGAGTTTGTCAACTTGCCCTCGTCCCCCCGGAGCCGGAAAGACGGGCCGCCAGGGAATGTGTCCGAGTTTGACAAAGAAGAGGGGTTGCCCTAACATGAAAATTCACATGCCCCAGTTTTCCTGTCGCCTGGCTACGGAGGAGGGCCGCCTCCTGAGGGAGACGCTTTTTGCTCCCTCCAGGGAAGAATGCCGGAAACACTTCGAGGCGAGGGGATATTGCGTCCTGTCCGTTAAAAAAGACTGGAAAAAAATCGACGTCTCCCTGTTCCGCCTGAGCCGGAACGTCCGGAGCAAGGATTTCATCCTTTTCAATCAGGAGCTCATGTATCTTATCAAGGCCGGCTATCCGGTGCTCAAGAGCCTGGAAATCATCAGCCACAGGACCAAGAACCAGAATCTTCTTGAGGTCCTTCTCAGGGTGACCGACGGGGTCAGGAGCGGCAAGACCCTGTCGGAGGCTTTCCTGGCGCTCGAGAAACGCTTCCCCACGGTGTATACGGCCTCGCTCCAGGCCGGGGAACAGAGCGGCAACCTGGCCCAGGCTATCGGACGATACCTGGACTATGCCCGGAACATCGACAAGACCAAATCGCGCATTCAGCGCGCGCTGATCTACCCCAGCCTCCTCCTTCTTTTATCCTTCTCGCTGTTGATGATCCTTATCAATTTCATCCTTCCCAGGTTTTCAGGATTTTACTCTGATTTTGATGCGGAATTGCCCGCCATCACGCGTTTTCTCATGGGGGCTTCCCTTGTTCTGAGACGCTCCACTCTGTTTCTCGCCCCGGCCTTTCTGTTTCTCGCCGCCGCGTATTTCTGGCTGAGGAGAAAGGAAGCCAACCGAGTCCGGCTCGACCGCCTCAAGCTCGGCCTGCCCTACGCCCGGAAAATCTGGCTCGAGTCAGGAGTGTCTCTCTTCGCCCGGACTCTGGGCCTGCTGCTTCAGGCCGGAATCGCTCTCCTCCGGGCCGTCCGCATCGCCTGCCAGGCCATTCCCAACAGGTATTTTTTCAACAAGACGGCGACTGTTCCCGAGGACATCCGCAACGGCCAGGGCCTTTCGGACGCCCTGGCCAGGGTCGGGTTCTTTCCCGGGCTGTCCCTGGACATGATCCGTATCGGAGAGACTTCGGCCAACCTGGAGGGAATGCTGGCCGAGGTCGCGGAAGTCTATGACGAATCGGTCCGGAACCGGGTGGACACGTTTGTCTCCCTGATCGAGCCCGTGCTGATCCTCATCATGGGGCTGCTGGTGGCCGTCATGCTCCTCTCCGTTTATCTTCCCATATTCAATATAATAAGGATTACCCGGTAGGACGACATGGCCAGGAAAGACAAGGAAACAACGCTTCTCTCCGAGGAGCGGGAAGTTCAATTGCTGGCCGCGCTCCACCGCGTCCCGATAGCGGACTTGAGCGGCTTCGGCCTGGACCGGGAGCTCGTTCAGTCTTTCCCCCCGGATTTCCTCTACCGGGCCAATTTCATCCCCTTCAGCCGGGACGGGGAGACGGTCCATATCGCCATGGCCGACCCCTCGGACATCGAGGCCATCGATGCCGTCGAATCCTTCCTGGGCCGGAAGGTTCAGGTCTTCGTCGCCTCCCGCCGGGCCATCCATGAGGCGCTGCGCAAGAGCGAAGCCGCGCTCCAAGTTCTCAAAGACGTCACCATGGGGTTCATCACCCAGGTCGTGGAGAAAGACGGCGGACAGGAAGAGGAGGTCATCTCCATCGAGAAGCTGGCCGACCAGGACGACTCGATCATCAAGCTGGTCAACACCATCATCTTCACCGCCGTCCAAAAACGGGCCTCGGACATTCACATCGAGTCGCGGGAGGAGGGCGTCCAGGTCAAGTACCGCATCGACGGCGTTCTCGGCCAAGCCATGGATACCGTAGACTGCAAATTCCACTCGCCGATCATCACCCGCCTCAAGGTCATGTCCGAGCTGGACATCGCCGAGCGCCGCGTTCCCCAAGACGGCCGGTTCCGTCTCCGGATCAAGGACAGGACGATCGACTTCCGGCTGTCCATCATGCCCGGCATCTTCGGCGAGGACGCGGTGATCCGCATCCTCGACAAGGAAATGATCACCGAAGCCTTCGCTGAGCTTCGCCTCGACCTGCTGGGGTTCTCCGAGGACGTTCTGCAGAAGTTCCGGCGCTACATCCTCCAACCCTACGGCATGATCCTGGTCACCGGCCCCACGGGCAGCGGCAAGACGACCACCCTCTACGCCGCCCTGACCGAGATCAAGAGCCCCGAGGACAAGATCATCACCATCGAGGACCCGGTCGAATACCAGATCGACGGCCTGACCCAGATCCCGGTCAACGAGAAGAAAGGCCTGACCTTCGCCCGCGGGCTGCGCTCCATCCTGCGCCACGACCCGGACAAGATCATGGTCGGTGAGATCCGCGACCAGGAGACGGCCCAGATCGCCATCCAGTCGGCGCTCACCGGGCACCTGGTGTTCACCACCGTCCACGCCAACAACGTCTTCGACGTCATCGGCCGATTCCTCCACATGCAGGTCGACCCCTACAGCTTCATCTCCGCATTGAACTGCATCCTGGCCCAGCGTCTCATGAGGGTTCTGTGCCCGCACTGCCGTGCGGCGGTCAAATACGACGACGAGACGCTCGCCGAGTCCGGCCTGGCGCCCGAGACATACCGCCGTCGACATTTCTATGAAGCCAAGGGCTGCCCCGAATGCGGCCAGAAAGGCTACCGCGGCCGGACGGCCATCGCCGAGATCCTGGAGCTCTCGGACGTGATCCGCGAGATGATCCTGGACAGGAAGCCCCTGTCCGAGGTCAAGAAACGGGCCAAGGCGGAGGGGATGACTTTCCTCCGCGAGGTGGGCCTGCAGAAAGTGTTCCAGGGGACGACCAGCCTCAGGGAGCTGAACAAAGTGACGTTCGTGGAATGAAAACATGCGGGGACTGACGAACGCTGTGAAGGACTATTTTCTGAGAGGGCCGAGGCTGTCCCTGCACTTCCTGCTCACCAGGCGCGCTCTGGCCTGCCTGTCCCTCGCCGGCCGCGAACGGCGGACAACCTTCGGCCGGTCGGTTCTGGCCGTGCCGCCCGGGAGCCTCGAGCCCGCATTCGAGACGCCGAACATCAAAGGGGAGGAAGAGCTCGCGCGGCTTATCCGGGAAGCGGTCCGCAGGGCGCGGGGCGGCGGCCATGAAGCTGCGCTCCTTCTGCCCGAGGTCTGCCAGAAAAGCTTCGTCCTGGCCTTCGAGAGCTTTCCCGCGTCTGCCGAGGAGAGGGAAGAATGGATCCTCTGGCGATTGAAGAAACAGATGCCCTCGCTTCCGGAGGATGTCCGCTTGTCCTTCGACGCTTCCGCCAACGGAACGCCGCGTCGCGTGTTCGCCTCCCTCGCCCGCGCGGAGGTCATCCGTGAATATGAAAACCTGTTCGCTTCCTGCGGGATCAAGCTGAGGAGCGTGGGTCTTCCCATCCTGGGCCTCTCGAGCCTTCTCGACAGGCAGCGGGAGCTAGACGTCCTCCTGGTCAACATCGAGGAGGATGCCGTCAGCCTGCTGGCCGTCCTTGACGGCCAGGCGGCTCTCTATCGTTTCAAGCCGTTCCTGTCCGGGACCGGACCGGCCCCGGACGCTCTGGCTTCCGCCGTCGTCAGGGAGCTCGCCGGGACGCTGCGCTTCCTCGAGGACCGGGAGAAAAAAACCGTCAAATCGCTCTGGGTCCGCGTGGGGACGGACGGCGACGCGGCGGAGCTGGCCGCCGGGATCCAGGCCGGAATCATGCTCCCCGTGCGTCTGCTGGAAGCGCCCGGCGCTCTCGGCTTAAGCCCGCGGGAGAGGCAATTTCTGGCGCCGCTGATAGGCCTGATCTCATGAACGGCAGCCGCGGAATCCGCATCAACCTGGCCAGCGAGCCGCTGAAAAACACCCGCTTCTTCCGGGCGCTCCTGGCCGTCCTGCTCTTCCTGCTGGCCGGCGCCCTCCTTCTCGACGCCGGCCTCTTCATCCGGCAGCAGACCCGAGCCGGCCGGATGGGGAAGCAGGCAATCTCCCTTCGGGAATCCGCGGAGGGGGCCCGACTGGAGGCGAAACGTCTCGAGTCGCGGGCCAAGGAACTCGCCGGCCGGGATAGGGCCGAAGTTGAATTCGTCAACGACATCATCCTGGGCAAGAGTTTTTCATGGGTCGGGTTCCTGCAGAGACTGGAAGAATCCCTGCCTTCCTCGAGCGCGATCGTTTCCCTCGCGCCGGCTTCGGCCGGCAGCGACGGGGCCGAGGTGACGATGACGGCCGTGTTCCGGAACTTGAATGACTTGCTGAGCTTTATCCGCAACCTGAACGCCCGCGGCTTCGTCCGCGTGCGGCTGGTCAGCGAACGAAATGACGGTTTCGGCCGGATCGAGGCCCAAATCGCGGTGGTCTATGCGGGAACTTTTTAGCCTCCTCGAACAGGGACAGAAAAGGGCCCTGGCCTTCGCGGCCGGGTCCTTGGCCGCGGCCCTGGTCGCCCTGATCTTCATCTCCCTGGGCGCGCCCCGCGGATTGGAGCGCCGCGGCGAGGAAGTTCGCCTGCTGCGCCGGCAGTTCGATCTGGCCGAGCGGGAGAGAGCGGGAAGGAGCGAGGAAGTCGCCCGGTGGGAGGAGGCCCGACGCGACCTCGACAGGCTGCGAGGGGAGCGTTTTTATTCCGAGGGAGGAGGGGTCAACGAGATGCGCCTCAGCCTGCAGGGGATCTTTTCCGGAGCGGGCCTGGGGTTTCCCGAAGCCAACTTCGATTATTCGGAACTGGCAAAGGAGAGAGCCCGGAAAGTCACCGTCAGCTTCATTTTCCAGGGAACCTACGGCCGGCTTAAAAACTTCCTGGCCGCGGTGGAGAGGGAAGATCGGTTCCTCTTCGTCGAGCACGTGGTTTTTCAAAACATCGACCCCGACACCGGAAGCCTTCGGCTGAGGGTGACGCTGGCGGCATACTATGCGATCTAGGGCGTTTTCCGTCGCCGCAGCCCTGATTCTGGCCGCCGGCCTGCTTTGTCCTGCGGCGCCGGGGGAGAAGCCGGAACCGGCCGAAAAGGCTGCGGCCGGGAGGCTGGTCAGGCTGGACCTTCTCCGCAAACCGCCCGCTGCGGGTGTCCGGGTCCTGCGCACCATTTTTATTGCCGACCGGTCCGCCGCCGCGGCATTCCTGGAGGCCGAGAGGCCGCCCTCCGGGAAAAGCGCTCTTCCGGGTCCGGCGACCGAAACGGACAGGAACCGGCAGGCTGCCGCATTTGCCGTCCGCTACCTCGGCTGCGTGACCACCGCCCAAAAAAAGGTCGGCCTCATTTTTGCCGGGGACGACGTCCTGGCCGTTTCCGAGGGGGACACCCTCGAGGGGGGGTATGTGGTCCGGACCATCAGACCTCAAGCCCTTGAGCTCGAGACGGCCGACGGACGAGTTCTTACGGTCCCCATCGAGGGAGAGAGACGATGAAGAAAGCTCTGATCGTGTCATTTGCGCTGCTGAGCCTTATGGCCTGCGCCACATTCAACCAGTCCTATAAGCTGGGCAACAAGGCCGAGCTCAACCGGAACTGGGAGGAAGCCATCCGCTTCTACGAAGCCGCGGCCCTCGAAAACCCCCGCGAGCCCGTATACCGCCTGGCCCTCGTCCGCGCCCGCTACGCCGCCAGCCTCGAGCATGTGCTCCGGGCGCGCCGGCTGGCGGCGGAAGCCAAACCGACGGAAGCGCTGGCCGAGTACGATAAAGCCCTGGCCCTCGACCCGAACAACCGTTTTCTCCTGGCGGAAGCCAAGCGGCTGAAGCAGGAGCCCAGCCGAAAGGCCGCGGAGCCCGCGGAGAAACTGGAGAGGCCCGTGAACCTCAAGAGCCGGGGGGAGCCCGTCCGGTTGAACTTCCCCACGGAAACGAGTCTCCGCTCCCTGTTCCTCGCCCTGGGTCGTTCGGCCCAGGTCAACGTCCTTTTCGACGAAAATTTCCGGGACATTCCCCTGGCCATCACCCTCGAGGACGCGACCTTCGAGCAAGCTCTCGAGGCGTTGTGCGCCTCCACCAAGAATTTCAGCCGCATCATCGACGAGCGCTCGGTCATCATCATCCCCGACCAGCCCATGAAGCGCCTCCAGTACGAAGTCAACGCCATCAAGACGTTCTACCTGTCCAACATCAAGGCCGAGGAAGCCCTCCAGCCCCTGCAGCAGATGATCAGCTCCACCTTCAAGGCGGCCAAGGTCTTCGCCGACAAGAACTTGAACGCGATCATCGTCCGCGACAACCCGGAGACGGTGGAGCTCGCCTCGCGGCTTCTCAGGCTCTGGGACAAGCCCAAGGCCGAGGTCCTGGTGGACCTGGAGATCATGGAAGTCTCCCGCATCAAGCTGCGGCAGCTGGGTCTCAGCTTCGATGCGAACACCCTCGGGCTGCGCTACGGCGGGAGCACGTCGGATACCGAGGCAACCTGGTTCAGCCTTAAGGATATCGATTTCTCCTCGGTGGCCAATTACAGCCTCTCCCTCCCCCTGGCCCTCCTCCAATTCCTGGAGACGGACGCCGACACGCGGATCATCGCCCAGCCGCGGCTGCGGGGCGTGAGCGGCGAGGAGATCAAGTCCCTTGTCGGACAGAAGGTTCCCATTCCCCAGACGACCTTTTCGCCCATCGCCGCGGGAGGAGTCAGCCAGCAGCCGATCATCAATTACAAGTTCGAGGAGGTGGGCCTGGACATCAAGATCATTCCCCGCGTCCACCTGGAGGATGATATCACCCTCGAGCTGGAGCTGAAGATCACCTCCCTGGCCGGGACGGGAGTGGCCGACATCCCCATCATCGCCACGCGCGAGGTCAAGAACGTCCTCAGGCTCCATGACGGAGAGACGAACCTCCTGGCCGGCCTGCTGCGGGACGAGGAGCGCAAGTCCCTGAGCGGGATCCCGGGGTTGAAGAGCCTGCCCCTCCTGGGCCGCCTGTTCTCGAGCGAGGACACGCGCCTGGAGCAGACCGATGTCATCCTGATGATCACGCCGACGATCATCCGGCGCCTGCCCCTGTCCGACGAGGACCGCAAGGCCGTCTGGGTGGACGTCAAGGACAGCGCTCCGACCGGCCGCGAGACTTCGGCCGAGGAAGGACTGGAACGGGAGATGATGAGCCGCCTGCGGCCGCCCCGCGTCGAGGAGCCGCGGAGCGAGGGAGGAAACCTGGTCGTGCTCAGCCCGGCCAATTTCGAGATTTCACGAAGCCGGGGGGAATTCCGCATCACGGCCATTGTCCAGAGCGGCCAGCCCCTGGGCAGCCTGACCCTGAACCTGGCCTTCAACAACCGGGTGGCCCGCCTCAAGGACATCGTCGAGGGTCCGGTCGTTCGTCAGGCCGGGACGAACGCGCCCTTCCTCAAGAACATCGACAACGAGGCCGGCGCGTGCACCATCGGCTTTTCCAGCACGGACTTGAGCCAGGGAACGCTTATTTCCGGCAACCTGGCCGTTCTTTTATTTGAAATCGTCTCCGAGGGGGAGACGCAGATTTCCGTGACGGGAGTCACGGCCCACGGTCCCGGCGGTCAGGCCGTGCCCTTCGAGACCAGGAATTCAAGAATTCTGATTCGCTAGCCCGAAGTCCTGAAGACTGCGCTCCGGCCCGCATGATCATCATCCTCAGCGGTCCCGTCCATTCAGGAAAAACAACCCTGCTGGAGAGGGTCGCTTTCCGGCTTGGGAAGAGGAAGGGGAAGGTCGACGGTTATCTGACTCCTTCCCGTCTCTCTCGGAAGAAGGTGAAGGGCTATGACCTCGTATCTCTCCTTGACGGGAGCCGGGTGCCTTTTCTGAGCAGAGACGCGCTCTCCGCGGCCGGGAAGGCGGGCCCCTTTTCTTTGGACCCGGCGGGGCTGCGCCGGGCCGAGGAGCTCATCCGGAAAGCTCGGGATTCGGCCCGGCTGGTCGTGGACGAGATCGGCCCGCTGGAGCTCAGCGGCGGGGGAGTCCGGAGGGCGCTCGAGAAGGCCCTGGCTTCCCGGCCGGGAACGACGCTCCTCGTCGTCCGGGAGTCCATCCTGGAGGAAATGCTCGATGCCTTGGGCATTAGCTCCGCCAAGGTCATCGACGTCAGGCAACCCGGAGCCGAGGAGACGCTCCTCGAGTGGC
>Ga0154616_1061_pt5 | contig 12474 bp, 9 predicted proteins | sample Rifle2008BG13ft_FD_116045 | JGI IMG/M metagenome (GOLD analysis project Ga0154616, IMG submission 116045) | Candidatus Aminicenantes bacterium RBG_13_63_10
CGATGGCCGCAACGAGATCGGCGGTGGAAGCGGACGCGCCGAAGATTTTCTCTATTCCTGCCGCATCGGTCGAGGAAAAATAGGGCGGCAGGCCCGAGGTGTGGGTTAGAAGATGCCAAAGCCTGGCGGGCTCGGCCGCCGGTTTTCCATCCTTGTCCCTGTAGGGCTCAAAGTCGGGGATGTAATCCCGGACCTTTTCCCCGAGGCTGAGCCGGCCTTGCTCGACCAGGATCATGAAGGAAGCGGCCGTGGCCACGGGCTTGGTGAGCGAGGCCAGGTCGAAAAGCATGTCCTCGCTCATGGGCAGCCTTTCGGGCACGACCTGGCTCGAGCCGAAAGCTCGTCGGTAAACCACCCGCCCCTTGCGCCCGACAACCACAACAGCGCCCGGGAAATCGCCCCTCCTCACGGCCTCGAGCATCAAGCCGTCCACCCGTCTCAGCTGCTCCGCGGAAAGGCCGACCTCGGACGGACGGCCCGATTTGACGCCCGCCTTCCGGCAGGCTCCGAGGGCCAGCGCCAGCAGCGCCAGGGAAAGCCATGCGCCTATTCGTCTCATCAATTCCACCCTCGCGGCCCTTCCGGAGGAGGAGCCGTTGTTCTGGACAGCCGTCGGCTCCTCGCGGGCCGGCCGCATCCAAGGCAGATCATTATATACGAGCGGGCCGGACGGGCGCCACTCTGCGCGGTCTGAGGGACCAAGGAGGTTGCGTCTCACGGCGAGGGCCGGCCCGGGAATCAGAACGCCGGCGAAAGGCTGAGCTGGAAGTACCAGTTCCTGTCCGTCCTCTGGAAAGGATGGACGTAATGGACTCCGAGGATCAGGTAGCCGAAGAGGTTGGCTCTCAGGCCGGCTCCCACGGAGGACATCGGCTTTCGGTCGCCGCCCAGGAACCAAGCTTGGTTGGTTTCGTCCCAGGCCACGCCCACATCGTAGAAGGCGTAGGCTTCGATGGGGAAGATCCCGTAGTAGCCCTTGCCCAGACCCAGGAGGCCGAAGAGAGGAAACCTGAGCTCCATATTGGCGATGGCCACGCGGCTCCCGAACAGGCGGTTCATATCAAAAGCCTCCGCGCTGGAGTCGCTGCTGAATGAATAATAGTCATACCCGCGGAGCAAGCTCTCATACCCGATATACAGAGGCCACAACCGCTCATCCTCGGCGCCCCGGCCGTAGCGGCCGAAGTGAAGGAACCGGAAAGCCAGGGTGAAGGGACGAACGGGCATGACGTATTTCCGGTAGTCGGCCAGGACCTGGCTGAACGTCAGGTTGCCGATTCGAGGTGAGACCTCCAGGCGATAGCTCTGGCCGATGAGCGGCCCCGTGGCTCCATAGATCGAGCTGTCATAAACCACGGCGGCCGCGACATAACCATAGGCCAGGCTGTCGGGAGATTCCAGCTTCTCTCTCTCCCTGGCCAGCAGATAATTGTCGTACAAGGAATAAACCAGGGTGTTGATCTCGGCGTCGTAGTCTATGTAGGACAGGCCGCCGGTGACCTCGAACCTCTGCACCCGGTTGAAGGGGTAGCTGATAAAAGCCGACAGGTCGTAGTTGATCTGCCGGAAGAGATACTCCTCTTCATAGTAGACCGGCTCGCCGTCCAGGCTTCCATATCCGTATCCGTAGCTGCCGTAGACGTAAGGGATGCGCTGCAGGACCGCGCCCCAATTCCAGCGGGACGCGGAATTCATGTAGCCGAGCAGCACGGCCGAATCGATCAGCCGGTTGTTGACCTGGAACATCGTGGCCAGGTTTTGGTAGCCGAGCATGTCGCTCCAGTAGAAGGCCAGGCCTCCGCCTATGTAGGTCCCGAAGCGGTCCGCGCCCATGGCCATCTGCGGCTGGCTGACATAATCCAGCCTCAGCTTGGAGCTGTAGGCGGAAACAGGAAATGACTCCTCCTCCGGGAGTCCGAAGAGCGGGTTTCTGATCAGCCCCAGCAGCTCCGACCCCTGTCGTTCGAGGGGCGGCAGGGCGGCCGGCGAAGCCTTGGCCGACAGCTCCGCCGGCTCCGCGCCGTTCAGGATATCGGGAGAGTCGATGGCGTAGATGCTGTAGTTCCCGCCGTCGTAGACGCTATAGGCGACCTGCCCGGTTCCGCCCGCCACGGTCAGGGCCGGGCTGACGCTGGAGATGCCGCTGACGCCCGTTTGCAGGTTCGTCACCTGAGCCAGGCGGCCGGTGTCCAAGTCGTGGCGATAGATGTTCCTGATGCCGTTCCGGTCGGAAACAAAGAAGAGAGTCTTGGAGTCGGGAGACCATTGGGGGTTGAGTGAGTCGGCGTAAGGAAACGTCTCCACCCGGCGGACCTCGCCCGTTTCCGGGTCGATGAGGGCCAGCTGATAGGCGCCGAGGCTCAAGGTCGGCAAGTGAGTGTTGAAGCGTTCCGTGACGAAAGCGATCCAGCGGCCGTCCGGCGACCAGACGGGATGGATGTCTCCGAAGACATCGTCCGTCAGCCGGCGCCATTTATCCGTTTCCAGGTCATAAACGAACAGGTCGGTCACCCCTCCGGCCAGGGCCGAAAAGGCGATGGATTTTCCGTCCGGCGACCAGGTCGGGTTGAGGATTTCACCCAGCTCGGGAATGACGATTTGCCGCTTGACCTTGAAGGTTTTGGTGTCGAGCAAGGCCAGCAGGGGCTTGCCCTTGCCGACGGCGCCGAAGACAAATTCGTCTCCGGACGGCTTCCATGAGCCCGAGGAATAGATGAACTGCAGGCTCTGAAACTCGGGGTTGAGGGCCGTCCTGGTGATCTTCTCGGTCATCTTACCGGTCTTTGTGTCCGTGACGAACATCTCGATGGAGAACAGGTCTTTGGAGGATAGAAAGACAAACCGCGTTCCGTCGGGGCTGAGCGAGGGCGATACGTTGAGCCCGACTTCCTCGCTGCCCTTGACGACCTGAGGTCCGTAGCTCGCCGCGGTCCTGGTGGAGGCGAAGACGGGCGAGAAATCCCTTTCCAGGGAGGCATGCCAGTCGGCGGACAGCTGCTTGAGGGAAATCCCCAGGATCTTTTCCATGGATTTTTCGTAGTCCCCCGCCCGGCCGGCGTCTTTCATGATCCGGGAGATCACGAGGTCCCCCCACCGGCCGCAGATATAAGCCCACAGAGCCTGACCATAACGGTAGGGAAAGTAACGGTAGGAATTCTGGAGCTGTTTGACGGTGGGCATTTTCTTTTGCTTGACGGCATCCCGCATCCACATGGCCGTGTGGCCGTCGACGGGGCCGATGGAAAGGTATTCGGCCATGCCCTCGATGAACCACAGGGGCAGGCGCAGGGCGTTGGGCAAGCCGGCCGTCAACCCCGAGCCCATCTGAGCCGTAATGTCATACTGGAAAGCATGGACCAATTCATGGCCGATGACATGGTCGGTCTCGGCCAGAGTCCCCCCGTAAGGCAGGACGATCCGGCGTTTGAAGACCTCGGTGAATCCGCCCGTCCCCTCGGTCAGGGTTTCCTGAACGGTGGTCGTCTGTTCGAAATGAGGGTGCGAGGTGTAGAGGATCAGGGGCTGATGCTTGCGCAGCTCGTGGCGCAGGATCCTGGACAGGCGGGCGTACCAGCGCTCGGCCATCCGGGCCGCCATTTCCACGACAGCCTTGTCCTCGCCGTAAAAATATATGTCGAAATGCTCGGTTTTCATGATCTTGAAGTCGAATCTATCGTACTGGACCTTGTTTTGGCCGAAATACTGGGCCCTGGCGGGAAGAACCGCAACGGCCGTCAGGACAGCGGCTGCAACGAATGATACGAGCGCGGGGAATCGGGACGTTTTGTCAGGCTTCATGGTGTTCCTCTCTTTGAGCGTCGCCGTCTCGGGCAATTATAACATATAAAACCCCATCGGATTTTTCAATTTTCGCCCTCTCGCGATTGCAGTTTCTTTTTTTCTTTTATTTTATTAGCAAACGCCGTGCCATCTTATTAAGTTGCGGTGCGGAATCGGGGGAGGAAAACCCGCTCTCATTTTGAGACAGGTGTCCTTAAAAAGGTGCGTGGAGAACGCCCGGCCAGAGTGGAAAGCTCCCCGGGCCTGTCGTCCCGTCAAAACCCCCAGAGGAGTTCGAACCTCAGAAAGGAATACCCGTCGGCCGAGGGAACATAAAAGCTGCCCGGCCGGAAGCTTTCATAAAGGAGATGCCCTTTCAGCCGGCCTGACAGCACAAATTCGAGCCTTGCCGAAAAGAGATTGCCCCTGACATGCCCCAGGCCGGAAATCCGGCTCCAGGAACCGGAGGCGGCCTGAGGGGCCGCCAGCCGATGGGCCGCCAGGCGCAGGCCGAGCTTTTGGCTTAAGCGGATGTCCAGCTCTCCGAAAACGGACGACAGGTTCGACCACCAGGACATCCGGCCCTGATTCTCCTCGGCCAGGGTATAGATGTACGATTCGCTCCATCTCGGCCAGCGGCTGAAGAGAGGCTCCCATCCTTCCGTTTTTCCGGTCGAGGGGTCGTCCCCGGAGAGATAGAGCCCTCCCACCAGGACACGGAGCGGCAGTCTCAGTAAATTGCGCGCGTCCCAGGTCAGCCGGACGTTCGCGCCCCATGTGGTCAAGCCCGCCCCTCCCAGCTCTCCAGCCTGAAACGCGGCTTCGCCCGATAGCGACACTTCCGGGAAAGGCTTCCAGGCGGACCTCCCTCCGAGGGTAAGGATATCCGCTTCCTTCAGCGAAGCGGAACCGGCCGCGGCGTTTTTATAAATCAGGGAAGCTTCCCATTCGCGAGTCTCCCCTTTCCAGCTCCACACCAGCCCCAGCCCCGTCTCGGGCTGTTCCACGAGCGACCTGTTCATGCCGTGGAGAACGGGAAGAAAGGTGTCCGTTTCCGTCTGGTGACAAGCGAAGAGAGTGACCTGACGCCCCCCGGCCGGAGTCCAGTCCAGGCGAACGGCGTTGAAATAGTCCGAGCGGGTCTCATCCAGCGGCGTGCCTTCCGCGACCAGGAATCCCTCGCCGAAAAACGCTCCCTGCCGTCCCAGGGTCAGGGTCAGGGGAAGTCCGGCCGGCCGTGTCCAACGGATGCAGAGCGTATCGAAGATCACCTCGTCCCATTGAAAAGCTTCTCCCGAGGGCACGATCATCTGATGGAGCTCGTTGGTCAGGCCGAGCTCGAATTCCAATCCGGCGGCAAACCTCCGGCTCAAGGACAGCCGTGTCCTGAGCAACACCGCGGCTTGACCGAGATACCGCTCCTTATCAAGCGTCCGGACATTGTCCCAGGTGACATATCGCACCCTCTCCTCGAAGCCCGCGCGCCAGGGCCCCGAAGCCCGATGGCTGCCCTCCACCTCCTCCAGGGACGCGGCGAGCGCCGCTTCGCTCTCGGGGCCGGGCCGCTCGATCACTCCCGCCAGAATGTACGGCCCGACAAGGGCGACGACCGCGCTCCGGCCGTCTTCTTTCCGGAATCGGAATCGGCGAGGCCCTTCGCTTGAGAAACCTCGGATTCCCCGGCCTCCCTCGAGGCGTTTCTCGGCCAGGGAATACCTTTCCCTGCTTTCTTCGGGGCTGTCGAATTCCAGGATGAGCACATCGTATCCCCCTGAGTAAGGGGCCTTGACTCCCCGCCGGACGCCGAACACATCGCCGCCGAAAAAGCCGCTGCTGTTCAGAAATCCCAGGCTTCCCTCGAAATAATCGACTCCGGACGGCAAACGACCCTCGGCGGGCAGGAGGCCCGCCAAGCGGGGGATCCTTCCCTGTCCCGGGAGCCTCTCCCCTACGGCGCCGGCCAGGGCTCGCAGGACGGTCGACGAATCCTCAGCCCCGCCGCCGAGGGTGACGTTGACAAGGAAGCGGCCTTTCCAAAAGCTGAGGTAATAGTCCGTCAGTTGTCCGGCGTCCCCCAGCGCGATCGCCTCCCCTCCCGGCGTCCGAAACGCGGTGAATATGCCGTAGGCCGCGGTATCGTCTTCCATCTCATAAATTTCAAGGACGAGCCTTCGGCCTCCGGGGCCGATATAGTCCTGTGTCGCGGCCGCGAGGAATCCGTACTCCATGAAAATCTCCGCCCCCCCGTCGATATAATCGTACAGCTCTTCTCCGATAAAGACGCGGGTGGCTCCATCGGATTTCCAGCCCTTAGGGGCGGCGTTGCCTGGGACATATTTGGCCAACCCGGCTTCACCGGCCGCCGCCGCGGCGACGCTCAGGCCAATCACCCCGAGGCAGACGAGGGCGAGTCTTTTCATGCCGCCAGGACGGATTCCTTGATTTTCAGGCTGCTGAGGTCCATCGTGCCCAAGCCGTGCTCTTCCGCAAACCGTATGGTCAGGATGTCCCGGGCCGACAGCCCCCAGAGCGATGCGCAGTAAGCGTCAACGGCCACGCGATCCTTCCCGGCTACGACCTTGCGCGGCTTGTGAAGCTCGCCGGGCCCCATGGGCCCGTTGGAGATGATGAATTCCACGGCATCCACAAGGTTGAGGGTCGGCTCGAGGACGGTGTTGAGGTCGGCGATGCACTGATCGAGGTGAGCGATGTCCTCCGGGTCGGTCTTCCAGTTCTCCCGATGAAAGGTCCTGTTGCTGGCCCGGTGATTCAGGCCCATCATGTTCTTCAGCGTGCCCGTGAACCTGTTCCCGGCATGGTCCTTGGTGATGGGCAGGTTGATGAAAACATCGTGGGCGTATAACGCCTTGACGACCCGGCCTTCCGTCAGCTTCCGGCCGCGGGGGATGGGGACCGTCCGGTATTCCTCCTCGTCGGCCGTGACGAGCAGCACATCGGCGCCCTCCTCGGCCGCCGCCGAGGCCAAGCCCGTGTCGTCCCAATGCTTCTGCGTCAGCCAGCTCAGGCAATCCACCTTGGCCGCTCCCGCCTGCCGGCACATGCGGATCACGGCTCGCAGGATCTCGGGCTTGGTGAATGTGCCGGGATGGCGGCTTTGGACGTTGGGCAGCAGCGCCACGCGCCCCCCCTGGGGGACAAAACGGCTCATGCCGCCCAGAAGCTCGACGGCCTGGACCGCGTTCTGAAAAATGTCCGACCCCGTCACCACGGCCAAGTCCGGCACGTCGGCAGGGGGAGGCGACTTCGGGCGCGGCCGGGCGGCTAGGATTCCCCCGCCCAGAACGGCCGAGACCCCGAGTCTCGCCCCCGTTTTTACGAACTCCCTCCTTCCGATCTGTCTTGTCATCACGACCTCCTGTCGTCTGCGAAAGCGCGCGCCGGCCGGGCCCTCGCCGCCCGGAGACCTGTCGTCCGCCGCCTCAATTCTCGAGGCGCTTGACCGATCTGAAAACGACGGGCTTCAAGAGCATTTGGCCGTCGACCGGCTGCCCGTGGATAGCTCTTACGACATCCATCCCCTGAACGACTTTGCCGAACGCGGCGAATCCCTGAAGGTCCGGGTTCCGTTTCCCCCTGAAATCAAGCTCCGGCTGGTCACCCAGGCAGACGAAAAACTCGGAGGCGGCCGTCCCGGCCTGCGAGCGGGCCATGGAGAGGACGCCGTCCTGATGGAGCAAACCCGTGGTCTCCGTCGTTTCGTGTTCGATGGCTTCCAGGCGCTTGGCCTTGGGATTCATGATCATCCCGCCCTGGAGGACCTCGATGCGGAACTCGGAGTCGGGCTGGTTGTCAAGCCGAACGGCGCGGTAAAAGCTGGCGCCGGAATAAAGCTTTTTGTCCACATAACTGAGAAAATTCGCCGCGGTGAGGGGCGCCTTGTCCGGATAGACTTCGACGATGATGTCGCCCAAGCTGGTCTCGATCAGGACGCGCGGAGCCGCGGCTTCCTGAGCCCCTGCCGATTGACCGCTCAAGAACAAGAGCAACGATAAGGCCATAGCGGTTGATTTCATGATTCCTCCCTGAGCAGGGTTGTTTTGGCCTGGACGGCCAGTCGTGATCGTCCGAAGTCCAGGACGAGAAGGCCGTCTTTCAGAAGATCCCGGCCGATGAGCCCGGTCAGTTCTTTGGCCGCCGCCAACGAGATGTCGTCCATGACAAACACGGCCATCATTTTTTCGCGCAAAAAACCCGCCGCCTCGAACCAGGCCATCACGCCCGTCCGGACGGACGCCTGGCCGAAATTCGCTCCCGAGATCGTGCCCGGCCGGGTGACCTTATTTTTAACGAGCCCCAGGCCTTCGACCGCCGGCTTGAAAAAGACGATGCCCAGGGGGGATCGCATGTCGAGTCCGAACTCACCCTCCCTGTCTCCCTCGAAACGGCAGCGGACAACGGGAAGACTGTTCAAGACGCGAAACTCCTGCCAGGTCGTCCGCGCGTCATCGTAGGCCGAGGGCTCGAAAAGCCGGACCGCGCCGACACCGAGGTCGATCTCAACCACGGCGGCTTTAAATAGGGCCGTGCCCACAACCCCGACGATGGGCTCATCCGCTTCCTCTTCAGCGGCGGAAATCATCTCGGTCATCTCCAGTCCTTCGGCCCGACAGGGGCCAAGGCGGAAGACAGGACAGAGCCAGGCCCGGCGTTCCTCAGCCTTGGAGGTGGAGACCAGGCGATGGGTTCCGGAGGAGCTCAATTCCAGCTCCTCGGCCAGCGAGGGGGCCAGGCGCATGCCCTCCGCGGCCGGGTCGAGAAGGAACCAGCCGACCTCCCTGTCATTGAGCGTCGGCCTGACGAGGATTTCTCCCCCGGCGGAAAGCCTGGAATCGACTCCCGAATCGGCCCCCGGGTCAAAAATGAACCTGGCGTCTCCAGGCGCACCCGGCCGGGAGGAGTCAGAGCCTCTGCCCAGCCCGCCCGCAACAACCCAGAGCGCAAAAGCCAAGGCTCCTGCCGGAACGATCAAACGAGACATTTTGAACCGCACGTTCATCCCCCTTTTCTTCCGGGCATTATGACATATTCCCCCGCGCGCTTCCAGAGCCCGGAGAGGCTCCCCGTTCACCAGGCGATTCCGTAATCCTCGCCGTGATTGCTCGATCCTCCCCAGAAGGTGCCGTGTTTCCGGTCGAAATAAATGGCGTTGATCGGACCGGAGGTGCGCCTCTTGACGCTGAGCCTGTAGCCCATGGCCGTCAGGCGTTCGCGGACCTCGGGGGGAACGCTTTCGTGGATGTCGAGCTTGCCCGGCGCGGACTCGTGGAGGTCGAAGGAATCCCGCATCTGATAGCTCGTGATATTCGGCGCCTCGCAGGCTTCCTGGACGTTCATCCCGAACTCCACGATGTTCAAGAAGAACTGAAGCAGGTTCTGGTCCTGCGTGTCTCCGCCCTGAACGGCGAAGGACAGGAACGGCCGCCCTTCCTTGAGGGCCAGCCCGGGCGTCAACGTGGCTCTCGGCCTCTTGCCCGGGACGATGACATTGAAGGGATTCTCCGCTTCATCCAGGACGAAGCTCTGGGCCCGCTGGCTCAACCCTATGCCCGTCCGTCCGGCGATGACGCAGGGCACCCATCCGCCGCTGGGGGTCACGGATACGACCCAGCCCTCCTTGTCTGCGGCCTGGATCGAAGTCGTGCCGGTGAAGAACGAGCTCTCCAGGGCGGCGGCAGCCGACCCGTTCGTATCGTCCTTGACCATGCGCCGCGTCTTGTGCCAGCCGTCGAGAACACGGCGGAAGGGGTTGGCTTCCCCCTGGAAAGGATAGGGGTCTCCCGGCCCCGCGTCCGGATCGTTCCGCTCGGGGTTGATGAGCTTGAGCCGTTCCCGCGCATACTCCTTGGACAGAAGGCCTCGGATCGGCTCCTGGGGCGGATAATAAGGGTCTCCGTAATAGAAATCCCTGTCGGCGAAAGCCAGGTTCATCACCTGGTAGAGGGCGTGGATATAGGCGGCGCTGTTATGGCCCATGGACTTAAGGTCCAAGTTTTCCAGCATGTTGAGCATCTGGAGCATGACCGGCCCCTGGACCCAGCTCGTCAGCTTGGCGACGGAGATGCCTTTGTAATCCGTGACCACGGGCTCCTCGAAATGGACGCGCCAGGACTCCAAGTCCTCAGCGGTCATCATGCCTCCGAGCTCCTTGACGCCCCGGACGAGCTCCCGGCCGATGTCGCCCCGATAAAACCGGTCGTAGGCGGCCTGAAGGGCTTCCTTGCGACTGCGGCCTCCGGCGAGAGCCTGCCTCTCCGCCTCGACGAGCTTCCGGAGCGTGTCGAGAAGGTCGGGCTGGCTGAAGACCTCCCCCGGCTCGGGTGGACTGTCGTTCTCATGGGGCAGGAACACCCTTTTCGAGTCGGGCCAGGAGAGGATCATATCCAGGTTCCTTTTCCCTGTGAGCCTGTCCACAAACTCCTTTTCCACGGGATACCCCTGCGCCATTTCCATGGCCGGCGCCAGGACCTGCTCCAGGCTCATGGTCCCGAACTCGGCTAGCATGATGATCAGTCCTCCGGGCGTGCCGGGCGTGACCGCGGCCAGGGGGCCGTAGGCCGGCGGGACGACATAGCCTTTGGACATGAAGAAATCAGGGGTCGCCCCCGAGGGAGCGACTCCCAGGGCGTTGACCCCGATGACCTTTCCCGTCCGCGGGTTGAAGATCAAGGCCTGGGTCTCCCCTCCCCAGCTCAGGACATCGTACATGGTGCACACCGCGGCCAGCATGGCGCATGAGGCGTCCACGGCGTTCCCTCCCGCAAGAAATATCCTCGCCCCGGCCGTAGCGGCCAACGGCTTGCCGGTAATGGCCACCCAATTCCGGCCGTGCAGCACGGGCTTTTCCGTCCGGGCAGACGAAACCGGCCCGGGCCGGAAAAAAAGCACAAGCCAGAAAGCCGTGATCCAAGCGATTATCGAGGCTCGTCTCATCATGTCGTCTCCTCTTTTTTCTGTACGCTTTTCTCCAGATAATGCTCTTCCATGAGCTTCCGCCACTTTTTCATGAGTTCCTCGTTCAGGCCGGTTGGCGGTTTGGCGTCGGCCGGGAGAAACGGCTTATAGGGTTTTGCGGCGCGGGCGGCCTCGAATTCATCCCTGGCTTTTTTCAGCTCTTTAGGCCGGGTCAGAAGGTCGAGAGCCGCGGCGGCCATGACCTTGGCTCCCGCATTCAGCCCTTTCCAGGCCGTGGAGCCGAAATTGGAGGCCACGGACGACCAGTGGTGCCCGATTCCGCCCGGCACCTGGCCTGGGAAATTCAGGGTGGCTGTGGGCGCCACCAGGGTGACCTCGGCCACGTCCGAAGAGCCGCCGCCGATGAACGTCTCTTCCGGCGCCTTGAGTTCGCCGACCCGTTCCGGCATGCCTTTTTCTTCCCGGCCCAGTTCCTTCTGCAAAGCCCTGGCGAAGGCTTGCTCTTCCTCGGTCCAAGAGGGCATGCCCACGAGCTCGATGTTGCGCTGCAACATCTCGGCCAGAGCCTTGTTGGCCTGGCGTTGGTGGACGGCGCTCACGACCCGGACTTCGGCCAGCTCCACTCCCGCGGCCTGGGCGCCGGCCTTGGCGCAGTCGAGGACGCGCTTGTACATGGCCTCCACTTCCTCGTCCGTGTTGCGGATGAAATACCAAACGCTGGCTTTGTCGGGGACAACATTGGGAGCCTCGCCGCCCTCCAGGACGACGTAGTGCAGCCTGTGGGCGATGTTCAGGTGCTCACGGAGGTAGTTGGTCGCGACGTTCATGATCTCCACCGCGTCCAGGGCGCTGCGGCCGGCCCACGGCGCGCCGGCGCTGTGGGCCGTCTTGCCCCGAAAGGTGAAAACCACGGAGAAGACGGCGTTGCCGTCCCGGCCGTAGCTCGTGGACATCCCCGAGGAGCTATGATTGTCGATGACCGCGTCCACGTCCTTGAATAACCCCTCCCGGACCATGTAGGGCCGGCTGATGAGCGTTTCCTCGGCCGGGGAGCCGAAGACTTTGATCGTGCCGGGCAGCCCGAATTTCTTCAGAACGTGCTTGAGCCCGATGGCCGCAGCCGCAGCCGCGGTGCCCATGGTGTTGTGCCCGCAGCCGTGGCCGGGCGCGCCCTCGACGACGGGCTCCTTCCTGGGCAGGCAGCCCTTCTGGGAGAGCATGGGCAGGGCGTCGAATTCGCCCAGGAAGCCGATCACGGGACGGCCCGAGCCGAAGCTGGCGACAAAGCAGGTCGGCATGCCCGCCGCGCCGCGCTCCACCTTGAACCCCTCGGCTTCCAGCGTATCGGCCAGGAGAGCCGAGGACTTGAACTCCTGCATGCCCAGCTCCGCGTAAGACCAGATGGCGTCCGAGATGCGGCCGAACCTATCGACGACTTCGGTCCCGGACAGCCAGTCGAGGAGAAAACTTTTCTCGGGAGATATTTTCTGCGGGCTCTTCGGCGCTGCCGCAGGCAGCGAGGACGATATCCCCAGGGCGGCGATGATGAGCCAGCATTTCAGGATGAGGCTGGAATTCTTTTTCATGATGTTTTTGCCTCCGTCTTGGATGTGATTCCGGGTTTTGCGTTCCTGGACCGACTCCGAGTTTTGAAGAGGCCGCGACGGGGAAGGCGCGTTCTCGGGCCGTTCATTCCCGCCGGGCTCCGTCGAAAAAATCGATGACCTCCCCCGGCTTGGCCGCCACGGCCCTAGCCCCATG
>Ga0154616_1059_pt1 | contig 12236 bp, 8 predicted proteins | sample Rifle2008BG13ft_FD_116045 | JGI IMG/M metagenome (GOLD analysis project Ga0154616, IMG submission 116045) | Candidatus Aminicenantes bacterium RBG_13_63_10
GACGAGGCCACGTTGCTGATGGCGCTCCTGATGAATTTGGCGCTGTCCCGGATGGGGATGAATTGAATCTGGGGATAATCCTCTTGAAGCCGGTCCATTTCTTTCTTGATCTCTTCGACGATCCTGACGGTGTTCTTCCCCGATTGCTTGTAGACCGCGAGGCGGATGCCGGAGGTCCCGTTGATCCGGGACACCCGGGTCACCCGGCGGAAGGTATCCTCGACGCTGGCAATATCCCGCAGCCGGATGGCCGCGCCCTGCCTCACGGCGACGATCGTCTCCTTGATCTCGTCGACAGCCGTATAGACGCCAGGGATGCGGACCACGATCTCGTAATTGCCCTTTTCGATGGTCCCGGCCGGGACGTCGATGTTTTCCTGACGGATCTTGGCGATGATGAGGTCCAGGGGGAGGCCCAGGGCCTTGACCTTGTCCGGGGCCAGGTTGACCTGGATTTCCCTCTCCAGCCCGCCCCAGACGTCGATCGAAGCCACGCCGGGGACGCGTTCGATGCGGTAGGAGATCTGCTGGTCGATGATCTTCCGGACCTGGATCGGGTCGAGCTCGCTCAGGGCGCCCAGCATGAGCACCGGCATCTGAGCCGGGTCGAACTTCCGCAGGGTCGGCCTGTCGACGTCCTCGGGAAGGCGGCCGATGACCCGGTCGAGCCTCTCCCTGATGTCGTTGGCGGCTTCGTCGAGGTTCGTGCCCCAGTCAAACATGATCCGGACGGTGCTGCCTCCCTGGGACGAGGAGGAGAAGATCTCCTCGACGCCCGGGACCGAGCTCATGGCTTCCTCGATCGGGCGGGTGATCATCTGCTCCATCTCTTCGGGCGCGGTGTTGGGGTAGGACGTGGAGACGTTCAGGGTGGGAAAGGTGATGTCCGGCATCAGGTCGATGGGCAGCCGGGTCAGGGCGATGAAGCCCAGGACGAGCACGATCAAGAGCAGCATGATCGTGAAGATCGGCCGGTGAATGGCGAATTCGGAGAGGCTCACGGCATCCTCCTTCTGGCTTTTCCTTTACTTTTTCGGGGGCTCGGGTGAACCTTGGCCGGAGCGGCTCTCGGGCAGGATGATGCTCATGCCGTCCTGGAGAAGATGCTGGCCGAGGACAACGGCGTACCCGGAGAGGTCTGCGGGTTCGAGCACTTCGGCATTTTCCCCTTCGATGATGCCCACCCGGACCGGGCGGAAAGACGCCTTTTTGTTTTCCATGTCGGCGAGGAAGACACCGGATTGGTTTCCCCTCTGGACAAGGGAGCTGAATGGAACAAGAACCGCCTTGTCGCGGCGGGCGAACTCGATCCCGGCGTTGACAAACAGCCCCGGCTTGAGGGAGCTGTCCTCGTTCCTGATGTCGATCTCGACCCTGGCCTGGCGCGAAGTTTCCTGGAGGAGAGGCGCGATCCGGGTGACCGTGCCCTCGAACGTCCGGCCGGGGAAGGCGGTGGTGGTAATGGCCACGTCCTGTCCGGTCCGGATGCGGAAGTACTCTTTTTCCGTGGCGTATATCACCGCCGTTATCGGCTGGAGTTCGATCACGGAGATGATCTGGCTGTTGGGGGAAAGCAGGGCTCCTTCGTGGACAAACCTTTCCCCGACAATGCGGCCGCCGCTTCCCTTCTCCCAGGAGGCGGTGATCCGGGTGTAGGAGAGCCGGACCCGGGCCCCTTCCAGGGCGGATTCCCGGTTGGACACCTGGGCGGCCGCCACCTTGAAGCGCGCCTCCTGGGCGTTGAACTGGGACTTGGCCGCGTCCATCTGGGAATCGGACATGATTTTCTTCTTGTGCAGGCTCTCTGCCCTTTCCAAATCCCTTCGGGCCAGCTCCACGGAGGTGCGGGCCTCCTCGAGGTTCGCCTTGGCCACGTTGAGGTCGGCGTCCGCCTGGATGACCTGCTGCTGGTACTCATCGTCGTCGAGCTGGGCGACGACCTGTCCGTTCTGCAGGAGGTCGCCGATGTCGACATAGAGCTTCTTGAGTTTGCCGGAGACTTTGGGGGCGATGACGAACTGCGACTTGGGAATGAGCGTTCCGGAGAACAGCCCGACGTCCCTTATGGGGCCCGCCGTGATGGGGGCGATTTCGACGGCGACGGTCCCCGTTCGCTGCCCGGCATCCTGGCTCTTTGACACCACGTTTTTGATGATCAGCCAGGCCGCGGCGGCCAGCACAACCAGGCCGGCACCGAGGAGGATCTTTCTTTTGGGGCTGAGGTTCCTGATGGTCTTGATCATTGTCCTCACCTGCTTTCCAGGACGACGTTCACGTTCTGCCTTTCACGGCCAACGCCCATGACTCGGTCGAGGCCGGCCAGCGATATCTTGTAATCCGTCAGGGCCTTGAGCTCCAGCGTCTGGGCGTTGGCCAGGTCCCTCTGGAACTGGAGGACCAGGTAGTTGGTGCTCATCCCGACCTGGAGCTTCTCGAGCTCGGCCTCGAGCTTTTTCTGGGCCAGCTCCCGGGCCGTCTTGTAGGCCTGCGTCCTCTGAGAGTTTGTCTCCACCGCCCGGACGGCGTCGCCGAGCTCGAGGGTCAGCTCTTGTTCCTGGTTCTTGATCCGGAGCCGGGCCTGCTCGAGGGCGATCCTGGCCTGCGCCTGGTAGGCCCGGGAAAGGACGTTGCTCACCGGCAAGGTCACCGTCACTCCGATCGACGTGTTCTTGTAGGCGAAATTGAGGGCGTCCCTGAGAGCGGAGCTCCTTTTGCCCGGGATGGTGCCGATCACGATCCCGGACAGGGCGCTGTCGCCCTGGTAGAGGATCTGGTCGCCCGAAATCCCCGGACTCCAATAGGAGAGCATCAAGCTCACATCGGGCAGAAGCTGGTTCTTCGCGTAGCTCAGGTTGAATTCCCGGCTCCTGGAATCGACCCGCAGGGCTTCGAGATCGGGCCGGTTCCGGATGGCCGTGTCGAGCGCCGTATCGAAATCCACCTCCACTTTTTCCACGGTGGGAGTGTCGGTAGGCACGATCCTCACCCCTTTGATGTCGTTCTCCTCGGCCGCGAGGTTGATGATCGTCTTGACCAGCTCCTCGTTGTTCCGGACCTGGGCCTGGGCCTCGAGGATTTCGGCCTGACGCAGGCTGACTTCGGCCTCGGCGGTCAGAAGCTCGATGGGGGGGAGAGTTCCGGCTTCGATCTCGGCCTTGTTCTTTTCCAGAAGCTCACCGGCGAGCTTCAGGGACTGGCGGACGACATTGAGGTTCTCCCGGCTGTAGACGAGGTTCCAGTAGGCGCTTTCGATGCGGTAGATGGCGTCCTCGAGAACCTGTTTGAGGTTTTCCTCGGAAACCTCCCGGTTGAAACCGGCGACGATGATCTCCCGGCGGCTCATCCTGAAGCCGGAATTTTTGAACAGGGGCTGGCTGAAGTTGAGGCGCAGGGTGCTCCCGTAGCGGGGGTTGATGGTCTGGAAGCTGCGGTTGGTGTTGGTCAGGTAGTTATAGAGACTTACCGAGAGCGCGCCGCCGGTCGGAAGGTTCTGGGAAAGCTGGGTCGTGTTGTCGTTCTGCCGGGTGGTCACAATGTCTGAGGCGTCGAGGAAGGAATAGGAGGCGCTCTTCGTGTCCTGCTTGTTGTAGGAGAAGCTTACGGACGGGTAGAACTTCTCGCCCGCCAGGGCGACCGTCTCGTCCATCAGCCTCGGTGTCAGCATCTCGGCGGCCAGGCCGAGGTTGTTCTTGAGCGTCTTGACGATGCATTCTTCGAGCGAGAGGCTGATGGTTCTCTCCTTGGCGGGGGCCTGGTCAGGGCATTCCCGGCCGGAGCGGGCGAGAGATGCCTCGGCTCCGCAGACAAGAGCCAGCGCGCAGATCCCGGCGATCCATAATATCAACCTTTTCATGGTCGTTCTCCGTCGATTTTCCTTATGCTTCTTGAACGGACAGGGACCGATTAAGTTCATTCCAGGTCCCTTCCCTGCGAAACCCGGCAGGGAATCCGGTTTTCTTTCCGGTCCAGGCGTCCCGTCAGGCAGACCTAAACATACCATTATACATTGTTTAGACGGGTTTCGCCCGGATTTCTTCCCTTTGTATGGGGACGTTCCCCAAAGGGACACCCTGTCCGTCGTCGGGACCGGCCCCCCTATTCTGCCGGCGTGACCTCGAGCATCCGGTCGATGCGGAAGTGGCGTTCCTCGCCCCGCTTGAAACAGTGCGCCCGCACCCCTTCGAACCGCTTTCCCATGTACTCCATCGGCTCGACCGACTCGGGCCGGATGCGGCGCCGGGTCTTGGTGTCGTCGGGCTTCAGGTAGACGATCTCCAGGTCGCGCCCGGCCTGGATGGCCTCGCGGATCAGGGCGATCTTGTCCGCATAGGAGAGCCGATCGTCGGCTTTCTGGTACTGATACCGGGTGAGAAACCGGATGACCCGCCAGTCCATGCGGATGTGAGATTTCTTGATCTCCTTCTTGAGGACGATGCCGCCGAAGCTGGTGCACCGGCTCAAGGCGACATAGACCTGGCCGTGGGCGAAGGTGCCGCGGCCGATGTCGATGACGACCTTGTCGAATGTTTTTCCCTGGCTCTTATGGATGGTGACCGCCCAGGCGAGCCGGAGCGGGTATTGGGTAAAAGAGCCGATCGTCTCGGTGACGAGCTTCCCGGCCCGCTCGTCAAAGTCGAGCTTGAAGAGTTCCCAGGTATACGGGGCTACGTCGACCTTGAACCCGTCCTGGAGCTCGACCCTGAGGAGGTCGGGCGCGTCCGGTGTCTTCTCGACGCCGGCGATCCGGCCGAGCGACCCGTTCACCCAGCGGCCGTTGGCGTCGTTGTTGACCATCATGACCTGGGCGCCCCGCTTGAGCTCGAGGAGCTCATCGGTCGGCAGGTGCGACTTGTCGAATTTGCCCTCCAGGGAGCCCGGGTAGCGGAAAGCCCGGCCGGGGAGTTGGGTGAGCTTTTCCCGGTTTCGCATATAAGCGAGATCGTTGGTGGTGGTGAGGTGGATGGTGAAGTCCTCGTCGGGCGGGACGAATCCGGAGTCGCAGCGGCGGTTGAGGCGGACGATATCCTCGTCGGTCACCGAGCGGTTGCGGATGGCGTTGAGAAGAGCGATGAAGTCCTCCTCCGTCTGGCGGTAGATCTTCTCGAGCTCGACGAACTCCATGTCGAAGCCCGGGTCCGAGAAGATCCGGGAGGAGAAGAAGTAGGGGCTGTCGTACTGATTGGAGAAAATGCCCCGCTCGGTGGAAGACACGACGGGCGGGAGCTGGTAAAGGTCGCCGATGAAGATCATCTGGAGGCCGCCGAACGGCTCGCTGGGGTGGGGGCGGTTGAGTCTGAGGAAACGCTCGATGCAGTCGAGAAGGTCGGCCCGCACCATCGAGATCTCGTCGATGATGACGGCGTCGAGGTTCTTGTAGAGGGCCCCGCCTTTTCCGGAGATCTTCTTCACTTTGTCGAGAGTGATGTCGGGTTTGAAGCGGCAGAAGGAGTGGATCGTCTGGCCGCGGACATTGAGGGCGGCGACCCCCGTTGGAGCCAGGACGGCGACGCGCTTCCGTGTGGTCGTCCGGAAATAATCGAGGAGCGTCGATTTCCCCGTGCCCGCCTTTCCGGTGATGAAGAGGTGCCGGGAGGTCGATTCCATGATGTCGAGGGCGCAGCGGAACTCGGGATTGATATCGATGGCCGGGGCCGGGGACTCGGCGGGGACGTCCGGTCCGCCCGAGGTTTGAGGAGGAGCCGGAGCCCGGTGAGGCAGCCTTTTTTTCAATGACTTACCCGATTTTCCGGGCGCACTTGCGGGCGGCGCTGATCGCGCCGGGAACGCCGCCGATCTGGCAGGACCAGCAGGAGCCGATCAATAACTTCCGGACGGGGGTGTCGATGGTGGCGCTCATGATATTCTTGTAGAACTTGTTATTAGGGTTCCAGCTCCAGGCCGACGTGGCGCCGTCGGTATTACCCGTATATCGTTCGTAGGTGCGGGGCGTGGCCAGGTCGGAGAATATGATGCCGCCGGCCAGGTTTGGGATCACGGCCGACGCCCTGGAGATGAGCGTCTCCTTGACCTTTTCCTTGAGCTCCCGGTATTTCTGCCGGTCGGCGCCTCCCCAATTGTCCATCCAGTGGTATGGAGACATGGCCTGGATCATAAGTCCCGACTTGCCCTCCGGCGCAAGTCCGGGATCATGGAGTGACGGCGAGTAGAGCCCGAACCCGACCTTCCGGAAAAACTCCGGGTCGTGCCCGGCGAAACGCACGTCGGCGTCCTCGCGGAGGTCGTTGAAGCTGACGTGCGGGGCCTTCATCCACTTCCCGAGCCCGGCCGGCGGCACGTCGAGGCCCAGGTAGACGGTCACGATCCCCTCTGAGACTCCGGCCTTGGCGATCTTGTCGCGGAGCGCTTCGGGAACGAGCGTCTTGTCGTCGAGCCACTCCAGGAATGTCTTTTTATAGTCAGCGGCGGAGATGACCCAATCGGCCGGATGGAATGCGCCCTGCGATTCAACGCCGATAGCGGCCCCGTCCTTGGTGACGATCTTATCCACCCGCGAGCTCAGCTTCAGCTCGCCTCCCAGGGAGCGGAAGTTTTCCGCCAGCGCGTCCGACCAGCTCTGTATGCCTCCCCTGACCGTCCAGTAGTCATCGAAGAAGGAGGCGAACGCCGGGCCGATAAGCGCGGCCGACATGTCGGGGTACCCCAGGCTCTTGAAGAACCGGAAGAGGATCGTATCCGGGCCGAACGAGCGGGCCGCGAAATCCGTAATCGTCACCTTGGAGGTTTTCCGGTAGAGGGCGATCAGCCGCGCCAGGTTAAAAGGATAGGCCAGGTATGCCCCGAGTCCCTTCGGCCGCACGACCGCGAACATGGTCCTGATCATCCTGTCGGCCGCGCCGAAATAACGGTCGAGGCTTTCCTTTTCGGCGGGATAGGCGTCCCGCACCAGGCGCTTTAAGTCCTCGGTGCTCGAGCAGACCCCGTTCATCTCGCCGGTGACGAGGCCCATCTTCTGGCGGACGAACTCCACCTTGTCGAAAACGCCGATCTCCCTCATGAGAGGGAAGATGATGTCGGACGATTCAAACGAGAGGGTGCCGCTCTCGAAGTAGAAGCCCTGCCGCCTGAAGCCGGCCGTGTAGCCGCCCGGAGAGCCGTGGGCTTCGAAGATCGTGACCTTGTGGCCTTTTCGGGCGAGCAGGTTTCCGGCGGTCAGGCCGCCGATTCCCGAGCCGATGATGGCGATTTTTTTCATTGATTTCACTCTGTGCCGAATCCGACCGGCATGATAGTTTTTGGTTCCTCCGATGTCAAATAGAAGAGAAGATCGGGGGATTTCCAGCCCTCCGGCTCGGAACCCGGGAAAACCGAACGGGAGCCATCCCTACCTGGAGGGCATTGGGCTCTGGGAGGCCCAGTCGATGACGGCTTTAACCGCGCTGTCGATGGCCGAGCGGGCGCCGCTTCCGGCCTTGTTGGCCAGGATGGAAAATAGGTAATCGCCGCGGTCCGTTCGGATGACCCCGGAAAGAGCCCGGACGGATTGGATATAGCCGGACTTGGCCAGGACCCGGCCGCGGTATTTCTTCTCCCAGAAATGATTCTCGATCGTCCCATCGAACCCGCCCACGGCCAACGAGTTTTCGTAGAACTCCCAGTCGGGCCCGGACGAGAGGGGCCGCAGCACCCGCGTCAGGGCGCCGGCACTCAGCCGGTTGTCACGGCTGAGGCCGCTGCCGTCGGAGATCACAAACTCCCTTTCGTCCACCTCGAGCCCCCGCAAATAGCCGGACAGGACCCGCCGGCCCGACTCCCAGCTCCCCGGCTTTCCGTCGGGGTCGGACTGCGCGCCGAGCCTCTTGAGCATGGCCTCGGCGGCCAGGCCCAGGCTGTCCTTGTTCGTCCGCTGGAGGCAGTCGCCGATCGAGGTCGCGTGGTCAACCAGCGGCCGGAATTCGCAGTCCCCGGGCGACGGGGTCTCGCGAACCTCTTCACCGACTTCGATTCCCGCCTCGATCACGGCGTTTCGGAGCAGCCGCCCGAAGTAGAGTGCCGGGTTCTGGACGGCCACCGAGTAGGGCCCGGCCGCGGTCCGGCAGTTCCCCTGGATGAGAAGCTCGCAGGGCACCTCCGTCCGCTGGACGCTGAACCAGCTTCTCCGGCTGCGCCCGATCGTCAGGGCGTTGATGAGTTTCAGGTAATCGGTCGGAGGGTTGAGCGCGAGGACGGCTTTGCCGCTCCGGTTGAAGGCGGAGATCTCGACGCAGTTGCCGTTGAAGTTGAGACCGCCGACTTCGCAGGCATATTTCTGAGTGAGCTGGTTCGGAGGCCAGCTCGGATGGACGCGCTCGCCGTCGAAAATCGAGGTGTCGATCAATATCTCCGAAACCGAGGCGATCCCCAGTTCCCGGAGCCGCGAGGCGATCTCTCCGATAAAGGTGAGGGGGTTCCGGCCGTTCCGGGAATCCGTTTCTTTATCGCCCAGCAGGGGATCGCCGCTCCCCTTGACGACGAGCGCCTCCCCGCACAGTCCGACCCGGGTGACAAAGGCGAAATCCCGACCCAAGTATTCCAGGGCTGCCGCCGAGGTGACGATTTTCATGTTTGACGCGGGCATGAGGGCGAGGTGGGGGTTTTTCTCGTAGACGGCTTCGCCGGTCGCGGTATCTATGATCTGGACGGAAAAAAGCACCTTGCGCAGGCTCGACTTTTCGAGGATGACATCGATCCGCCGTCTGAGGTCGTAAACAGAGGGAGGGGGGACCGCAGGCAAGCGGCTGGCGGCGGTCTCGGTTTTGGCGGAGAGGCCTTGGCCTGCCGCCAGCGGCGGCCCGAGGGACGCGGCCATGCGGGTTGTTCGGGGAGCGAGCAGGATAAATGTGAGGACCCAGAAAGCGATCGCTCTCTTCATGCCGGCCGCTGGTAACTGATCATCGGACTTTAAGTCCTCTACCTTAGCGAAAACCCAAGCCCCATGCAAGTGCCGGGTTGAAAGTTAAGTCCCCGCCATCAGCTGAACGGGCCGGCTTTGAAGACGGACTCCAGGAGCCAGTTGATGCCGACGAGGAGGATGGCCAGGGGGACGGCGATCCTCATCCACCAGTAGAGCGCGGGCGGGATCGGCCGGCCGGATCCCGCGGCCAATTCCTTGAGAACCTCCGGGAGGGCGGCTGCAAGTTTCTCACTTTTCTTTATTCCACTCCTCCATGATCTCGGCAAAGCACTGCAGCCCGCTTGGTATGACCGCGCCGTATCCGTGCCCCGGCCGCGTCCAGGCGCCGGCGAGGTAGAGGTTCTTGATCGGCGTCTTGTGGGGCAGCCGCCGCGGCTCGCTGTTGTCGACGGTCTGGTCCCAGCCGTAGATCGCCCCGCGGGTGTTACTGGTGTACCGGATATTCGTCAGGGGGGTGGCCGCTTCCTTCACCTCGATGGCCTTGCTGAGGCCGGGAAGGAATAACTCCTCGGCTTTCTTGATCATGATGCCGGCCAGGCGTTCCTTTTCCGCCCGGTAGGCGTCCTTCCTCCCGGCGAAATAATCCGCCTCAAATTTCTTCCAGGGCTCGTATCCCTGGAGCGTCATGATGTTGATCGTATTTTTTCCTTCCGGTGAATAACCCTTGTAGAGATTGTCGTAAAGAGTGAGGCCGAACCCGCCCTTCTCGACATCGGCGTCGAGCGCCAGCCGGTAGCCTTCCTCGATATCGTAGTCCGGGTAGTAGAAGATCTCGCTGTCCTTGATCCCGACCTCGGCGACGAGATCTTTCTTGAGCCCGAGGAACACCTGGAACGAAGAAAGACTGATGGAGAACGTGTCCAGCCTGGCCAGATAGGATTTGAGGAATTCGCCTTCGTCCATCATCTTGCGGACTGTATCGAGGACGTTGGCGTTGGAGACGATGACCCGGCCGAGGTGTTCGGCGCCGTCCGCGGTCCTGACTCCATAAGCGGCGTGGTCTTTGACGAGGATTCTCTCCGCCCGCGTCCGGAGAAGCACTTTTCCCCCTCGCCCCTCGATGAAGCGGCGGAGGGCGTCGCTGATTTTCTGGGAGCCGCCGATCGGATAGTAGCCGCCGCCCTCAAGGTAGCCCATAAGGGGAAGGATGTAATAGAGGCTCGCCAGTTTCGAGGGCGGGAGCCCGAAATATCCCCACAGGGCCGAAACCACGGCCTTCAGCTTGGGGTCTTTGATGTGCGAATCCTGGATGGCGCCCCATGTGCTGTTGAAGCATTTGACCAGATAGGGGAATTCCTTGGGGAAGCTGGCCATATCGACCTGACCGCCGGCCGACTGGTACCTGTTCAAGTCCGACATCAGTCCCTGCATCGTCTGGAAGAGGCCTTCGATTCCCGTCTTCTCTTCCGGGAATTTTTCGGTCAGGAACCTGATGTAGCCGTCGACGTCCTTATGGGGAACGCGGAAATCGTGGTCCGGGAAGACAGCTCGGTAGAGGACCTTGTGCGGCACGAACTCAACGTCCATGATCTCCGGGAAGCCGGCGATGAGGTTGGGAACCCCGTTCCTTTCACCCGCTCCCGTCGAATGGAGGGAGGCATCGAAGACGAAACCTCCGGGACGCTTGAAGGTCGTGGCGTATCCGCCGGGGATTCCGTGCTGTTCGATGACCAGCGCTTTGAACCCCTGCCGGGCGAAACCGGCGGCGCAGCTCAGGCCGCCCAGGCCCGAGCCGATGATGACGGCGTCCCAGGTGTCGCCTACGGCGGTCCGGCTGCTGGCCCCGACGCCGCCCGCCGACCGGTCGCCGCGCGGGAAAGAATCCCAGTCAAGGGAAAAGGCGGGGATCCCGGCCAGCATAGCTTTAAGGAAATCCCGGCGCACGATTTTGGCTTTTTCCATAGTCCTCTCCTGGATATGACTTGATTCCTCCACCCGGGGGCATTATCAAATCAAGGCCGGCCAATGTCAACCGGGGGAAAGGTGGAATCTGCCGGGCGGCGGAATATCTTTAATTATTATCGCCGAGCCCGACTTCAAACCGGGCGGCGAGAAAGTCGGCCGTCGATTGGAGCATCCTCTTCAGTCCCTGGATCTCTTTTTGGTACGGGGACTCCGCCTTCTCCATCGCGCTGAGAAGATCAGCCCGCCCGGTTTCGAGGTCGAGGAGAGGGTCGATCCGGGGCATTCCGGCCGGCCGCGGCCTTGCGATCCAGATAATACTGACTCCGATGGCGACGAGAAGGAGGGCGGCCGCCAGAGCCGGCCGGAGGGAAAGGAGCCTCGGCCGGGCCCTGTGCGCTGACGCGGCTCGTCCGAGCCCGGCGATCGACTGACACACTTTCTCTCCGATTTCGGGTTCCGGATCCGCCAGGAAGGAGACCGCTTCCTCGGTCAGGCGCCGCCCCATCTCCCCGCCAAGCCGAGAGAACTCGCGGCAGGATTCACAGCCGGCCAGATGCCTTTTCGTCAGCCGGGATAGCGGCTTTTCCGTGTCGAGCGCCCGGGAGATGTTCCACTTATAGAGGAAGCACAACATGGGTCTTCTCCTTTTCATATGATGGACCGCTTCTTCCCGCCGGAGCCGCTTCGGCCGGCAATGATGACGCCGAGGGCGCCCGCAATTTGTTCCCCAGCTTGAGCCTCGACCTGTGGAGCAGCACGCGGACCCCGACCAGGCTCTTTTTCATTGTCCGGGCGATATCCTTGAGCGGCATTTCTTCGGCGTAGCGCAGCCAGAGGATCTCATACTCGCTGGGTCTCAGGGTCCTGGCGAGGAGCCAGATGTTCCCGGCATGCCGCGCTTCTTCGTTCCGGATCAGAGCTTCCTGGGGACCGGGCGAAGGATGTTCCGCTCCTTCCGGATCGAGAGGGAGCGTCTTGGCGCCTTTCGAGCGGTGCCGGCTGACGGCCAGCCGGAAGGCGATCGTGTAGAGCCAGGTGGAAAACCGCCGGCTCGGATCATAACGCCCGATGTTCCGGTAGGCCTTGAGGAATGTTTCCTGGACCAGGTCCTCGACGTCCTCGCCGGCTCCGGAGCGGGTCCGGAGAAAATGAAGAAGGCGCGGACCGTACCGGGTGACGAGTCCCTCGAAGGCCGGCCGGGACCCGCCCGCGGCCCGGGCGGCCAGTTCCTCGTCGGTCGGGACGGCGGTCGCCCTGTTCACTTTTGTCTCCTCGTTGCCCGGTTTTATCATCTCAATTCATTATACGCAAGAAAGGGGAGTAGAGACTGATCGGCCTGCCGGAGCTGGCGATGGGTGTTGGCTTTCACTCTCTCCCTCAAACTCCCCCTGCAAGGGGAAGGGCTTTAGGAAAAAACGGG
>Ga0154616_1210_pt7 | contig 12189 bp, 10 predicted proteins | sample Rifle2008BG13ft_FD_116045 | JGI IMG/M metagenome (GOLD analysis project Ga0154616, IMG submission 116045) | Candidatus Aminicenantes bacterium RBG_13_63_10
CTACCTGGTCAAAGTCAAGAGCCGGGGAGACCCGGAGATAAACCGCGACCTGAGCGAGACGGAGCTGAAGGGGTTCCGGGAAAAGCTCCTGGTGGACAAACACACCTACCTTCTGATCAAGGACATCTCCGTCGGCGATGATGAAGTCCTGGCTTACTACGAGGAGCACAAGAGCGATTTCCTTCTGCCCGAACGCTTCGAGGTCAGCCAGATCCTGACCGATTCCGAGGAGGTCGCCGTCGAGGTCCTGAACAGGGTCAGGGACAAATCCATCCAGGATTTCGAGCAGGCCGCGCGTGAGACGTCCATCGGCGTAGAAGCGGCCAGGGGCGGACGGATGGGCATTTTCAGCCGGGGCCAGCTCCCCTACGAGATCGAGCGCGTCGTTCTTTCCCTGGAAGAAGGACAGATCAGCCGCGTGGTCGAATCCTCCTACGGTTTCCATATTTTCCTGCTCAACCGCCGGGTCGAACCGGAGCTTCTGTCCCTGGAGAAGGCTTCCTCCAACATCCGCATGAAGCTCCTGGACCGGAAGATCAGCCGGGAGCTGGACTCGCACCTGGAGGAGTTGAAAGAGACCCTCGATTGGAAAGCCCTGACCCAAAACCTGTCTTTTCCCTACCAAAGGAATGAGCAATGAACATCACGATCGGACGCGTGGCGGCCCTATTCTTTCTCATGAGCCTGTGCCTCCTTTTCGGACAAGAGGTCATCGACGAAGTCGTGGCCGTGGTCAACGGCGAGATCCTTTCCCGTTCCGATGTCAAGGGCCGGTTTGAGCTGCTGACCCAGGGACTGCGGACCCAGGTGAGCGGGGAGGCCTTCGAGACTCAAGTCGAGACCTTGAGGAAAAACCTCATCGACCGCATGATCACCGAACTCCTTCTCCTGCAGAAGGCCAAGGAGGCGCGACTCGATGTCCGGGAGCAGGTCCGACTGACCATCGACAACATCAAGAGCCAGAACAACCTGGAGAGCGACGAGGATCTGCATGTCGCTCTGCGGCGGGAGGGGATCGACTACAACCTGTGGGTCCGGCAGATGGAGGAAGACCTCCTCCGCCAGGCGGTGCTTTTCAGCGAGGTCGACCGGAAAATTGCGATCGATGACGCCGACGTGGTCAAGGAATACAAAGCCCATCCTGAAATGTATACCGAGCCGGAGGAAGTCGCGCTGCGCGGCATTTTCCTCTCCGAAGAGAAGGCTTCCGCGGAGGAACTGGAATCCAGAAAAAGCGAGGTCAGCGGCAAGTTGGCCGCCGGGGAAGATTTCGCCGCGCTGGCCGGGATTTATTCCGACGGCCCGGCCGGGGACAGCGGGGGAGACCTGGGGACGTTCAAGAAGGGCGAGCTCGACCTCGTCCTGGAGGGGGCCGTCCAGAAGCTCCAACCGGGACAGGTTTCCGGCTGGCTGAAGTCAAAGAACGGGTGGTCCCTGCTGCGCCTGGAGAGCCGGAAGGAGCGGAAGCTCAAGCCGTTCGAGGACGTCAGGAAGGAGATCGAGGAAAAACTCTACTTCGATAAAAGGACCAAGGCCATCGATGTCTTCCTCGATTCGGAAAAAAGAAAGAGCCAGATAAAAATCCTCAGGCCGAACGTCCTGGACTACTGATTGCTTTTCTTCTCTCCGGGTCCGGTTTCCGCCGGGGCCGGCTCCGTGAAATCGATCGTCTTGGAGCAGGGATAGGTCCCCAACAGGATGTGGTCGGAGCCGCGGTTCTGGGCGAAGAGCTTGATGATGACCGGTTTCCACATGGGGTTGTTCTCGAAGGAGGCCAGGGTCTTGCCCTCGACGCCGAAGTTGCTCACCAGGAGAATGACGGGGCTCATTCCGCCCGGCGGCACGGGCGTTCTCCGGATGGCGGCCAGGAAGCAGTCGCCCAGGTTTTCCTGGTCGTCCTTGAACTTGAAGATGGCGTTGAAGTTGACATAGGTCAGCGGCTTGTCCGACAGGTTCTTGACCCGGAAGGAAATGGACGGGACGAGGACAAGCTTGGGGGGCCAGGCGCGGTATTCTTTCGACACCCATTTCGTCTCGACATCCCGGATCTCTATCATGGCCTTCATTTCCGCTTCCGTGGGAGCGGGGCGGCAGGCGGGGAAGATGAGCAGCCCGCTCCAGGCGGCCAGCAGGACGATGATGGATGCGACGCGATATCGTGATGGCATGGGAACCTCCCTCGTTCTTATTATCCGATTTCTCCTATTCCTATAATTATATTAGCGCAGAAAACAGGTGTGAAGCAACCCGGCTGTCGCGCGGCCGAACGTCCCGGCGGGGACGAGCCGGCGCTCTCCATGCTTTCGCCGCTCTCGAAAGGCCCCGGACCGGAGGCGAAAAAACGGAAGGAGGAAACGTCGCTCCTGTTGACAAGAGAGAGGCGGCCGATGTAAATTTTTTCTTAGACAAAGGCTTAAAATGATCTCGAATCAAGGAGGAACGCCATGAGAAAGATTGTCGCCCTCGTCTGCCTGACGCTGGGGGGCGCGGCCCTGACTGTCTCGGCCGCCAACGCCGCCGACCAGGTTTGGATCAATGACATCCGAGCCAACCCGGTCCGCCACTGGAATACGACGGTTACGGTCACGGGCCTCGTCCAGGAAGTCCGGTCCGACCCGGCGGGGACGACCCGGGGCTTTTATATCATCCAGGACGAGAGCATCGTCACGGGCGCCATCAACGTCGGCGAGCTGCCCTACAACCAGCTCTATGTGCGGACGAACAACCTTCCTCCTATCGGCAAGACATTCAAGGTGACGGGAACGGTCATCCAGGATCCCACCCGGGCCGACCTGCCCATCCTCAAGGAAGACTCCCGGTCGACCGTGGGCCTGTCCTCCACGCTGCGGGTCATTCTCATCGCCGCCATCGTGATGTTCATCGGCCTGATCATCGCCCTCGTCCTGCTCCTGGCGCGCCCCAAGGCGCGCGCCGCGGCGGCCGCGGGACGGACGACCCGGCTCGCGGCCGAGCCCGAGGCGGCCAAAACCCAGGTTTACGTCGACCTGGGCGCCGGACTGGTCGTGGAGAAGGGACCGGACAAGGGCAGGGAATTTCCCCTGACCAAGATGTCGAACGCCATCGGCCGGGCCGGCGCCCGCAAGAACGAGGTCGAGCTCGCGGACGACACCGTTTCCAAGGAGCAGGCCACGATTCACTTCGACAGCTCCAAGAAGACCTTCACGATCGTCAACGAGAGCGCCACCAACCCGACCAAGGTCAACGGAGCGGTCATCTCGGGACAAGCCGCTCTGGAGAACAACGCGTCCGTGGAAATGGGGAAAACCCTCCTCCGCTTCCGAAAGTCCTAGCTTTTCGGCCTCTCCGGGCCTTCCGGGCAGCCCGGGCCGGCGGGCGGCTATCCGGAATGAGAGCGAAACATGAGCCTTGAATTCTTCGGCCTCACGGACATCGGCCGGAAAAGGGAGACCAACGAGGACGATTTTCTTTGCCTGGACCTCTCCCATGAGGTTCCCTCCCTCGGCCGTCCGCTCTACCTCCTTCTCGTGGCCGACGGAGTGGGCGGTCACCAGGCGGGCGGCCGGGCCAGTTTGCTGACTTCGGAAAGCATCCGGAGCTTTCTGAGAGACAGCCTGGACAAGCCGCCGGCCGAGCCCGATTGGGCCGCTCTCCTGACCGAGGCCTGCCACGAGGCCAACTCCCAAATTCACCGCCTGGCCTCCCGGGAAACCGAGCTGAACGGAATGGGCTCGACGCTGGTCGCCGCCCTGGTCAACGGCGGAACCGCCCATCTGGCCAACGTCGGAGACAGCCGGGCTTACCGCCTCAGCCGGGGAGCCGTCATCCAGGTCAGCCGCGACCATTCCTGGGCCGAGGAGCAGCGACGCTTCAATTCCCTGTCGGAGGAGGAAATCAACCAGTCTCCCTTCAAGCACATGATCACCCGCTCACTGGGCTATGAGCCCCGGGTCGAAGTGGACACGTTCGAGGTCGGCCTCGAGGAGGCCGACTACTTGCTCCTCTGTTCGGACGGCCTCTACGGCGTCCTGCCCGACCGGGAGATATCGGCGATTTTCCAGAAGCACAAGAAACCGGAAAAGATCTGCCGCCGGCTGATCGAGGAAGCCAACCGGGCGGGCAGCCGGGACAACATCACCGCTGTGGTGGCCCTCTATCACCGCCGGGAGGAGAAGCGGCTCGACATCCCCTCCCAAACGGTGGAGCTGGATTCCGGGTCAAGGGACTGGAAGTTTTGATCCGGGAGCCGAAGGATGAGGCGCCGCACATTGCTTTTTCCGAGGAAAAAATGTTTAATGGGGAATAGTCGGACAGCCAGGATGAGCGCATTATGAGTGAGACCAAGATCGGAAAGTACACCATCCTGGGCGAAATCGGCCGCGGGGCGATGGGCATCGTCTACAAAGCCACCGACCCCTACATCGGCCGGACCGTGGCCATCAAGACCATCCGCTTCGACGTCCTGGGCCAGGGGCCCGAGCGCGAAATGGCCCAGAAACGGTTCATGCGGGAGGCGCATTCGGCCGGCAACCTCTCCCACCCCAATATCGTCACCATCTACGACGTCGGTGAGGACCAGGGGCTGTCGTACATCGCCATGGAGTTCATAGACGGCTCGAGCCTCGAAGAACTGATCAGCTGCAAGACAAGAATGAGCCTGGACGAGGTCATCGCCCTCGTTGAGAAGGTGGGCGACGCCCTGGACACCGCCCACCGCAAGGGCGTCGTTCATCGAGACATCAAGCCGGCCAATATTCTCCTCGACGCCGAGGGCCGACCCCACCTGGTGGATTTCGGCATCGCCCGCATCTCGACCTCGACCATGACCCAGACGAACATGATCATGGGGACGCCCTATTACATGTCCCCCGAGCAGATCGCGGGCAAAAAAGTGGACAACCGCTCGGATATTTTCGCCCTGGGAGGCGTGTTGTATGAGCTCCTGACCGGGCAGAAGCCCTTTCCGGGCGACACGATCACCACGGTTATCTACAAAATCATGAACGAGGCGCCCCTGCCCATGAGAACGTTTCAGAAAAACCTGCCGGAGGGGCTGGAGGCCATCGTTCAGAAAGCCCTGGCCAAAGAGCCGGGCGCTCGTTACCAGAGCTGCCGGGCCTTGGTCGGCGACTTGAAAAATTATGAAGCCCTGGGTGTCGCGGAGACTCTCGTTCACGAGCTCCCCCCCGAGGCCAGGGCGGCGGCCGCGCCGGCCGCGGCGGGTCGCGCCGGCCGCGGCAAGAAGCTGCCGCTTTTCATCGCCGGCGGGGTCGCGGCCGTGGCCGCCGTCGTGGCCGCCGTTCTGATTTTCACGGGCAAGCCCGCTCCTCCGGCCGGCCCCGAAGCCGTCTCCACGCCGCCCCGGGAGGCGGTCGTTCCCGCGGCCCACGATCTTTTTCTCAACGCCCAGGCTCTGATGAAGGAAAAGAAGTGGGACGAGGCGCTGGAGGCGTTCGCCCGGATACCGGCCGCGGAGCCGGAGCACTACGAGGCCCGGTACCTCAGCGCGGAAATCCTCTTTCAAGCCGGGCGCGATTACGAGGCGGAGAAAGCCTTCTTGAGGTTGACGGAACTCCGGCGCAACGACAGCCGCGTCTACCTGAGACTGGCTCAGCTCTATGACGAGCGGAATCAGGGGCCGCAGGCCCTCAAATTTTACCAGACCTACCTGTCTTTCCTGCCCAAGGGGCCCGACGCCGAACGGGCATTGAAAAGGTTGTCGGCTCTCCAGAAAGAGCAGGCAGCCGTTGTGGCCGCCAAAGAGAGCGCGGAAAAGAAAGTCGTACCGGAAGCCAAAGGGGCGGTCTCCGTGCCGACGGAGAAGCCGGTCGGGAACATATCCCAGCCGGGCAACAAGCCTCAGGCCGCGACGGAGGCGTCAAAGACGCAGGCAAAATCCCCGCCCGATCCCGCTCCCTCTAAGGCCGCGGAGACAGCCGAGACGCCTCAGAAAAAAGACGCCTCGAACACCGTTAAAACCGCCCCCCAGAAACCCGGCTCCCTGACCGATGCGCAACGGGCCGAGGTCAAAACCCTGGCCGAGGCTGGCGCCAAGGCCATCAACAGAAATGATTATGACCAGGCCATAGCCAAGCTTGAGCAAGCCCTGGCCATCGACCCCTCCTCAACCGACGCCCGGAGCCATCTGGCCATCGCCAGGCAGAAAAAGGCCGAGAAGGAATCCGGGGCGAAACTCAGAAAAGCCAAAGATGCCCTGTGGAACCGCCGGTATGACGAATCGCTCCGCGAAGCGCGCGAGGCCTTGGCCGGCAACCCGGGAAACGAGGAGGCCAAAAAAGTCGTTGTCCAAGCCCTGGAGGGCATAAGGAAGAGCGGCCGGGGACAGATCGATGCCCTGATCAGGGAATACTCCCAGTCTGTTTACAGGGGGGACACGGCCGGTTTCTTCCAGAAAAACGGCGCGCCGGCGCTGACCAGGCAAATCCAGCGGGACATGAGTATCATCTCCAAACAGTACACCGGGCTGAGGGGCGTCGTCTCCGGCGGTTCGGCCGCGGTCACGGATTTCCAGGCGGATGAGGCGCGGGGAATCGTGAAGAAAATGGCGGGCGAAGCGACATTCCAGCAGACCCTGACCGGAGTTCCGGCCGGCGGCGGAAAACGCCAGACGCTGTTCGAGGGGAGCATTCGTTGGCGCCTTGAGCATCTGGAAGGGACATGGAAGGTCACAGAGGTTGTCTCGACCCCCAAGGCGGGGAAATAAGGCGCGGCCGGAGCCCGGGAAATCCCGGGGCCGGCTTGTAGAGCGGAAATCCGGGAAAGGAGGGTACGGAACAATGGGTCGCAAATCTGTTGTCATGATGTTCGGGGTTATCGTCTGCCTCTTCTTGACGGCCGGCCTGTCCGCCGGGGCGGCGGAGACGAAAATCAAGGTCGTGGCGGAGAACGCCGCCATCCGGCTCAATCCCAGCCCGGACAGCGAAGCCGTCGAGGAGAACGTCGCCCTCGACAAGGTTTTCAGTTCCGAGAAAAAAATCGGCGAATGGTTCGAGGTCAAGTTCAGGACCCAGCTGGGGGTGGATGTCGTGGGCTACATCCATGAGATGTACGTGGAGGTCCTGGCCGGGGAAGCGCCCCCGCCCGCCCCGCAGCCCGAACCGCCCCGCTACGAGCCCGCGCCGGTCGCTCCGCCCCCGGCCTGGGGAAGGGGTCCGGGCATTCATCCCGGCCTGAGGCTGGGAGGGATGCTCGCCTCGCTCAAGCCGGGCTATGACTGGGAGCATTCCTTTATCTATGCCGATGAGGATTTGTTCTTCAGGGAATCCGTGGCCAACGGCACGGCGTTCGGTTTCGACGCCGAATTCGGGGTGTTCGTCATCCCCTTCCTGGAGATCACGACCGGCTTCAGCATGGCCTCCAAGGGCCTTACCGGCACCTACGAATTCGAAGTCCCGAGCATATTTTATTACAACGATTATGCCAAGGCCTCGACGACGGAAACCGTTAATTACAAGGCCACTTACATCAGCTTCGGCCTGAACTTCCATCCCCTGCCCAACGGCCGCATCAGCCCCTACATCGGCCTGGGCGGATGTGCCGTCAAGGCCACGATGGACCTCTGGGATGAATGGCAAATAACGGACATTTATTCCTCCGCTGAAGAACACGACGTCGAGATCAATAAAAACGAACTTTCGACAGAAAAGCTCAGCAAGTTCGGGTTCTATTTCCAGGGCGGCGTCAAGTTCATGATCAACCGGATGTTCTATGTTTTCGGCCAGCTAAAATATGTCCTGGCCAAGGCGGAAAAGGATCATCTTATGTCGAGGTATTATCCAAGCGCCGAGAAGCTCCGCATCAACCTCGGCGGCTTATTCACCGGCTTCGGCTTTGGGATGACCTTCTAGTGTCCCGTCTCACGATTCCCTTGTCTTAATCATCCAGGCATTTTTATGAATAGATCAGGCTGGCTGCTACCGCGTCCGAACGGGCAAAGGAGGGAGGCTGCGGCCTCCCTCCCCGCTTTCCTCTTGCTTTGCGGGCGGAGGATCCTATCTGCCGGAGATGCGGGCGACGATCTCCGAGGCGGGGACGAGCATAACGCCCTGCTCCTCGAAGAGCGCGGCGCAGTCCTTGAGGGCCTCGAGCGTCGCCGGGTAGGGGTGGACGATCCCCAGAGCCCAACCCCGCCGTCGGGCGATCTTGAGGAGCCGCGCCAGGTTTTTCCTAAGAGCTGAGGCGTCGTTCGCGTCGTCGAGGAACAGGTCGCAGCCCGCGGCCGGCAGTCCGAGGCGGCGGGCGACCTCCAGGGCGCGCGATGAGGCGCTCGTCCGGCTGTCGACGAAATACAACCCCGCCTCCTGGAGGACGGAGAGGATGACTTCCATCTTGTCCGCGTCCTCGGTCAGGAGCGAGCCCATGTGGTTGTTCACGCCCCGGATGTAGGGCACCTGGTAGACCTGCTCCCGGACTTTCAACCGGATGTCTTCGTCCGGCATGCGGGCCTCGATCAATCCCGGCGTGCGTTTTTCCGTTTCGTGATGTTCCCGGGATTCCATGGGCAGATGGAGCATGATCTCCAGGCCGTGCTCGTGTGCGACCTGCGCCGAGGCGACGGCCTGGGGGCTGAAGGGCAGGACGGACAGCGTCAGGGGCATCCCGAGCGCGCAGGCGGCCCTGGCGGCTTCCAGGCTGAAGCCCAGGTCGTCCATGATGACGGCCGCCCGGGCCGGGCCTTCGGGCCTCCGGCCGATTTCCGGAAGCGCGCCCTTTTTCGCGGGGCCGGCCGCGGCTTTGGGGCAGGAAAAAAGGATATGGATCCTGCTCCCTCCGGGAGACCGGACCTCCCAGAGATGGTAATCCGAGACCCGGTCCGATTCCTCCTCTTCCCCGGCTAAAACGGCGCCCTCCGCCGCCAGCCTTTTTTTCAAGCCGGGCGCCAGGCGGAGAAACTGCTCCGGAGCGAGGGCGACCTTGAGGTGGAGATTGCCGTCGTCGTCCAGGAAGCGGCGGACGCCAACTTTGACTTGTTCCGCGGAGAGAGACTCCTCGACCATCCGGGCGACGGTTTCGGCTTCCGGGCCGGCATGGCGTTTCCCCAGGATCAGGTTGAAGAGGAAGGATTGGGTGCCGGTTAGCCAACCCAGGAAGTCCAGGCCGAGAATGAAGAGCACCACGACGGCGCCCACGAGCCAGGGGCGCCGTAAAACCGGAGCGCGCCCCCCGGGCGTTGATCTGCGTCTGGCCATGGTTCAGCGGTCGCCGGCTGTTTCGAGGGTTTTTTTGAGGTAGGCGTCACGGCCGGCCTGCTGCGCGCCGAGGTCGACATCGGGGATGACGCCCCTCTCCCAGAGCTTCTCGCCCGAGGCCAGGGCGAAGACTCCCGTGGTGAGAAGCAGGGCGCTTCCGTCTTCAAGGGGAAAGAGCGTTTGCCTGGCCGTGAGCCCCTGCGTCCGGTGGCCGACGACCCTGGCCCGCTTGAAGGCCTGGAGGACCCCGGCGACGATCTCCGGGGCGCCGAGCGTGGCCTGCCCCGTCCAAACGACGAGGGGCGTCGTCTTCCAGGCCTGCTCCCCGGGACAGGAGAAGGGCTCCTGCTTTCCGTCCCGCGACAGAAACATCCCGGCTGTGTCGGCCTTGAGGAATATGTTGATGAACTTCCGGGCAGACTCCGGGTCTCCCTCGGTGCAGGATCTCAGGTCCAGGATGAGCGGCGCTGAGGATGTCTTGGCTGCGTCCGGAAGCGCGGCCGCCGCCTGTCCGTTCAACGACGGGGACATCCGGCGGACGGTCAGCACGCCGGATGTGTTTTTTTCCGGCGCGAAAGCGCAGTCCCCGGCCGGAGGCAGCGATCGCTCCACGCTGAGCTCCACAGTGGCCGTCTGGCGGACGACGCGGAGCTTCACCGGCCGGTTTTCCCGGCTTCGGAGCCGCAGCCGGATTTCCTCCAGGCTGAGCCCGAACGTGGATTGTTCGTCGACGGCGCTGACGAAATCTCCCGGCCTTACGCCGGATTTTGCTGCGGGCCGGCCTTCTTCCAGGCCGAGGACGCGCGGCATGCCGCCCGGTTCCTTGATGAGGATGATCCCGGTGTCGAAACGCGGCCCGGACCCGGCCTGCAGGTATTGGGACAGGTCGGCGCGGGACAAATAGCTCGACAGGGGGTCGAGCGCCTGAATCAGGCCCCGGAAAGCGCCCTCCATGGTCCTGTCCGCGTCGACGCGCTCGATGTAGTCGTCGCGGACGAGCTTGATGACGCTCTCGAGGAGGCTCAGGTCGCGCGAGGAGCGCTCCGCAGACAGGCCGGGCATGAAGCTCCTGGCCAGGGTCAGAAACAACAGGACGAGGGACAGAAAGGCCAGGGCCAGGAAACGGATCCGTCGGGCGCTCATCGGGTCATCTCGCGATGTTCGATTCTATCACCGCCGCGAGAGCCATTTCAAGGGATCCTCGGGAGTCGTTTTGTGCCGGATCTCGAGATAGAGTGTCACGCCCAGCAGGGAGCCGACGTCTCCCGCGATGCCGATGGGCTGCTCGACCTCGACCAGGTCGCCGCTCCCCGCCAGGAATTCCGAGCAATGGCCGTAGAGCGAATAGTAATTCAGCCCGTGGTCCAGGATGAGCAGGTTGCCGTATCCCTGGAAGTAGCCGGCGTAGACGACCCGTCCGCCGTGGACGGCCTTGATGACGGAGTTCTCCCCCCCGGGGGCGATGTCGATGCCGTTGTTCCGCGTGGCGGTGCGGAACTGGGGATGGCGCTCCAGGCCGAAACGGGAGACGACCCGGCCCTCAACCGGCCAGGGCAGCCGGCCTTTCCGCTCGTAGAGCGGGATGAAAGGAGTGGGCAGGACGACTTCCTGTCTCTGGAGCCTCTCCATGAGTTGCCGCAGCTGGCGGGCCCTTTCCTCGAGCTCCTTGAGGGTCTGCTCGTAATCGGCCTTGTTTTTCTGGATCTGGCTGATGAGACGCTTGTGGCGGGCTTCCTGCTCCTCGAGCTCCCGGCGCTTCGAACGGGCTTCGCCGATCAAGCCCTCCAGGGAGGCGGACTTGGCCTGAAGGTCCTTCTCCGCGGCGGCCAGCTCGGCGAGCGTGGCCCGGTAGCGGCGGAGAACGTCCTCCTGGTAGCCGGCCAGGATGCTCAGGTTCTTGTTCTCGGACACGAGGGCGGTGATGTCCTCCGCCCGGAAAAAAAGCTGGACAAAGCTCAGACGTCCGTGCTTGTAGAGAGTGACGAGCGTTTTCTCCATGGCTTTCTTCTCCCGCTCCAGCCGTTCGCGGAGGGCGGGGATGGTGCGCCGGAGCGCGGCCAATTCCTGGGACGTCTTGGCCATCTGAACGTTGAACAAGTTGAGCTCGTTCCGGATGAGGGATTTGTGGAGGATGATCCGCTCCAGGGACGAGAGCATGGTCAGCTTCCGGCTTTCTTCGTCCGCGATCCGGTCCCGAACCTCCTGGATCTGACGCCGGATGTGAGACAGCCTTTCGTCGAACCCGGATGTATCCTGCCCGGCTGACGGAGCGGAGGCGGAGGCCGGAGCCAAGGCCAGAGCCAGGGCGAGAGCCAAGCTGAGAAGACGCATCACTTTCGGGTGACGTAGATGATGCCGCCGATGAGCCCTACGGCCAGCCCGACCGCGACATCGGCCACGAGTGAAAACGAGACGGCCGTCTCGGCCGCGACGCCGTAGAAGCGGAAGACGGCGACGTAGGCGCTCTCCCTAAGCCCGAGGCCGCCGATGGTCAGGGGGATGGTCTGCAGGAGCAGGACGATGGGGATGAAGATGAAATAATCGAGGAGCGGCACGCGCATGCCCAGGGCATGACCGATCAGGAAATAGTACAGGATGACGTTGACCTGGAGCGCCAGGGCCCAGCCCAGGGCGAGGAAGAACGGGCCTGGTTTCCGGCGGTAGGAGACGACGACATCCCTGAAACCTCGGACCTTGGAGCTCAGCCGGCCGACCCAGCCCCTGTCGGACAAGCGGGCGAGAAAGCGCCCCGCGGGCGGGGAGAGGAAGAAGGCGGCGGCCAGGAGGCCGGCCAGGCCGACGAGGAGAGAGACCCAGACAACGGGAATGCGTCGGGCCATGTCCAGGCGGAAGAGGGAGACTGTCAGGGCGAAAAGAAAGAGGATGATAAGGCCGGTCACCCGCTCCACGACCACCACGGCCGTGGATTTGACCAGAGACCTCGAAAACTTCGACCCGTCCCAGATGCGGACGACGTCGCCGCCGAAGCGGGTCGGGAGAA
>Ga0154616_1096_pt2 | contig 12113 bp, 13 predicted proteins | sample Rifle2008BG13ft_FD_116045 | JGI IMG/M metagenome (GOLD analysis project Ga0154616, IMG submission 116045) | Candidatus Aminicenantes bacterium RBG_13_63_10
GGCTGGACAAGTAGGACTGAAGGCCCGGAGGCTTCGCCGCCGGGAAATTCTCCGAATCTCTTACGGCTCGGCGCCTTCAGAAAATTTCTAAAAATAAGCTTGACAAGATGATCCTTTGTGTCTATATTGTGTATATGCTTTATATACATTATATACTGAAATTACAGATAACCATATCATTAATAAAGGCTTAATTCAGATGAAAATGATCATTTCCAACTCAAGCCCTCTCCCGATCTATGAACAGATCACACGGCAGATCAAACAGCAGATCATGAGCGGCGAGCTGGCCGAAGGCGAGGCCCTGCCCTCCATACGCAAGCTCGCCCTGGAGCTCCAGATCAGCGTCATCACCACCAAGCGGGCCTATGAGGAGTTGGAGCGGGAGGGCTTCATCGACACCGTCGGCGGCAAGGGGACGTTCGTCGCCGCCCAGAACAAGGAACTCCTGCGCGAGAAGAAGATGAAAGTCGTGGAGGACAAGCTGGCCGAGGCCGTCGCCCAAGCCACAATGCTCGGGGTCACGGCCGCCGAGCTGAAAGAGATGCTGGCCATTCTGTTCAAGGAGGACCGCTGATGGACACCGCTCTTGAAGTCGCCGGCGTCGGCAAGAAATACAAAGGCTTCACCCTGAAGGACGTCTCCTTCCGTCTCCCCCGGGGGACGATCATGGGCATGGTCGGGCCCAACGGCGCGGGCAAGACGACGCTCATCAAGCTCATCCTGAACCTCGTCCGGCGCGCCTCCGGTGAGATCCGGGTCTTCGGACTGGACAACATCCGCCGTGAGGCCGAGGTCAAGGCCCGGATCGGGTTCGTCCACGAGACCCCGCGCTTCTGCGAAGACTCGCTCCTCAAGGACATCAAAGCCGCCGTCGCCCCGTTCTATCCCGGCTGGAACGAGACCCTCTGCCGGTCGCTCCTCAAGGAGTTCGACCTCGATCCTTCCAAGAAATTCAAGACCCTGTCCCACGGGATGAAGATGAAATTCCAGCTCGCCCTGGCGCTGTCCCATGACGCCGACCTGCTCCTCCTGGACGAGCCGACGGCCGGACTCGACCCCGTTTTCCGCCGCGAGCTCCTGGAACGGCTGTCCGGCATCCTCCAGGACGAGGGCAAGGCCGTCCTTTTCTCGACCCACATCACCACCGACCTGGAGCGGACGGCCGACTGGATCACCTTCATCCACAACGGCCGGGTCGTCTTTTCCCTGCCCAAGGACGAGATCCGCGAAACCTGGGGAGTGGTCAAGGGGCCGAACGATATCCTTCCGGGAAGGGACATCGGCCGGTTCCGAGGTCTCCGGCAGACGTCTTTCGGATTCGAGGCCCTGACCGACGACATCCCGGCCGCCCGCCGCGCGTTCGGTCCTTCGGCCGTCATCGACCGGGCTTCGGTCGAGGATATCATGATTCATTTCGCCGGGAGGGAGTCCCATGCGTAACCTGATCCTCAAGGACCTGATCCTCAACAAGAAATTCCTGATTGGAATCGGAATATTTTACGTGATCTATATGGGCTACTTCGGCTCCCGGATCAACAACCCCCGCCTGGCCATCATCATCGGGGCATTCATGTGCGCCCTGATTCCCCTGATGACCGTCACCCGGGAGGACAAATTCAAAGCCGCCCTGCTGACCTGCAGCCTCCCGGCCACGCGCAAGCAGATCATCCAGGCCCGTTACGTCCTGGGCTGGATGGTCATGACCGCGGTTTACGGACTCATCGTTCCGGTCATGGTCCTCTTCCCTGGAAGCCGGATGCGCTGGGCATCGGTCGCCGGCGTTCCGGCCATTCTCGCCGCCTTGGCCTTCCTGACCCTGTTCTTCGCCTTCCTGATGCCTTTTCTCATCCGGTTCGGCCTGGTCGGGATGTTCTCCTTTCTCGTCGGGCTCCAACTCCTGGGAATCGCGGCCCTGGCCCTCCAAAACCGGGGCATCCTGAGTTTCAGCCTCAAGGAGATCATCCTCGGAATCCGGAATGCCCTGCAAACCTTGAATCAGAGCCTCGGGACCCCGGCGTATGTCGTCATCCTGCTGGCGACGCTGATCCTGATCAACCTTGCATCCCTGACCTTGTCCGTGGCGCTCTTCCGCCGCAAGGACCTTTGACCCGGAGCCGGCCATGAACAACGCCCTTGAAATCCGGAACCTCACCAAGGACTACGGCGATTTCCTCCTGGACGACGTCTCGTTCAGCCTCCCCCCAGGCACCATCATGGGCCTCATCGGGCCTAACGGAGCGGGCAAGACGACGGTCATCAAGCTCATCCTGAACCTTCTCCGCCGGGACGGGGGCGAGATCAAGGTCTTCGGCCTGGACAACCGCTCCGACGAGGTGGAGGTCAAGAGCCGGGTCGGCTTCGTCCACGACACGCCCTATTTCTACGAGCGCCTCCGCCTGACGACGATCAAGGACACGGTCGCCCCGTTCTACCGCGACTGGGATGAGCCGCTCTTCCGGAAGCTCCTGGCCGAATTCGACCTGCCGCCCCGGAAGTCGCTGGTCCGCCTCTCCCGGGGGATGAAAATGAAGTTCGCCCTGGCCCTGGCTCTCTCCCACCGGGCCGAGCTCATCATCCTGGACGAACCCACGTCCGGCCTGGATCCGGTCTTTCGCCGGGAGCTTCTCGGCCGGCTGTCGGCCCTGATCCAGGACGAAAAAACGTCTGTCCTGTTTTCCACCCACATCACCTCGGACCTGGAGCGAATCGCCGACTACATCACTTTTCTTCACAAGGGCCGGGTAGTCTTCTCCTCGCCCAAGGACGACATCCTGGACCGGTGGGCCGTGGTCAAGGCCGGCCGCGACCTCCTCACCGACGACGACCGCCGGTTCTTCCGAGGCTTCCGGGAGCGGGAGTACGGATTCGAAGGCTTGACCTCTGACGCGGCCGCAGCCCGGCGCCGTTTCGGAGACAAGGCCGTCATCGAAAAGGCCGCGCTGGAGGACATCATGTTCTACCTCACCCGGGGGGCTAAGAATGTTTAAGCTATGCCGCAAGGATTTTCTCGCCTGCCGCTGGTGGTGGCTGCTTGTCCTGGCTGTCTACGGCCTGAACTGGATGTTCGCCTTCCGGCAGAGCCTCGGGGTCATGTTCCTCACCCTCCTCCTCGCCGGAGGCTGCCTGGCCGTGACCTTCTACCAGGACCATCTGCATAAGACGGAAGTCCTGTACGGCAGCCTTCCCCTGACCCGGGGCCGGATCGTCCGAGGGCGATATCTCCTGACCGGGTTCCTGTCGGCGGGAGCCCTCGTCGTCGCCTTCGCCTACGGCTCTCTCTTAAGATCGGTGTTCGGCATCGACGATCTCCGGCTTAGCCTGAGCGCTCTGGGGTCGATGGAAGGCCTGACCGGCTACGCTTTGGCCGTGGCCTTCCTAGCCGCCCTGTACTTCCCTCTCCATTATCGGCTCGGAGCAGGAAAAGCAGTCCTGGCCTTTTTCTTGTCCCTCCTGGTCCTGGCCGTAGCCGTCCCCGGGCTGGGCCAGCTCGGACTCATCCCCGCCCCGCTTGCCCGCTTCGTTTCGTCCCCCGGATTTCTCAAGGACATCGGGCTGGGAATCATCGGAATGATAGGCCGGGTCAGTCTGGCCTTAGGAACGCCCCTATTTCTGGCCGCGGCCGTCGGCCTGGCTTCGATCGTTCTCGCCGTTTCCATCCGGCTCGCGACCCGGTTCTACGAAAAAACCGACCTTTAGGAGTGACCGATAGTGAGAAAAGCCCTGTTCATCCTGATCGTCGCGGCGACGATCGTAGCCTTCCTGTTCGGCCTTCTCTAACCCGCGCCGAGGACCGCGACCGGTCTGCGCCGGCTCTCGCTTCCGGAGCGAAAAAAGGATAAAATACATCTTTCATTCCGGAATAAGGAGTCCGCGCCCATGAAAAAAGCGATCCTGCTTCTCGTCCTGACGGCCCTCGTCGCCTGTTCCTGCACAAAGAAGGAAACGCCGGCGGCCGCCTCGAGCATCAACCCGTTCTTCATCAGCTGGAGCACGCCTTTTGAAACACCGCCCTTCAACCTGATCAAGGACGCGGATTACATGCCAGCCCTCCTCGAGGGCATGGCCCGGCAGAAGGCGGAGGTGGAGGCCATCGCCTCGAGCGCCGAGCCGCCGACCTTCGCCAACACCCTGGAAGCCCTGGACCGCAGCGGGTCGCTCCTGGTCAAGGTGAGCAACGTCTTCTTCGCCATGACCACCAACAATACCAACGACACCCTGCAGAAGGTCCAGACAGAGGTCTCTCCCCTCCTCTCCAGGCACCAGGACGACATCTTTCTCAACGCCCGGCTGTTCGAGCGGATCAAGGCCGTCAACGATCAGAAGGCCTCGCTCAACTTGCAGCCCGAACAGGCCCGGCTCCTGGAGCGCATCTACAAGGCCTTCGTCCGCGGCGGAGCCAACCTGGACGATGCTAAGAAGGCCGAGCTGCGCAAGGCCAACGAGGAGCTGTCGGTCCTGACCGTGAAGTTCGGGGACAACCTCCTCAAGGACGACAACGGCTTCACCCTGACCATCGACCAGGCCGAGGACCTCGCCGGCCTGCCGCCCTCGGTCGTCGAGGGAGCGGCCGAAGCGGCCAAGGAACGCGGGCTCGCCGGGAAATGGGTGTTCACCCTCCATAAGCCCAGCCTGATCCCGTTCCTCCAGTATTCCGACAAGCGGGACCTCCGCCAGAAGATCTACGCGGCCTACATCAACCGCGGAAACAACAACGACGCCTCGGACAACAAAGCCATCCTCAGCCGGATCGCCGCCCTGCGGGTGAAGAGGGCCGGGCTGCTCGGGTACAAGACCCACGCCGATTACGTGCTCGAGGACTGCATGGCCAAAACCCCGTCCGGCGTGTACGGCCTGCTCGAGAAGCTCTGGTCGCCGTCCCTGCGGATGGCCAAGAGCGAGCGGCAAGCCCTGCAGGCCGTGATCGACCGGGAGGACGGCGGGTTCAAGCTGGCCTCCTGGGACTGGTGGTACTACGCCGAGAAGCTCCGGAAAGCCAAGTACGCCCTGGACGACCAGCTTCTGAAACCCTACTTCAAGCTGGACGACATAATCCAGGGCGCTTTCGACGTCGCCAACACGCTGTGGGGTCTCCAGTTCGTCGAGCGGACGGACATCCCCAAGTACCATCCCGACGTCCGGACCTTCGAGATGAAGGAGGCCGACGGCCGCCATATCGGGATCATGTACACCGACTATTTCCCGAGGGCGAGCAAGCGGGGCGGCGCCTGGTCGAGCGCGTTCCGGGCGGAGTCCGTCCGGGAAGGAAAAAAGATCACCCCGGTCGTTTACAACGTCGGCAATTTTTCCATGCCGGCGGGCGACACGCCCTCCCTGCTGACCTTCGAAGAGGTCAAGACGCTCTTCCATGAGTTCGGCCACGCCCTGCACGACCTCCTGTCCGACTGCACCTACGAAACCCTGACCGGGACGAACGTCTCCCGGGATTTCGTCGAGCTCCCCTCCCAGATCATGGAAAACTGGGCGGGCGACCCAGAGGTCGTCAAGACCTACGCCAAGCATTATCAGACCGGGGAACCCATTCCCCAGGAGCTCCTGGACAAGGTCCAGAAGGCCGGGATGTTCAATCAGGGATTCGAGACGGTCGAGTACCTGGCCGCCTCCTATCTCGACATGGACTGGCACACCCTGACCGACCCGGCCGCGCAGGACGCCCTGAAGTTCGAGGATGCGGCCCTGGCCAAGATCGGCCTTATCCCGGAGATCGTGGTCCGCTACCGGAGCCCCTACTTCCAGCACATCTTCTCCGGAGGGTATTCGGCCGGCTACTACAGCTACATCTGGAGCGAGGTCCTGGACGCGGACGCCTTCCAGGCCTTCAAGGAGACGAGCCTGTTCGACCGGGCGACGGCCGAGTCGTTCCGCCGGAACATCCTGGCCCGAGGCAACACCGAGGAGCCCATGGACCTCTTCAAGAAATTCCGCGGCCGCGAGCCTAAGGTCGAAGCGCTCCTCAAGCGCCGGGGGTTATCGCGGTAACGTCGGAAAACACTCGACAAGATATGAAATAGGTTTCCGTTCGGCGTCCTGGAATCATTCCCTGGATGCGGACCGGTTCAGACTTCGATCTCTTGGTATCGCCTCTCGGAGAGGCTCATCAGGAAGCGCCAGCTGAGCCAGGACAGGACGGCCAGCGCGGCCAGGGCGATGAGCACCAGTCCGGCCGGGCGCACCCCGGCGGCGGACAGGCGGAACAGGATATAGCCGACCAGGGCCAGGAGGCCCATGTCCGCCAGCATGCCGAAGACGACGTTCAGGTTCTGCTTGATGGCCTTCTGGGGGTTGGTCCATTCGAGAAGCGGCCGGGCCAGGTCGATCGTCATGCCCACGGCCGTCAGCCCGACGGCTCCCACCAGGGCTAGTCCTAAGCCGGCCAAGCAATAAAGCGGCTTGAGCTTCAAGCCGACGAGCAGGACCGCCAGGGACGTGGCGATGCCCAGCAGGGTGACAAGGTAGGAATGATAGAACTTGGCCCGCACCTGCTCGCGCGGCGAGACGGGAATGACCCGCGACATCCAGAACTGCTTGCCCTCGCGGGAGAAGGTCGAGGACGAGGTCCCGTTGAGACAGCCGCAAACCATCATAAAGGCCGCTGCGGTCAGAATAGAGGTCGCCGGACTCCCCCCGGAGGTGAGGGCCCGGAGAATGAACGCGCCGTCGCCGCCCCGGTCTCCCATCGTGGCCATGATGACGAAGATCAGGGGGATGATGAAGGCCGTCAGGATACCGTTGATGAGAAAAATGGGTGTGCGGTTCATGACCCGCCACTCTCGGAGAAAGACGGCCTTGACCGGCCTCCGGCCCGAGGAGATCTTTTGCGACATTTCGCGGGCCGTCAGCGGCTTCTTGCGGCCGGATATCTCGCCGACCCCGATGAGCCCCCCGTAAAAGAGCTTCCGGGCCAGGACCAGGATGACGCCGAAGCAGGCCGCCGATACCGCCGCGAACAGGGCCAGGTTCAGAAGGCCGGACCGGCTGAATCCTCCGGCCAGGGCTTTGGCCGCCCAGATGCTGGGCGGGAAATTCCGGCCGATCCGGTTCAGGATGCTGTCCGGCGAGGCGAACATCTTGGCCAAGGCCTGGGGATCCGGATCGGCGTTCATGGACCGGCTGACCATGACCTGGAAGCCGAAGCCCAGGACGATCAGGACCAGGCTGCCGACGATGATGAGCACGTCTTTTTTCCGGCCGAGGTTGACCACCCGCATCAGGCCGATGGTCAGGACCGAGACCAGGCACAGGGGGATGACCGGCAGGAGCAGGTACACGGCCAGGCCGTTGATCCAGTACCCCCACCCCGCCTGCGACAGCGCTCCGAACGAAATGAGCATGGGCAGGACGAGGGGGGCCATGGTCAGGTATTCGTTGACCAGGATGACCGTGAACTTGGACAGGAGGACTTCGCTCGGCTTGAGCGGCAGGGGGATGAGCATCTCCAGGTCGCGGGAGAAATAGAAGGCCGAGATGACATAATACAGCCCAAAGATGAGGATCAGGAACTGTCCCATGAGGAGGACAAACCCGGGGATCGCCTGCTCCTGGCCCATGGCTTTGAGGATCCCGTAGAAGCCCTTGATCAGGCTCAGGTAGCCGTACAACAGCGACCCCACTCCGAAAACGGCCAGTCCCATGACCGGCACCAGCCACAGGTCCTTTTTCTGCTGGAAGACGCGGTAGCGCAGGAGGGACAGCCCGAAGTTGCTTCGGAGTCCGACGCGGACGAGCGAGGCCAGGCGCTTCATTTCTCGGTCAGCTCCAGGAAGATGTCCTCCAGGGACGTCTCGGCCCGGTCCATCTGTTTCAGCTCGGCCATCGTCCCGCAGGCAACGAGCCGGCCCTTGTTGATGATGCCGATCCGGTCGCAGAGCTTCTCGGCGACCTCCATGATATGGGTGGAGAAGAACAGCGTCTGGCCCTGGTCGCAATGCTCCCGCATCAGCTCCTTGAGCTGGAAGGCGGCCCGCGGGTCAAGGCCGACCATGGGTTCGTCCATGACCATGACCTCCGGCGCGGGCAGGAGCGCGGCCATCAGGACGATCTTCTGCTTCATGCCGTGGGAATAGCTCTGGATGGGGTTCGACACGGCCCCGCCGAGCTCGAAGACCTCCAGCCATTTTTCGATCCGGGCCAGGCGGTCGCTCTTGGGGACGCCGTAGACGTCCCCGATGAAGTTCAGGTACTCCAGCCCGGTCAGACGCTCGTACACGGCCGGGTAATCCGGGACGTAAGTCGTGAGGGCCTTGCACCGCAAGGCGTCCGTTTGGGTGTCCAGGCCGTTGACTGCGATCTTCCCCGCGTCGGGCTTGAGCAGGCCGACGATCATCTTGATGGTAGTCGTCTTGCCGGCGCCGTTCGGGCCCAGGAAGCCGAAGATCTCGCCCGGCTTGACGACCAGGCTGAGGTCGTCCACGGCTTTGACCTTGCCCTTGTTGTAGCTCTTGGATACGTTGCTGATCTCGATCACGGCAGGCTCCTTTGAAGCTCTTATATCATTTTAAGGGCGGCTTTTTCAAAGACGCCGGACAGAGTCCGGGCGCTCGCTTCCCATTGAAAAGCGGCAGCGCGCTTCAAGCCTTCGGACACAAGCTTCTGTCTCAGCCCCGGATTTTCCAGGACAGCCTTCAAGCCGCGGGCGATGTCCTCCGGGCGGAGCGGATCGACATACACCGCCGACTCGCCCGCCACCTCGGGAAGCGCGCCCCGGCGGGAGGTGACGACCGGCGTCCCGCAGGCCAGGGCCTCCAGGACGGGCATGCCGAACCCTTCATATAAAGAAGGAAGGCCGAACACGGAGGCTTCCGCGAGCAGGGGCGCACGGTCCTCGTCGTCGATGTAGCCCAGGAGCCTGACGCCCGAGTCGGGACCCAATCCCCGGAGGAGCTTCCGGACATCCTCGTTCTTCCATCCCCTTCCCCCGGCAATGGCCAGGGGCGCCCGGCGGCGGAGGCCTTCGGGGAGCGAGGCATAGGCTTCGACGAGCCGGGCGAAATTCTTGCGCGGCTCGAGCGTGCCCAAGGAGAAAATATATCCCGGCGGCAGGCCGTATTTTTCGCGGACGGCGCGGCGCTCGACAGCCGGGATATCCGGCCGGAACCGGGAACGGTCCGCGGCCGGATAGACGGTTGTGATCCGGTCGGCTGGAACGCCATATGCGCTCTCGAGCTCCCGGCCGACGCTGTCGGAGATCACCACGATGTGAAGGGCGCGCTTTAAAGCGCGGGGCAGGTACCACTTGAGGAACAGGTCGTCGCGGTCGGGAAGGCTTCGAGGAAAGCGGAGAAACCCGAAATCATAGATCACCGGGATGCACCAACCTCGCCGCAACGGCTCTCCCACGTAGTTGGGGAAAAAATAGATGCGGCGGCTGGGAGGGGCGAATCCGTCCAAGGGGACGGGCGGCCTGAGTCCGAGCTTTCTGAGTCCGGCGTAAACGGGAGCGGGCAACAACCTGCGCCGAACCTCAAGCCGAGCCTTCAAGCTTCGGGCGAGCTCTTCAAGATAGCGCTCGGACGGGCTGGGCCGCGAGCGGAGCCGGAACCGGTAAGCCAGCAGTGTCATGGGCCAGCGTTCGGGCAGAGCGGCGTAGGCCCGGAGCAGTTCCTGCGTGTAGTAGCCCACGCCGCTGGGGCTCGGCCCGAGTCCTCCCGTCTCTACGACGATCTCAGGGGAGGAGTGAGCAGGCATGGAAGTCTTGTCCGGCGCACGGCTACCGTAGCACACGCCCTTCCGGCCGTCAACGCGCCCGGCCTTGGCAATCATTCGCCTTTTTAAATTGCTTCCAAGAAGCATCCAAGATGTTGAAATATCAATCCGGCAGGCCAATAATAGGATCATGAGGAAGGGAGCCAAGGTCATCGCCTTGATTGTTCTCGTCTTGTCCTGCCCTCTCCGGGCCGGACAGCTCTCATCGGCGCAAAACGAGGATGAGGCCTATGCCCGAGCCCGTCAAGCCATGGTCAAGGACCAGCTCCAGTCCAGGGACATCCGGGACAAGCGGGTCCTGGAGGCCATGGGCCGGGTGCCCCGCCATCTCTTCGTCGGTCCCGAATTCCGGAGACAAGCCTATGAGGACTATCCCCTGCCCATCGAAGAAGGGCAGACCATTTCCCAGCCCTACATCGTCGCCCTCATGACCCAATGCCTGGAGCTCGAGGGCGGAGAAACGGTCCTGGAGGTCGGGACGGGGTCTGGCTACCAGGCGGCCGTCCTGGCGCTTCTCGCGGATCGTGTGTTCACCATCGAGATCAACGCCCGGCTGGCCGAATCGGCCGCCGGACTCCTGAAGGATTTGGGGACCACAAATGTCGAGGTCCGCTCGGGGGACGGATTCTTCGGCTGGCCGGAGCGCGGCCCTTTTGACGGCATCATCGTGACCTGCGCCGCGCGCCGCGTCCCTCAGCCCCTTCTCGACCAGCTCCAGGAGGGCGGCCGGCTGGTGATCCCGGTAGGCGAGACGAATGACATCCAGAGACTGCTCCGTCTGCGGAAGGTCAAGGGACAGGTCCGACAAGAGGAGATCACCCTGGTCCGCTTCGTGCCGATGCTGGGCGAGGACAAAAAGAAAAAATGAGGGCCGGCCCTCCGGACCCTCAGCGCCGCGGACGCCGGGACCCGGAGCCTCGCTGCTGCCGCGGGACCGGATGGGCCACGCTTTGGTCCGTCAAGTACAGGCTCATGTCGGCCGTCTCGACCGGGATCATCGAGCCGATGTATTTCTCGATGGCCCTCAGGTAGTCGTCCGTCCCTTCGCTGGCCAGGGAGATGGCCATCCCCGAGCGTCCGGCCCGGGCCGTCCGGCCGATGCGGTGCACATAGTTCTCGAAATCCTGAGGCAGGTCGAAGTTGATCACCATCTCCAGCCCCTCGATGTGCAGGCCGCGGGCCGCGACGTCCGTGGCCACCAGGAAGGGGATCTTCCCCGAGGCGAAATCGTGGACGACCTTCGTCCGTTCCGCCTGGGGCAGGTCGCCGGTCAGGTGGCGCGAGCGGTAGCCGTTCAGCTCGAGCCGCTTGGCCAGACGGAAGGCCTCGTGCCGGGTGTTGACAAAGATCAGGGCATTCGCCGGCCGATGCTTCTCGAGCAGGCCCAGGAGGAGGTTCGGTTTGATGTGGCTTTTGACGTGGTACAGCACCTGGGAGACCGTGTCCACAGTCACTTGGTCGGGCGTGACCTCGATGAACTCCGGGTCGCGGAGGTGATCGGAGGCGATCCGGCGGGCCAGCCGGCCGAGGGTGGCGCTGAAGAGCATGCTCTGGCGATGACCGGGCGCGGGCAGCCGGGCCAGCAGTCTCTGCAGGTCGGGCAGGAAGCCCATGTCGAACAGGCGGTCGGCCTCATCAATCACCAGGAAGCCGACCTCCTTGAGGTTCAGCATCCCTTTTTCGCAGAAGTCGATGAGCCTCCCCGGCGTGCCGATGATGACATCGACACCCTTTCTCAGCAGGGATTCCTGGACTTGGTAGCCCACCCCCCCGTAGAACAAGCCGACCCGGACCGGCACGTGGCCGCCCAGGATGCGCGCTTCGCCCTCGATCTGGATGGCCAGCTCCCGGGTAGGAGCAATGACCAAAGCCTTGTTCCGGGGCGCGCCGCGGCGGGCCAGGAGGCGATGAAAGAGGGTGATGAGGAAGGCCGCGGTCTTGCCCGTCCCGGTCTGGGACTGGACGGCCGCGTCCCCTCCCCGGAGGGTCACGGTCAGGGTTTGCTCCTGGACGGGAGTCAGGGTGGTGAAGCCCTTGTCGGCGATCCCCCGGAGCAGGTCGGGGTCGAGGTCGAGTTCGGTGAAATGCATATCCTATCCGATGCGAATGGGCTTGTTCTTCAGCGTCAGCCCATTTTCAATCTTATCGATCAGGCGGGCTCGCCCATGTATCGCCATGAAATGAATTGAGTCTAAAACAGGAAAATTAGTATATACCAACAGGGATTACGGCACAAGCGATAATTCGCCAGGCAGAGTCCCGCCCCGGCTTTTGGTCGAAATTCCGGAGACAGTCCGTCCGGCGCGCAGCCTGGGATCAGGCCTAGCGGGTGACGTCCACCCGGATGTTCAACAGGTCATCCGAACCGCCGGTGTGGCAGAAGCTTCCGC
>Ga0154616_1111_pt13 | contig 11536 bp, 11 predicted proteins | sample Rifle2008BG13ft_FD_116045 | JGI IMG/M metagenome (GOLD analysis project Ga0154616, IMG submission 116045) | Candidatus Aminicenantes bacterium RBG_13_63_10
CATCCAATCCGGCAAGGTCTTCAACATCGTGCTCCTGTATGCCGCCTTCGCCCTGGCTCTCCACGCCCTGCTGGACTTCCCCGGAGTGAAGTTCCGGAGCGCGCTGTTGTTCTCCGCTCTGGCGGCCCTCAACCCGGTGACGATCTGCACGCTGCATTCCTATTACGTGGACGGCCACATGGCCTCGCTCCTGACCTCCCTCTTCGCCCTGACCCTCGTCCTGTGGCGGGAAAAGAGGCCGCTCGAGCTCGCGACCCTGAGCCTGGCCCTCGTGCTGATCATCAACACCAAGTTCCCGGGGCTGGGATACGCCTTTTTCCTGTCCGGCGGGCTGCTGGCCGGTTTTCTCCTGCAGCGAGAATACCGTTGGCTCCTCAAGGCCGGGACGGCGTGCCTTGCGGCGGGCGTCATCGGCTTCGGGGCGGCGGGCTACAACCCCTACCTGACCAACTGGAAGAATTTCGGCCATCCCCTCCACCCGGCCTACGGGCCCCGGGCCTTCGATGACCTGGAAATGAAGCGTTTTTTATCCACCCCCCCGAACCTGGAGGACAAGAACAGGTTCGAGGCATTCTTCATCTCCCTGATGTCGCGCTCGGACTATGTGTCTTATCCCCGGACCACCCGGTGGAAAATCCCCTTCACCGTCACCGTCGACGAAGTGGCGTGGTTCGGAAACACGACGATCCGGGCGGGAGGGTTCGGGCCGCTGTTCGGGGGGATATTTCTGCTCATCCTTCCGCTTGTGGGCGCGGCGATGCTCTGGAGAGTCAAACGCTTTCTTCCGTACTTGGGGTTTTTTCTATTCGTGGCGATGACGATCTTCATCAACCCCCAATGCTGGTGGGCGCGCCTGGCGCCCCAGACGTGGCTTCTGCCGCTGACCTTGATATTCTTCCTGGTCCGGCTCGGCCCCGGCCGAAAAATCGCTCGGGTCTACGCCGCTCTTCTCCTGGTTCTAGCTCTGATGAATCTGGGAATCGTCCTGGGGTCGAATGCCGTCCAGCAGACGGGCCGGACTCTGCTCATGCACAGGAAACTCGACCGCCTGGCCCGGGCCGAGCGGCCTATCCTGCTCCAGACCGGGCCATTTCACTCGATACGCGTCCTGCTCGCCGAGCGGGGGATTCCCTTCCGGGAAGTGGAGGCCCTGCCGGCGGGGGGGGGAAGGGGCCAAACCCTCGGCCCGGGGGTCAAGGTCGCCGTCCTCGACGGCCGCGGGCCCTAGTTGTGCGTCTCGTAACTTCCTTGGCATTGTACCCATCTCAAAAGACGCACAACCGCCGGGGAGTTTGAGGGGGGCGGCGCGGCCCCCCTCAGGGGGTCAGCGGAGCGAAGCGAAGCGCCGAGGGGGGAGCTTGACTAAAACAAGGGAATTGTGAGACGGGACACTAGCAGGCCTTGGCCTCGGCTTCGACCGCGGTCCTCACCCAGGCCTCGAGCTCGTCCTCGGGATGAAAGCCCGTCAGACGGTGGGCCTCTTTCCCATCCTTGAAAACAATCAGGGTGGGAATGGCCATGATGCCGTAATTCCTCGCCAGGGAGAAGCTCTCATCGGTGTTGAGTCTGACCACCTTGACCAGGCCGTTCATCTTCGCCGCCAGAGATTCGAGGATGGGCGCCAGCATGAGGCAGGGGCCGCACCAGGGCGCCCAGAAATCCACCACCACGGGGATATTCGAAGTGAGAACTTGTTTCTCGAAATTGCTGTCCGAAACTTCCTGGAGAATGCTCATGATAGAGACTCCTTGACCTTTAAAATCCGCAAGATGCGCAGGACCTGGGGGTCCACGATCCTGTAGCAGACTCTGTTTTTATCCCTCCGGCCGTCGACGATCCCCGCCGCCTTGAGGACTTTCAGGCTTTGAGAGACATGCGGCTGGGGCAGTTTCAGGCAGCCCTGAAGACGGCCGACGCACCGCTCCGACCGGGCCAACTCCGCCAGCAGGCCCAGGCGCGCCGGATGGCCCATGGCTTTGAGCTTCCGGGCCGACTGGACGTAGGGTCGCATGCTTTTTTTCATGAACGCCTCGTTTAACAATAAATATATATAATATATATATATTATATTATTTGTCAAGTATGAAACCGCATCCGAAAGGGCAGCGGCCCGTGGCCGTCACCGGTGTTCGGTTTCAGGTCGATCGGTGTTTATCATCCGGCCCGACTCGGGCCGTCATGTTCCCCTTTTCGGCGATACGGCCGCGCGTCCGGCGAGCTGGCCGCAGGCGGCCCGTATCCCGCCGCCCTTGGACTTGCGGAGCACGGCCCGGATGCGCCCGGCGTTCAGGCGCCGGACGAAGGCGACGGCCTCCTGTCTCGAGACGGGCTCGAAACCCAGGCCGGGGACCGGGCTGCAGGGGATGATGTTGACCTTGGCCCCGATGCGGCGGGCCAGCGCGGTCAGACGGTCGGCTTCCGTCGGAGAGTCGTTCACCCCCCGGATTAAAACATACTCCAAAGTGACCAGCCGGCCCGTTTCCCGCCGGTAATCCCGGAGCGCGGGGATGAGCTTGTCCAGCGGATACTTCCGGTTGACGGGGACCAGCCGGTTGCGGAGCTCGTCCGTGGCGGCGTGCAGGGAGACGGCCAGCTCGACCTGGAGCCCGAGCGTCTTGAGGCTCTCCAGCCCCGGGAGGAGGCCGCAGGTCGAGATCAGGATGCGCCGGGCGGCGATGCCCAGCCCCGCCGGGGAGTTGAGAGTCCGGACGGAGCGGGCCGTGTTTTCCCAGTTGTCGAGCGGCTCACCCATGCCCATGAAAACGACGTGCGTCACCGGCCTGCCCGTCGCCTCCCGGACATGGAGGGCCTGGTTCGTGATCTCGGCCGCCGTCAGGTTCCTGGTGAAACCGGGCATCCCCGAGGCGCAGAAGACGCAGCCGAAGCGGCAGCCGACCTGGCTCGAGACACAGACCGTCGCCCGGCCGGGAGAGGGAATGAGGACGGTCTCGATGAGGCGGTCGTCGCCGAGCTTCAGCAGAAATTTCTCCGCGCCGTCGTCATCGCGGAGGTGTTCGACTTCCTCGGGCCGGTCGAGGACAAAACGGCCGGCCAGCCGCTCCCGGAGCGGCCGGCTGAGATCGCTCATGTCCTCGAAGGCGCGGGCGCCGCGGCGATAGAGCCAGCCGAACACCTGCCCGGCGCGGAAGCCGGGTTCGCCCCAGGCCTCGAGCTCCCGGCGGAGCTCATCGAATTCGAGGTCACGTATGTCCTGCTTGTCCATGTCGCGGACGCCCCGGCTCCTACCTTACGGTGACCATGATCCACAGCAGGAGAAGGATCACTCCGACCAGAAGCCAGCTTAAGCCGAATCCGAACAGGTCCTGCCGGCGGGGCTTCATGAATTCCCAGCTCGAGCCCGGCCGAAGCTTGTCCCGCTCGAAACGGTCAGGCCGGCGCAGGGATTCCTCGACGGCCGCCGCGTCCTCCTCAAGGGTTCGACCGATAGGCGTGTGAAGCTTAGCGAAAAACCGGTCCACGTCCGCCCGCGGAACGCCGCGGGTGATGAAGCTCAGCAGGATGAGGAGGATAAAGGGAAACAAGGCGTCGAACAGGAAACGGACCGCCTGGAGCTGCGCCTTGGTGGAGCCCCTGAAATCGATGCCCGTCCAGCTCAGGACCCAGACCTCGGCGTTGAACCGGCCCAGGCCGACCTTGGGCGAGGCGGGGTCCGAGGGGTCGCGCCGCGCCACCTGGTCGTAGAAAACGGCCGCGGGCTCCACCCTGTGGGATTTCCGGATTTCCTGGCCGACCCGCTCCGCGAGGCCAGCCTCGACGTCCGCGGCGAGCGCCGGAGCGACGGCAAGAACCGTTCGCGGCCGGGTCTCGAGCAGGAACGCTTCGTTCGTCCTGGCCCAGTCCAGGGACTGGAAAAGGTTGGGGATGAGGGCGTAGAGCGTGAAGCAGACGACAGCCTGGATGATGACCGCGGCCTTGGTCAGGCGGCGCCAGAGAAAGCCCAGCCAGATGGCCGCGCCGAATACGGCCGGCAGGGAGATGAAGTACTTGAACAGCTCGAGCAGGTTGCCGAAGAACACCGCCGTGGCCACTCCCCCGAAAAGCTTGGCCGCGATCACGCCCCGGCCGACGTTTATGTAATGGCGCTCGGACTTGTTCGGCGCGAAGGGCTGGTACAGGTTGCGGATGAAGAGCGCGGAATAGGACACCGACGTCGCCCCCAGGGACGACATTCCGGCGGCCATGATGCCCGCCAGCATCAGGCCGATGGCCCCCGGAAAGAGGAGGCGCCCGGCCAGGGCGCCCCAGATGAGGTCCGGGTCGTGGACGGCGCCGCCCAACAGGCCCACGGCGAGCAGGCCGGCCAGGGCCCAGAAGATCATCAGGAACCGCTTGAAGAACATGCCGCCCAGCATGCCGACGCGGGCCGTCATCTCGTCCCGGGCCGAGCCGGCCGTCTGCATCATCGGCGCCGAGGCGATGATGGACACCAGATTGGCCAGGGACATGGCGGCGATGGTGTACCAGGCGTAATCGCTCAGGGCCGCCGAACCGAAGAGGTTGAACATATGGGCCGGGAGCCGGGCATGGAGCCCGGCGAACCCGCCCACCTGGGCGAGCCCCAGGGGGATGAGCATCACCGAAAAGACGATGATCAGGAATCCTTGCACCACGTCCGTCACCGCCGCGGCGAAAAATCCGCCCATCATCGTGTAGGCGGCCACGATGGCGGCGAAGACGAGGTAGACGACCACGAGGTTGACGTAAGAGATTTGGGACTTGAGCTCGCCCCGCTTGAAGCGGGAGTCGAGCTCCTGATAGCGCTCCTCCTCGGCCGCCTCGAGCCCCTGGTCCAGCCGGGCTTTCAGCCGCCGGTGCTCCTCGTACATCTCCACCTGCCGGCGCTCGCCGGCGGTGTAGAAGGCAACCGGCTTGGGCGTCAGGGCGGCGAAGGTCTTGCCCACGACCATGTAGCCCACACCCCCGCCGATAAAAGCCATGAGGAGGGTGAACAGGGCGAAGGCGCCCCCCAGAAACCGGCTCCGGAACCGCTCGGTGAAAAGATCGCCCATGGTTATGAGCCGCGTCCGGCGCATGAAGGCCGTGGTGAACCAGTAGAAAGGCGTCAGGAACAGGACCAGGTATTGGATCCACATGCCGCCGATGCCCTGGCGGTAGATCTCGCGCGAAACGGCCGCGGCCTGCTCGACGTTGGTCGAGGAGCCGAAGTTGAGGAAGAACTGGTAGAACTTGCCCAGGCGGCGGCCGGCCAGGAAAAAATCGCCCTGGTTCCTCGTGCGCCGGGCCGCGAAGCGACCGATCCAGAGGATGACGCCGCAGTAGAGGAGGATGATCGAGGCGTCAAGCCAATGGAGCCCCAGAATGCGCATGGAGTCGCTCGCTGATCCCCCAGTTAATCACAACCCCTCCGCGCCTGTCAAAAATCCCCTCTCCGCGCTGCTGATTCTTGTGCCGCGGATGAAAAATCCTTTCGTTTCGCCATTCTCGGCAGACTCGGACGGGGGCTGGCCGCGGTCGAGGTTTTTAAGTACAATGCCCGGCCGGAACAGAAACGCGAAACATGCCTCCAGCCATGCCCTACCTCGGAGAGGTCCTGGCCCTCGTCTCGGGCTTGTTCTGGGCGGGCGCCGTCATCCTTTTCAAGGTCAGCGGCCGGACCGTGCCCCCCCTCGGCCTGAACCTCTTCAAAAACGTCCTCGGCCTGGCCCTCATGACCCTGACCATGCTCCTGGCCGGTCAGGCGGTCTTCCCCCGCCTCGGCGCCGGCGATTATCTCCTCATCCTGGCCAGCGGCGCGCTGGGCATCGCCGTCTCCGACACGCTCTACCTGTTCAGCCTCAATGTCCTCGGCGCCAGTCCGGCCTCGGTGGTTGCCGCGCTTTACAGCCCCTTTGTCATCGTCCTCTCCCTGACCCTCCTGGCGGAGCGGCTGAGCCTCGGACAGGCGGCCGGCGTGATGCTGATCCTGGCCGCAGTCCTCATCATCAGTTATCACAAGAGCGAGCAGCGCCTGCCCAAAAAAAAGCTCTGGTCGGGAATCGCCCTGGGCGTCCTGGCCCAGTTGTTCACGGCCCTGAGCATCGTCCTGATCAAACGGCGGCTGGAGGGCCTCCCCCTTCTGTGGGCGACCAACATCCGCATCGCGGGAGGCCTCATTTTCCTGGCGCCCGTGATCCTCCTCCATCCGCGGCGCCGCGGCTTTCTTCAGCCCCTCCTCCAGCGGTCGAACTGGAAAGCCATGGCTCCGGCCGCCGTACTGGGCACCTGTCTCAGCATTCTGTTCTGGATGGGGGGAATGAAATACGCTCAGGCTTCCGTGGCCTCCGCCCTCAACCAGCTGAGTCTCGTTTTCATATTCCTCCTGGCCGTGATCTTCCTCCGGGAGAAACCCGCGCCGTTGAAGATTATAGCCGTCGTCATGGCCGCCGCGGGCGCCATCCTGGCCTCGTCGCTATAGAGGCAGGCCGCAAAGCGGGGCGGTTCCCCTCCGCCCTCACTCGTTCCAGGCTTCGAACACAGCCTCGACGTTTTCGGGCCGGGCGCCCGGCCCGAATTCGCACTGAGCGATCGCCCCCCCCTCCCTCCAGACCGCCCGCCGCACGCTTCGCACGGCTTCGCGGACCTCTTCGACGCTCCCCGACGGCAGCAGCCCCTGCCGGTCCATCTCCCCCCAGAAGGTCAGGCGCCCGGCGAAACGACGTCCGAGCTCCTCGATGTCCATGCAGAAAAGCTGGCTGTTCAGGGCGTCCACGCCGACCTCGACCAAGTCCTCGAGGATGTCGAGGATGTACCCGTCGGAGTGCATGAAGAGAAATTTGCCGCGACGCCGGGCGATCGCGGCGTAATCCCGGTAGAGGGGCTTGAAGATCCTGCGCCACAGCGCGGGCGAGACGAGGAGCGAGCGCTGTCCGCCCCAGTCGTCCATGATCTGAAGGCCGTCCACGCCGGTCGAGGCCCAGAGATCGAGCTCCCGCTTGTAGAAATCGTGCATCCGTTCCAGAAGACGGAAGAACTCCCCGGGCGGCGAGGCCAGGTCGAGGAACAGGCTTTCCGGGCCTCGGATGAATTGAAGCTGCTCGAACGGCCGAACCCGGGTGGGCGCCAGGACGAACCTGTCCGTGCCGGAGACGAATGCCTCCGCACGCTCGATATCGACGCTCAACCTTCTCTCGGGAAGCCGGACGCGCGACGCGTCGCTCCACCGTTCCACAAGAGGCCTTTTGACCTGGCCGATGATCCCCGGCTCGACGTTCTCGAAGACGCATCCCCATTCGTCGACGTAGGTCCCGGGGGCGTATTCATCGCCCGACGCGGACGGGGGGTCCCGAAAAAAAGCGGGGCAGGACACGATATCGTCCGGGAAACGCCGCTTAAGGCGCTCGACCTCCCGGGGATAGCGCGCCTCGGCCCAGGGAAGAAGCCAGAGCTGGCGGGGGACGCGGTCCGGGGACCGGAAGGTAAGCGTCCGTCGCACGCGCTCCCGGGAGTCCATTCTTCCCCGCCCTAGAAGGCCTCGCCGGCCGTGAAATAAAAGCCCGAAGTCCCCTTGCCCCAGGCGAAATCGAGCCTCAGGTTCGTCCCCTCGCGCGGAGCGACCTTGAAGCGGATTCCGAATCCCGCCGAATATTTCACGTCCCGGAGTCCGAATCGGCCCGGGCTTTCGGCGACATGGCCCAGGCCGGCAAACCCGACCAGCCCGAATCTCCACCATACGGGGAGCCTGTATTCCGCCTGGAGGACGAGGAGCTGTTTGTCCCTGAAGCGGCCGGAATAATATCCGCGCATGATGCTGTCGCCGCCGAGCTTGGGATGGCTCATGAAGGGCGGATCCCCCATGACGGCCTGATAGAGAGCCTGGAGCGCCAGGACGTGGGAAGGAAACAGGGAGACGTATTGCCTCAAGTCCAGTTTGAGCGAGGTGTAGCTGAAACCGCTCCCCAGCAACTTGAGGTTCAGAACGGTCGAGAGCTGCCAGGACCTGCCCCGCCCGGGAAAAAAGATATTGTCCCGGGTGTCCCAGTTGATGATGAATCCCGCGCCGGAACTCGTCCCGCCCGCGGCCCCGGGCTCGATCTCCGTGTCCAGCAGCCCCCCCGGCTCGGATTTGAGAATTTTGTAGCTCTCGAGCTGGTAGAGCAGGCCGGCATAGAGATTTCGGGCGGGCCAGACCTTTCTTTGAAAAGAAATCTCCAGGGCCAAGGTCCGGGGCGTGAAGTCCTCTTCCCTTTCCTCGGGCGTGTCGTTTCCCAAACCCCAGGTCTTTTCCGGATATCTCATGAAAATGAATTTTCCCTTAAGCAGGAATTTTTCGTCGCGGAAATAGGCCTCGGGCTCCCACTGCGTCGAGAACTGCTTGAGCTGGGTATAGACGGCGTAGAAATAGAGCGAGGACGGCCTGGCCTCCGGCTTGCTCCCCGCCGGCCTGTAGGTCAGAAGGCCTCCTACCCCGCCTCCCCATTTGGTCTCCGGCATGTTGAACAAAACCGGAAGGACAACGGCCCCGACCTTGGCCTTTTCCGACCGATCTTCCCCCTCCAACGTCTCGTTCATTCCCGCTGTCAGCGCAGCGGCTAAGGTTAAGAACAGGGCCGGCGCGAGCATAAAAATCCTTTTTCTCACGGCCATGACGCTCTCCTTCCCCGAGAATGCGCTTACTATAGCAAATACCAAGGCCGCGCCTCAATGTCACGCAGCGGACCGGATCAGCGCTTCAGCCTGGAGACGCAAAAGCCTGTTCAAGCCCTGGAGCATGGTTTTCGCTGGAATAGCCGCGGCCTGAACGCCATGTCGTTTTCAGGGTGAATGAATCAGGTTATCATTTAAATTATAAATCGTAAGTTATTTCGCAAATCTGGCATGTCTTTTGCACATCTCTAGCCTGATCTATTCACGAGTCGAGGCGGCTGCAGATGCAAGGCGCGGAGGGTGAAGCTGTACTCCCGGTACAGCGAGCCTTTCGCAACGCAGCAGATGCGGCCGGATCGGCTCGCCCGAAGGGGAAAAATGCCGGTCTTTTTGGGAGAAACTCACGGAAATCTTATTAAAATCGGCAAGCTAGAGATCTTACAGATATCGCTTGAGTGAGGCAACACATAGGCATTTTTATGAATAGATCAGGCTAGATGCATGTTGGGTGAAGGCAAGGCATCGATGTTTCCGGGCTGCCTGCGGGGCGCGGCAACCATTCATTCAAAGAGGAAGCCGATATGAACAAGCGCGTCCAGGGACTACCGAAAAAAAGAGCAGGCCTGAGTCCGGCCGGGCCGGACGACGACGCCGGGCCAAAGTCTCCCCTGACGGACGTTGCTATGGCGCCCCGGCTCAAAGACAGAGAAAAGCTCCTTGACGGCTTAGCCGATAGGATCGTCACCCTCCTGGATCAAAACGACGGATTGAAGCCGACCTTCAAGCAGATTCTGCGCTTCCTGGAGCGCTGCGTCCTGGTCAAGTCGCTCAACAAGCACAGCGGGAACCAGAGGCTGGCGGCTCGTTTCCTCTGCCTGAAGCCCACCACGCTCTGCGCCAAGCTCAGGAAGCATAAGATTCAGGTCCAACGGCAATTTATCGACGCCTCCTATCCATCCAAGGGAAATCCGGTCATCGACCCCGACCACCCGATCTTCTGGTAGAGACGCAACCCCGTCTTTATAGAAGGCCGTTGACGAGGGTCACGGCCGAGGCGGCGTCTGGGGCGTAGCCCCGGGCGCCGATCCCGTCGGCATACTCGCGGGTCAGCGGAGCGCCGCCCACGACGACGGGCGTGCCCAGCCCCGCGGCGCGCAGAGCGTCGATGACGCCCTTCATATGGACCATGGTCGTGGTCAGGAGCGCGGACAGGCCGACGACGTCGGCGCGCTCGGAACGGGCCGCCTCGACGAACCTCTCCGGGGGGACGTCCGCGCCCAGGTCCACGACCCGATACCCCGCTCCGCGGAGCATCATGCCCACCAGGTTCTTGCCGATGTCGTGGAGGTCGCCCCTGACCGTGCCCAGGACCACCACGCCCCTGGGCTCGACTTTCTCCCTGACGAGATGCGGCTCGAGCCGGGCCAGGCCGGCGCGCATGGCGCGCGATGAGACCAGGACCTCGGGGATGAAGATCTCGTTGTTCTTGAACAATACGCCCAGGCGCTCCATGCCGGGAATAAGCCCCGAGTCGAGGATCCTTGCCGCGGGGGTTCCGGCCCGAAGGGCATCCTCCACGAGCCGCTCGACCCCGTCCTTGTTCCCCGCCAGCAGGGCTTCCTGGATTCGCTCAAACATGAACAACTCCTCAACGGTCTGGGTAATATTTCAAGAATCAAACAGCCCTGTCAAGCTCCCTAAAAAAGCGTTTTTAAAAGTATTGTGCTAATGGAAAGCGAAAGGTATGATATTTTTTATGCCGGGTTTCAAGGTGGGGATCGACAGTTACTGTCTCCAGCCTCTGGGCCTCTCCCATTTCCAGGTCCTCGACTGGGCCGCCCGAAACGGCGCCGAAGGCGTGCAGTTCTCCGAGGGCTGGCCTGAGGAAAAGGGCGACCCGGACCCCGGTCTACTCGACGACCTGGCCGCCCAGGCCCGGGACATGCGCCTTTACCTCGAGTGGGGCGGCGGGCAGCACATCCCCCTCGACCTCACGACCAACGCGCCCAAGGACATATTCGACTCGAACCGCCGCGCGGCCGAGCAGGCCCGGCGGCTCGGCGCCTCCACGGTCCGCTCGTGTTCGGGCGGCCTAATGCGCTGGAAGGAGGAGAATCCCCCCACTGAGGCCTACCTGCAGGAGGCGGCACGCGCGCTCCGTGAACAGGAAAGCATGCTCCGGGACAACGGCGTCGTCCTGGCCGTGGAAACGCATTTCGAGTTCACGACCTTCGAGCTGCTGCGGCTCTTCGAAATGTGCGGGGCTTCGCCCGGCGGCGTCTTCGGCGTCTGCCTGGACACGATGAACCTCCTGACCATGCTCGAGGACCCGCTCTCCGCCGCCGGTCGGGTCCGGGATTGGGTCGTGACAACCCATGTCAAGGACGGGGGCCTGATGCATTACGATATCAACATGCTGTCCTTCACCGCCCCGGCCGGCAGGGGCGTTGTGGACCTGGCCGGCATTTTAAAGCTCCTCTCGGAAACGGGCCGCCCGCTCAACCTGACGATTGAGGATCACGGCGGGAGCTTCCTTCTGCCCGTGTCAAACCGGTCTTTTCTCAAGAAATTTCCGGACATGCCCCTCGAGGAGTGGGACCTGCTCCTGAAGCTCGTGGCCGGGACCGAGAAGCGCCTCAAGGCCGGCGAGCTCCAAGTCCTGGAACGGGAGGACTGGCCCGAAGTCTGCGAGGACCGGGTCCGGGAGGACATCCGGACGGTTAGGGATATCGTCCTGCGGCTGAGGTTCTCAGCGTGAACGGACACGAGCGCTTCAACCTGAAGAGCGCGGATGAGCTGCGCGAGATTGCCCTTCGGCTGGGCTTGCATCTTCCCTTCTCGGACGACGTGGACGCGCTTCTCCGGCCCGTCAACGTCGGGCCTCTCAAGATTCCCAACCGGCTGGCGGTCCATCCCCTGGAGGGAGCGGACG
>Ga0154616_1013_pt14 | contig 10778 bp, 10 predicted proteins | sample Rifle2008BG13ft_FD_116045 | JGI IMG/M metagenome (GOLD analysis project Ga0154616, IMG submission 116045) | Candidatus Aminicenantes bacterium RBG_13_63_10
AGGAATTTCTCGCGGATGAGCTGCTTCACCAGACGGCGGTCGGCTCCCCCGAGCCGCGGTTTGAGGCGTTTCCAGGAGGCTTCCAGGGCATAGATCTTCTCCCAGATCCAGGAGGTGGACTCATTGAGCCAGACGGAATGAAAACCTCCCTCCCCCCAGGACCCCTCGGGCAAGCCGATCAGGCGCGGCGAGGGGGGGACATGCTCCAGGCAGGCAGAGGACGTCGCGGGACGGACAGCGCTCCGATCCAGACCCTTGAGCACATGGTATATCCATTCCGGACCCTCGAACCACCAGTGCCCGAAAAGCTCGGTGTCGTACATGGAGACAACCACTCCCCGCTTGCGGCCGGCAAGCGTTTTTTCCAGGAGGCCGACGAAATGGGCGGCGTTCTCCTTGAGCCTCTCGCCGACCCGCTCAAGGTCGTAGGCCGCCTTGTCCGCCAAGTCGGCCCGGCTCGAGGTGATGCGCCAGTAGCGCAGGCCGCCGGGAAAGTGTTTTTTATGAAACTCGAGATACCATCCGTCGCCCGGGTAGCCCATGTCACGGCTCCAGACCTGCCGGCCCGAGGATTCATCGCGGAAATAAAAAGGCAGGCCCGAGGGGTGGACGCGATAAGACCGATAAAGATCCCGCGGAGTTCTCCTGGCTGTCGGCGGTTTTTTCCGGCTCGCCTCCCAGATCTTTTTCAGCCCGGGATAGAGCTCCAGGTAAACCCCTCGGGTTGTTCCCCCCCGGAGAAGATGCGTATCGACGAACGTGCATTGCAGCCCCTCGTCCTTCAAGAGCTGATCCACGCCGGCTCGCGGCCTAGGCCTTCGCCGGCCAAGGGGGGGAGCCCAGGAATATCCGGGCCGGTAAGCGCATTCCGGCAGCCAGAACCCTCCGGCTTCCCGTCCGAAATGGCGTCGATAGCTGATCTTCCCCTGTCGAATCTGAGCCAGGATGCTGTCATCTTCGGAGAGCAGGGGAAAATAAGCGTGCGTGGCCGCCGAGGTAAGGATTTCGATGTGGCCTTCGTCCTGAAGGCGGCGGAAAGCGCCGACCAGGTCGGAACCGTACCGTTCCTCGAACTCGGAACGTAAGCCGTCGTAGACGCCTTTCCAGCGGCAAGCCAGGCGTTCGAGTTCCCGCTCTCCCGTCCTCTGAAAATGGCGCTGGTCCTGGTCGGCGGCGGCGGATTTCATCTTCAGATATTCCTTGAAACCGTCCCGGAAGGCGCGGCTGGCCAGTTGTTCGGCCAGAACGGGCGTGAAGCTCATGGAGACTTGAGGAGAGATCCCCTCCCCGGCCAGCCTCTGGAAAACGTTTAGGAGCGGAAGGTAGGATTCCGCCGCGGCCTCGAACAACCAGTCCGTGCCATGGGGCCACGTCCCGTGCGAGAGGACGTAGGGAATATGGCTGTGAAGGACGAGAAGAAAACATTTATCATTGTCGGCGACTTTCATGCTTCCTCCTGAGGACGGCGACGGGAGCTCCGATATGCGCTTCGCAAGAAGGCGCGGAACAGCCGGTCGAATGACTCGGTCTCGGGCTCTCCGTACCACCAGAACCAGTCGGACCCCTCAGCGATCAAGAGGTCCTCGACGGGACCCAACTCTTCCCTGGCCCGGTTGAGCGACTCCCAAGCCCTGTTTTTCGCCGGGTGACCAACCCATTTGTCAAAACTCCCCAGCCAAGTGCCGGGGGTCAGGGTGATGTCTTCCGCCGGGGGGGCCTGTCTTAAATATCCGGACAGCGTCATGGGAACCAGTCCCGGTTCGAGCCTCAGCCGGCCGAAGAGCTCGCGCAAGAACGGGACGCCGTTATCCCTGTAGGCGGCCCAGGGGTTCTCTCCGTCCAGGGCGATGACGGTCGCGGCCTCTTCCCCCCCCTCCGAAGCGCGGCTTCTAAGCCTGCCGATGAGGTCCGAGACGGCGTCCTTTTCGTTCCACTTATGGTATTCGAACCCTATGAGATCGGAAATCTCTCTCTCCCTGAAAATAACCGTCAAGCCCCGGCAGTGATAAGGCCTCATCCTGGCCGCGGGATGACGGATATCCGGCCGGCTTTTCCACAGGATGTTCTCGTCGGTCAAAGCGAAAGCGAACCCCTCCTCGTGGACGGCTTGAGCCACTTCGGTACTGATTCCGCCCTCGGAAGGCCAGAAGCCGGACGGCTCGCGCTTGAAAAACCTGGTGAACACGGCCCGGCCCCGCCGGATTTGCGCCACCCCGTCCTCCGGGTGCCGGAAGGAAAGGGCCGGCTTCTCGGGCGTGGAGGCCGAGTCCAAATCAAAAATCAGGGGCAGGAGCGGATGAAACTCGGCCGAGGTCGTCAGTTCTACTACGCCCCGATCCCAGAGGCAGCGGTAGGACGGAAGAAGCCCGTCGAGGATACGCCTTCTTGACTCGAGTTTCTCTTCCCGGCTGCGGCCCGGCTCATCGACCGGAGAAAACATGGCCTCGAGGGCAGCCGCGCTTATCGTCCGGTCCTCGGGTCCGTCGGGAAGGATGACGCGCAGGAGTTCCTTCTGACGCTCGGTCAAGTCTTCTTCGCGGGTTTCCAGGGCCTGCTGATAGGGATCCACCGCCCTGTCGAGGACATAGTCTTCGACCTGCTCGAGGAGACAGGGGACGAAATTGAAAGTCGAGGGGAATTCCGTCTCTTCGGACAGGACCGCCATCTGCCTGTAATTCTTGACCGAATGAAAATTCACCCAGGGCAGGACGAACCGGCCGCTTACGGGGTTTTTATACATCGGCTGGTGGAAATGCCAGAACAGGCAGACAATCATCGCTCACTCGCAGCCGGGGCTCATCTTGCCGGTCTCGGGCTACTTCCCGGGACCGGGATTCCTGACTTTCACCTCGTCCATGTGCTCCTGCCGCCAATGATCGAGGCAGCTCGTGTCGCAGAAGTGAAGCACATAATCCTGGCCCTCGGCGTGGAGGGCGGCCGCCTTGGGAATCATCTTCTGACAGACATGGCAGGAGATTTTTTCCTGTTCTTCGTTTTTCATGATTCATTTCTCCAGGTGATCCTGTTTCATTTTGATAAAAAGCCAATTCTTGTCATTTCGATCGTTGGGCTTGAGCTTGATGAGCGGGTCGGACGCGGTCCGCGCGCGGTTCACAGTGACTCCGCGCTTCATCGATGGAGAAAACACCTTTCACAATCGGTCTCTCCGGGACGCCGCGTTACGACCATGGCCAGTCCCAGCTCGTCTGCGCGGTCGATGACCTCCCGGTCCCGGACCGAGCCCAAGGGATAGATGATTCCCGTGATCCCGCTGCGGGCGGCGAGCTCCACGACATCCGGAAAGGGCATGAAGGCATCGGAAGCCATGAAACAGCCCTCGGGCCCGTAGCCGCGGCGCGAGAAGCGGATCGCGCAGTCGGCGGCGTCGATTCGGCTCCGCTGCCCCGATCCGATGCCGTGAACCTTGTCCGGCATGCCGATGACCACGGCGTTGGACCGGGTGTAACAGGCCACGTTCCAGGCCAACAGAGCCGCGGACACTTCCGCCGGGTTCGGCGTCCGCTTGGAGACGACGTCCACCATGGCGGCCGAATCGATGCGCGTCTCACGGCGCTTCTGAAGCAGCAGCCCTCCCGCCACGCGCTTGAATTCCAGGCCGTTGTCGGAGGGCGCCTCTTCGACCGGGGCGGCCATTCGGACCACGCGCAACGATTTCCGTCCCGCCAGGATGCCCCTGGCTTCCGAGGAGTAGCCGGGCGCATAGATGACTTCCACGTTCCGGGCGCTTTCCACGAGCCGTTCGGCCAGGTCGGCCGTAACGATGTGGTTGAAGATATCGACGCTGCCGAAGTTGGACAGAGGATCGGAATTCCAGGCTTTCTCGAACGTCTCGACCTCGGACCCGCCCAGGGCCGCCGCGCTGGGCATCTCATGCTTAATGAGAACGCAGGCTTTTTTCCCGGCGGACAACAGGGAAAGCCTGCGGATCAGCCTCTGTCCGAGGTCCATGTCGGCCACGTTGATATAGCTCAATCCCTTCGTGCCCTCCTGGAGGACCTCGAACCCGGCCATGGTCGTTCCCGATGCTCCGTCTTCTTCATAGAAGGCGGCCGGCGTCCCTGGATTTTCCCCGTAGCGCATTGAGATCTTTTTATTGAAACGGGAGTCCCCGAAAGACAAGGCTTCCGGAAAATCCTCCTTCACCTTGGAAGAATACTGCCGCCGCGATTCTTTAAGGGAATGGTCCATGGGCGATGTCCTTTCCTGACGGTTGATAATCCGGAACTCGCCTCCCGACGGGCATCCGGGCTGAATCATCACAGCCACGACTGCCACGCGATAGTCCGGGGCCTCGGCTCCCGGAGCCAGGGTCTCATAAACCGATGCGGCCAAGTCGTCGGCCGAGGCCGCCTCCAGCCGGACATCCAGGGGGGATCCCTGGAAAGGCAGGATAGGGTCCGTATCGCCGCCGCGGTAAGTCGTCAGAAGCGCTCCCCGGCCCGGCTGAGCGAAAACATCGAACACGTCCCGGGCTGTCGCGCCGCTCGCGGACCGGAAGACGAGGCTCAGAGCCGCCCGGCCGTCTCCGGTCACGCAGCCGCTGATGCGCGGCGTAAAAATGGGCGCGTCCGGCTCGTAATCCCATTTCTCCAGGGCTTCGACGAGAATTTCGCGCGGGGATCGTCCTGAGGCGATTCGCGCGGCGATGTCGGCCGTCTGTCGGCCGTTGCTGACGGCGAGCCCCTCGCCGGCGATGACCGCGGAGTAGATAAGAAGCTCGGGGTTCCCTTTTTTTAAAACATCCGGGTTCGTAGGCCTTGTCCAGACGGTTCCCCCCTCCAGGACAAGCCGCCTGGCCTGACTGGACGGCGAGCGTCCGGTTATGAAATACACCACCGCCCGGCGCTCGCCCGACGGGTCCAGGCCGAGGATGATGCCACGGCCCGGATAGGTCATCGCGCGCAATGGGTCGAATCCTGGCAGCGTCATGGTGTCTCCGTCTCGGGAACGCTGCTATTTTACGTTTACATTCCCTCCGGAGTCAAAGGCTCGATAGAGCGGGAGTGAATCTCTTTAGATGAACGACCGCGTTTTGCCGTAGCCTCCGGCCCGCAGTTTTATGCTAAAATCGTGTCTCAAGGAGGATTCATGCCCAGGCGTCACAAGCCGGAAAAAGCATACAAGAACATGAGATTTCTGAACTCGGACGACGCTCGAACGATCCGTATCCTGAGCGAGTACCAGGAACCGCTGTCCCGTCTTCGGAACCATAAGGTCAACAGCACGATTCTTTTTCTCGGTTCATCCCGGGCCACTCCTCGCGGCCGGGGGAAAATATTAACCCCCTACTACTGGCAAGCGGAGGAACTCGCCTTCCGGCTGGCCAAGTGGGCCATGACCCTCAAATTGCGGGGCAAGAGCTTTGTCATCTGCACCGGAGCCGGACCCGGCATCATGGAGGCGGCCAACCGCGGCGCCCAGCGCGCGGGCGGGGTGTCCATCGGCATGAACATCTCCATCCCCCACGAGCAATACCCCAACCCCTACATCTCCCGCGAGCTGTCTTTCATGTTCCATTATTTTTTCATGCGCAAGTTCTGGCTCATCAACCTGGCCCGGGCGGCGGTGGCTTTTCCCGGAGGCTACGGCACGCTCGACGAGTTGTTCGAGATCCTGACTCTCCTCCAGGCGGAAAAAATCTCAAAGCGGAAATTCCGTTTCTTTCTCTACGGGGAGGATTATTGGAAAAAGGTCCTCCAGCTGGATTTCCTGGCCAAAGCCGGGGCGATATCTCCAGAAGACCTGAAGCTCTTTACGACCTGCTCATCCCCGGCCGAGGCTTTCCGGCTTCTGAAAGCCCATCTTCTGGACACGTTTTGAACAGAGATTTCAATCAAGGCTGTCTGCGACTGCGGGCCTTCATCCTGGGCGTGTCGGTCCTGAGTGTTATGGCCGGAACGGGCTGCCGTCCGCGTCCGCGGTCCCTGCCGCCCTCAGCGGTCCAGACGGGCATCGCCTCCTGGTACGGCGGGAATTTCCACGGCCGTGCCACGTCCAATGGCGAAATCTACAACATGCATGACCTGACGGCCGCCCACCGCACCCTTCCCTTCGGCTCCCTGGTCGCCGTCACGAACCTCCAGAACGGACGCTCGGTTACGGTCCGCATCAACGACCGAGGCCCGTTCGTCAAGGGCAGGGTCATCGACCTCTCCTTGGCCGCGGCGAGACTTCTGGACCTCATCGGCCCGGGGACGGCGCCCGTCCGCCTGGAAATCATCCGGGAACCCGTCCTGCTTCCGGGAACGACGCGGTTCGCCCTCCAGCTGGGGGCGTTCACTCGGCGGGACAATGCCGAAAGGCTGGCGACGGAGCTGCGCCCGGAATTTCCGCGCGTCACGATCCAGATCTTTCAGACCCCGTCCGAGGTCTATTATCGGGTGAGGATTCCCGCCGAAACCATGGAACTTGCCCAGTCCTTGGCCGAACGGCTCAGCCGCCTGGGCTACGACGTCCTCCTGCTTGAAGGCCGCTGAGGAGGAGATCCCGGTTTCAGGGCGCGTCCGGCCGGCGTCCCCGGCGCTCGAAGAGATGCGCGGAATCCCTCTGGCGGTTTTGCCGGCCGTCATGCACCGAGAACGCTTCACCGCTGAACATCGCCGCCGAGCCGAATTCCCCCTTTTTGTTGAGGGCGTAGAAGCTCAGCCCGAAGCGCGGAAGCCCCTCGTTATCGAGCAGCCGCGGCACGAGCTTTGTTTTTTCGAAGACATATTTGAGAGCCTTGAGACAGGCTTCCTCGGGTGAATCGCCCCGGGACATGGCGCTCACCACCTGGAAGCTGGCGCAGGTGGTGAGGTTGGCCTCGCCTCGACCCGTGGATCCTGCGGCCCCGACCTCGTTGTCGACATAGAGGCCGGCTCCGATGATGGGCGAATCTCCCGCCCGTCCCGGGATTTTAAAAGCCAGCCCCGAGGTCGTGGTTACGCCCGCCAGGTCGCGCTTGGCGTCCAGGGCCAGGCAATTGATCGTGCCGTAGGTCTCCACGGCCCGCAACAGCGCCGCTGACAGGTCTTTTTTCTTCTCTTCGGGCGGGAACCATTTATCCCGGTCCGAGAGCTTCTCTTTCCATTCCAGCCAGATCCGCCGCGACTCTTCGGTGAGCAGGTTCTCCTCCTGAAAGCCATGGGCGCGCGCAAATCTCAGGGCCCCCTCCCCCACGAGCAGCACATGATCCGTCCGCTCCATGACGAGCTTGGCCACGCGCGAAGGATTCTTGATGTTGCGCAGGCCGGCTACGGCGCCGGCGCGATGCGTCGCCCCGTGCATGACCGAGGCGTCGAGCTCCACAACTCCATCTTCGTTGGGCAAACCTCCAAAACCGACCGACATGTCGCCGGGGTCATCCTCAACAAGGTTCACCCCGGCAATGACCGCATCCAGCGGGTCGACTCCCTGGCGCAGGAGACTCATGGCCTTGGCCGTAGCGCGGAGGCCGTTGCTGCTGGCCACGACGCACGGAGAACGGCCGCCGGAGGCGGCTTGCTGCGCGGAAGGGAGCCCGGCCCCCAGCGTCGCCCGTCCTTGGATGACGGTCGCCGCCCCTGCCGCCAGACCGGCCTTGAGGAATTCTCTTCGCGATGTCTCCTTGCTCATTTCTCCTCCTTTTATGCGTCGAGGCGCATTCCTAAGCTATTAAAATATGCTTTAATGATCAAGGTTTTCCTGATCGCCCGCCGAGCCTCCCCGGGCTGTCTCGGAGGGACGGGTCCGCCGGTTTTCCCGGAGAAATCATTCCCCCGCGTCGACGGGGCTTGACTTGAGGACCAACACGCGTATCCTGGCTCGTATGACCGCAGACCGGCCTCTTGAGATTCCCATTGACGGAGTCCTCGACCTGCACGCTTTCAACCCTAGGGAGGTCAAGGATCTGGTCCAGGAGTACCTCGAGGAATGCGCGCGCCGGGGCATAGCTCATGTCCGCCTTATCCACGGCAAGGGAACGGGCACGCTCAAATGCATCGTTCACGGCCTTCTCAAGAAGAACCCGGGGGTTCTCCACTTCCGCGACGCAGACTTGGGCGGGGGAAGCTGGGGCGCGACCGAAGTTTTTCTCAAATGCCCGATGCTTCCGCCGCCCGGGCGGGGGAAGCGCTGACCGGCGGGGCCATCCCCGCTCAGGTCAGCCGCTTGGAAAGCGTCAGGCCCTTAAGAATATCCGGCCCGTCGGACGCCGTCAACGCCTGAATCAGGCACTGCGTTTATTGGTTTGACAACCCGAGCGGCCTCAGGTATATACTCCCGCTTCCAGACCGATGAAGCCTAAAGTTCTTCTATCCGCCTCGCTGTTTCACGCCCTGAACGATGCCGCTTCGGTGGTCGTTCCCATGACTCTGCCCCTGCTCTACAGCCAGAAATACCTCATCACCCGCTATGCGCAAATCGGGCTCCTGTCCAACCTGGGCTTAATGACAACGCTTGTCTTTCAGACTCTCGTAGCCCATTACGCGGACCGTTTCGAGTATCGAAGGATTCTTGTCTGGAGCTGTCTGGGTCTGACCGCCTCTCTGGCCCTGATCACCACCGCCCGGTCGTTCCTCCTCCTGCTGGCTTTCCATCTCCTGATGCGCGTCTTCAACAGTTTCTACCATCCGCTGGGGATAGCGCTCGTTTCGAGGGCTTATCCCTGCGGGGACATCGACCGGGCTATGGGGGTCCAGAGCGGGTCGGGCAACCTAGGTGTTTTTCTGGCCTTCCTGACGTCGGGTTTCCTGACTCAGGCTTTGGGCTGGAGAGCTCCCCTTCTCGCCTGGGCGGGCCTCGGCGTCCTCCTCGGAGCGCTGAGCTATCTCGCCGTCCGGCGGCTTCCGCGCGGGGAGGTCAGCCTGAAACAACCGAGGGCCTCGACCTGGCTGGAAACGGCGGCCCTGATCAAGGATTTCATTCCCGGCTTCGTATACGGCGGTGCGGGTTGGGGCGTGACGATATACTTCGCGCCCTCATTGTTTCATCACAAGTTCGGGCTGACTTTAGGCCAGACGGGTATCATCCTTGCTCTCTGGATCGGCCTGGGGACGGTCGTGACATACGGCTTCGGCCGGCTGAGCAGGAGCTTGGGGAGACGGAACCTCTCCCTGCTGTCCATGTTCGGCTCGGCCCTGTGCCTGGCCATCCTCGGAACGGCATCCTCAAGCGGCCCGGCTCTGGCCGCCCTCCTCCTGTTCGGCGGCTTTCTCTTCCTGATCTACCCGGCCATGCAGTCCTACGTGGGCAACAGGGTTCCTGAAAGCCGGCAAGCGCTGGCGTTCAGCCTGGTGTCCAATATCCAGGTCCTGGCCGGCGCCATCGTCGCCCTGGTTTCCGGATTCCTCTCCGACAGGTTCGGTATCCACACGCCCTTCCTGATGATGGCGGCGGTGGGCGTGCTGCTCGCGATTTACTATTGGCGTCAAGCGCCCCGTGCTTGAGCGTGTTTTCAGGCGATGGAAGGCCTCAGGGCCGGGACGTCCCGCCGGGCCTTAGGATTTTTCCTGAATAGTCACCCGTCCACTCCCCCTCGTCGAGCGCCAAGCGACCGTTGATGAGAAGAAAGCGGACTCCCTGGGCATAGGCGTGGGGGGTGGTGATCGAGGACGGAGTTTTAACCTTATTCAGGTCCAGAAGGACGATGTCCGCGGCGCCGCCTTTCCTGATCCGTCCCCGGTCGGACCAGTTCATGATCTCGGCCGGAAGGGATGTCTGGCTTCGGACCGACCGGGCCAGGGACAGCACCCTCCGCCTGAGGGAGTATTCCTTGATCTTGTAGAGGAAGGTGGAATAGGAGCGGATGTGGGGCAGCCCGACGCCGAAGTGGGGCGAGCCTCCGTCGCTGCCCGTGGCCACGTAATCCCGGGCCATGATGGTTTCTATGTCCGGCTCGCACATCTGCAGCGGGATGCAACGGGCGCCCATGAGTTCAAGCCGCACGGCGGCGTCCTCGGGGCTCATCCTCCACAAGCCGGCCACTTCCTGGAGCGTCCGGCCCTCGAGCTTTCTGTCCGCACACACGCCCACGACCCAGTTCTCGGCGCCGACTCCGTTTTCGAGAAATTCCCGGACGGCTTTCCGGATGTTTTCTCTTTCGCCCGGGTCGTTCCATCTCCCGAGGAACTGGGCTCTTTCCCGGTCATTCTCGAAACCCCGCCGGCCGCTGAGGCTCACTTCATCAGCCACGAACTCCACCATCTGTCGCCGGGTAAGGGAATCCAGAAAAGCCCGGTGCGTCGCGGACAGGGGAAAATAGGGCGTGAGCTTCTCGTGAAGCCGGACCAAATCGGCGTCCTTCAGGTTGTCCAGGAGAGCGAAGATATCTTTGTCTTCGATGCTGTCCCTGGAGAGGCGACCCAGCCAGACCTGGCGGGGCACCAGGCTCAGGTAAGGGTTGCCGTTGGAAAAGCGGAAGGGATACTGGTCGGCCGTGACCCGCAACCCGCGCGCCCGGGCTTCTTCCACGATCGCGCAGGCCTGCTTGACCAGGCCCCAGTTGGCCCGGCCCATAACCTTGAAATGGGAGATGTGCACCGGGACCCCCGCCTGCTCGCCTATGTGAACGGCTTCCCGTACAGCCTCCAACAGCTTGTCGCGCTCGTTGCGGATGTGGGTGTGATAAATGCCCCCGTAGGGAGCTATGACCTTGACCAGCTCCGTGACCTCGTCTGTCGCGGCGAAGGCGCCCGGGAGATAGATCAAGCCCGTGGACAGCCCGGAGGCTCCCTGCTCCATGGCCTCCCGGACAAGGGTCTTCATTTTTTCGAACTCGTCCGCGGTCGGCGGACGGTTGT
>Ga0154616_1069_pt1 | contig 10531 bp, 10 predicted proteins | sample Rifle2008BG13ft_FD_116045 | JGI IMG/M metagenome (GOLD analysis project Ga0154616, IMG submission 116045) | Candidatus Aminicenantes bacterium RBG_13_63_10
CTGAAGATCGAGGCGTAGACCTCGGCCACGGCGTCGAGGAGGGCCTCGAGGCGCTGCTGCTTGTCGCCCTGGTTGGCCAGGAAGAGGCTCTTGTATTTTCCGGCGAAGACCGTCCCCAGCCGGTCCTCGAGGAGGCTCGAACTGCGGACGATGAGGGGCACCTCCCCGAAGTCGTCCAGGGCCACCGACAGGCCCTTGACGATCTCGGGCGGGAAGGTCGAGTTTTTGAAGACCTGGACGAGGTGGGGGTATTCCTGCCGGACGACCTCGATATCCTTGTACTTCTGCTCGTGGACGTCGTCGAGGTTGTTGTAGGTCGTGAAGGCGATCAGTGCGTCGGAGGTGACATACCACGTCTTGGGCTTCTTGACCGGGCCGATGATCTTCGTCCGGCGGGCCGCCTGCTTGAGGATGCGGCTGGCCAGGAAGAGGCCGGCGCTCTTACCGCCGAGCTTGCCGTGGCTGCCGGGCAAGAAGATGATCCGCTCCATGAGGTCGAAGAAGTCTTCGATGTCGATGTACTTCTTGGCGATGTTGATGAACTCGAGCTGTTCCGTGAAGAAGCGCCGGATCAGGGCCACGCGGACGCTGTTGGCCAGGGACCGGGGGAGCTGGATGCCCTCGGGCGACAGGAGCTTGATGCGGCGCATGCCGTCGAGGACTTCGGCCAGATCGACGTAGGCGTTCTCCAGGTTCTTGACGGCCGAGCTCGAACGGTCCTCGTTGATCCACTTCTGGATGCAATCCAGGATCTCATCGTCGGTCAGGTTGACCGAAGCGATCTTGAACGTCTCCTCGGTCAGCTCAAAGAAGCGGTCCATCGATTCCTTGTTCTGGGGCAGGTTCGAGTCGCCGAAGAGTCCGTCGGCCACCCGGTCTCCGCTGAAGCGCTGGAGGAGGTCGCGGGCTTCGGTGACGCCGCGCCAGCCGAGGTAGTTCATCATCTTGCGGGACACCCGGATGAGGAGGCTCGGATTGGTGTTGCGGAGGAGGTCCAGGGCGATGCGCCAGCCCCGCTTCCCCTCGCCCCCGTCGCGGCGGCCATCGCTCATCTGCTCGTACATCCCCCGCAGGCGCTGGTGGAGAATGAAGTGCCCCAGGCGCTCGGCAATTGTCTGGATGAGCTTGACCTCGCCCTTCATGAACGGGCCGCAGTCGCTCTCCGGGGTGGGCTTCCTGTAGGACACGCAGAGGCGGCCGGCCGACGTGTCCTGAACCCGGATCTCGGCGCACTGGATATACGCGGTCTCTTCGAACTCGGGCGACTCGAAGACCTCTGGGCCGTAACTGATCTGGGCCTGGCAGCATTCCGGGAACTGCCAGCCGGACGGGACGGCCTCGATGACCTGGCGGAAGACGTCTTCGAGGGGGACGTCGTAGATGGAGAGGATCTCCTCGATCCGGTAGAGGCAACTGAGCTCCTTGGCCCGTTCGTGGAGGGTGGAGAAGAGGGTGCTGACGGCCGTTGGGGTCCGCGGATTGCTCATGTCGCAGCGTCGAAAGGACTCAGACCCAGCTGCGGTCCTTACAAGCGTTGGCGACGCGGCTGACGGCGATGACGTAGGCGGCGTCGCGCATGAAGAGCTTCCGTGTCCGGGCGAGTTCGCTCACGCCTTTGAAGGCGGCCGTCATCTTCTCGTCGAGCCGGGTCAGGACCTCTTCCTTGGTCCAGAAGTAGTTCATGTTGCACTGGACCTGCTCGAAGTAGCTGCAGGTGACCCCGCCGGCGTTGGCCAGGAAGTCGGGAACGACGAAGATGCCGCGGCTCTTGAGGACCGCGTCGGCGTCCGGCGTCGTCGGGCCGTTGGCGCCCTCGGCGATGATCCTGACCTTCGGCCTGATCTTCTTGACGGTCTCGGCGTTGACCTGGTTCTCGATGGCGCAGGGGAGGAGGATGTCGACCTCCTGCTCGATCCAGGCGTCGGCGGCCAGCCGCTCGTACTCGAGGGCCTCGGCCTTGGCCTTGTCGATGCCGCCGAAACGGTCGGTGATGGCCAGGAGCTCCTCCAGGCTGATGCCGCTCGTTTTCCGGTAGGTGTAGGAAGCCTGGTCGGCCTGGTCCCAGCAGGACACGGCGATGACCTTGCCGCCGAGCTGGGTGTAGAGCTGGATGGCGTACTGGGCGACGTTGCCGAAGCCCTGGACCGAGGCGACGGTCGTCTCGATCTTGACGCCCATCTCCTTGAGGGCCTCGCGGACGGTGTAGATGAGGCCGTAGCCGGTGGCCTCCGTCCGGCCGAGGGAGCCGCCCATGCCTACGGGCTTGCCGGTGATGAAGCCGGGGTACTTGGCGCCGTGGATCGTCTCGAACTCGTCGAGCATCCAGAGCATGTGCTGGGGGCTGGTCATGATGTCGGGCGCGGGGACGTCGCGGAGGTGGCCGATGTCCTGGGCAATGGCCCGGATCCAGCCGCGGCAGAGCCGTTCCTGCTCGCGCGGGCTGAGGTCGTGCGGGTCGCAGACGACGCCGCCCTTGCCGCCGCCGAGCGGGATGTCGACGACGGCGCACTTCCAGGTCATCCACATGGACAGGGCGCGGACCGTGTCGATCGTCTCCTGGGGGTGGAAGCGAATGCCGCCCTTGCAGGGGCCGCGGGCGTCGTTGTGCTGGCAGCGGAAGCCGCGGAAAACGCGGACGCTGTTGTCGTCCATGCGGACGGGAATGGAGAAATGGTACTCCCGCAGCGGTTGCCGCAGGAGGTCCCGGGTCGGTTGATCGAGCTCGAGAAGATCGGCCACATTATCGAACTGCTTCTGGGCCATCTCGAACGGGTTGAATCCTTTGGTCGCCATGAAAAACTCCTTATGATATCGTGAATATCTGTTGACGTGCTTCAGGAAAAACAATGAAGCCGCAATCAACCCGTTCAACGCCCCGGTCTGAAGCCCAGAGTATGCTCAGGATTAATACTGAGCACCACCCACCCCGTATTTTTGAGTGGGTGTTGTCGAACGTACAAAAAATGATATCTAAAGACGGGCGAAATATCAAGTCCCAAGGGCGGGGGCGCCGGGGGGGGGCGGGCCGCTTCCGGATTGAAAAAGGCGGAGCTTCCGGCTAGGATGGGTCTAGGTTTTTGAGAAGAAATCCGATGAGCGACTTCTTGAAAAAACTCAGCCGTTCCCTGGGGCTGAGCTATACCTGGTGGCACTGGAGGTGGCTCAACTTCAAGAAACGATGGGCGGGGCGATTCTCGACGGATACGAACGCCGGCCGCCACCTCAGGTCGGGCCGGAAGATCTGCCGGAAATGCCGGGCCCTGGCGGGGGCGGACGAACGGCGGTGTTCGGTCTGCGGAGCACGGCTGCCGTCGGCGGCCGGGAATTTCCTCTACAAGGTCTTCGGCCTCATCATGCCCGGCGTCTCCCCGGTGACCGCCGCCCTGACGGCGGCCATCGGGATCAACTTCATCGTCCAGGTCATGTCTTCGGGCGGGACCGCGGTCCTTTCTCCGGGCCTCGAGTCGCTCGTCCGGGCCGGGGCCCTGGACTCGAGGCTCGTGGCCGCGGGCGAGTGGTGGAGGCTGGCCACGTGCGTGTTCGTCCATATCGGCGCCATCCATTTTCTCTTCAACATGTACGCCCTCCTCAGCGTCTCGAGCTTTCTCGAAGAGGAGATCGGCGCGGCCCGGTACATGACGCTTTTTCTTTTCTCGGGGCTCGGCGGGTCGGCCGCTTCCTATCTTCTCCACGCGCGGGTCGTGTCGGCCGGCGCATCGGGCGCCATTTTCGGCCTGATCGGGTTCGCCATCCCGTATTTCCGCCGCCAGGGGAGCGCCCGGGCGCGGGACATCCAGACCTTCATGGTCCGCTGGGCCCTCTACGCTTTCTTCTTCGGCCTGATCGTCCGGGCGGACAACTTCGCCCACGCCGGGGGCTTCGCGGCCGGCTTTCTGCTGGGTTCGGTCATGGAGATCCGGGAGGACGAGAGACGGCGACGGGACCCGTTTTGGAAGGTCGTGGCCGCATCTCTCGCCTTGGCCTTGATCGCGAGCTTCGTTCTTCTGGTCAGGTCGAGTGCATGAAGAGGGGGTCGATCAACATGAAATCCTATGCTACGACCAGGACGATCGGGTCGAAAGCCGCGGGTTGGCTGGAGAAGATCGAGCCCTACAACCAGCACCGGATGCGCCTGAAGGCCTCCGCCAGCGCTCTTCTCGTCATCGATATGCAGATGTTCTTCCTGAACCCCGCATCCCGCACGTACGCGTGCGGTGGACCGGCCGCTCTCCCGACGATCAAGCGTTTGGTGGGAGCGTTCCGGGCGGCCGGGCGTCCCGTGATCTTCACGCAGCATGTCCATCATCCCAACGGCTCAGACCTCGGCATTATGGGTTGGTGGTGGGAGGGCCGATGCCTCGAAGGCAGCGAGGCTAGCGAGATCCATCCTGAACTGAGGCCGCTACCGGGCGAGAAGGTCGTTACCAAGCACCGCTATTCGGCATTCTACAATACGGACCTCGAAACGGTCCTTCGCTGCCTGAAAATCGAAGATCTGGTCGTTTCCGGCGTACTGACCAACTTGTGTTGCGAATCGACGGCGCGGGACGCATACTTCCGGGATTACCGGGTATTCATTCCCGCTGACGGCACGGGGACGATCACCGAGGAAATGCACCTGGCGAGCCTCCTGAACCTTGCTTTCGGGTTCGCCTTCGTGACCACGGGCGACGAACTCGTCGCGCGGGTCCGGGCCTGATCGTCGCCTGAAAGTCCGTTTTCCATGGGTTTGAAAGGGCGTGAGGGGCCCCGCTTGACATAAAAAATGACTTATATATAATAATAGTCATAAGTCACAATGAGACAAATAGCCAGGCGTGAAGACATCCGTGACCTGATCCTCGCCGCCGTCGACGTCCTTCTGGCCAAGTACGGGTATAAGAAGATGACCATGGAAGACGTGGCCCGCCAGGTCGGGATCGGAAAGGGCACGATTTATCTTCATTTCCCCGGAAAAGAGGAGCTGATCCTGTCCCATATCGACCGGATCACCGACAGGATCGTCGCCAAGCTCCGCGAGATCGCCGGCTCGCCCGACTCTCCCGACAGGCGCATCCGCAAGATGCTTGTCCATCGGGTCCTCTTCCGCTTCGACAGCGTCGTTCACTACTCCCAGAACCTCAGCGACCTTCTATCGTCGGTGAGGACGGCGCTCCTGGCCCGCCGTGAAGGGCACTTCGAAAAAGAGGCGGCTGTGTTCGAGGATATCCTCAGGGAGGGCGCCCGTCTTGGGTCCCTGGAATGCCCCGACCCCCGGGCGACCTCCTTCGTGCTCATCCAGAGCACCAATTCCCTCCTGCCGTTCAGCCTTTCGGTACGCGAACTGGGCCGGAGGGAAGAAGTGGAGGACCAGGTCGGCCGCATCGCCGACCTGCTCATCAAAGGTCTTCTCCCGTGTCCTTCGCGCCCGGCCAGCTGGACGCGATGACCCAGATTCTTTTCATGAATTTGAGGAGGTTCAATATGTCCAAGATAGTCCGATGGATGATCGCCATAGTTGCACTTTTGGCACTTTGTGTTTTCGTCGTTCCCGGCCAGGAGCAACGCGCTCCGGCCCTCGACGCGGCTAAAAAACAGGCCATCGTCGATGAGATATCGACGATCCTGAACAAAAATTACATCTTCGCTGATACGGCCAAAAAGATGGAAGAGCGCGTACGGGAACGGCTCAAGAATGGCGATTACGATAAGCTCTTTGGGGCTCAGGAGTTCGCCCAGGCCGTCTCACGGGACCTGGGCGATGTGAGCAAGGACAGGCATCTGGGTTTCGCCTATGCTCCCGAAGCGGCGGCCAATATCCGACGCCTGAGGAGCCGGAACGCCGACGAGGTGAAAGCTGCTCGCGAAAAGGAACTGGCGGCGGCCCGGCGGGACAACTTCGGCTTCCGCAAGGTGGAGCGGCTCCCGGGGAATATCGGCTATCTTGACTTTCGGGCTTTTCAGTCGCCCGACCAGGCCGGCGCGACGGGCGTCGCGGCGATGAATTTCCTGGCCTACTGCGACGCCATCATCGTCGACCTCCGGCAGAACGGAGGGGGCAGCCCGGCCCAGATCCAGCTCATCAGTTCCTACTTTTTCGGCGAGCCGGCCCACCTCAACGACCTCTACTACCGGGCGGCGGACACGACGGAGAATTTCTGGACCCTGCCCTATGTCCCGGGGCCGAAGCCGGTCGGCGCCGACCTCTACATCCTGACGAGCGCCGGCACGTTTTCCGGGGCCGAGGAATTTTCCTACAATATGAAGAACCTGAAGAGGGCGACCATCATCGGCGAAACGACGGGAGGCGGCGCCCATCCCACGAACGCCATGATCGTCCAGGAGAATTTCATCCTCCGGGTGCCCGTCGGCCGGGCCATCAACCCCGTCTCCAAGACGAACTGGGAAGGCACGGGCGTCACTCCGGATATCCCCGTCCCGGCCCCGCAGGCCTTCGACCGGGCCTATGCGATGGCCGTCGAAAAGCTCGCGGCCAAGGCGGCCGACACCCAGGCGAAAGGCGAATTCGAGTGGATCCTCGTTGGATTGAAGGCTAAGACGGACCCGCCGCGCGTCGCAGAAAAGACCCTGAAGACCTACGCTGGCGTGTACGGGGAGAGGAAGATCACTTTCGAGAACGGCGCCCTTTTCTATCAGCGGACCGGGCCGAAATACCGGCTCGTTCCCCTGACCGGGACCCTCTTCGCCGTGGAAGGACTGGATTACTTCCGCGTGGAGTTCGTGGTCAAGGACGGCCAGGCGGTCGAAATCGTCGGAGTTTACGACAACGGAGATCGGCAGCCCTCGCCGCGGACGAAATAAGCACCGTTATCAGCGAACTCGAGAATTTTCGACCCCAGCCCGCGTCTATCGATAAAGAAACTGCTTGAAATGCCACGGGAGATAGTATATATGTATAATATATACTTAGAGAGAATAAGCGTGAAAACGGCAAAACTCTTCCGCAACGGGCAAAGCCAGGCTGTCCGCCTGCCCAAGGAGTTCCGCTTCGAGGGCGATTTCGTTTACGTCAAGAAATCCGGGAAGGCGGTCGTCCTCCTTCCCGCCCTGGGTACTTGGGACTCGCTGGTTGAAAGCCTGGACAAGTTCTCGGCTGATTTCATGTCCGAACGGAGCCAGCCGATGCCTCAGGAGCGCGAGGCACTCTGATGCGCTTTATGCTAGACACGGATTCGTGCATCGCCCTGATCAAACGGAAAGGGGCCAAGATGCTGGACAAGCTCACCTCCTATGCGCCCGGCGACGTCGGCCTGTCCACGGTCACGCTGGCGGAATTGCGTTTCGGGGTTGCCAAGAGCGCCCAAAAAGATGCCAACGCCCGCGCGCTGGACGAATTCCTCCTTCCCTTGGAGATCGCCGATTTCGACGAAACGGCCGCGGGCGTCTACGGGGAAGTCCGGGCCGCGCTCGAGAAAGCCGGAACGCTGATCGGCCCGCTCGACACCCAGATCGGGGCGCACGCCCTCAGCCTGGGTTCCGTGCTGGTGACCCACAACACGCGGGAGTTTCGCCGGATACCCGGCCTTACCGTCGAGGATTGGCTCGCCTAAGGCCTTCTTGCCGGCTATTCCCCGTTCGATCGGCGAATCGCTTTGAACGAAATTATCTTAAGAAAGCTATTGTGACTAAATGGCCTAACATAAACGTGCTGATGGATTGTTGCGAATACTAGAATGATGTTCTATCCTATAGACGCTGATAAAGGGGTGACGAGATGCTTAATGAAAAAAGAGCGTTTGTTAGCCTAATCATCTTCTCCATTCTCTTTACGTTATCCGTAGCCGCAAGCCCTAAACAGGATTCAACTGCACAAGACGAGAAAATTCTAGAATGGAAAAAGCGGCTCAAAGAATATCCTCCCGCGAAAATATCAACCGAACTGACGTTTCAATATTCATTCCCCTCCGACGAATTGCAGAAAAAAGACATCTATCTCTGGGGTCCGAGAAGGATTGCCTGTGATTCCGGAGGGAATATCTTTGTCTTGGATGGGAAGTGGAAAAGCATCCTCAAATTTGATTCGAAGGGCAATTTCCTAAAAAAGAATGGTCGGGAAGGCCAAGGTCCCGGCGAGTTTCAAAATCCCTATTGTTTTTGTGTCTCAAAGAACGCGATACTCGTCAGCGATACAGCTAAGCGCGATATTCAGATATTCGACCTAGATCTAAATTTTGTTAAGTCCTTGAAAGTCGGCCGAGGATACACGGAATTGGTGGTTAGAGATGATGGACTCATGGTGGGCACTCCCTTTCGAATGGCTAAGGAGATGTCATTGGTCGATGTCCTCAGTAAGGACGGGGAAGTCCTTTATTCATTTGGCAAGCTGATGTTCGGTGACGATCGGAACTGGCAAGTTCCGAACTTCGTTAAGATAGACGTTAACAGGAAGGGGGAAGTATTCCTGGCGTTTTGGCATTTTCCGACTGTCTGCAAGTATTCCGCTGAAGGGGAACTGCGCGCCGTTTACAGAATTGTTCATAAAGGGATGAGCTGGGCAGAACAGCTAAACTTAAAAGCGATGAAAGATCCTGAAAACCGGACGTATTGGCAAGCCATCTATGCCATCCGCGCTAAAGAGAACGGCTTCTTTCTCCTGTACAACTATCCATATACTGAAGCATTGGAGTTTGATGGAGATGGCAAGATGATCAATGATTATTGCGTTGCCAGGTCGTACGATTACTCCGTGGCTGATTTTCTCGTGAAGGAAACGGATGGGATCGAAGTCCTCTTTATGGAAATAGCGCCGGAAAATAAAATCGACGTTTTCCGTCCGAGTAAAGCTAAAAGATAAGCTGGGTATATTGGCCGAAAGGCGCCAAGCCGAACCAAATATTGGCAACGGGTCTTTTATTATAGAGGGGGTAACAAAAGAAACAGGTTTCAGAGCAAAGCCGTTTTGCTTACGTCCTCAACTCTTGGGAGGCTGAACAGCTCCAGGCCGGCGAAGACCATGGCGGCCAGGAGCGAAGCCAACGCGCTGTAGCGGTGAAATTCGAACATGAATTTCTGGCCGGCGGTCCTGAGGAGAGGCAGCATGGGCAGGAGGGCGGTGAGGGCAAGCAGGAATCCGGCCAGGACGAATAGCCAGAAAGCCGCGAGCTTGACCCGGGCCGCCGTGATGCCCATCTTCCGGGGGTCGAGAAGGGCCAGGCTCAGGTTGACCGGCTTGGGGACGGAGATGAAATACCGGCCCTTGAAGACGACGATGAGCGCGAGGCAAGCGGCGAAGAGGCCGCCGGCCATGACGTGGCCGACGAGGGGATAGCCGAAGAGTCCGCGAGGGACGAAAATGCCGAAGAAAAAACCGCTCGCGGCGAGATAGGCGAAGCTTCCGTAAAAGCCGATATAAAGCCACTTTTCGAGGTCGGGAAGGCGCCATAGAGACAGCGCCTTCACGGCCCCCCACAAGTTCTTCGGCGAGGCCTTGCGGGCCGTCTGGATCGTCCTGGGGGCCAGCCAGGCCGCGTACTTCTTGAGAAGCTCGGCGTAGAGAACGGTGGCCCCGGTTTCCTCCCGAGTGGTCCAGAAGCGGTGGAAGGCGAGGCCGGCGACGACGCCGATTGCGGAGAGGAGGAAGACGATCGTGAATATCATGGTGCTGACCTTTTCTCGAGGAAGCCGGTCAGGCGCCCGAGGAGGAGCAGGCCGGCCAGGAAGACGAGCGACCCGATGACGAAAGCACAAACGGCCAGAACGACCTTGAACAAAGGCCGCGTGATGAAGGACAATCCGAAGAACCTCTGGAAGAGCCCGCCCAGGCCCATGAATGAGGCGGCCGATCGCTTCTCCACATTCGCCGTCAGCAGGGGACCCGTCCCCTTGAACTCGGTAAAGAAGAAATCCGAACCGCCGCTGTGGCAGTCCGTACAGCCGTTCCAGCCGAGCGACTGTTGGGCTGGCCGGACGTTGTGGGCCAGGGGCCAGGTCACGGGTTCGGCCGCGGCGTCGCTCTTGGAGGCGAGCTTGCCGTCCTTATCGCGCCGGAACATCCGGCCCCCGGAGATATAGACGAAATCTGCGTTTTCTGCCGATCGAACGAGCGCGCCGAGGACGAGCGTGACCTGCTCTTCGGTCAGCGTTTGTTCTGTCCCGGCTTTCTCAGTCACGGTCCGGAGGTCGAAGTCTGAGGCGAGGGGAAGGAACCTTCCCTCAGCGAGCCAGCCTGGGCCGGAGACCTCGGCGAGCTCGGCCGGCGCCTCCGACAAGTCCAGAGATCCGTCGACGAGCCGGTAGAGGGCCTTCTTGACGACGATGACGGGTTGGCCCGCGGCGTTTGTGACCGTGCCCAGCGCCTGGAGGAACTCCAGGAACCGCGTTTCGACCGCGGGGTCCTTGTCGGCTGCCGCCGGGTCGAACTCCGGGACGAGCGGCAGAACGTCCTCGCCCTTCCTGATGCCCCAGAGAACCGGCGCGTCCGCACTGGCCCCCGCCCGTTCCGACGCGTCGATCCCGCCGTCCACGTTCGGGGCGAAAACGAACCGGCCCGAAACGAGCACGGGGGTTTCATCCTCGGCCATGACCTGGCTGA
>Ga0154616_1185_pt2 | contig 10459 bp, 11 predicted proteins | sample Rifle2008BG13ft_FD_116045 | JGI IMG/M metagenome (GOLD analysis project Ga0154616, IMG submission 116045) | Candidatus Aminicenantes bacterium RBG_13_63_10
GTCGTTGTTTACGCCCTCCACGAAATATCCGGCGAACTCAACGGGCATCCCCACTCCGGCCATCCGGATGTCCCGGGTGATGAAGAACATCCCGTTCCGGACGTCGTGCTGGACCTCGGCGATCTGCTGCTGGTCCACGGTGATCTTGTTGCTCCGCATGTAGATCGTCAGGGCGCCGACGATGACCACCAGCATGATGACGCTCCCGACGAGCAATTCGACGATGGTGAATCCTTTGCGGGTCATGGCTGTCACCTGTTGATGACCGTCCCGACCTGGGCGGCGACCAGGTGGCTGCCCGGAGAGGCGATCAGGACGCTCTGGGATTCGTTGAGCTTGCTGGGCGGGAAGACGAGGACCCGGTAGAAATTGAGGGCCCGGTCGATAGTGGTGATCCTCCGGCAGTCATAGGTGCCGTCGCTGTTGAGGTCGAGCTGTTCGTCCTGGATGTCGGGCAGGGCGGACAGCTCCACAGGCGTCAGGGTCCGGAGATAATCGAGCTGCTGCTGGGCGAGAAAGGTGCCGTTGGAGATCAGGTCCGCCCGGCGGTTGTTCCAAACGCCCAGGAGGAACATCTGGGCCAGGCCCAGCACGGCCACTCCGATCAGGGCGATGCCCAGCAGGACTTCGATCAGGGAAAAACCGGCTTGATCCTTTGGCCGCCGATGTCTGAATCTCATGCCGTCTCCTATGTACTCGATTTTGTGTATCGGACCGAACCGCCGGCGAAGATGACCAGGGTGCGGACGTCGGGCTGGTTCAAGGCCTTGAGCTGGAGGCTGGACAGGACGATGCTGTTCAGCGTCGCGACGTAGCCATCGACGATGCCCAGCGGAGAGAATTCGACGGCCTGGTCTGGCGTGGGCAGGTTGACGGCCACCTGAAGGTCATCGGGGATGACCCGGAGGGTCGAGCCTGGCCATCGCTCCCAAGTGCCGGTCGAGTCCTCCCGTTCCAGTCCGTAGGTCCACGGCCGGCCGCTGGCCTGGTCGAAGTGGACCCGGACGGCGATCTTGTTCTTAATGGCCAGATTCTTGGCCCGGTTGAGCTCCATGATGATCCCCCGGGCCGAACCCTCCAGGCTGCGGTTCTTGAGGACGTTCAGGATCGCCGGCGAAATGGCCAGGGCCAGAATGCCCATGATGCCCAGGACCACGATGACCTCGAGAAAGGAAATTCCCGGCCGCGAGCGCTGGACTGTCATCTCCCCCCCTTCCTTCGGGCAAGCGGTCTCCCCGGACCCGAATGGGCGAACAGATTGGCCTGAGGGCCAGGGTTGATCGGCTCTCAAGTGGTATTCTCCCTATATAATAATGGGGGTCAGTGCGGACAGCGTCAATAGTCTGAAACGATGAATCCTCTGGTGATTTTTGAGACCCGGCGCTTCATCGCCAGAGGCGATATCCGGTCGTCTTTGGAGGCTAGTCGGCATTTTTTCCGCCCCTGTTCCTCGTGACCCTCATTTGTGCTGACATCCCAAGCCGATAGTTGGCTCCTCGGGCAGGACTCGAACCTGCAACCTAGTGGTTAACAGCCACCCGCTCTGCCAATTGAGCTACCGAGGAGCGGAGCTCAGCTAATGTATCAATATTCGGGATAAATTTCAATGCCCGGCGCGGGGCCGGGCAAAAAATCAAAAGCGATGGCTGGCTTGCTTGACGAGCTTCCGGTAATCGGGCCCGGCGACCTCGACCACCTTGCACATTTCGTAGACCCGAGACCGAAGCCGGACCCCGATCCGGTCGACGAGCGTCTCCCCGTCCTTCTTGAAGTAGGCGGTCCGGTTGTCTTCCTCGTCCTTCAGGTCCGGATAGTTGGAGGTAAAGATGGTCAGCTTCTTGTTGTTGTATCGGGAGTTGATGATGTAGAACACCGTTTCCTCGACCCAGGCCGAAGTCCTCTTAGCCCCCAGCTCGTCCAGAACCAGGACGGAGCTGTTGAACACCGGCTCCAGGACGTCGGATTCGGTCAGCGGCGAATCGGGAGTGAACGTGGACTGGATGTCCCGGATCAGCTCCCGGAAATCATAGAACCGGCAGGAGGCCTTCTTGGTCCGGACGAGCTCCTGGAGGATGGCCACGGCCAGGTGGGTCTTCCCCACCCCGCAGGGGCCGATGAACAACAAGCCCACGTCCTGGACGGGGTAGTTCTTGACGAACTGCCTGGCGATCTTCAGGGCGTCCCGCTGGGTATGGCCGTCCCGGTCATGGTCCTCGTAGTTATCGAAGATGCAATTCTGATAACGGTCGGGCACCCCGGCCCGGCGCCAGAGCGTTTCCGCCCGTCGTTCGAAGAAACAGGCGCATCTCCGGGCCCGCGGCCCGCCGGGACCGGCCTCCAGGAGCCAGCCCGAACCTTCGCACTGGGGACAGGGCGCGTCGGACATCAGTTCAGGTATCCTCTCAAATTCTGAATCTTGTGGGACTGGCCGAGCTTGCGGATGGCCCGCTTTTCGATCTGGCGGACCCTCTCCCGGGTCAGGTGCAGGGCGTTGCCGATCTTCTGTAGGGTCTGAGGAGCCTTGCCTTCCAGTCCGAACCGCAATCTTAGCACACGGGCTTCCTTGTCTTCCAGCGCGGCCAGCATATCCCTCACCTGCCGCTCGGCCGAGGCCCGGACGATCTGGTCCTCGACCGAAGGCGACAGGCTGTCCTTCAGCCGTTCCTCCATGGTCAGGTCGTCCTCGTGCAGCCGGTCGCTCAGCGAGACCTGCTTCTCGGCCAGGATTTCCAGGTCCTCGACCTCCTGCACGGACAGGCCCATGCTCCGGGCGATCTCCTCCCGGGTCGGCTCGCGTCCCAGGGTCGCCTTGAGCCGCTCCGCCCTTTTTTTCATATGGCTGATCTCGTCGGACAGCTTCTGGGGAACGTTGGTAATGTGGGTGTTCTGGGTCAGGGCGTGAATGATGGCCTGGCGGACCCACCACACGGCGTAGGTGATGAACTTGACGCCGCGGCCGGGGTCGAACCGCTTGCCCGCCTCGATGAGCCCCAGGTTCCCCTCGTTGATCAGGTCCATGAGGCTCAGCCCCATCCCGCTGTAGCGCTTGGCGTAGGACACGACGAACTTGAGGTTGCCCTCGACCAGCCGTCGAAGGGCCTCCCTGTCGCCCGTTTGGATCTTCCGGGCCAGGGCTTTTTCCTCGCTTTCGTTGAGGGCCGGGAACTTGGCGATCTCCTCCAGGTAGTGCTTGAGGTTCTTGGATTCGAGGAAGTCCTGATAGTCCATGTCTAGGTCTTCGGAGAGTCGTCCACCTTGACCAGCTTGGCCGGACTCACCCGGACCAGGCTCTTCCGCTTGCGCTCGAATTCATCCTCCCGTCCCTGGAAGACGTTCGTCCGGATGTAGTCGAGAAGGGCGTTGACATCGGCCTCGACCTGTTCCATCCTCTGCCGCATGTTCAGGATGACCTCGACCCCGGCCAGGTTGACCCCCAGGTCACGGATCAGGTTCAGGATCACCTCCAGCCGCTTGAGGTCCTCGTCGGTATAGAGGCGGGTGTTGCCCTCGCTGCGGGACGGCTTGAGCAGTCCCTCCCGCTCGTACAGCCTCAGGGTCTGCGGGTGGAGGTTGAATCGCTGCGAGACGATGCTGATATGATAGGTGGTGCGCGCTTCGCGGTCTTTTTTCTTCATGGCCGTCCTACGTCTTCTTGGAGCGCGGGTTGGCCCCGGCGACCTTGGCCAGCTCCGTCATGAGCTCGCGGACCCTCGGGTTGTCGGCCGGCGGGGGGACGAGCTGGACCTCGACGAACTCGTCCCCGCGCCCCTTGCGGTCGAGGCGCGGCGCCCCCTTGTCCCTCAGCCGGAACTTTTGTCCGGAGCGCGTCCCGGCCGGGATCTTGATCGTCGCCGGACCGTCGATGGTCGGGACCTCGACTTCGGCCCCGAGCGTCGCCTCGGGAACGGTGATGGGCACTTTAACCGCCAGATCGGCGCCCTCCCGGCGAAAGACGGGGTCGGGAGTCACTTGGATCGAAATGAACAGGTCTCCGGGTGGCCCGCCCTGCGGGCCGGCGTGGCCCTTGCCCGGAATGCGGACCTTGGAGCCGTTGTCCACTCCGGCCGGGATCCGGACGGTGATGAGGTCATTCTTCTGGACCAGCCCCTCGCCCCGGCAATCCGGGCAGGCCTCGCCCCTCAGGGCGCCCGCTCCGCCGCAGGACGGACAGCGGGCCGAGAACTTCATCGCTCCACGCTGGACATAGGCTTGTCCCGACCCCCGGCAATCCGGGCAGACGGAGCGTCCGCTCCTGGCGGAAAAGCCGGCGCCCTGGCAGGAGGCGCAAGGCGCCAGACGATTGACCTTGATCCTCGTCTGGAGCCCGCGGATGGCGTCCTCGAAGCCGATGGTCATGGCGTACAGCAGGTCCTCCCCTTTTTCCGGAACGGACGGACGGCCCCGGGACGCTCCGCCGAACAGGCTGTCGAACAGGTCCTGGAACGAGGATTGGCCGAAGCTCGAGAAATCGAACCCTTCGAACCCCGGAGCCGGCCGGCCGCCCGCGCCGGGCCGAGGGACATCTCCGGCGAATCCGAACTGGTCGTACTGGCCCCGCTTTTTGGGGTCGCTCAGGACGGAATAGGCCTCCTGGATCTCCTTGAACTTGGCTTCGGCGGATTTATCGCCCGGGTTCAGGTCGGGATGGTACTTGCGCGCCAGCCGCCGGTAGGCTTTCTTGATCTCAGGGAGGGCGGCCTTTCGTTCGACGCCGATAATACGGTAATAGTCTTTGTCCATGGCCGCCGCAATACCGCTCCGGGCTGGACCGAGCCCGCCTCGAAGCGGCGTTATTATATCAAATCAACGCCGGACGACGAAGGATCAACGGCCCTTGCCGTCATCCACGACTTCCGCGTCGATCACGTCCTCGTCAGCCGCCGCCCCGCCCGCAGGCCGCGGCCCGTCCGACGGCGGAGGTGCGCCTCCCGCCTGAGCTTGCGGCCCTCCGGCTTGAGCGCCCGCCTGCTGGTACATCAACTCCGTAAGCTTGTGAGAGGCGCGGGTCAGGGATTCGACGGCGCCCTTGATCTTGTCCAGGTCCTCGGTCTCGATGGCCTTCTTGGTGTTGTCGATCTCGGCCTGCACCCGGATGGCTTCCTCGGCCGGGACCTTGTCCGCATTCTCCCGGAGCAGCTTCTCCAGGCTGTAGACCAGCTGGTCGGCCTGGTTCTTGGCGTCCACGATGTCCCGCCGCTTCTTGTCCTCCTGAGAGTGCGACTCGGCGTCCTTGACCATCCGGTCGATCTCTTTCTCATCTAGGCCGCTGTGGCCGGTGATGGTGATGGCCTGCTGCTTGCCCGTGCCCATGTCCTTGGCCGAGACATGGAGGATGCCGTTGGCGTCGATGTCGAACGTCACCTCGATCTTGGGGATGCCCCGCGGAGCGGGCGGGATGCCGTCCAGATGGAACTTGCCCAGGGTCCGGTTGTAAGAGGCCATCTCCCGCTCCCCCTGGAGAACGTGGATCTCGACGCTGGGCTGGCTGTCCGAGGCCGTGGAGAAGATTTCCGTTTTCTTGGTGGGGATGGTCGTGTTGCGGGGGATCATCTTGGTGAAGACCGCGCCCAGGGTCTCGATGCCCAGGGTCAGCGGGGTCACGTCCAGCAGGAGGACGTCCTTGACCTCGCCGGACAGGACGGCGCCTTGGATGGCCGCGCCCACGGCCACCACCTCGTCGGGATTGACGCCCTTGTGGGGCTCCTTGCCGAACAGGTCGCGGACCAGCTGCTGGATGCGAGGCATGCGGGTCTGGCCGCCGACCAGGATGACCTCATGGATGTCCGAGGGTTTCATGTTGGCGTCGGCCAAGGCCTGCTTGACCGGCGGCACGGACCGCTGGACCAGGTCCTCGACGAGCTGCTCGAGCTTGGCCCGGGTGAGCTTCATCAGGAGGTGTTTCGGGCCCGAGGCATCGGCCGTGATGAAGGGCAGGTTGATCTCGGTCTCCATGGTCGTGGACAGCTCGATCTTGGCCTTCTCCGCCGCTTCCTTCAAGCGCTGGAGGGCCATCTTGTCCCGGCTGAGGTCGATCCCGGACTCCTTCTTGAATTCGGTTACGAGCCAGTCCTGGACCTTTTGGTCGATATCGTCGCCGCCGAGGTGGGTGTCGCCGTTGGTCGACTTGACTTCGACCACGCCCTCGCCCACCTCCAGGATGGAGATGTCGAACGTGCCGCCGCCAAAATCATAGACGGCGATGATCTGGTCCTTCTTCTTGTCCAGGCCGTAGGCCAGGGCGGCGGCCGTGGGCTCGTTGATGATCCGGACCACATCCAGGCCGGCGATCGTGCCGGCGTCCTTGGTGGCCTTGCGCTGGCTGTCGTTGAAATAGGCCGGAACGGTGATGACGGCCTTTTCTACTTTTTCGCCCAGGTAGTCCTCGGCCGCTTTCTTCAGCTTCTGCAGGATCAGGGCGGAGACCTCCGGCGGAGAATACAGCTTGCCCAGGGCTTCCACGCGGACATCGCCGTTAGCGGCCTGGGTCACCTTGAACGGAACCTGTTTGGCTTCCTGGGTGACTTCAGAGTGCCGCCGGCCCATGAATCGCTTGATGGAGTAGATCGTGTTCTCGGGGTTGGTGACGCGCTGTCTCTTGGCGACCTGGCCCACGAGGCGCTCGCCCTTGGCCGTGAACCCGACGACCGAAGGGGTCGTACGGCCGCCTTCCTCGTTGGCGATCACCGTGGATTTGTCGCCCTCCATGATGGCTACAACGGAATTCGTCGTGCCGAGGTCGATTCCTATAGTTTTAGGCATGTGCCACTCCTTTAAAATTCGCTTCAAGAAGCAATATAATATATTAGTATATGTTTGTCAACTATATTTTATAACAAATATAGATATATAAATATTTCCTTTGTTTTTAAGTAGATTTGACTGTGAGCTATTAAGCTCGCACTAGGCTTTTTTCATTATAATCAAGCCCTTCATGCCGTTCGTAAGCGACCAGCAAAGTGTTCTTGATTCAGCTTCGTTCTCCAGCCTGGCCTGAATGATTCCGGCCCGAGGATGGAAAGCGGCCTCCCAGAATGACCTGGCCGCCTCGTAAGCCGCCAGCTGGAACGAGAGCTCCCACATGAGGATGAACGACACGAAGCTCTTTTTTCTCGACGAAACATGAAGGACGACATCGTCCCCGAAATAGAGATAGTAATCTGCCGGCATGTCCTTGGATTCCAGGGCATCGGGTTCGTAGGACCCGATCTCCTCGGCTTTCTTGGGGTCGATAGTTTTTCGAGTGGGCACGGACAACGCTTTCTTCTTCAGAACGGACACGGTCCGAATCGGCCAGGCCCGTTGCCGGAAGCGGGCATCCTCGACCTTCCACGCGCGCAAAACGAGCCCCTTGGCCTTGAGGACGATGACCTTCTGGGCCAGGTCGATCACGAAATAGCTGGCATTCGTCCTGGCCAGCTCGAGCTCCGCTTCGAGGACCCTGTTTTCCCAAAACAGGGACTGACGCTCATCGTCCAGGCCGAGCACAGGCAGCGTCAGTCCCGCAGCCAGGAGAGCGATGGCGGCGATCTTGTTCATATCGGACTCTCAAAAAATAAAGACCTTCGTCCCCACCGACGAAGCCTTGAAGACCGCCTCCAGGTCCGCGTCCCCGACCCGGATGCAACCGTGGGTGACATTGCGTCCGAGCATCCGAGTGTAGAGCGTGCCGTGGATGAAGTATCCGTTACCGAAGCTCAGGGCGAAATCGCCCAGGACGCCGCCCTCGATTCGCTCATCCAAGTGCTTGGGCACGGGCTTGTTTTCCTCGATGAAGGCCCAATCCGGTTTGACCCAGTACGGGTCGCGGATCTTGGACTTGACCGAAAAAACCCCGCGGGGCGTGTCGAACACCCAAGACCTCCGGCCGGCCGGGTCGTCCAGGATGCTGCCGCTTCCGCTGGAAATGACCGCTTGGCGCACGACCGCCTCTCCCCGTCTCAGGGTCAGGATGTTTCGTCCGGTGTCGATGATGATCCACGCGCCCGAGGGCGCGAGGCGACCCATCTGGACGGTCAGCGTCTTGTTCTGGAGCTTCAGCTCGGCCAGGCTCGGCGTGTTCCGAGCCTCGGTGAACGCCCTCCGTTCGGCCCGGATGCGGCCGTCCCTCAGAAAAATGACGACCGTCCCGGCCAGGAGGAATGCGCCGAACAGTCCAAAAACCGCCCAAGGCATGACCTTGCGCATCATTTCTGTCCCCCGCTTCCATCCAAGCTGAAAAAAGCCAGGATGTCATCCTCGCTCTTCATTGTCCCCACGATGGTGACGGCCGTGCCGACTTCTGTGACCTTGAACAGGGCGTCCATGACCTCATCATCCACGGCGACGCAACCCCGGGTGACGCCCTCGGTCCCCCCGCCGTGGATCTCGATCTGGCCGCCGATCGAAGACGACGCCGGGAGCCAGCCTTTCTTTTTGGCCCGGGTGAATTCGCGGCGGTCTTCGGCGTTGGGGTAGTCCAACAGCAGGGCCTTGTAGAACTGGCTCCAGCCGAGCTTCCGGACGACGCGGTATCGTCCCTCCGGCGTGGCCTCGTCTCCGGAGGAGAGCTTGTCCGATAGCCCGAACCGGCCCAGGCCGATGCCGTAAGTCGCCGTGCGCTTGCCCGAGCGGTAGACCTGAAGCTCCCGCTCCAGCTTGATAACGACCAGGACGGTCGAACGCCTGGCCCGGGATTCGGCGATCGTTTCCTCGGTCATCTTCGTCCATGACTTCCGCTGGGCTCCGTCGAAATAGCGGGCCAGCAGGGAGAGGATCATCTCGCGGCCTTCGCGGAGGAAGTCTTCCGCCTCGACGATCTTTCTGGAAGCGAGGTCGTACTCGCCTTTCTCCAAAGAGATCGACGCCTGGGCGGCCGCGACCTCGGCCCGGGTCAGGCTGCTCCGGGCCAGCCGGCCTTCGTTCAAGCTTTGGGTGGCGCGGTGAATGTCCCGAAGCCGCCGGCCGATGCCGGCCAGCTCGGTCTGGAGCGCGGCGGTCCTGTCCTTCTTGAGGTCCCGGATGGTCTGAAGAAGGGATTCCCCCCGGCCGACGAGGTCCTGGTATTCCTTCTGCACTTCGGAATAGTCGCGGAACCAGGCGAACTTGGCCTTGACCTCGATCAGGTGGTCCTTGGCCCGCCTGAGGGCTTTCTTGTAATCCGCGTAAGGAACCGGGCTGAAAATAAGAGCACCGGCCCTCCAGAGCTCGTGCTCAAGCCGGTCGGCCTGGGCCGCCTCCGGAGGGACCGGTGGTGTTCGGCAGACAGCGAGGCCAAGGCTCAAAACGACGAGAGCCGCCGCGGCGAACCTTGGTCTCAAAGATTCAGGACAGGGCGGCGATTACTTGCCCTTGACCTTGGCTATGGCCTGGTTGATCTGGTCCACGATGCTCATAGCCTTTTCCTGGATGGCCTTGGCCTGGTCGGCGGCTCCGATGTAGTCCTGGGCGTCCAGGGCGGCCTGGACCTGGGGCAGGGATTCGTTCAGTCCCTTGAGGTCGGCCTTGAAGGCCTCGATGTCGGCCTTGCTGCCCTTGCCCCTGGGGGCTTTCTTCAGCAGTTCCTCGGCCTCTTTGATCGCGGTGCCGGCGGCCGTCTGGAGGTCCAGGGCGGCGGTCTTGGCGGCCTCGATCTTGCCCGGCAAGGCGGCTTTCAGGGCTTCGGCGTCGGCCTTGACCTGGTTCAAGATCTCCACGGACTTGCCGAATTTCTTGAACAGCTTGCCTTCCTGTCCCTTGACCTCGTCCAGGGCGGCGGTCAGGTTGTCGTTGAGCTTCTTGAACTCCTCGGGGGCGTACTTGTCGGCCGCGTCCTTGGCCAGGGCCTCGATCTGGGCCTTGGCCTCGTCGATGATCTGGGTGGGCTTGGACCCGCAGGCCGAGAACACGAGCGCGACCGCGGCCGCCAGGGCCATGAGCTTCATCATTTTTTTCATCTGATACTCCTTTGTGGATATGGTCCGGCCATCACCGAGATGGTCCGGCGTCCGATCATTTGTCGGGGTCGATGATGTAGTTTTCCTTCATCAGCATCTGGACCATGTCCCGGGATTCCTTGATGATCTTGGCGGCCATGTCGAACCGTTCCTTGGCCGGGAAGTTGAACCGGGCCACTCCCTGCTCGATGGCCTTGCTGCCGACGGCCACGGCCTCGCGGGGGAAGACCTCCCATTCGTCCATGTTGGGGATGATGTATTCCTCGTGGATGCCGTTGTCCTCGGCGACCTTGGCCAGCTCATTGGCCGCGGCGATGCACATCTCGTCGGTGATCGTCTTGGCCCGAACGTCCAGGGCGCCGCGGAAGATGCCGGGGAAGCCGAGCGAGTTATTGACTTGATTCGGGAAGTCGGAGCGGCCGGTGGCCACGATCCGCGCCCCGGCCTCCTTGGCTTCCCAGGGCCAGATCTCGGGAACGGGATTGGCCTCGGCGAAGACGATGGAGTCCTTGGCCATGGTCTTGATCCACTCCGGCTTGATGGTTCCG
>Ga0154616_1163_pt3 | contig 10091 bp, 6 predicted proteins | sample Rifle2008BG13ft_FD_116045 | JGI IMG/M metagenome (GOLD analysis project Ga0154616, IMG submission 116045) | Candidatus Aminicenantes bacterium RBG_13_63_10
AGACCCGGGGGCCCTTGGTTTCCCGCCGGGCGTAATAGATCCCCTTCTTGTCCAGGGTGAGCGAAGTCCCGAAATACACCGCCCGGGGGAGCACATCGGGCAGGTCTTTTTTCGCGTCCACGTCCATCAGCCGGACCTCGGTCTCGTCCTCCCCGCCCTTGCGCACAGCGTACAGGAGCCGCGTCGCGTCCTTAGAGATGTCCATCAGGCCAACGGTCGTGGTCTTGTCCGGGCTCATGGCGTGAGGGTCAAGCAGGACTTGGTCCTCGCCGTCCAGACCCTGGCGCAGACAGAAGACGGGCAGGTCCTGGTCGGCCGCCCGCTTGAAAAAGAAATACCGGCCGTTGATGGCGGCGGGCATGCCCTTGGAATCGACCCGGATGAGCTTGGTCAGGAAGTCCTTGAGCTCGGGCCGGCCGGGAATCTGGTCGAGCACTCTGTCGGTGTAAGCGTTCTGGGCGTCGATCCAAGCCCTCGTCGCCGGGCTCTCCTGGTCCTCGAGCCAGCGGTACGGGTCGGAGACCGCGACCCCGTGAAGCGTGTCGGTCACATCGACGGTTCGGGTTTCGGGCGGAGGGGGAACATCGACCGAGTCCGTGCCGCACGAGATGACGAACAGAGCCAAACCGACGGCCAGGCCGACTGAGAATAAGACCAGCCAGAACGTGGAAGTCTTCAGGGCGGGCATCGCGACTCCTTTATCAAAGAGCATCGATCGAGTTTGAGAGCGCTAGCGTAGCATGCGAGCGGCGGGTTGTCAAAAAACGGCCGATTCGAGCTATTTTTCCGTGACCGACACTTCGCGGCTGAGGAAGCGTTCCGGCTCGCCCTCGGGGAAGACGATCGTCAAGCGGCCGCTCTCGAGCACTCCGCCCTCGGCCGAAACTGCCAAACCGGGATTCATCAGGGCGAGCTTATACGTCCGGCCGGCGAGGCCCTCGACCACGGCCCGAAGCGTCTTCCCTTCCCGGCGGACGCTGACGATCTTTAAACCGTGGTTCGTATCCCCGGTGTTTGAGCAGGCATCGGGCGCGAGCCAGTCGAGCGCCGGAACGAGGTCCATTTCGACGACATCGGTCCCGGACAAAGCGAACCGGATCGTCGGTCGAAACGGATAAGCCGCTGTCGAGGCTTTAGCTGGAAATTCGATGCCGTTCACCCGCACCCGGCCGAGTCCGGAGCAGCCGGCCAGGACAGGACTGAAGGTCATGGTCCAGCCGGCTTCCATCGATCCCGTCACCTTGAGCCTTAGCCGGGCCGGCGAGCGCTCAAGCTCCAGTGACAGGGACTGGGGCCCGGCCTTGAAGTTTTCGACCCGGAGTGTCGGCCAATCCCCGGGGAGCCTGGGATGGAACACGACGCTCCGCTCGAGCGCGTCTCCGTCGAGCCCCAGGAGCCCTCGGACGAGCGGCAGGACGACTCCCCCGCTCGAGAATCCCTGGTGGGGAACGGCCTCTCCGGGCCAGATGTTCTGATGCCCGGAATAGAGCTCGGTGATGGTCCCCAGGCCGTTGTCAAAGGTGTGCCGCATGGTGGACCGGAGAAGCGCCCAGCCTTGGAGCGCCATGTCATGCTCATAGAGCGCCGCGGCGACGTATCCTGCGAGGAACGGCCAGCAGGCGCCGTAGTTGTAGTTCAGCGGTTCGTAGTATGGGCTCGAATCGGGCATCATCCGGATGCCCCAATCGGTGAGGACGTCCGCCCGGTTGAGCCGCTCCAGAGTCCGGCGAGCCCGGTCCATAGCGCCCAGGCCCCACAGCGGGCCGACCGCGGACCAAGGCGTGATCTCCGCCACGCGGCGGCCGTCGGCGCTGAACCCGTAGGAATAGTGCCCCGAGGCCTCGTCCCAGAATTTCTCCTCGAAAGCCCGTGAGGCCTGGTGATAGGAGCTGGCCGCCTTCGCTTTCGCGGCCGCATCGCCGGCGAGCTCGGACAACCGCTCCATAGCCCGGCAAGCCTGGACCCAGACAGCGCCCAGGTAGACATCGGTTTCGATGTCGGTGAGCGCCCCGAATTCCAGGGCCCCCAGCCCGGCCCGGCGGTTGTCCATCAGGCCGTCGCCGTTAGCGTCCGTCCCGAGGCAGTATTCGAACGCCTTGAGGATCGTCGTCCAATTCTCCTTGATGAAAGCCGAGTCCCCGCTCCTCACCGCGTAGTCCTCGGCGGCCACGATGAAATAGGGAGACGTATCGGCATGGATGTAGCCGTACGGATAATCCTTGAACCAATCGACGTAGCCGGCCGCTTGGGAGAGCTCGTGCATCATTTTCCCGTCGGACCGCTGCCGCTTGGTCAGGAAGCTCAGCGCGGCCCGGGTGGACCTGAACGCGCCCGCGCTCGTCAGGCTCAGGGCATTGAAGCAGGCGTCCGTCCCGAAGAACCAGCCGAACCCCGGACGGCCGCCCGTGCCCGAGGGACCAAGGCCGGCCACGAGGCCCAGCCCTAAATCCGGGTGATCGACGAGAAGGGTGTCATAGGCGACCTTGGCCCACTCGAACGCCCGGTCGAGGTCCGGGTCCGGAGTCGAGATTCGCAGGGTCCCAGCGCGAAGGAGTCGGAAGTGTTCTTCGGCCTGCCGGCAGACGGTCTGGGGGTTCCCGAGGAGCTTCCGGTAGACCGCTTTGACGGCCTCCCTGTCCCCTTTTCCCCCGGCCAATATGATCGGGATGAGCTTGTCCCGGACGGCTTTCGGGTCGGCGATCGTGATCTTGAATTCGTTGGGCGCATCCGACAGCATGTGGGCGGGCGTGTAGGAGATGCCTTCAGCCGCCGGCGAGCCGATGAACCCGTGGTTCTGGCGGCGCGGTTCGGAGATGAGGTAAGCCTTGAGCTCCGAGTCCCAGTAGGCGTACTGGCCGCCGATCCCGGCCGGCCACATCGGCTGGAGCACCGGCAGGAATCCGCAGACGACGGTCAGCGGCTCCACGGCATCGACCTCGAGGAGGATGACCGCTCCGGGATCATCGACCGATGTGACGAACGACGCCTTGACCGTGAACGACTGGAAAGTGTAGGTCACCGTGGTCACCGCCGGAGAGACTTCGATGCGCCGGGCGATATCCCGGCCGAGAAGGGGCGTCGTGCTCGAGCCGAGGAGGAACGAGAATTCGCAGTTGCGTAGGATTTTCAGTGGATACGCCCAAGCCTCGAACGACCCGCTTTCGCTCGCCAGGATGGCGAACTTCCGGCCGGCCTTGTCGAAGTAAGCCTGCGGCCGCGCCGGGCGGGACAGGGTGAGCGCATCGGGGCTGAATTCGAACCGGTCGATGAGGCCCTGTCCCGGCCAGAGCGGCTGAAGGCCGGCGGTCAGGATGACCATCAGGACGAAAGCCGGAGGTTTCATCTTCATTATCGTTTTCTCCCGAAGCGAGAATGCCTCGCCCTTCTGGGGTGTGTCCCGGGAATCATCAATATACTATATAAAGGATCACCTCATGAAAAAAAGGGCCGAGGACGTTCTTGGCGAAGTCAGCCTTCTCAGCCCGGAAAGGAGTTGTGCCAGGCGATCTCGGAGAGAGGTTTCCTCTTCTTTTCCCGAGGCTCGGTCCGCTCATAATAGCCCAAGGCGATGATGGCCGCCGGCTTGTAGGCGCGGGGGATCTTGAAAAAGCGGCGAGCCCGGCGCATGTTGAACCATCCGATCCAGCACGTCCCCAGGCCGCGCTCCTGGGCGGCCAGGACGAAATGCTCGCCGGCGATGCCGAGGTCGATCAGATGAAAGGCCACGCCCTGAACCTGGCGGCCGATTTGCCCGGCGACGAAGGTGGGACGCGCCAGCAGGAAAACGAGGACGGGCGCCCGGGCGGCAAACTTGGTTTGCGAATAGATCCCGGAGAATACTTCCCGGGCAAAATCGTCCTTGACCTTGGGGTCATCGATGACCAGGAACCGCCAGGGCTGGACGTTCGTGGCCGAGGGAGCCAGACGGGCCGCTTCGAGACAGGCCGTCACGACCTCGGTCGGGACCGGCTTATCCAGGAAGCGCCGCACGCTCCGGCGCTCGTGCACGAGTTTTTCGAATGGCGTCTTGCTCATCTCCGCTCCTCATTCAAATCGGTGACATACAACTCCATAACCGATTTCATGGAGGTTTGGCAAGACGGAAATTCGGTATACGTGTCGTGTGTCACCGATATATACTACTGGAGTGAAGATGAAGCTCCTGACCGCCGGCCTGGTTTTTGCCGCGGCCCTATCCATCCCCTGCCTTCCAGGCACTCTCGGCCCCCAGACGGCCAATTACACGATGGACGTGCGATTGGACGTCAAGCACAGGACGATCAACGGCCGGGAGGTCTTGATGTGGACCAACACCTCCCCGGACAGCCTGACCTCGCTGTGGTTCCATCTCTACTGGAACGCCTTTGCCAACAGCGGCACGACCTTCATGACCGAGGCCGGACTCTCCGGCCCTGCCCCGGCCGGGAATTTCCGGAAAGAGGATTGGGGATGGATTCGGGTGGATTCCATCAAGATCCTGAAAGACCCGACTCTCGAGGGATTCGACCTCACCCCCGCCCTGAAGTTCGAGCAGCCGGACGACCGCAACCCCATGGACCGGACGGTCGCCTCAGTGGGCTTGCCCCGGCCCCTCGCGCCCGGCGAAACCCTCGTCCTCGAGATCCGCTGGGAGGGCCGCGTCCCCAAGCCCGTTTCCCGGACAGGGGTCATCAACGACTATTATTTCATCGGCCAGTGGTTTCCCAAGATCGGCGTCTATCAGGACGGGGGCTGGAACTGCCACCAATTTCATCGGGAGAGCGAGTTCTTCGCCGATTACGGGACCTACGACGTCACGCTCACCCTGCCCGCCTCGTTCGTCGTCGGCGCTACCGGCCGGCGCCTGGAGCTCACCCGGAACGCGGACGGCACCGCTTCCCACCGCTATGTCCAGGACGGCGTCCATGATTTCGCCTGGACGGCCAGCCCCCGCTTCCTGGAATACCGGCAACGCTTCGAATTCGCCCCGGGACGGACGGCCGAGGTCATCCTTCTCCTCCAGCCCGAACACCGCCGCCTCAAGGACCGCTATCTTAAAGCGGTCATGTCCGGACTCAAGCTCGCCGCCCCTCTCCTGGGCGACTATCCGTATGACACGATCACTTGCGTCGATCCGGCCTATCGCAGCCGCTCGGGAGGCATGGAATACCCGACGCTCTTCACCGCCGGCGCCGGCTTCCTCGACCCGGAGGGCTCGGGAAATCCCGAGTCCGTGACCATCCACGAATTCGGCCACAGCTATTTCTACGGCCTGTTGGGCAGCAACGAATTCGAGCATCCCTGGCTGGACGAGGGATTCACGACGTTCTTCGAATCCAAGGTCTCCAACCTGGCTTACGGCCCCTGGACTTACACCCGGACCTACTTCGGGATTCCCGTCCTGTTCCGGGCCGTGCGAATCCCCCTCGAAGCTTCCGGGATATCCGAGGTCCGCCGCTCCGCGGTCCGGGACGTCTTGCAGCGCCGCGCCTGGGAATTCCAGGACGGGACGAGCTACGGCGCCAACTCCTACCAGAAAGGCGAGGTCATGCTCCGGACCCTGGAGCGCGTCCTGGGCGAGAAGGCGTTCGCCGGACTGCTGCGGGACTACTCGCTCGGCCGCTGGTTCACCCATCCCCGGCCCGAGGATTTCTATGAGGCTGTCAACCGTTACGCCGGCCGCGACATGAGCCCCATCCTCGACCAGTTCCTTCACGGCTCCGGAGTCTGCGATTATGCCCTCGGCCGGATCGACAGCCGGCGGCGGCGGTCGGTGGAGGGCTTTCTCGGCGAGAAGTTCAGCGGAGACTGGAATCCCGGCCGCGCTGAGGCGGTTTTCGAATCGGAGGTCCTGGTCGAGCGGCGCGGAGAGATCCGGCTCCCGGTGGACGTCTGGGTCAAGTTCGAGGACGGCCGGACCGCCCGGGAAACCTGGGACGGCGAGTACTTGTGGAGACGATTCCGCTATGAAGGCCCGTCGCAAGTCGTTCAAGCGGTGGTCGACCCCGGATTCAAGCTCGTGGCCGACATCAACCGGACCAATAACAGCCTGAGCCGCAAGCCCAACCGCTTGGCTCCCTGGAAATGGACGGTCGAATGGCTGGGCTGGCTCCAGCACGCCCTGGAATTCTTCACCATCTTCGGAGGCTGACGGGAACAGAGGACGATAGAGTTGCCCCCATGATCGCCCCGCTGAACATCCTCCAAGGCTTCAAGACAGTCCGCTCCGCCGGCCGGCTCGTCGTATTTCTGTACCTCGTCAACCTGGGCTTCTCCATGGTCCTGGCCGTTCCCATGCACAACTCCCTGGCCGATTCCTTCGGCCGAAGCCGGGCCGGGGAGAACATGGCCCGGGAGTTCGACTTCCTGTGGTGGCAGGAATACCGCGACCGCGGCCGCGGCCTGTCCTCGACCTTCGGGCCGTCGGTCATCGGCCGGGGGGCTTTGCTCAACAACCTGGAGGGTCTCCTCCAGATGAAGCTCGTCGGGTTCCCGGCCGAGTTCCTGGTCGTATTCCTGATCTACATCCTCCTGCGCACGTTCCTTGCCGGAGGGATTCTTCATCTTTTCCGCGAGGGAGTGCCGGAGTTCAACCTGCGGCGGTTCTTGGACGGCAGCCTCGGCTATTTCCCCAGCTTCCTGGGCTTGACCCTCCTGTCCTGGGTGTTATTCTTCAGCGTCGGATTCGTTCTCGTGCCCAAGCTCGACGAAGCCGCCCAGCGGATATCCGCGTCCGCCCTCACCGAATTGCCCGGTTTTTGGGCCGGGCTGGCCGCAAGCCTGGCCGCCGGACTGGTTTTTCTGCTCATCCAGGCGGTCTTCGATTACGCCCGGGTGAAGATCGTCCTCGAAGAACGCCGGAACATCTTCCGGGCGTTCGGCGAGGGGCTCGTCTTTGTCCTGAAGCACCCCCTGGCCTCGCTCGGACTCTATCTCAGCCTCTGTGTTGCAGGGCTCGTCCTGTCCGTGCTCTATGTTCTCCTGAAGGAGAACGCCGCTTTTCCCGGATGGGGCGGAGTGCTCCTGGCCTTCACCTGGCAGCAGCTGTTCGTACTCGGCCTGGCCGGCCTGAGGTGCTGGACATATGCTTCGGAGCTCCACCTGGCCCGGTATTTCCGGCCCTGACTCAGCCGCTCCTGATCTATCCCCCCATCCGGAACCCGCGCCGGCCTCTCTCCGTATAATCCCATAGAGGACATGAGCGCCGGCCAAAAAGGAATTGCAGGGCTGAGGCCTTTTTGCTATAGTTTGGCCGTGCTTCTGTCGAAGGACAAAGCGAACACCCACAGGAGGGAAGACATATGAAAAGAATCACAGTCGTCGGATTCGTGGCCTTGCTCGTGCTGTTCTCGTTCATGGCCTGCGGCCCGAAGGCCGGGATCCCGGTCGCCGGGTCGGCCAAAGCCGAGGACATGCTGACCCTGTTCCCCAAGGACGCCTCGGCGATCATGGTCATCGACGTCAACCGGGCCATGGCCACCGAGCCCGTGTCCAAGATGCTGGCCGACCAGGAGACCTCGTCCAAGCTCGAGGAATTCGTCAAGGAGACCGGCATCGACGTCAAGAAGGACGTGTACTTCATCGCGGGAGGCCTGATCGGCAGCCTCCAGGACAAGAACCCCGAGGGCGTACTGGTCATCAACGCCAAGTTCAACAAGGACACGCTCCTGGCCAAGATCAAGGAAAAGGGCGCCGAGATCAAGGAAAGCGTGTATGAAGGGATCGCCGTCTATGAGATCCATGAGCCGGCCAAAGCCGAGCCCACCGCCGAGACGGCACCCGCCCCCGAGGGCGATGCGCCCGCCGAAGACTTGACCGTCGACCCCGGCGCGCCGACCGAACCGCCCAAGGTCGAGAAACCCGACTTCGCCGCTTTCCTGGATGCGTCCAACGTCGCCATCGGCACCGAGCCGGGCGTCAAAGCCGTGATCGACGTCCTCAAGAAAAAGAAGGAGAACGTCTTCAAGAACGCGGACATGGCCGGCCTCTTCAAGCAGGCCAAGAAAAGCTCCCTGCTCTGGGCCGTGGTGAGCATCCCGCCCGAGGTCTCCAAGAAGATGTCCCAGGAGAACCCCATGCTGGGCAGCCTGGAAGGCGTCCATTCCCTGATCTTCGCCTTCGATTACAAGAACAAGGCCATCGAAGCGGAATTCAAAGCCCTGAACAAGGACGAGGCGAAGAACAAGCAGATCGCCGAGTTCCTGACCGGACTGAAGGCCATGGGCGGGATGGTCGGCGGCAACAAGCCCTCCCTGGGCGAGCTCCTGAACAAGATCGAGGTCACCTCCGGAGCGGACTTCGTCTCGCTCTCGGCCAACATTCCCGAGGAGCTCCTGACCAAGCTGGCCGCCGATTTCAAGGACGCCATGCCCAAGGCCATGGAGACCCCGCAGGAGGCTCCTGAAGAGACGCCCGAAGTCCCCCAGACCACCGAGGACACCGACATCGATTAGCCTTCATATCGTTTAATTCTGTCTTGCGAACCGCGCGGCAATCCTCCGGGGAGCAGCCTCGGGAATTGCCGCGCGGTTTTGTTTTCTCAGACAATTCTCCTCCCCGGTGTATAATGTCTTCTTAATCTGCCAAGGAGGTTTCTCTCGCCATGAAAAAGACCGCCGCCCTCGTTTTTCTCATTGGCCTGATATTCAGTTCCGCCGGCGTTTTTTCCGCCGAATCGCAGCAAGCCCCGGCCGCTTCGTCCGACAACCCGTTCTTCAAGCCCTACGGGACGCCCTTCAACGTCCCGCCATTCGCCCTTATCAAAACCGAGCATTTCCTGCCCGCCATCGAGGAGGGGGTCAAGCGGGAACAGGCCGAGATCGAGGCGATTCTCGCCAATCCCGAGCCGGCCTCCTTCGACAACACGATCGCCGCTCTCGACCATACGGGGATCTTCCTGTCCGAGGTGACGGCCGTTTTCGGCGGCCTCCAAGGCGCCCTGACCAACAAGGACCTTCAGGCTCTGGCCCGTAAGACCGCTCCCCTGCTGGCCGCCCACCGGGACCGCATCGCCCTCGACGAGAGGCTGTTCCGCCGGGTCAAGGCCGTGTATGACCAGAGGGCCAAGCTAGACCTGGACCGCGAACAGCTTTTCCTCCTGGAGAATACTACCCGCGATTTCGTCCGGGGCGGCGCCCTCCTCGGCGAACAGCAGAAGTCCCGGCTCCGAGAGCTCAACCAGGAGCTCTCCCTGCTGACCGTCAAGTTCGGGGAGAACGTCCTGGCCGAGACCAACGCCTTTAAGCTGGTCATCGACGACCCCGCCGACCTCCGCGGGCTTCCGGCCTCCGCAACGGCCGAAGCCGCCCAAGCGGCCAAGCAGGCCGGGCTCGAGGGGAAATGGCTCTTCACGATCCAAGTCCCGAGCATGACCCCGTTCCTCCAGTATTCCGAGAAGCGGGACCTTCGGGAGAAGCTCCATCGGGCTTATTTCATGAAGGGCGACAACGATAACGCCAACGACAATAAGGACGCCGCCCGCAAGATCATCGCCGTCCGCCAGGAGAGGGCCCGCCTCCTGGGCTACGAGAACCATGCCGCCTTCGTCCTGGAGAACAACATGGCCAAGACCCCGGACCGGGTCAACGCCTTCCTGAAACAGCTCTGGGAGCCGACCCTGGTCAAGGCCAAGGAGGAGGCGGCCGCCCTGCAGGCGTTGATCGACCGGGAGAAAGGCGGGTTCGCGCTCGCTTCCTGGGACTGGTGGTACTACACCGAGAAGCTCCGGCAGGAAAAATACGCCCTGGACGATGCCGCGCTCCGGCCGTATTTCAAGCTGGACAACGTACGTCAAGGCATCTTCGCCCTGTGCGAGAAGCTCTACGGCCTGAAGTTCATCGAGCAGCCGGACCTGCCCCGCTACCACCCCGACGTCCAGGTCTTCGAAGTCCGGGAGTCGGACGGCCGGCATACGGGCGTCCTCTACATGGATTTCCATCCGCGGGAGAGCAAGCGGGCCGGCGCCTGGTCGGGCGGTTTCCGGCGGGCCTATTATGACCACGGCCAGCGCATCCCGCCCGTGGCCACGATCGTCTGCAACTTCACCCGGCCCACCCCCGGGACGCCGTCCCTTCTGTCCACTTACGAAGTGGAGACCTTCTTCCACGAGTTCG
>Ga0154616_1034_pt2 | contig 10007 bp, 9 predicted proteins | sample Rifle2008BG13ft_FD_116045 | JGI IMG/M metagenome (GOLD analysis project Ga0154616, IMG submission 116045) | Candidatus Aminicenantes bacterium RBG_13_63_10
AATCCCCGGCCAGGCGGGCCCGGAATTCCCGGACGCGCTCCTCAGCCGCGTCGCCGTCTTTTTTGAGCCGGGCCAGGTCGCGTTCGAGGGATTCCTGCTCGGAGGCGGCCTCGGTTTCCTCGGCGGCGAGAAGGCCGAGATCGAGCCCCCTCTCCTCGATGTCGCGGCGGGAGCGCTTCCGGCGCTCCTCGAAAAAGCCGAGCTTTTTCCTCTCGGAATCGGCATCGGACTCGAGGTGTTCCGTTCGGGAACGGAGCTCGAAAAACGTTTCCTGTTCCTTCTTGAGGGACTGTTCCAACTCCCAGCTTTCTTTGCGCTTCTGGACCAGGTCCTTTTCCACCGAGGCCAGGCGGGTAAGGGCTTCCTTCTCGCGGAAGATGAAGTCGTTGTATTGCCGGAAGGCCTCGGCCTGATTCCTCTCCAGGTGAAAGTGCCTTCGCCGGAAATGGAGGGCGGTCAGCTCCCGGATGCGCTCCCGGAGCTTGCGGTAGCGGTTGGACGCCTGCGCCTGCCTCTGCAGCGAGTTTTTCGCCCGGCCGACCTCCTCGATGATGTCCTCCAGACGGACCAGGTTCTGTTCCGAGCTTTCGAGCTTGTTTTCCGCCTGGCGTTTTTTGTCCTTGTAGAGGGCCGTTCCGGCCGCCTCCTCGAGCAGGAGGCGCTTCTCAATCGGTTTGGAAGTGACGAACTGGCCGATCGTCCCCTGCTCGATGACGAAGTATTCCTTCTCCCCGATCGACCTTTTCCACAGTTCGTCCTGGATGTCCTTGAGGCGGACCGCCTTGCCGTTGAGACGGTATTCGCCCTCCCCGGAACGGTAGACGCGGTGAGAGATGACCATCTCCTCGACGGGGTCGTCCAGGCTGATGGTGACGTCGGCCATGCCCTGGGGCGCCTTTTTGGCGTTGCCGTTGAAGATGATGTTGTCGATCTTCTCCCCGCGCAGAGAGCGGACCCGCTGTCCCCCCAGGACCCACAGCAGGGCGTCCACGATGTTGCTCTTGCCCGTGCCGTTGGGGCCGACGATGGCCGTGATGCCGGGGTGGAAGACGATCCGGGTCCGGTCGGGAAAGGACTTAAAGCCCTGGATGTCGAGCTTCTTGATGATAGAGCCGCTCATAGAATTTCGCTTTGGACACGGACCTGTGATGATATTTCCGGAAAATCCGGAAGCTATTGTAATCGAATCGGCGGCGATTGGGAAGCAAAAAAGACGGGGTTTTCTTGACAGTTTCAGGTGATTTGTTTAATGTGAAGAGGTTCAAGGCATCCGCGCGGGCCAGCGTAGCTCAGCCGGTAGAGCAACTGATTCGTAATCAGTAGGTCGGAGGTTCAATTCCTCTCGCTGGCTCTTTTTTTCCGGGACCATTCAGGCGCTTCCGCCGGGGACGGCTGGATCGATGATGCTTCCGAGTCCCTCCCGGGAGTTGACTCCGGCGGATAAACTTATAGAATAAAGAGTTCCTCAAGGAATCTTCATGAAGAAGCTTATCGCCTTTCTTTCAATGAGTTTCTTTGCGGCCGCCATGCTCCCTGTCGCAGCCGGCGCTCAATCCTCGAACGGATCTCTCGGCCTGAAAGCTTACGGCGGGCCGAGCTGCATCGGCGGCGGCGACTTCAACTCCGGCCAGAAAGGCTGGGCGGATTTTTACGGCATTATTTTCGGGCTGTTGACCTATTCCTCAGCGGGGGAAATCAAGCCGGTCGACCTGGGGCTGAATTTCGGCGGAGAAGCGATCTATCGATTCAGCCCCGCCCTGGGGATCGGCCTCGGCTTCGGCCTTATTCAGGCCTCCAAAACATCGGAAATGACTTTCACCCCGGCCCAGGCCGGCCTGGATGTTTTAAGCTATGAGGCCAAAACCCAGCTGAACGCCGCGCCGTTCACGCTCAGCGCTTATTATTTTCCGCCGTTGAAGGGGAAGATGTCTTTCTTCATCCAAGCGGGCCTGGGTCCCTGTCTGGCCTGGGGCTATGCCTCGCAGCGGATGTCCGACGAGGACGGCGGCTGGACTCTGAATGAGATCAAGGCCCACGGCGGGGGGGTGGGCTTCCACGGCGGGATCGGCTTGGAATACGAGCTCGGCCGCCGGCTGGCGTTTTTCGCCGAAGTCCGGGGCCGGCTGGCCTCTTTCGCCAATTTCAAGGGCGAGGCGGACATTTCGGACAACACGGGATGGTCCGAATCTGTCAGTGGACTGCTGTGGAACGAGAGGGTGGACCTCGGCTCGCTGGGATCCGTGGAGACGATCGAGGTTTCCGACTCAGAGCCGACCGGGTCCGGAGTCAGCGACGCCTGGAGGACCAGAATCAACTTCAGCGGCGTGTCATTTGTCCTGGGAGTTGTCTTCCGGCTATGAAGCCTTGTCGAAGACGTGGGGAAGTTCCGATGAAAAAAACAACGCCCAGCATTTTTCTTGTCGCCTTTCTGCTCGCCTCCTTTTCTCCGGCCGCCGCGGCTGATCCGGCTTCGGGAGGCAGGACGGCCCTGCGCCTCTACGGCGGATTGAACACGATGAGCGGAGGCGACTTCAATCGGGGGTTGTGCGGCTGGCTCGACCTCTGGGCGCACGCGGGCTCCTCGTGGGGGGTGGATACGGACGTGGCGGGAAGTCCCGGAGGATGGGGGACCGTCCTGGGAGCGGATGTTCTCTTCCCCCTGACCTCCTGGCTGTCCTTCGGAATGGGCGCGGGGCGGGTCACGGCGCGTGATGTCTGCCGGTCGAGCGCGGAGGGGAGCGGGGGAGCGGTCCCTGATGAGCAAAGCATCGAGATGTCGCTTGAGTCCCTGCCCGTCCGCGCCGGGTTCTTCGCCCACATCCCCTTCTCGGAGCGTCTCGAAATCTGCCTTCATGCCGGCGCCGTTTATCATTACCTGGCCCGGACGCAAGCCGTCTATCGCCGGGACTGGGAAAGCTATACGGAGGAAGACCGGTTCGACCTGAAGTCCAGTGGACTGGGCTATGATGGAGGGCTGGGGCTTGAGCTCAGCCTGGGGCGGCATGTCTCGGTGTTTTTGGACGGACAGTTCCGTTGGGCCAAGTTCTCCAAGCTTTTTGGGACCCTCGACCGCACCTCGAGCGAGGGAGGCGAAGAGAGCCGTGAGGGCACGCTCTATTTGTTCGATTACAGCCTGGGAGATGACGAGATTTTCACCCTGGTCGATATCCTCTCCCAGGCTCCCTCGGGACCCGCCTTTCCTCGGGCTGCGGAAGCCGTCGCGGACTTCGGCGGCTTCAGTCTCGTGGTGGGAGTGCTCTTGAAATTATAAGAGTTTTACGTTCGTTGATAAGGCGTTTCAATCTCGGCCCCCGAACGGGCTCGAAAGGAGAACAGACAGATGAAAAAGACAGCGGCGCTTTTAATTTCCATCCTGGCCCTGGCGGCCTTCGCCGGCGCGGACTATTACGTCAAGGCCAAAACTCACGCCGACGCCCTCTCCGCGATGGGGCAAAGCCAGCCGGCCAAGGACGATATGCAGGAGCAATGGATCGGGACGGACCGCTTTGCCAACATCACCCCTGAGATGTCCATTCTCATCGACCTGAAGAAGAGCGAGGCCGTTTTCATCAACCATTCAAGCCAAACGTACACTCCGGCCTCCCTGCCGCTGGACATGGCCAAGCTCCTTCCGCCCCAATATGCCCAGATGGCGGCCCTGATGAAAATGTCGGCCGCGGTCAAGCCCCTGGGCACGACGAAAAAAATCGGCTCCTGGACATGCCAGGGATACGACGTGACGATCACGATGATGATGACCGTGAGCATGACCGTCTGGGCCTCGACGGACGTGCCCTTCGACGGCTCCCTGGTCATGGACAAGTACATGAGCCGTGTTTTTCAGGGAACGATGATGCTCGACGAAGCGTCCCTGGCGGAGATGAAAAAGATCAAGGGATACTGGATCGCTTCCGAGACGATCATCGACATGATGGGCTCCAAGATGCGCTCCACGATGGAGGTCGTCGAGATCTCGCAGAAGAACCCGCCCGCGGAGGTATTTAAGATTCCGCAGGGCTATGCTCAGAGCGACACCCTGGTCATGATGAGATAACCGCGGCCCGTCCGATTCCTCAGCGGACGGCGATCAGGGTGAAGACGGCCAGGAGGCTGAAGACGGCCAGGAGGATGGTCACCAGCGTCCGGGTCAAGGGCCGGTGGCGGTCCTGGGAGTAAACGGACTCGGGATCGCCGCCGCGGGCCAGGCGGTATGGGTTTCGGCTCAGGAACGCCAGGGCCCGCGCCGCGGCCATGGCGGCGCGGCCGGTACCGTCGAAAAACTTTCCGGTCGTCTCCACGAAGAGTTCGCGGAGGAAACCCGCCGGACGGCGGAAGAACCAGTCGACATCCAGGACCGTGCCGGCGTGTGGCTCGAGCAGCCTGCGGCACAGCCAGAAGGCCGCCAGGGTGAGGACGAGGAGCTGGGCGGTTTCAGCCAGATGGACCCGGGCGTAAGGATGATATTCCACGGGATAGGGCAGCCAGCGGTAGAGGAGGCCTGGTTTGACGCCGTGGAGGAGGCAGACGGAGGCCGTCAATCCCATGGCCAGGTACATGTTCCAGGGGGCGCGCTCCGGCTTGAGCCCCCGGTCGCGGGAGAACCAGGTGAAAGCTGGCAGCTTGAGCCCGACGCTCAGGAACGTGCCCACCGAGGCCAGGAGCATGAGCAGCATGGCCGCCTGACGGCCCGCCTCGCCGGCTGCGCTCACGGTCATGGACTTGCTGATGAAGCCGTTGAAAAGAGGCACGCCGGAGATCGAGAACGCGGCGATCATGTAGAGCGCCAGGACCGCGGGCTGGCTCCTCCCCAAGCCGCCCAGTTCGCTCAGGTTGCGGCGGCCGGTGGTCTGCAGGACGAGGCCGGCGGCCATGAACAGCAGGGCCTTGTAAAGGATGTGGCTGAAAGCGTGGGCAGTCGCCCCGTTGAGGCCCATCTCCGTCCCCAGGCCGACCCCGGCCACCATGAAGCCCACCTGGCTGACGATATGATAGGAGAGAATGCCGCGGATGTCGTCGGCCAGGACGGCGTAGACAACCCCGTAGAGGGTCATGGCCACGCCCGCCCAGAGCAGGACCTCCCAGCCGGGGAACATGCGCGCCAGGGCGTAAACGGCCGTCTTGGTCGTGAAAGCGCTCAGGAACACGGCTCCCGTGACCGTGGCCCGGGGATAGGCGTCCGGGAGCCAGGTGTGCAGGGGGACGACCGCGGCGTTGACCGCCACGCCGAGGAGAATGAGCCAGGCAGCGGCCGATGCGCCCGGCGCGAAGGCGACGATTTCCAGGCTGCCGCCGTTTTGCGAGGCCAGCCAGAAGATCCCCAGGAGCAGCAGCCCGCCGCCGAGGAGATGATAGAGGATGTAACGGAACCCTGCCCGGCGCGCTTCCCGGTTTCGCGCCGCCCAGACGAGGAAGGTCGAGGCCGCAGCCATCACCTCCCAGCAGACAAAGAAGGTGAAGAAGTCCCCGGCGAAGGTTGCTCCCAGGGAGCCCCCGGCGTACAGGAGCGCGGCGCACTGCTGGCCGGTGTCCCGCAGGTGGAGGGCGTACAGGCCTCCCGCCGCGGCGATGAAGGCGAAGATGATGCCGAACAGGCGGCTGAGAGCGTCCACGCGGCAGAGGGTGAGCGTCTGGTCAAGGAAGGGGACATCGAGCCGCGCACCGTCCGGAAGGATAAAAACGAGAGCCAGTCCGGCCAAAGAGAAAAGGACGAAGGCCGCGGCCCGAACCCTCCGGCTGAGAAGCGGCAGGATGAGCGCGCCGGCCCAGAGCGCCGCGGCGGGGGGGATCACGAGGTCAGTCATCATCGTAGTACCGCCCGCTTTTTCTCAGGAACGCCCGTCCCAACCCTAGCGCGACGGCGATGAGGAACAGGCAGCCGATAAAACCGAACAGGGCGAAGAAGCCCGGCGCGCTTTCCCACCAGGACGCGCGGTGGTTTCCTTCGGGTTTGTGAAAGACCTGAGCCGCCAGGGAGAGGAGAACAAGTCCGGCCAGCACGGCCGTCAGCGCCCCGCGGATTATTTTTCGCACGATCGTCAGCTCCCGAACAGTCCCGCCGCGACCTGCCCGGCCAGCCTGAACAATGTCCCGGGGAACAATCCCAGGACCAGCGACAGGACGGCCGTCAGAACAAGCGGCGCGACCAGCCAGGCCGAGGCTTCGCCGCGGCCTTCGAGCCCGCTGCCCCTGCGAAAGAAGGAACGCTGGACGATGGGCAGAAGGTAGGCGGCGTTGAGCAGTCCGCTCAGGATGAGGACGCCGGCCAGCAGCGGCCGTCCCGTCCCGACCGCGGCCGACCCGAGAAACCACTTGGAGAGGAAGCCGTTGAGCGGCGGAACGCCGCACAGCCCCAAGGAGCCCAGAGCGAACGCGGCCATCGTCCAGGGCATGACCTTGCCCGTGCCGTTGAGCTCGGAGACGTTTTCCCTGTGGAGGTTGACGTAGATGGCTCCGGCGCAGAAAAAGAGCGTGATTTTCATCGTGGCATGGAAGGCCAGGTGGAGGAGCGCCCCGACCAGGGCCGGCCCGGAGACGAGCGCCGTCCCCAGGACGATGTAGGAGAGATGGGAAACCGTGGAGTAGGCCAGCCGCCGCTTGAGGTTGTCCTGTCTCAAGGCCAATAGCGACCCGGCGAGGATGGTCGTCACGGCCAGGACGATGAGGATCGTGTCCAGGCCGTAACGACACAGCAGGTCGGGGCCGAAGACGAAGGCCGCGACCCGGACCAGGCCGAAGACGCCCGCCTTGACCACGGCCACGGCGTGGAGCAGGGCGCTGACCGGCGTGGGCGCGACCATGGCCGTCGGCAGCCAGCTGTGGAGGGGCATGATGGCCGACTTGACCCCGACGCCGCCCAGGAAGAGGAGAAAGAGCGGGACGGCGGTTTTTCCCGCCAGAGTCAGGCCGGAGAAGATCCCTCCCGGCTTGAAGTCGAGGTCTCCGACGAGCAGGAAGGACCAAGCCGCCGCGGCGATGAGCAGCACGCCGGCCGAGAGGGTGAAGGCCAGGTACTTGCGTCCGGCGCTTACGGCCTCAGCCGTCTCCTTGTGGATGACCAGGGGATAGGTGGCGATCGTCAGGATCTCGTAAAAAAGAATGAAGGTCACCAGGTTGGCGGCAAAGGCGATGCCCACGGTGGCAGAGAGGCAGACGGCGAAGAAGGCGAAGTATCGGGTTTGTTTGTGCTCCTTGAGGCCGCGCGTATAGCCGATGGAATAGAGCGATGTCAGGACCCACAACCCGGAGGCGACCAGAGCGAAGAGGACGCCCAGGGGATCGGCCCGGAGCGCAAGCCGGACTCCCGGCACGACGTCGAACAGGTCCACGGCCGCCGTCCGGCCCGCCAGGGCTCCCGGCAGGAGAGCGAGAACCAGCCCGAACTTGGCTGCGGCCGCGGCCAGTGTCCACGCTTCCCTGAGGACGGGCCGGCGGGAGCTGAGGAGGATGAGCGGCACGGCCGCCAGGGAGACGAGCACGGCCAGAAGCGGAAGGAGCGAGGGAACGGCCTGTGGAGCGCTCATGGAAGGGTGATCTCCAGGCCGGGCGGCAGGAAACGGACAAGCAGCCCTTTGACGATGACGGCGTTCAGGAGACCGATGATGATCAGCGAAGCGGCCAGGACCAGGGTCGGGAGCAGCAGCGAGGGTGCGGCTTCGCCGCGGACGACGGAATCCGCGGCGTCGCGGCCCTCATCGTTCCCGGCGGCCGGCCTCAAGTACAGCCTTTCGATGACCCGAAAGAAATACACGGCGTTGAGCAGGCTGCTCACTAGGATCACGGCCAGGAAGACCCAACTCCGGTTCCGAATCGTTCCGAGCGCCAGGTACCATTTGCTGAAGAAGCCCACCGTGGGTGGAAGCCCGATCATGGACAGGGCGGCCAGGGTGAAGGCGGCCGACGTCCAGGGCATTCTCCGCCGCGTCCCGGCGTCGAGCGCCGGGATGCGGGAATGACCGAGCTGAAGCCGGAAGTTCCCGGCCACGAGGAACAGGCAGGCCTTCATCAGGCCGTGGTTCAAGACGTGGAGCACGGCTCCCAGGAGGCCCAGGGGGTTGGCCAAGCCGATCCCCAGCCCGATGTACCCCACCTGGGCGACCGAGCTGAAAGCCAGCATGCGTTTGAGCTCGTCCTGAGCCATGGCCATGACCGAGCCGTAAAGGATGCCGGCGGCGCCCAGCCAGGCGATGACCTGAGCCACGGGGACGGTGTGGGTGACGAACCTCAGGCCGAAGACGAAGAACAGGACCCGGATGAGCCCGTAAGCCCCGATCTTGGTGCCGATGGGGGCGATGAGCGAGGAGGTGGCCGTGGGCGCGTAGGTGTAGGCGTCCGGCAGCCAGCCGTGCAGGGGAAAAAGAGCCATCTTGATGCCGAACCCCAGGATCATGAAGCATAGGGCGACGATGACCTCGGGCCGGGCGCCGACGACGGCCAGGATGGCTTTCATGTCGGCCATGTTGAGCGAGCCGCTGCTCATGTAGAGAAAGCCCACGCCCAGGAGGTAGAAGCAGCCGCCGATCATGCCCAGGACCAGGTAGCGGAAAGCGGCCACGGGGGACTTCCGGTCTCCCACGGCCACCAGGCCGTAGAGGGCCAGGGAGCAGATTTCCAGGAAGACGTAAAGGTTGAAGAAATCGCCCGTCATGACGATGCCGTTGAAGCCCGACATCATGAGCATGACCAGGGCGAAGTAGGGAACATGCTTTCGTTCCGGGAGATCGGCTTCCACCGTCCGCCGGGCGTGGACCAGGACGACGAGCGCCACGGCGTTGATGACCGCGCTGAGGAAGGCTGAGAGGGGGTCGAGGACGTACTCGATGCCCACGGGCGGCGGCCAGCCCCCGAAGCGGTAGCGGAGCGTTCCCGCCTCGAGGACGCGGAAAATGTTGGACAGGGCGGCGGCCGAGGCCACGGCCGCGGCCGCCAGGGCCAGCCAATAGGCCAGGCGCCTGAGCCTAAGAGCCGCCAGCGGGATGAGCAGGCCGGTGAACAGATAGAGAAGCGGGATGAGGGCGGGGGCGTTAGTCGGGATCATGCGTCAATTTTTCCAGCAGCTCGTTCTCGTCGAGCGTCCGGTAGCGGCGCCAGATGGTGATGATCAGGGCGAAGGCCACCCCGGAGGTGGCCACTCCGACGACGATGGCCGTCAGCATCAGGCAGTGGGGCAGGGGGTTGATGTACCGGGACGTGTCGGCCGCCCCCAGGGCCGGGTCGAGAATGGGCACGGTCGCGTCCCATTTGGAGGAGCTGGCCACGAAGAAGAGGATGATGGCCACCTGAAAAATGGACATGCCGATGACCTTCTTGATGAGGTTCTTCTTGAGGACGATGCCGGCGAGCCCGATGGCCATCAGCAGGAAGATGAACCAGTAGAAATAATGTCCCACCAGAAATTCACGCATCCGGCTCACCCTCCAGGAGGTCGTCGTAGATGGCCACCAGCACGGCCATGACCGCCAGCCCCACGCCGACCTCGACGGACAGGATGCCCCACGAGCGGCGGAGGGGCTGGTGGGCGGAGAAGGGAATGAAAGCGTAGTTGAGAAACGTCCCGCCCAGGAGCATGGCCGCCAGGCCCGTGCCGTAGTAAATCAGCACTCCGAGCAGGCTCAGGGGCGTGCCCAACCGGCTGGGAAACTGTTTCTGGCCCATCTCGGACCCCAGGGAGAGACGCAGGAGGATGATGCTCGCCGCCAGAAGCGTCCCGCCCTGGAACCCGCCGCCCGGACTGTAATGTCCGTGGAAGATGACGTACAGCCCGAAGAGCATGATGAAGGGCGCCACCAGGGAGGAGATGAGGTCGATGATGGGGTTGTTCTCATTCCTTCTCATGACTTTTTCTCTCCCTGCGCAGCAGGAGGAAGCAGATCAGCCCGGCGGTCAGGATGACCGTCTCCTCCCCCAGCGTGTCGTAGCCCCGGTAATCGGCCAGGATGGTGGTCACCATGTTATCGGTGTGCATCTCCTCCTTGGAATGCCGGATGTAATGCGTCGGGGCGTTGGGCGTG
>Ga0154616_1150_pt2 | contig 9873 bp, 9 predicted proteins | sample Rifle2008BG13ft_FD_116045 | JGI IMG/M metagenome (GOLD analysis project Ga0154616, IMG submission 116045) | Candidatus Aminicenantes bacterium RBG_13_63_10
CCTTGAGCTGGCTGGGGTCGCCGGAAATAGCCTGCCCCATGACCTCGAAGGCCTTGCTGATCCCTTCGTAATAGTTACCGTTACGGAACTCGGGGACGATCACCTGGCGGATGATCGTGCCGCATTTGCCGTCGGGCAGCGTGCCCTCCAGGCCGTAGCCGACCTCGATCCGCACCTCCCGATCCTCGAAAGCCACAAGAAGCAGGATGCCGTTGTCCGCCCCCTTGCGGCCTATCTTCCAGGCTTCGGCCACCCTCATGGAGAAATCCTCCAGGGGATCTCCCTCAAGCGAGGGAACGGTGAGCAGCGTCATCTGGGCCGAGGTGCTCGTCTCGACCGAGGCCAGGTAATTCTCCAGGGCCCGCTCTTCGTCGGGCTTCAGGATTCCGGCGTAGTCGTTGACCCGGCCCTTAAGGACGGGCACTTTCAGCGCCAGGGCCGGCCCGGCCAAAACCAGGACGACAACCAGGCTCAAACAGGCTTTGCGCACGGCTCACTCCACCACGGGCCTGTCGGGCAGCTCGTTGACGTCTCCCGGAAGACGGGGAAACGGCCCGGACAGGATTTCGCCGCAGCGCAAAATCGCGCCTTCAAGCGCATCCAGAAAACGGCCGGAGCGGATGCCGGAGACGATCCCGTCCACGATTTTCTGCCATGTTTCGGGCTTGACTCGGCCGGCTATGCCCGCATCCACCAGCAGCTCAACCCTTTTCTCCAGGAGCGAAACAAAGATCAGGAGGCCGTTTCCCGCGCTCGTGCCCATGATGTTATGGCGGTAGAAAGCCGTCTCGGCCCTCTCCCGGACCCGGGAAGTCTTGTCTTTTCGGGACACGACTCCGGAGCGAAGGCCGGGGATGAAGCTCAGCAGGAGAAACACCGACCCGAAAACGAAGACCTGACCGGCTAAAAATGCGAACAGGAGATTAGAGGGACGGACATGCCATAGCCAAAGGGCGAGGATCTTCTGGACGAGACCCAGAAAAATGAAGAAGAGCACCGAATAAGCCGTCATGGCCGCCAGGCAGACGAGCAAAACCTGGCCGGTGTAGGCTCCGGACTGGTTGGCGATGACCGTGACGATTTCCGCCGACGTCCCGGCTTCCGCCTTGGCCGCGGCGGTCGTGATCCGCTCGAGATCGGCCCGCCGCAGCTTTGGCGTCCCGCTCATGGGGATCTCAGTTAAACTTCACTTGAGGCGCGGTTTGGGCCCCTTCGGCCGCCTTGAAATAATCGTACTTTTCCCAGTCGATCCCCCGGATCTTGATGAACAGGCCGCCCACGAGCGACCGGGCGTATCCCCGGAAGACCTCGGCCTCCTCGTTGTAGCGCTTGCGCTCCACGGCGATGCGGTTTTCCGTGCCGGCCAACTCGTCCTGGAGCCGCATGAAGTTTTCGTTGGCCTTGAGGTTGGGATAATTCTCCACGATGGCCAGCAAGCGGCTCAGGGCGCCCTCCATGACGTTCGTGGCCGCGATCTTGTCCTTGGGCGTCTCCGCGGATTGGTAGGCGCGGCGCGCCTCGGCCACCTTGGTGAAGATCTCTTCTTCATGGCTGGCGTAGCCCTTGACCGTCTCCACGAGGTTGGGGATGAGGTCGACCCGCCGTTGGAGGACGTTCTCCACGTTGCCCCAGGCCCTCTTGACCGTCTCCTCCATTTTGGCCGCCTTGTTGTAACCGCTGATGAAAACAGCCCCGCCTATGAGAAGCAGCAGGACAAGGGCGATGATGCCCGTCATTAAGCACCCTGTTTTTTTCATGTCCCTCCTCCGATCCTCTGTCTTGGCCTGGTTCCTTCCATTCGACAGCCATCGATTGTATCAACTTACCGCCCTTTTGACAAATCAAGCCCAGACGCTAAAACGCCCCCTTATTTCCATGCGCCGAAAAAGCCGCTTGCCGGTCGAACCCGCTGCGGCTATAATCCCCCTGAACACAGGCATGAAAGCCAAGCGTCCTCTCCCGCCTAAGATCTCGCGGAAAATCCCCTCCTCTCCGCCCGACGAGGAAAAACACCTTTCTCAGGCCGGGCAGGAAAACCAGCCGGCGCCGGCCGGAACCAAGACCACGCGCTACCTGTTCCTCGTGCTTCTTCTCATCCTCTGTTATCTGACCTTCAGCCTCGTCCTCCCCTACCTGACTTACTTGTCCCTGGGACTCGTCCTGACCATCGCCGCCTTTCCGTTGTACGCCTGGCTGTCGCGGAAGCTCAAGAAAAAAGGGGTCGCCTCTTCCCTGACGATCATCCTGACGGGCATTGTCATCATCGTCCCCTCCTATTTCCTCATCCTGGCCCTGGCCAAGCAGTCCGCCGTTTTCCTCCGCGATTTCCGGGCCGGGACTCTAGGCCAGATCAACGACTTCCTGGCCAAGCTCTTCGGCAATGGGGCGAACCTGGCGGAGATCATGGACAAAGCCCTGGCCCAGACCCAGAATTTCATCGTGGACTCGGCCATCGCCATCGTCGGGTCCATGACGGACTTCATCATCGGGCTGTTCATCATGTTTTTCACGCTCTATTACGGCTTCGTCAACGGCCGCGGCTGGCTGGAGGGATTCCGTGAATTCCTGCCCCTGAACCCCGTCCGTAAAAAACGCTTCATCCGGGAAATCCAGTCCGTGACCATGGCTGTGATCTACGGCATGATCCTCGGCTCCATGCTGCACGGCGTCCTGGGAGGCCTGGGGTTTTACGTCGTCGGCCTGAAGAATCCCGTGTTCTGGGGCTTCATCATGACCATCCTGGCCTTCCTGCCCGTGGTGGGGCCGGCCCTAGTCTGGTTGCCCGCGGGCGTCTTGCTCATTATCAGGGGCCATTACCTCCAGGGAGCCGGCTTGCTCGTCTTTTGCTTCATCTATGCCTTTCTGATCGACAGCGTCCTCAGGCCGCGCATCGTCTCGGACAAGGCGAAGATCCATCCCCTGGTGGCCGTCGTCGGGGTCCTGGGCGGATTGAAGGCCTTCGGAGTCCTGGGCATTATCATCGGCCCCCTGGTGGCGGCCCTGTTCATCACCATGGCCGAGTTTTTTTACGAAGATTATCTTCGCCGCAAAAGCGCGACAAAAATCTCAACGGGCTGAACGCTCCTCCTCAATCTCGCTCTCGCGGGCGGCCCCGGCCATGGCTGCGACATTTTCCGGCGGGACGTTGGGCAGCAGGGCTTCGTGGCTTGGGCTGACCACAAGGCGCGGTCCGAGCAGCCGTTTGAGCCGGCGCACTTCTTCGCCGACGGCCTCGGGCGTCCGGCTGGGGAGGAGTTCCTGGGTGTCCACGCCGCCGAGGAAAGCCAGCTTCCCCTTGAAGTCGCGGGCCAGCCCCTCGGCCTCCATGCCCGCCGCCCGGGCCTGGAGAGGATGCAGGCAGTCCACGCCGGCCTCGATGAGGCGCGGGATGACGCGGCGGATCGAGCCGCAGGAATGGAGGATGACCTGGAGGCCGTGCCGGTGCCCCTGGACCGTGAACTTCCGGAACCAGGGAAGGACGAAAGCGTCGAAAAGCGCCGGGCTGAGGATGAGGTCGGACTGGGTGCCGAAATCGTTGCCGAAGAAGAAAGCGTCGACGAGTCCTCCCGCGCGACGGAAAAACCGTTCGTTGGCCTCATGGTAAAAGCCGCAGACGCGGTCCGTGGCCGCCCGGACGACCTCGGGCGCGAGGCACATCTTCGTCAGGTAGTGTTCCATGCCGAAGAGGTCCATGACGTCATGGAAGAAGGGCGTCCAGAACCCCGAAGCCCTGTAAAAATCCCCCGCCGCCCCCAAGGCTTCCAAGCATTCGGAGAAATCCAGATACTCCGGATCGGGCCAATCGTAGGCCTCGACTTCGGCCGCCGTCCGGCATCGGGCCAGCGGGCCCTCGACGCCGTGTCGCTCTTTCTTAGCCAGGGAGTCAAAGAGCTTCCGGCCCGAGGGATGCCGGTAGGTCGAGGGAAAAAATTGGGGGGAGATCCAGCGGAAATCATCGCCCAGCTTGAGCCGGAGCTCCTCCTCGCCCGCCGTCCCGAAATGCCTGTGCAGGATCGGCCACGTTTCGGCGTGGGGATTGCCCAGCCAGAATCCGCAGCGGGGCGCGGGTTCGCCGGCAATGATGGCTCGGATGATTTCTCTTGAATTGGGGTCGGGCCTAATCATCTTCTTTATTCTATTAATTTTAGCTTGGTTTATCGACTCTTTTCTGCCTTTCAAACGCTATTTTAGCGCCCAAAAAAGGAAGCATCCCCCTTACCCCATGAAGATCACGGACATCACATAAAAGGAGATGCTTTTTTGGAGACAAGTTGGATTTAACAAACGCGCCGAAACGTGCTAAAATACGTCCTCAAACAGGAATGAGAACATGATCAAACGAAATAAACCGGCGCGAAGCATCGTCTTCTGGATCGCGGCCGGCATCTTCATCATCATCCTCTGGACCCTCTTCCAGAGCCAGGACCTGGCCAAGACCGAGATGACGTTCAGCGAGTTCCTGGACCACGTCCAGAAACAACAGGATGTCACGGAAGTGACCGTCACCGGCAACCAAGTCAAGGGCAAGCTCATCAACGGCACGGAGTTCAGGACCGTGCTGCCCGACCAGTACGACAAGCTGGTCGATGACCTGCGCGCACGGAATATCAACATCATCGTCAAGGACTCCAAGGGCAGCCCCATTTTGGGTTATCTTTTCACGTGGTTCCCCATTGTCCTCCTCATCCTCTTCTGGGTTTTTTTCATGCGCCAGATGCAGGCCGGCGGCAACAAGGCCATGTCCTTCGGCAAGAGCCGGGCCAAGCTCTTCCTGGGCCAGCAGAAGAAGATCAACTTCAAGGACGTCGCCGGGGTGGAGGAGGCCAAGGACGAGCTCCAGGAGATCATCGGCTTCCTCAAAGACCCCCAGAAGTTTCAGCGCCTCGGCGGCCGCATTCCCAAGGGCGTGCTGCTCGTGGGCGCGCCGGGCACGGGCAAGACGCTCCTGGCCCGGGCGGTGGCCGGAGAGGCGGACGTGCCCTTCTTCTCCATCAGCGGATCGGATTTTGTGGAGATGTTCGTCGGCGTGGGCGCCTCCCGGGTGCGCGACCTGTTTGAGCAGGGCAAGAAGCACGCACCCTGCCTGATTTTCATCGACGAGATCGACGCCGTCGGGCGCCAGCGCGGGGCGGGCCTGGGCGGCGGCCACGACGAGCGCGAACAGACCCTCAACCAGCTCCTCGTGGAAATGGACGGGTTCGATTCCAACGAGGGCATCATCCTCATCGCCGCCACCAACCGGCCCGACATCCTCGACAGCGCCATCCTCCGCCCCGGCCGCTTCGACCGCCGCATTGTGGTCAACATGCCCGACGTCAAGGGCCGGGAGGAAATCCTCAAGGTCCATATCAAACGCATCCCCCTTTCCTCGGACGTGGACCTCTCGGTCCTGGCCCGCACGACCCCCGGCTTTTCCGGCGCGGATCTCGCCAACCTGGTGAACGAGGGTGCGCTGCTCGCCGCACGCCTCAACCAGGACAACGTCACCATGAAGGACATGGAGAGCGCCAAGGACAAGGTCCTGATGGGCGTCGAGCGCAAGAGCATGATCATCAGCGACGAGGAGAAAAAAAGCACGGCCTTCCACGAGGCCGGCCATGCCCTGGTGGCCAGCCTGATCCCCGAGGCCGACCCCATCCACAAGGTGACGATCATCCCCCGGGGCATGGCCCTGGGCACGACCCAGCAGCTTCCGCTCGACGACCGGTACACCTACAGCCAGGAATACCTGGAGGCCCAGCTCTCGGTGCTTATGGCCGGCCGCGTCGCGGAGAACCTCCTCCTGAACAAGACGACCACGGGCGCAGCCAACGATTTCGAGAAGGCCACGGAGATCGCCCGCAACATGGTCTGCCGCTGGGGCATGTCCGACCTCGGGCCCGTGACCTTCGGCGAGCGCGACGATCTCATCTTCCTCGGCCGCGACCTGGCCATGAACAAGAATTTCAGCGAGCGGACGTCCGAGCGCATAGACGACGAGGTCAAGAAGATCATCCTCCGCAACTTCAACCGGACCAAGACGATCCTCGAGGAGAACAAGGACAAGCTCCTCCTCATAGCCGACGCGCTGCTGGAAAAAGAAGTTTTGAACTCGGAGGAAATCGCCGACCTCATCAAGAACGGACGCTCGGCGGCTTCGGCGGCCCCGTCGGCCCGGGCCATTCCCGCCGACAATCCGAATACCGAGTCCGACAAGAAGAGCGGACAGAAGGGCAAAACAAAGACGCCAAGGTGAAAAGGACAGCACAACTCCGGCTGCGCGGCGCGATTCACCACCTGGGCGTCCGGACCTGGTTCATGGGCGTGGTCAACGTCACGCCCGACTCCTTCTTCGACGGCGGGAAGTTCCTCGAACCGGGCCAAGCCGTGGAGCGCGGCCTGGAGCTCGCCGAGCAGGGCGCCGACATCCTGGACATCGGCGGCGAGAGCAGCCGCCCGGGCTCCGAGCCCGTTCCCGCGGAGGAGGAGCTGCGGCGCGTCCTGCCCGTCCTGCGCGGCCTGCGCCGTCAGACCGGAGTTTTTATCTCGATCGACACCACGAAACGCGCGGTCGCGGAGGCGGCGCTCGACGCCGGGGCGGATATCATCAACGACATCTCCGCTCTCCGCTTCGACCCGTCTCTCCTCGCGCTCGCCGCATCGAGAAGCGCGGCCGTGGTCCTGATGCACATGCTGGGCACGCCCAAGACCATGCAGAGCGCGCCCGCCTACGGCGACGTCGTAGCCGAGGTCAGGGAGTTCCTCGAGGAGCGCGAGGCGGCCGTCATGGCCGCGGGCGTGGAGAGGGAGAGAATCATCGTCGACCCGGGAATCGGCTTCGGCAAGCGCCTGAGCGACAACCTGTCTCTGATCAACAACCTGTCCGTTTTTCGGGACCTGGGACGCCCCCTTCTCGTCGGGCCCTCGCGCAAGTCCTTTTTGGGAGCCCTTCTCGACCTCCCGGCCGAGGATCGGCTGGAAGGCACCCTGGCCGCCTCCGTCTTGAGCGTCGTCCGGGGGGCCCACATCTTGCGCGTCCACGACGTCCTGGCCGTGAGCCGCGCCGTGCGGACGGCGGAAGCCGTCCTGGCCGAGGGGCGGGAGGCCGGCCCGCCGGACGAAAGCGAGGTGCGGCATGCCGGCTGACATGCTCCGCGCCCTGACCCACGCCAAGTTCCTGGACCTGGTGGATATCATCCTCGTGGCATTCATCCTCTACTCTTTCTTCCGGCTCATCCGCGACACGCGAGCTTACCAGATGGCCATCGGCCTGGGCATCGTCGGCTTGCTGTTCATCCTCACCCGGTGGGGCAACCTCGTCACTTCCCACTGGCTGATCAAGAACTTCATCACCTATCTCATCATCGCCATCATCGTCCTCTTCCAGGGCGAGATCCGGAGGTTGCTGACCGGCATCGGCTCCGGCACGATCCGCCGCCCTCTGACCATCACGACTTTCCACCAGAAGATGCCCGATCTTTTCCTGGCCGTGGAATACATGTCCCAGCGCCGGATCGGCGCCCTGATCGCCCTGGAAAAAGGGATCTCCCTCAACAGCTTCATCGAGACCGGGACGCGCGTCAACGCCGACTTGAACAAAGACATGCTGGTCAGCCTGTTTTTCCCGCATTCCCCGCTCCATGACGGCGCGGTCATCATCCAGGGCGACCGGATCGCGGCGGCCGGATGTCTCCTGCCGCTCCCCGCGTCGCACAATTTGGGCGAAGAATTTCAGACTCAGACCCGCCACCTGGCCGCCCTGGGCTTGTCCCAGGAAACCGACGCGGCGGTGGTCGTCGTCTCCGAACAGACGGGGACCGTGTCCGTGGCCATCCGGGGCAAGATCGAAAAAATGGCCGGCCGGGACGAGCTCAAGAACCGGTTGATGGGATACTTCAAAAAATGATCGGCAAGCTGCTGCGCAACGTCTTCCTCAGGAATTGGGGCCTGAAGGTGTTCTCGCTCTTCCTGGCGGTCCTTCTCTGGCTCCTGCTCGTTCCCGAGGAGAAGATCTTCAGCGAGAGGACGCTCAGCCTGCCTCTCGACCTGTATTCCATCCCGGCTCACTTGGAGCTCATCGGAAAAGACGTCTCGACCGTGGAGGTCACGATCCGGGCCCCCAAGCGGCTCATGGACCAGATCGGCCCGGCCAACGTCTTCGCCAAGCTCAACCTGGAAAAAGCCTTGGTCATCCAGGAAGAATACCCCCTCAACCCCTCGATCATCAGCGCCCCCAACGGCGCCCGGGTTATCAGGCTGTCCCCCAACAAGGTCCGTCTCCGGCTCGAGCAGTCCAAGGAGCTGGTCCTGGATGTCGAGCCGACCCTGGTCGGCCAGCTCCGCCGGGGATACCGTCTGGAGAAGGTTGAAGCCATTCCGCCCCGCGTTCCCGTCAGGGGGCCGGAGAGCAAGGTCCGGGAGAGCGACAAGGTTTTCACCATCCCCATCGACATCTCCAACCTCACCCAGACCACCGAGGTCCGGGCCGACCTCATCCTTCCCCGCGCCGAAACCCGCGTCCCCACCCAGCAGACTTTCGTCCGCGTCAGGCTGGTCATCGTCGAGGACGCCAAGCCCTCGTCCGACCGGGGCGGAAACCCGAGATAAACGGCGGCATGTCCAGGCTTTTCGGGACGGACGGCATTCGCGGCCAAGCCGGGCTCTTTCCATTGGAAGAAGGCGCCGTGGCTCGCCTGGGAAGGGCGTTGGCGGAAACGCTCCGACGGAGGCGTCTCGAACCGCGGGTGCTCATCGGACGCGATACGAGAGAAAGCGGACCGCGACTTGAAGCCGCCCTGGCCGCGGGCATCCGCACCGGGGGCGGGGACGTCGCCGCGGCGGGCGTCATCCCCACTCCGGCCGTCTCCGTCCTGCTCCGGCGCAGACGGCTCGGCGCGGGAGGCGTCATCTCCGCCTCCCACAATCCCTACCAGGACAACGGCCTCAAGGTTTTTGATTCGCGCGGCAGGAAGATCCCGGAAGAATGGGAGGAGGAACTCGAGCGGGGGATCCTGGAGGAAGGGCGAGGGCAGGAGGGCGCTGAAGGACGCCGGGAAGAAGATGGCGTGGCGGCGGGCTCCGGAAGAAGCGGGGACGGCCGACAGGAATGGAAGACGGGAGAGGTTGCGGCCGACCCGGCCCTGGCCGGGGAGTATCTGGAATTCCTGACGAGCCGGCTCGGGTCAGCCCCTCCCGGAGGCCGCAAATTGCGCCTCGTCCTCGATTGCGCCAACGGCGCGGCCTATGAGCTAGGGCCGCGGCTCTTCCGCGGGCTGGGATTCGAGGTCGAGGCGATCGGCTGCTCGCCCGACGGCCGGAACATCAACGAGGGGTGCGGCTCGCAGCATCCCGGGCTCCTGGCCCGAAAAGTCCTCGAGGCCCGGGCGGACATGGGCATCGCCTTCGACGGCGACGCCGACAGGGCGGTGTGGGTGGACGAGAAAGGCCGGGTGCTGAACGGCGACCACACCCTCTATGTCCAGGGCAAGCGCTTGAAGGAGGCGGGGCGGCTCCCGGGCGATGTCGTGGTCGCCACCTCCATGAGCAACATGGGGCTCGAGAGGACGCTCGGGAGGATGGGTGTGCGCCTGGAGCGGACGCGCGTCGGGGACAAATACGTCCTGGCGAGGATGAGGGAGCTCGGCGCCGCGCTGGGGGGCGAGCGGTCCGGCCACACCATCTTCCTCGAGGACGGGCCGGCGGGCGACGGTCTTCTCACCGCTCTCAAAATGGTCGAGGCGCTCGTCGAGAGCGGAGGCTCTCTCTCCGAGGCCGCCGAAGGCCTGACGGAATTTCCCCAGGAGCTGCGGAGCGTCAAGGTCGCGCGCAAGCCCGACTTCGAATCGGTCCCCGAAATCCGGTCCATGCTGGAAGAGATCCGCGGCGAGCTCGCAG
>Ga0154616_1143_pt1 | contig 9824 bp, 9 predicted proteins | sample Rifle2008BG13ft_FD_116045 | JGI IMG/M metagenome (GOLD analysis project Ga0154616, IMG submission 116045) | Candidatus Aminicenantes bacterium RBG_13_63_10
TATTGTCCAGGAGGCCGGTGATGACGATTTGAGAGCCGCGCGGGATCGGCTCTTCCGCCCTCGCGCGCCAGTACTCTCCGTGGGCGAAGACCCGGCCCTCGGGATTGAGGTCGGTCAAGGCCGTCCCCGTCTCGCCCACGAGCCCTTCGCGTCCCGTGTGGACGCGCCCCCGGTGCGTCCGCACGACCAGCCAAACGAGGAAAATGAAAATGAGGGCGACGGCCAGGGCCACGGGAATGATGAAGCGCAGCCCGGGGCGGAGCTCGGGGATGGGCGAATCGATGAGCATGACGGAGCCGATGACCATGGCCAGGACGCCTCCCGCCGACAACAGGCCGTAACTGTGGACCTTGACTTCCAGAAGGAACAGCCCGACGGCTAACAGGATTAGGATCAACCCCACATAGTTGATGGGCAGGATTTGGAAGGAGAAGACGGCCAGCAGGAGCGAGATGCCGCCCATCACTCCGGGCAGGATCGCCCCGGGGTTGGAGAACTCGAAGTACAACCCCAGCAGGCCGATCATCAGCAGAAGGTAAGCCAGGTTGGGGTTGGAGATGGTGAGCAGGAATTTCTGGCGGCCGGTCATGGCCACCATCTTGACCTCCAGGCCGGCGAGCCGAAGCACCTCTTCCCTCCCGTCGAAACGCCGGACGGCTCTGCCCTCCAAGCGGCCGAGGAGTTCGGGGATGTCCTTGGCCACGAAATCGATCAACCCTCCGGAGAGAGCCTCGGTCTCGGTGTAGGACTGGCTTTGAGTCACGGCCTCCTCCGCCAGGCGGACGCTGCGGCCGCGCTTTTCAGCCAGCGTCTTGGCGAAGGCGGCGGCGTCCCGGGTGATCTTTTCGGACATGATGTCGTCCGTTCCCTGGCCGGTGACGGAGACTCCAACGGGATGGGCCGCGCCGGTGCTCGTGCCGGGAGCCATGATGAACAGGTCGCCGGCCAGGCCGATGAGAAAGCCGGCTGAAGCGGCCCGGCCTCCCGAGGGGCTGACATAGACAGCCACGGGGACGTCGGACCGGAGAAGGCGCTCTATGATCTCCCTCATGGAGGTGTCCAAGCCGCCGGGAGTGTTGAGGACGATGATGAATAGAGTAGCCCCCTCGGCCTCGGCCCGGTCCAGGCTGCGGCGGATATACTCCGAGGTGACGGGATGTATGGCCGCGTCCACGGTGACCGTCCAGACCGAGGCTTCCAGACAGAGGGGCGCCAGCACAAGGAATAGAAAGGATGTCAGGCGCTTGCTCACTCTGAAATCATTATAGGGGCGGGGATGAGGCCAAGTCAACTTGGAGGGGAAGCTCGTACGCTTAGGCCGTCGGGGGGCCCGGGCTGCGCCACCCCGCTTCACCTCCCGCTATGGATCACGCAAAAGGAGACGCTCCGTCAGCTTAACTCGACTTGACATTTTCGGGGCATTAAATTAAACAATAGGGACTCATGGAAAAACGCATGATTAAAAATGATATTGCCCTGGCCATCGAAAAGAGTTCGGCGTTCAACGGGGCGAAATCCCTGGTCATCGTAGAAAGGATCCTCGAGGAGCTCAAGGCCGCCCTGGGCCGCGGGGAGAAAATCGAGATCCGGGGCTTCGGCAGTTTCCGGATCGTCAATAAGAAAACGGGGTTCGGCCGCGACATCCGTCGTCAGAAACAAATCAGGATCTCCGAGGGAAAAAGGATCAAGTTCCGTTGCGGCCAGGAATTGAAGCACGTCTCCGACGCCTCCTGAGACAAGGATGACGCCTCGAGCGTCGGCGCATGCCGCCGTGGGGCTTGCCGGGACAACCGGGACCGCCGGCCCCGGCCGCGATGACAGCCGATAAAAAGGGAGGTCCCAGGATGAACTCTAAGATGTCACGGCCTCTTTCTCCGGCCGGGCTGAAAACATATTCGCTAAAGTCCCGGAAAAGCAAGGTCGACATACGAAGCTTCGGCCGTTGCGCGCCTTCCTCGCCGGCCTTTAGAGGTTTGGTCAACAGCCTGCCGGACATCCTGGCGGGGCGGGATTTCAAGGAGTTGCTGGACCGGTGGCAGCGGGCCCGCCGGAAGGGGAGGGGAGTGATCTTCGGACTGGGAGCCCATGTCATCAAGGTCGGACTGAACCCGGTTCTCATCGACCTGATGAAGCGCGGCTGGATTACGAGCTTGGCCATGAACGGCGCGGGGATCATTCACGACTTCGAGGTCGCGTTCTGCGGCCGGACGTCGGAGGAGGTGGCCGACCAGTTGCGCGGCGGGCATTTCGGCATGGCCCGCGAGACGGGCGAGCTGCTGAGCCGGGCCATCACCGAGGCGGCCGAGCAGGACATCGGGCTCGGGGCGGCCGTGGGACGCATGATCGCTTCCTCGCGCTGGCCGTACCGCTCCCTGAGCCTCCTCGGGACCGCCCATCGTCTGGGGCTGCCGGTCACGGTGCATGTGGCCATCGGCACGGACATCATCCATTTTCACCCCTCGATGAGCGGACGCGACCTGGGCCAGGCGTCGCTTACGGACTTTTTCCGGCTGTGTTCCGAGCTGCGGCGGCTCAACGGAGGCGGGCTGTTCATCAACTGCGGGTCGGCCGTCGTGCTGCCCGAGGTCTTTCTCAAGGCCGTAACGTTCGTCCGCAATCATGGGTTCCCCCTGGAGGGGCTGGTCACGGCCGTTTTCGACTTTTGCCACCATTACCGGCCTTGGCAGAACGTCGTCCTCAGGCCTGTCGGTGAGCGGGGGAAGGGGTTTTATTTTGTGGGGCATCATGAGCTCATGATCCCCCTGCTGGCCGCAGGCTTGAAATCCCTCCCCTCCGGGAAGGCTTAACCGCGGTTTCCGCCTCGCCGCTCTTTCTCCTCATAATCGAGGACGAGCCGACGGAAAAGAACGTCTGTGAGCTTCTCCGTTTCGACCTTCGAACCCGAGGAGTCGATCAGGTAATCAGCGCGGCTTTTTTTTGCCTCGACCGGCATCTGAGCCCGGATCTTTCTTCGGGCTTCATCCCGGCTGATGCCGTCGCGGGCCATGAGGCGCTCCTCCTGGATTTCCGGTAGGCAGAAGACGACGATAACCTTGTCGTAGAACGAAACGAACCCGGACTCGATGGTCAGGGCCGCCTCGGAGATGAAGATCTTGTGACGGCCTTCCTTCTCCAGGCGTTCGACGGCTTCTCTTTTCTTTTTCATGACCAAGGGGTGGATGACTGAGTTTAAAAAAAGGCGTTCCTTTTCTTCGGAGAAAACGACGGCTCCCAATCTCCGGCGATCGATCGTCCTGTCGGCGTTGAGGATGCCCGCTCCGAAATGGTCGACCAGAGACTTCCAGGCCGGGCTCCCGGGGGCCACGACTTCGTGGGCCGTCGTATCGGCGGAATGGACGGCGCATCCCCGTTCGCGGAGGAAACCGGCCACCACCGATTTGCCGGAGGCGATTCCCCCCGTCAGGGCTACGATGAGCATGGAACTCGGTTGTTTCTCTAGTCCGAGCCGTCGAAGGGCATCAGTTTGAAATCTTTTTGGAAACGGACGGCGACGCCATGTCGCTTTCCTTTCCTGGCGGCTTCTTCCAGGCGGACGGTGATGCCGCCCAGGCGAAGCTTCAGCTTCCGTCCCTCGACCGCCCCTTCGGGGATGTCGATGATGATATTGATCTTGGATCCCACGGAAACGCCCGAATCGAGGCAGAAGAACGCACCCCGGCTGCTTATGTTTTCAACGGTGGCCTCTTCCTGGAATGACGACCCCCAGGGCAATGTTCCCTCCACCCGCGCCGGCAAGGGCAGGGTGAACCGCCACTCCCGACGCCGTTCGGCCGCACGCCGGCCCCGGCCGCGCTTGCCGGCCTTATTGGCCTTAGCGGTTTTAGTTTTTTTTCTGCCTTTGTTAGCCATGGCAGTTTGATTCACCGCGGGACACCGGTCAGAACAGGGCCGAATTTATGGCATAAAGCGCCAGCTGCAGACGGCTGTGCGTATCGAGCTTGGCGTAAATGCTCTTGATGTGGGATCGGACCGTGTTCTTGCTGATGAACAGCATCTCGGCGATTTCGTCGTTGCTCTTGCCCTGGCCGATGAGGCGAAGGACCTGGAATTCGGTGGGGGTCAGCTGGTCGAGGGTTTTCTCCCTCATGTCCCGGCCGACCACGGAGATGATCCGGTCCATGATGCTGCTCATCTTGTCCCGGGGGAGCCAGATTTCGCCCCGGTCCACGACTCTCACCGCTTCGGCCAGCTGGCCGGCGTTGTCGTTCAGGTCGAAATATCCACGGGCTCCGGAGTTGATGAGGGAGACGATCTCCTCATGGCTCGGGATATTGCCCATCAAGAGCAGGCGGGACTTGCCCGAGGCGGTCGCCACGTCCTGAATGGCCTTGCAGATTTCCCTGATGTTGAGCAGGGGCTCGCTGCCGAAGAAGAGGACGACCTGGGGGTGGGTCCGCTTGACGGCTTCAATGAAGGATTCGACGGTGTTTTTCTCGATGTCGGAGATCTCGATGTCCCGGCTGGAATCCATGGCCTTGAGGATGCCCGAGAGAATGATCTCCGACGGGCAATAGAGGACGATTTTAATCTTTCGGGGGGGAGACGCGGGAGCGGGCTTCTTGACGACCCGCTTCTTCCCTTTACCTTTCGGCATGATGAAGGCACAGCCTTTTCGTCATTCTAGAACACCATTCCGCCCGATGTCAAACTCTTTATGGCCTCGGCAGAAGACGGATTTCACCCCCCGGCTGACCCCCCGGCGCGGGAGGGGGAGATCCGCATCCGGGCGGGAGAGAGAACCGGCCGGGGGAGGATCCCCGGGGCTAGTTGTGCGTCTGGCAAGTATCTTGGCCTTTAGGAGAATACTGGAGAGACGCACAACCGCCGGGGAGTTTGAGGGGGGGGCGGCGCGGCCCCCTTCAGGGGGGTCAGCGGAGCGGAGCAAAGCGCCGAGGGGGAGAGCTTGACTTAGGCGAGGAAAATTTGAGACGGGACGCTAGGAACCGGATGTTTCCGGGGTGATGATATAGCGGCTTTCGAACCTGATGCTCACCTTTTTACGAGCGTTTTGACGGTCGTCGAGCTCGATGGCCACCACCCGGCCCTTGATGACCAGCTTCAAGTTCTGGTCATCGGCCAATTTCTTGGGCAGGTCGATTATGAGCTTGACCTTAGTACCGATAGCTACGGGGCTTTTCAGGCGGAAAGTGGACCCCTGGTGATTGATGAAGGACAGGACGGTATCCTCCCTGAAAGCGCGGCCCGCCTGGTCCAACCCCTCCACCTGGGTGGGGAGGGGGAACGTGAACCCTTGCTCTTTATTTTGTGTTTTATATAATGCTTCCAAGTTGGGCTTCGACATAGGCCTTTCCCGATTTTCGAGGCATAAAATGCCACGAGGACGGGCAAGGGTCAATCACCCCTTAGGATGAAATCAGGGGTGATATTTCCTTACTCTCCCTTCACCTTTTCGTATCAACTTCCCTGCTCGCCCCACCGAACCCCCATCCGGCTGAGGCGTTGAAAAACCGGCGGCGGGCGCCGCGGGCGAAGAAGGCGACGGTCAAACGCCCCGGGGTCGCGCATATGGCTCATATGGCTTTCTTGACAAAGCGGGGCCCCCCATCTAGAATGAGCCAGAATTCGACGCGCGGAGATCATCGTGGCCGAGGAAGAACGTCTGGTCAAACAGGTCAGCCCGAAGAGCGAAGATTTTTCCAAGTGGTACCTGGAGATCATCCGCAAAACGGAGATGGCCGACTATGCTCCCATGAAGGGCATGATGGTCATCCGTCCATACGGATATGCCGTCTGGGAGAACATCCAGCGGCTGCTCGACCGCCGGCTCAAAGCGGCGGGCCATGTCAACGCCTACTTCCCCCTCTTCATCCCCGAGAGCTTCCTGCAGAAGGAAATGGCCCATGTCGAGGGCTTCGCGCCCGAGGTGGCCTGGGTGACCCAGGGGGGCAGGGACGAGCTCGAGGAACGGCTGGCCGTCCGGCCTACCTCGGAGGCCATCATCGGCAGCATGTACGCCAAGTGGATCAAGTCCTACAGGGACCTGCCCGTCCTCATCAACCAATGGGCCAACATCGTCCGCTGGGAAAAGGTCACGCGGCCCTTCCTCAGGACCACGGAGTTCCTCTGGCAGGAGGGCCACACGGCGCATGCCACGGAGGAGGAAGCCCGGAAGGAAACGCTCGACATTCTGGACATCTACCGGGAATTCGTGGAGACCGAGCTGGCCGTCCCGACGATCCGGGGGCGAAAGACCGAATGGGATAAATTCGCTGGCGCCGTGGAAACGTACTCCCTGGAAGCCCTGATGGCGGACGGCAAGGCTCTGCAGATGGGGACTTCCCACCATCTCGGCCAGAATTTCTCGAAGGTCTTCAACATCCGCTTCGAGGACCGAAACCAAGCTTTGCAGTTTGTCTGGCAGACATCCTGGGGAGTCTCCACAAGGTTGATCGGCTCGGTGGTCATGGTCCACGGCGATGATTCCGGCCTCAGGATCCCCCCCGCTGTGGCGCCCGTCCAGGTTGTGATCGTGCCCATTTCCATGGGGAACTGGAAGGAAACCGTCCTGCCCGTAGCCAAGAAAATCGAGGACGACCTCCGCCGGGCGGGAGTCCGCGTAACGCTCGATGACCGCGAGGAGTTCACTCCGGGCTGGAAATTTTCCGACTGGGAGATGCGCGGCGTGCCCCTGAGGCTCGAGGTCGGGCCGCGAGACATCAAGGAGCATAAGGCCGTCGCCGTGAGACGGGATGTCCGGGGCAAGGCGTCGCTCCCCCTGGCCGGCCTCTCCGAGTCCGTGAACCGTCTCCTCGCCGAGATCCAGTCCGGCCTCCTCGAGCAGGCCCGCGATTTTCTCCGGGACAACACCCGCGTCACCGACGACTACGGGGAATTCAAGCGATTGATCGATGAGCGGCGAGGATTCATCCTTTCTCCCTGGTGCGGCGCCCGGGAATGCGAGGAAAAGGTGAAGCAGGAAACCGCGGCAAGCATCAGGGTTTTGCCCCTCGATACGGACCGGGGGCCGGGAGGAGTGTGCCTGGCCTGCGGCCGGAAATCGGAGTCCCGGGCGTTCTTCGCCCGGGCTTATTGAGAGTCAGAGTTCGGAAATCCGGACGCGTCGCCGCTGGAGAGCATGAAAGACCGCTTCGCCGGCTTGAGGCTGAAGATGGTCGAAAATCAGATCGCTTCCCGGGGCGTCAAAGACCGACGCCTCCTGGAGGTCCTTCGTCGCCTGCCGAGGCATCTGTTCGTGCCGGAGGACCGCCGGCCGGAGGCCTACGAGGACGAGCCGCTGTCGATCGGAGAAGGCCAGACTATTTCCCAGCCGTACATCGTCGCATTCATGACCGAGGCCTTGAATCTACATGGTCCGGAGAGAATTCTGGAGATCGGCACCGGTTCGGGGTACCAGACGGCCGTCCTGGCCGAACTGGCCGCTGAAGTTTTCAGCGTGGAGGTCCTGGAGGCTTTGTCCCGCCGCGCCCGGAACGTCTTGGCCGGTCTGGGCTATGAAAACATCCGGTTCAAGGTCGGCGACGGACATCAGGGTTGGGCGGAGTCCGCTCCCTACGACGGCATCATTGTCACCGCCGCCGCGGATGAGGTTCCGGCCGCTCTTCCCCGCCAGCTCAAGGACGGCGGACGGATGATCCTGCCCGTGGGAACGGCCACGCAGGAGCTCGTCCTGGTCGTCCGTGAGGGAGAGGTCTTCCATCGCTCGGAGCTCCTGCCCGTGAGGTTCGTTCCCCTGGTGACCGTCCACTAATCCCCGTCTCTTATCGCCGGCTTTGCCTGAATCCAAGAACGCCCCTGTCGTCGCGCGGGTTCGGACGCCTCCAAAATCGCGGTCGGTTTTCCATTCGCAGCTTTCCATTGGGCCGGGAGTCCAAGATTCCCTAAGGACGGAGAGGCGTGATATAATCATCGCCGAAAAGGATGGCCGCGAAGAATCGTGCGCCAGAAAGGCTCTCAGCAAGGGTGATGGCTGTGATTTTAAGGCGGGGATTTCTTTTGTTTCCGAGAATGCCGATGCTGCTTTTGGTCGCGGGAGGCTTCCTGCTCGCGAACGGGCCGAGGCCTTCGGTCAAGGTCTTTTTCCCGAACGGGAGCTCGGTCACGGTCGAGCTGGCCGTGACCGACGCAGAACGGCAGCTGGGGTTGATGCACCGGCCCCGCATCAACTCCGACCAGGGCATGCTCTTTGTTTTCGAGGAAGAGGATCTGCACTCTTTCTGGATGAAGAACATGCGGTTCTCGATCGATATTCTCTGGCTCGACAAGGACCGCAGGATCGTCCATATCACCCCGCGGCTCCCCCCTTGTCTCAGGGACCCATGCCCTTCCTATCCTACGCCGCTCCCGGTGAAGTTCGTGCTCGAGCTCAAGTGCGGGGAGGCCGAAGCCCGGAGTATCAAGCTCTACGACCGGCTTGAGTTCATCCTGCCCAAGGGTCTCCGCTGACCCCCACCCAAAAGGAGATGCTTTCTCCGGCGGAAAGTTTTTTGACATGAGAGCGCCGAGGGTCTTATAATATCGCCGATTTTCTCAGAGAAATGAGGCCAAGTCGGACATGTCCAAGGAAAACTTCATCGAGCTCGTGCAGAGCCGCATCCTTCTCTGCGACGGCGGCATGGGCACGCAATTCTACAACAAGGGCATCTTTCTCCAGACCTGCTTCGACGAGCTCAACCTTGTCCAACCCGAACTGGTCAAGGAAGTCCACCGGGATTACCTGCGCTGCGGCGTGGACATTATCGAGACCAACACCTTCGCCGCCAACCGCTTCAAGCTGAAGAAGTTCGGACTGGATGACAAGGTCGAGGCCATCAACCGGGCCGGCGTCCTCCTGGCCAAGGAGGAAGCGGGCGACACCACGTTTGTCGCGGGCTCGATCGGACCCCTGGGCTTGAAGATCGAGCCCTGGGGGCCGACGTCCGTCGAGGAGGCCGAGGCGGCTTTCCGAGAGCAGGCATCCGCTCTGGCCGAGGCCGGGGTCAATCTGTTCATCCTGGAGACGTTTTCGGACATCAACGAGATCCACCAGGCTCTCAAAGCCGTGAGGGCTGCGGCGGACCTTCCGGTCGTGGCGCAGATGACGATCGGCGAGGACGGAAACAGCCTGTACGGGACGACGCCCGAGGTGTTCACCCGCATGCTCGAGGAGTGGGGAGCCCACGTCGTCGGCCTCAACTGCAGCGTCGGCCCGGCCCTCATGCTGCAAAGCATCGAGCGCATGGCGCAAATCACCAGATTGCCCCTCTCGGCCATGCCCAACGCCGGCATGCCCCGCGAAGTCGAAGGCCGGAACATCTACCTTTGCTCGCCGGAATATATGGCCGAATTCGCGAAAAGATTCATCCAGAGCGGGGTCAAGGTCCTGGGCGGCTGCTGCGGCACGGCTCCGACCCACATCAAGGCCATGCGCGGGGCAATCCGCGCCCTCCAGCCTCCGGAACGCCGCTCGGTGGCCGTGATTCTTCCCCGCGAGGAGGAAGCGGCGCCGGCCGTCTCCTGCAGGGATAAATCCGCCCTCGGCCTGAAGCTGGATGAGGGGCAGTTCATCGTCAGCGTGGAGGTCGTCCCGCCGCGGGGACACAATCCCTCCCAGGCGGTCGAAACGGTCCGCAAGCTCAAAGAACACGGCGTGGACTGCGTCAACATACCCGACGGGCCCCGGGCCAGCGCCCGCATGAGCTCCCAGGCCCTGGCCTTCATTTTGGCGCAGAGAACGGGAGCGGAAGTCCTTCTCCATTACACCTGCCGCGACCGGAACCTGCTCGGCATGCAATCCGACCTTCTGGGCATCCATGCCCACGGCGTGCGCAACCTTCTGATCATCA
>Ga0154616_1132_pt9 | contig 9531 bp, 9 predicted proteins | sample Rifle2008BG13ft_FD_116045 | JGI IMG/M metagenome (GOLD analysis project Ga0154616, IMG submission 116045) | Candidatus Aminicenantes bacterium RBG_13_63_10
TACTACCGCCTCATCGCCGAACGCTTCCGGCTGCTGCTGCGCCGGAGGCCGGGCCGGATGTCGTTCGAGCTCTTCAACCTCCTATGGCTGTATTACTTTTTCGTCGCGGCCGTCCTGCTGTCCGACGTCCTGTTCGTCCTGTGCCTGGCGGGCTGGGCCCGCGTTCGCGTCCTGGGTCCCTACGCCGAGCTGTGGGCCCTGGCCTTCATCCTCTTCAGTCTGGAGGTCCTCCTGGCCCTGGCCTATGAGGAGGAGGATTCGCTCTCGAACCTGCTCCTGATCCCCGCCGCCTACCTGGTCTACACCAAGCTGTGGGTCCTGGTCGTCATCAGGAGCCTCTACCAGGAGATCGTGCGCAAGGAGAGGGGGGCTTGGGTCAAAACGCCGCGCTTCCCGTCGAAGCCGGAGGAGCCCCGCCGCCCTAAGGAGGGAACGCCGTGAAATCCGTCGCCCTGGCCGTCATCGTGCTCGTCTCGGTCCTCCCGCCGGCCTCCGCCGAAACCGTCGTCCAGGCGGGGTTCGAGACCTATCTCGGACCGAACCGGATGCTCCTCTGGACGCCCTGGCTGGGCGTCCGCCAGGGTCTGTCGTCCTCGTCTTCCTTTCTCTTCAAATGCTACTTCCACAACCTCGAATTCCGCTACGTCAACCTGGAGGAGCAGGAGGTCAAGCGCGTCTCCCACATGCTGAACCTGACGGCCGCCTTCTACAGCCAGAAACCGTCCCGGGAGGCCTACGGCGCTCTGTCCTACATCAGGGCCGGGGAAATGTACGACGCCCTGGCCCTGGACGCGGGGGTCGGCTTCACCCTCCTCGGCCGGCTGAGCCTGGACGCCGGCGTTTACGCCATCAACGAGGATTCGATCCTGTGGCTGCCCGAGGAGCCGCGGCGGCGCGTCACCACGGCCAGCCTCAAGGGAGGCCTCCGCCTGAAGGTCTTCCCCTGGCTCCGCCTGAATCCGAGAGCATCGGTTTACAGGAACACGGACGGAGTCAAGGCCACCATGCTGGCCTTGAGCCTGGTCCTCGTCCCCAAATCCCCGCTCTATGTTTCAGTGGGCTACTCGAGGTACGCGGAGTCGGCCGCCTACCGTTTCCGGGGCGACTACCTCGAAATCGGACTCAACTACTACCGCTGACTACTTTTTCTCCTCGGGTACGAGCCCGTTCAGGCGGATGAGCTCCTTGAGGTACCAGTCGGGGAACTTCAGGGGGTTGCGTTTTCTCGTGGCTGGGTCGTAGAGCCACAGCTTGTTGTGCTTCACCAGGAGCTGGTCCCCGAGGCGCCACCAGGCGTTGACCAGGGCCTCGGCGTGGCTCAGGCAGGTTTCGTTCAGGTAAAGGACGGCCGAGGCGGGGTCCTTCTCATAGAGCTCCAGGGCGTTTTTGTCGATGAAAGGCGTCCGGTCCACGGTGGCCTTTTCCCATTTTTCCTGAGCCTTCCTCACGTCCTGGATGGCATAAGAATAGAGGACCTGCGTGTGGAAATCGACGTAGTCGAACGCCCAGCGGGCCGACTCGCGGCTGAATTCCCAGTGGTCGCCGACCTCGAAGGAGCGCGGGATGGAGTTCACGGCCTGGTAGAGGGGGAAGAAGCACGAGGTGTCCTGGGCGCCCCAGGCCAGCCAGACGATGCCGCCGATGGGGTTGGGCAGCCAGCCGCGGCACTGGGTGACGGTCACGTATTCGGCCCGGTTGACGCCGATGACGCGAGGGGTGTTATACCTGGTCCCCTCGAGCTCGAAGCCGTAGGGCAGGAAATTCGGGTTGGAGAAGGCTCCGCCCTGGAGCCCGCGGGCCGGGTCGAAGGGCGTGCCCTCGCATTTGTCCCGGGTCATGACCATGACGTCATGAACGGACAGCTTCTTCTCCGGTTTGATCGTCACCGGAAAGTCCATGTTGGGCGTGTCGGCGCTGAATTTCTGCGAGGGGGCGACGAGGTCGAAGAAGCGCCACATCCGAACCCGCGAGCCCTTGGTGCTCACGGCGCTGACTTCATTCGGAGAGTAGGCCCGCTTCCAGCTGAAGGGCTGGCCGCTTTTCGGGTCGTACCACTTGCTCTCCACGGCGTAAGAGACGACATTGGGCGAGGCCATGAAATAGTCTTTGTTATTCAGGTCGATCGCGCCGATGCGGCTCTCGTTGGGGCAGACGCTGACATGGTCGTCGGGCACGCGCTGGGCGCACCACACCGCGCCGGGCTTGCCGCTCTTGGGAGACCACAGCGGGCCGACGGGCATGATCTCGAAGATCCAGATTTCCTTCGGGTCGCTGACGGCCAGCATCTCGCCCTCGTCCGTATGGCCGTAGCCGTGTTTTTCGGCCAGTTCACCCATGACCCTGATGGCCTCGCGGGCCGTCCGGCCGCGCTCCATGGCCAGCAAGGTCAGCTGGGTGATGTCGAACTTCGGCGTTGTGGTCCTGTTCTCCATCTTGTCCCGGCAGCCGATCGTGGATTCGCCGATGGCCACCTGGTGGTCGTTCATGTAGCCGAAGGCTCCCAGGAGGTAGCCGTAGGTGTGGGGCACCTCGGGGATTTCCAGGCCGGAGAAGTCCTCTCTGACCCGGTCCCACTTGAGACCCTGGCTGGGGGGGATGGTGGTGAACTGGTCCACCCAGAAAATTTTCTTCATCGTGCCGGGGGCATGGTCGGCCGGCGGGACGTAGCGCCAGGTCCAGTCGCACACGCCGCAATCGCAGGTGTGGGTGGAGATCACCGAGCCGTCTGCCGAGGCGTCCTTCCCGACCATGATGACCGTGCAGCTTTCGCGGTCGGGGTCGGGCGCGCAGGTCAGGCAGTCGGTCACCATGGGTCCCTGGGTGAAGGTCGGCCCGGCCAGGACCGCCAGGACCAATAAAGCCAGCAGGGAAAGCTTTTTCATAGAAGACCTCCTTAAGGGTTAAGGTTGGGCTTTCTTTATATCGGGGATTGGACGTCCTGTCAAATGCCGAGCCCAGGGGAGAGCTTCGGCGCCTGGCGCGGTTCCGGTGTCCGGCGCATGAACCGGGGGCAAACGCCGATATTGCGTTCCCCTGATCCTTGGAGATATCGGCCCGCGCGCTTACAATAGGAGCCTGCGCCCCTTGGCGTAAAGGAGATATCATGAAGATCAGCGGCGTGCCTTTCACGGTGACCGACTGGAATGCGGTCGATAAACAGGAGCACAAGGGGGAGGCCGGGACGTCGTTCTGGCGCGTGTTCGAAGCCGGCAATATCCGCGCCCGCGTGGTCGACTATTCCCCCGGTTTCCGTTCCGACCACTGGTGCCCGCGGGGCCATGTCCTTCTCGTCCTGGAGGGGGAATTCAACATCGCTCTCAAAGACGGCAGGACCTTCCTCCTCGGACCGGGCATGAGCTTCCAGGCCGGGGACGACGATGGGAATCCGCATCTCGGCTCAAGCGCCGGGGGGGCGAGGGTTTTTCTCGTCGATTGACCCCGGAAGAATTCCCCGCCTTCGAGCCCGGCCGGGACCGCATCTCCGGGACTTTCCTGTCGCGGATGATGCCCAAGCTGCCCCGCGGGAAAGAAAGCCCCGAAAAGATGCGCCTGTGATTCGGCGGCTGTTCATCGGCGCTGTTCAGAAGGCCGTGCCGCACCCGCCTGAATCCACGCCCGTCCGGCGGCGCTTCTTCTCCAGATACTGCTGGTGCTCCTCCTCAGCGGGGTAGAATTCGGGGGCGGGAACGATTTCGGTGACGATGGGCGAGCCGAAGGCGCCCGACCGCTCGAGCTCGGATTTGACCCGGCGGGCCGTCTCGTCCTGGTCCCGGCCGTGGGTGAAAACGATTGAGCGGTACTGCGTGCCGAAATCCGGACCCTGCCGGTTGAGCTGGGTGGGGTCATGAAGCTTGAAGAAGAGGCGGACAAGCTCTTCGTAGCTCACCCGCGCGGGGTCGAACACGACCCGGACGGCCTCGGCGTGGCCGGTCTTGTCCGAGCAGACCTGTTTGTAAGTGGGGTTCTTCGTCTTCCCGCCCGTGTAACCCGCCTCCGTAGACAGCACGCCCGGCGCGCGCCGGAAATTGTCCTCGACGCCCCAGAAGCACCCGGCGGCGAAGGTCGCCGTTTCCGCCTTTATTCCCAGAGCGGCATCCGCCTCCTTGCCGGCCGGCTTGAAGCCCAGGGACACGGGGTTGATGCAGTAATGCCTGCCGGTCGGAGGAGGGCCGTCGTCGAACACGTGGCCGAGTTGCGACCCGCAGGCGGCGCAGCGGCCCTCGGTGCGGTTCATCATGAAGGAGCGGTCCTCGAAGAGCTCGACGGCTCCCGGCCAAACGACGTCGGTGAAGCTCGGCCAGCCCGTGCCGTGATCGTATTTCATCTCCGAGGAAAACAAGGGATTGCCGCAAGCGGCGCAGGCGTAGAGGCCCGGCTCGTAATGGTCGTTGTACGTCCCGGTGAAAGCCCGCTCCGTGCCTTTCTGTCTCAGAACCCGGTATTGCTTGGCCGTCAACAGGGATTTCCATTCTTCCTCGGTTTTAACGATTTTCTTGATCATTCTTTTCCCCTCTTCGGTCAAAACCGATGCATCGCCGCCCCGCCCGGCCAGGGAATAGAGGCTCCAGGCCAGGAGAGACAGGCTGAAAACGATCAGCAGGCTGATTTTCTGACTCTGACTCAGTCGCATTAATATCGTCCGAACAGACGCGTTGTCAATCCCAACCGGCCTCACTTCTCCCCCGGCCCGCTCGTCGTCGGCGCAATCAGCGCGGGCGGATTTCGGGCGCGCGTGTTCGCGGGCGCCGGCCGGGACGGCCCGGCTAAGCGCGCCCGGACGGCACAGCGCGCGACCGCGGCATGAGGATGGCGCCCGAGCGGAAGTCGCCGAACACCTCGGCCCGGCCCTGGAGAAACAGCCTGCCCACGAGCGCTCCGGCCGCGGCGTCGAGCTCGTGGTCGGTAGCGTCCCGGCGGAGCCCGCGGACGCCCAGTTTTTCCAGCCCCCGCCGCAGCCCTGAAAGGCTGCGCTTGGCCCTGGGTATGCCCCAGACGTCCATCGCGCCGCCGGGATAGATCTCGACCGCCCGGACTCCCAGCCGCCCGATCCTGCGCTTCAAATTGATTCCCCGGACCGTCAGCGCCCTCATGGGGCCGAGGGTGATGGGGAAAAAGGGGATGCGTCTCCGAAGGAGCTCTTCGTCGGCCGGCCGAAGATGCCGCCCCGTGCGCTCCTCCATGGATTTCCGTCCCGGGGGGAGCGTCAAGGGGGCGTCAACGGCCGCCAGGTCCGGCCTGAGGTCTTTGACCAGGCCGAGGATTTCGTCGTCGGTATAAAGCAGAAACGTCTCCGCCCGGAAACCGTGCAGGACACAGACGCCGGTCGGCTTGTGCTCCACCCCGCCCAGGTCGAGGCCGAGGACGCACAAAGGTTTTCCGGCCTTTTTCCGCGGCATCCCCGTTCGTGTCTCTAGCCTTTAAGCCGCTTGCCGTGGGCGTGCTTCAGCCACTGCCGCGAGTAGCGGACTTTTTCCCGCCGCCCCTCGCGGTAATCCTTGTACTTGCTTCCCCGGGAGACGAGCACATCGGACACCACCCGCCCTCTCAATCCCTTGCGCAGCTCCGCGGCGACCTTGCGGGTGTCGAAGAACGAGCAGGAAAAGATATCGAAATAAGCCTTCCCCTCCCCCGGGAAATAGTGAAGGCTGATGTGGCTCTCGGCGATCATGGTCAGGATGGAGAGGACCTCCACGTCGGACGCGCGGTTCCGGAGGCCGTAGGGCCTCATGATGGGCGTCATGCCGATGGCGTAGGGTAGAGTGTCGAAATAGCCGAACAGGTCGTCCAGGGTAGCAGGACCGCGGTAATCCTCGAAATCCAGCATGAGGTGGGGGCCGAAGTCCTTCTTCCGGTCGACGGCCGGCCGGTCCAGCCGGAAGCCCTTCCTCCGCTCCACGAAATTCTGGAGGGCTTTCTCCGAGGGGAAGGCCTCGTCGATATGAGCCCGCAGCCTGTCCGTGTCCACGGCCTGCGGATAGAGCAGGTCGCAGAAGAAAACTCCCCTGTAGGAAAAGGTGTGAATGGTGAAATGGCCGCCCTCCAGGAAGACGAAGGCGCTGATCCCGCAGTCCTCGGGGACGATGCCGTTGTAGTAGGGCAGGACGAAGGGCGGCATGACCGTCCTCAGGCCCATCTTGACCGGAATCTCCTCCAGGAACTCGTGGACCAGGGCGATGTCGTCCAGCCGCGACCGGTAGCTGCCGTAGGCGTCGAACAGGAAATGATGCATGGCAGGCTTGATTATAAGGCAGGCGGGCTCTCAACTCAATCCGTGTTTGCTGTCCTTTTCCCCGGCTCACCTCTTTCAGGATGGCGTTGTCCAATGACAGATCGGCCGCCGGCTTCTTCAGCCTGGCGTTCTCCTGCTTGAGATCCTTGAGCCGCCGGGCCTGGTCGACTCTCATCCCGCCGCACTCCTCCCTCCGGATGGATCAAGACATCGATCGATGGAAAAGGACTCCTCCCCCTTCTCAATAGCTGAGGCCGGCCAGGATTTTGAAGGAGTTGATGGGCACGTTGGGAGAGGAAAGCTCCATGTTGGAGATATGATGATAACGGCATTCCATGTTGATGGAGATGTTTCCGGAAAAACGCCAGCGGCATCCGACCCCGCTTAAGTAATTGCCGCAGAGTTTCGAGCCCATGCCCGGTATCGCGGCCGTCGTGAAGAAGGGGCCTCCTCCGAAATAGAAATAAGGGTTGAATCTTTCCTCAGCCTTGAAAATCATGCCGGATATGAAATTGAGGCTGACCATGAATCCGGAGTCGGGCTTGAACACCTCCATGATGGGAAACTCAATCCACAATTCATTCATGAAGCGGAACCAGGATTTTCCAAGATTTCGGTTTATCGCCCTGTTATAGCGGATGGTGTAGTCAATGGTTGCCACTCGTTCCTTCGATCCCCAGCCCCGGAAGGAAAAGCCCCCTCCTCCCAGCATGGACCAGTAATGTTTGTTGTTGGGGGGAGAATATTCTTCCGTAAAAGATAGAGGAGCAAGTCCGAGAAAGAAAATCAGGGCCGCGCCCGTCACGGAGACCATTAATTTTCTTCGCAAGCACTTTCCCGGCCTGATCATTTTGAGCCGCTCCTTGATGGTACTGCAAGAGCGAACGGCATTTCAAGCCGTCAGGCTATCGCTCCGAAAGAGGAGGTCTACCGCTTCCCGGCCGAAGCCGGAAGCCGCTACACCCTTGTCCTGACCTATCCGGCGGATAAGGCGCGGCGGCGGGTCGTCATCACCGGAGAGAATCCCTACTCGAAAGAAAAGAACATCATCCCTGCCGGCAAGAGCACGTCTTACCCGCTGGACCTGACCATCCATCCGGCGCCTCCGGGCGCTTCTCCCTGCTTGGAAACGCGCCGGGTGAATTTTTCCGTCGACGGAGAGAGCACCGCCCGGGGACTGTTCCTGATCTTCCTCGCCCGGGAAAACCCGGCTCCCCTCGAGCTTATCCTCAAGTTCCCGGCCTCCAGCGACGCCGAAGTGAAGGCCTATACCGACATGCCCAACTGCTCCTGGCTGGGCAAGATCTATTGGGGACGGATCGTCGATTTCCCGATCTTCATGGCCGGCCCGGCGACGGCCGGACCGAAGACCATCAGCAAGGATGTGCGGGCGGAGATCAAGTCGTACGGCGGCACTCCCATTCCAGAGGGCGGGGATTTCACCGTCCCGCCCGGCTTCCAGGCGGTCAATTTCCGGGCTTCCAACAATATCGATTTCCCGAACAAAAGCTGGAAGATCGTCCTGGTCCTGCCGAACGGGAATTGCTCCGAAGTCTATCGCTTCGGAATCAACACCAAGCCCAGGCCGGGCGAGCCGGAAGTGGTTGAAGTTCCGGTGCCCCTAAAGCGCCTGGTTCTGGCTCCCGATCGATACCGGCTCATGATCTCCGGAAGCTCCGGCTCGTTTCTCCATCTCCATTACGAGCTCAGGCCGATACCGGCCGGAAAGGGCTGAGACGAAAGAAGGGTCATTACCGGCTGAATTTTTGTCTAAGGATATCTTAAAATCCTGGAAATAATAAAGTTACTGGGGCCTGTCCCCGGTAGCCGCCCGGTAGCCGGTAGTCCGTCGGTAGTCGAATACCAAGGCTGGTCGAAAACCGGAATAGTGCCCGGCGCCGATTTTTCGGGTCATTGAACCGTGAGCAGGGCCGCCAACCCTTCCACGCCCAGGCTGTCCACGGCCGTGATGCTGTAATGATAAGCCCGGCTATCGTCAACCCGCCTGTGAATATATTTCATGGCCGCGTCCTTCACTTCGGATAAAAGATATGTCTCCCCTTCCCTGATTTCATAAACGCGATATTTCAAAACCGCCTGGTTTCCGGGATTGACCTTCCAGGTCAGAACATTGACCGTTTCCATTTGGGATAAGGAACGGTTGACAGCGCGAATTCCGGTGAATTCCAGCGGCTGGCGGGGAATACTCATTCGTTGGTCGAAATCCTTGAGCGTGGCCGCGTCCGGCGCATGCAGATACTTTTGTTCACTCAGCTCTTCAACGTACAGGCTGGCGACAACCGGGTTCTCGGTCACTCGGCCATCCAGCCAGCCGAAGGGGTCGTGGGGACGGTAGCGGGGCCAGTCGGCGTTGATGTAGACAAAGGCTTTGACCTGGGGATGAGCGGCCAGAAAATTGAAATAGGGTTGGAACCATTCGTCCCAGACCTGTTCGGAGGCGATGTCAAAATCGACGACCGAGCTCTCGGCGATCATCACCGGCCGGCCATGGTCCTGGGCCATTCGCAGGAACCGCTCCGACTTGCCCTTGGGCGTGATGATTCCCCGCTCGTACTCCGGATAGGCATCGCTGAAATCACGCCGGGCGAAAACATCCAGGCTGTACCAGTCGATGACGTCGTTTCCCGGAAACCATTTGAAGCGGCCCGCATCGTCCGTCGCATCGAAGTCGTTGGCGGCCGAGGGTTCATAGCACCACAGGAAGGCAACGTTGTCTGCGCCATGCCCCCTCAAGTGCTGCACAATCTTGCGGAAGGCCAGCGGATAGTCGAAGGGATGATGGCCGTTCCAGCCGCCGTTGAATTCGCCGCCTATCCTGAGAAAGGCCGGAGTGCCGTGGTCGCGAAGAATGAGAGCTACGTCTTGGATCCGGCTGTCATACTGGGCGGTATGGGCTATCTTGTCGTCCACTCCGAAGGCCAGCCAGACGCCGGATTTCCACCATTCCACAGACTCCTTGTCCGGGCCGCTCATCCCCAGGTTGAGGTTGGGCAGGCGGCCCAGCCTCTTCTGACGGTCGAGGTAGAGGCGGAGCTGCTCCAGGACCATGTCCCAGGGCCGGGCGGGCTCCAGATCGAAAAAGAACAACTCGGTGAGAGGATAGAAGTCCGTGTCGGCGAGCATGTCCAGGTAAGCGCGGTTGTCGTCCGGCCACTGCCCCATGCCGTGGACGATGCGCCCCTCCGGCGGCTCAAACTTCGCCCCGAAAGTGAAGGGCGTGAAAGATGTCTCCCGGCCGTCTGGACCGGATGCGGACTTGAGAAACAGAAGAAGGGACACAA
>Ga0154616_1110_pt23 | contig 9413 bp, 8 predicted proteins | sample Rifle2008BG13ft_FD_116045 | JGI IMG/M metagenome (GOLD analysis project Ga0154616, IMG submission 116045) | Candidatus Aminicenantes bacterium RBG_13_63_10
TCTTTCGGTTCATAACCCAAACGCTCAGAACGACGACCGCGGCCAGGATGAGGAAAGAATAGACCCGGGGAACATCCAGGGGCGGCTTGACTCCGAACAGAGACGAGGCCGCAAGCTTGAGGTTGGTCTTCAGGGAGATGAGTCCCATGTAAGGGCTGCGAAAAATGCCGTTCAGGATCCCGTGCAGCATGTCGGAGAAGAAGTAAACCCCGAAGATGAGGAGAGAGGCCGTGCGCCGGTTCCGGCTGAGGGACGAGAGGAGCAGGCTGTAAGAGGCGAAAAACAGCGCGGTCAGGCCGGAATAGACGAGGATGGCCAACGGAAGCGCCGGATGGTCGCGGAGGAGCCCGAAGCTGCCGCTGAAGATGAGCTTGAAGACGACGAGCAGCAGGCCGGGCACGAGCGTCAGGAGGAGGACGAAGAAAAAGACGACGGCCGCCTTGCCCAGGAAATAATCCCTCTTGGCCAGAGGCCTGGCGAAATAGAGCTGCAGGGCGTTGTGCCTCAGGTCGTCGGCCACAAGCCCGGCGGCGCAGAAGACCAGGATGATGACAATCATGAACAGGAGGAAGTCCGCCGTCAGGTACTGGAGAAAAAAGCCGGGGAGCACTTTGATGGGAACGGCTTCTTTCCTGATGATCCCGCGAAAATCCTGGAGCCTCTCGGAGAGGTAGATGCCCGCCAGGAAGACGAAGGCCGGCAGGAACGAGAAACTGAAGGCGAACTTGAAAAACTTCCTCTTGAAGGTCATGCGAATGCCCAAGCGGGCGATGGGCCACCACGGCCGGCGCCGTTCGAGAAACTCCCCGTCCCAGTGGTAATAGCCTTTCTCCCGGATGCTCATCCTTCGACTCCCACCGTTTGGGCGAAGAGGTCCTCGAGGGATGTCCGGCTCCGGAGAAAATGACGGACCTGGATATTCTCTTCGACCGCCAAGCGGAAGACCGCCTTCCTGTCCAAACCGGCCGGCAGGAACACCCGCAGGAGTTCGTCCTCGGTCTCCTCGACGCGGCAGCCCAGCCCGGCCAGCTTTTTCATAAACCCTCCGCGCTCGCCCTTGACCCGCATCTCGAACAGATTGAAACAGTCCTGCCTCAGGTCGGCGAGAAGCCCCTGGGCCGCCACGCAACCCTTGTTCAGAATGACCACCCGGGCGCAGACCGACTCGATATCGGACAGGATATGCGAGGAGATGACGACATGAATGTCCTTCCTGGAGATGATGTCGACGATGAGCTCCAGGATGTCCTTCCGGCCCTGGGGGTCGAGGTTCGACGTCGGCTCGTCGAGAAAGAGGAGCCTGGGGTCGTGGACGAGGGCTTGGGCCAGCTTGAGTCTCTGTTTCATCCCCCCGGAATAGGTTTCCAGCAGGCGGTAGCGCGATTCGCCCAGCCCGACATAGAACAGGACTTCGTGCGCCCGCTTCATCGCTTCCTGTCGCGGCATTCCGGCGAGTTCTCCAAGATAGGAAGTGAAGGTCACGGCGTCCATCCCGGGCAGGAGACAATCGTCCTCGGGCATGTAGCCCACGCGGCGGCGGATGTCGGCCTGTTCCAGCCTGATGTCGTAGCCCAGGACGCGCCCCTCGCCGAAATCCGGCTTTAGAAAACCGAGCAGAATCCGCAGAAGGGTGCTCTTGCCCGCGCCGTTGGGCCCCAGCAGCCCGGTCGCTCCCGCGCCCAGGGCGAGGCTGACGCCCTGAAGAGCCTGGATGGGCCCGTAGCGGAAGGCGATGTTCTTAAGCTCGATGTTGATCTTGTCCATATCGTCCGCCGCTCGGTTCATGCCCATCAAGGTAATTCCGATACGCCCTTTAAGGCAAGCAATATCGTGCTCCCCATCGCCCCCGTGTTTCGCTAAGGGGGGGGAGAAACAAGCGCCGGCCTCGCTCCCCACCCTGAAAACGCCACGGATCGAATTCCGTCATTGGGATGATGACCCATTCTCGGGAGATCTCACCACCCGGCCCCGGCCGAAGACGATGGCCTCGTAGGCCTTGCGGACGCGATCCCAGTTCTCCTCGCGGTCGAGCGGCCAGAAACGTCCCATGACCGTGACCAGCCGGCCGCAGCCCAGGCGGCGGCATTCCTCGTCGACCTTCTCGATGTAGATCGCACCGCTCTCGGGCAGTTCCCCGCGCCGGCCTATGAACCCATGGATGTAAACGCGCTCCAGGCCGCGGTCGCGCGCCAGGCGGAGGAGAGCGAACAGGTGGCGGAGCGCGCCGTGGGAGCTATAACGAGAAACAATGCCCATGAGGTGCAGCGCCCGGCCTTCGCGCCGGACCTTGTCCATCGCCTCGGCGAACACCGCATTTGAAGCGAAGCTGCCGTCCTCGACCGCGCGGTCGATGCGGACCAGGTCGAGCGGAACGCGGCGGCCTGCGCCGAGGTGAAAATGGCCCGCCTCGGAATTGCCCACCGTTCCGGCCGGCATGCCCACCGCTTCGCCCGAAGCTTCGAGCAGGGCATGGGGCGAGCCCGACCAGAGACGGTCGAAGTTCGGGGTGCGCGCCTGGGCGATCATGTTGCCTTCTTTCTCTTCTCTCATCCCCCAGCCGTCCAGGATGAGCAGCAGGAGCCGCGAGCGGCCCCCCTCCTTCCCCCCGGCCCCCTCGTCCACGAGGCTTTTCCCCGTCATCTCTTCGGGCGCGGGAACCCCGAGCCTGCGCAAAACGGTCGGAGCGACATCGGCCAGTTCCCCTTCCGGCTTTAACCGCGCCGAATCAATCCTCGACAGCCCGAAGTCGGCCAGAATAAACGGCACCCGGCTTCGCGTATGGCCGGTGTTGACCGACCCGTCGGGATAGAGCCAGTCCTCGACTGTGCCGTGGTCGGCGGTGACGATGAGGGCCGCTTTTTTGCGCGCGGCCGCTTCGGCGATTTGACCGAGCACGGAATCGACGGTCTCCACGGCGGCCAGCACGGCTTCCCGGCTCTCGAGATGTCCGACCACATCGACGTTGGCCAGGTTGGCGATGATGACGTCGGCGGTTTCATCGTCCAACGCGGCCAGGACGTTCTGGCCCACCTCCCGGGCGCTCATCTCCGGCCGCAGGGCGTAAGAGACATCGCCGGAGGGCGAGGGCACGATGACCCTCCGCTCCCCGGCAAACGGCTCTTCCCTCTTTCCGTTCAGAAAAAACCCGACATGGACGGCCTTCTCCGACTCGGCGATCTTGACCGGGCGAAGGCCCGCCCGGGTGAGGACTTCAACCAGCGTCTGGCCCAGCCGTTCCTGGGGCGGGAAGGCCACCTTGACCCTGAGCTGCGAGGAATACTCGATCATGGTCACGAAATGAAGACCCAATCCTCTCCGGACCGGGAAATGGGAAAAATCCTCGTCGGTCAGACTGCGGGTGAGTTCGACCTCCCTCTCGCCTCGCAGGTCGTAAAAAATGACGGCGTCCCCCGCTTCCGGACGGCCGATCGGCCGGCCGGACGGGTCCGCGAGAACGATAGGCTCCAGCGCCTCATCCTCCTGACCGCGCCCGTAGGCGTCCCGAACAGCCCGCCCCAGGAGCGAAAGCTTCGCCGAGCCTTGCGGCCCGGGCTCCATGTCATCGGGCTTCCTGCCCACGACCTCATCCATGCCCCGGCCTCACTCCAGCCCCAGGCTCAGGAGGGAGAGCGGGTCCACTCTTGCCCCGCGGGCGCGGACGCTCCAGTGAAGATGCGAACCCGTGGAGCGGCCCGTGCTGCCCACCGCGGCGATGACAGCGTTCCGGCCGACGGATTGCCCCTCCTGCACATCGAGCCGGGAGCAATGGCAGTAAACCGTGAAAATGTTCAGCCCGTGGTCGATGATGACCGTCAGCCCGGAATAATAAAGGTCCATGGCCAGCGCCACCCTTCCGGAGTTCGAGGCCCAGATCGGGGAATCCTGCGCAGCCGAGATGTCGACTCCCGTATGCCGCGAGCGGGGGACGCCGTTATACAGGCGGTGCTCGCCGAAATTGGGCGACGGCTTGTCTGGCAGCGGGGCGGCAAATCCGCCCGAGCCCAGCCATTCGGGGATGACGCTCCGGTAAACCTCGGCCAGGATCCGTCTCTCCCGGGCCAGACGCTCCTCGGCCTCCGGAGGCGCGATGACCAGCCTCTCGTCGATCTTGATGTTCTGGCGCGAAAATGACCGCTCCTGAAGCCTTAGGTACTTCTGAACGGCTTCCTTTCGGCCGGCGTCGAGAATAACGACCTCAACCTTGTAGGAGCCCGGAGGCGTTAGGAAATCGACCCCCACCAGGGCGAACCTTCTTCCGGACGGCCCGCCGGGAAGAAAATCATAGTCCTTATCCAGGAAGGAGAGCTTGGCCTCCTGTCCCTCGCCCGACGGATAAAAAACGGCCAGGAGCATTTCCCCCGGCTGGAGAGCACGGGCCGTGATCTCGACGGCCGCCCCGCTCGGCGCTTCCAGGCGCAGGAAGGCCCAGGCCGCGGGTGAGCATGCGGCCAACAGCAACGGGATCGACAGGATGCGTTTCATCATATCCGACGGCCGCGAACCCGGAGGGGGCCGGAGGTCAGACTGACTTCTCCTTCCCGGCCAAGGGCCTAAGGATTCGTCCGGGCAGCCGCCCGGTGTGCTCTCCCCTGTCGACGACGACCTTCCCGTTGACCAGGACGTATTCGATCCCCGCCGGGAACTGGTGGGGCTCGGTCCAGGTGGCGCGGTCTGCGACTTTGTCCGGGTCGAAAACGACGAGGTCGGCGAAAAAGCCGGCCTCCACCCGACCCCGCTTGTGGAAATGGAATTTTTCCGCGGCGACCGAGGTCATTTTGCGGATCATCGTTTCCGGGGGCAGGATCTTCTCCTCGCGGATGTACTTGCCCAGCACCCGGGGAAAAGTCCCGTAATGCCGCGGATGAGGTTTTCCCTGGCCGAGCGGTCCGGTGGGGGCCAGGGCCGACCCATCCGTGCCCACGCTGACGAGAGGATGCGCCAGGATCGTTTTCAGGTTCTCCTCCCTCATCATGAAGATGACGATCCCCCCCCGGCCTTTTTCCTCGAGGAGCAGCTCACGCATGAAATCATAGGGTTCCCTGCCCGACGCCTTCGCCGCCTCAAGGATGCTCCGACCCTCGATGGGTTTGTTTTTTTCCGAAACGACGTCGGAAACAACCACCTTGTCCCAGGAGCCGAGCTTCTTCTCCGCGGCGTCCAGGTGGGCCCGGACCTCGGGCTCCCGCACCTTGTCCCGAAGACGCCGGAGGAAATCCTCGGTCGTCCCCTCGCGCACCCAGAGAGGATAATAAAAACTCAGGTCGGTGGCGCCGGCGATGTAGGGATAACGGTCGCAGAAAATCCTCACTCCCTCCCTCTCCGCAGACTCGATCAAGGCCAGTGCCCGGTCGAGCTTATGCCAGTTCCGGGGATAAGCTGTCTTGAAGTGAGAAATCTGGAGGCTGACGCCCGACTTCCGAGCGACGTCAATGGACTCTTCCAGGGACTCGAGCAGGCGGTCGCCCTCGTCACGCATGTGCGTCGCGTAAACGCCGTTCATGTCCGCCGCGACCCGGCAGAGGGCCGTGAGCTCTTCGGGTCGGGCGTAGCTTCCGGGCGTGTATTCCAGCCCGCTTGAAAGCCCGGCCGCGCCGCAGCGCAGGTCGTCGCGGAGCAGCTGCTTCATTTTTTCGAGCTCGGCTTCCGTAGGCGGCCTGTCGGCGTATCCCATGCCCGCGCCCCGGACGTCCCCGTGACCGGTCAGCGTCGCGTAATTCAGCGCAGTGCCTGAGCGCTCGAGCCGGCTAAAAAAGCCTTTGAGGTCCCTCCATTCGAGCTCAAGGCCGTAAACCTCCTTGAGACTGGCCTTCGTCTCCTCAAAAACCTGGTCGGGCACCATGCAGCCCGAAGACCCGCAGTTGCCGCTGACCAGAGTGGTGATCCCCTGTCGGACGGCGCTCTCGGCCTTGGGGTTGACCAGAAGCTCGACATCGGTATGGGCGTGCATATCGATGAAGCCCGGGCATACGGCCAGCCCCTTGGCCTCGACAACGGCCGCGGCTTTCTCCATCGGGATGGAGCCGACCTTGAGGATCGAGCCGTCTTTGACGCCGATGTCCGACTCGAACCCGGGACCGCCCCGGCCGTCATAGACAAAACCGCCCTTGACGACCAGGTCGTAGTCTTTTTGCGACACGCCTCCCCTGATCCACGGGCCCGTCCCGGCGAGCCCCGTGGACGCCGCGGCCGCGATGGCGCCGGCCATGAATTTCCGCCGGGATATTCTCTCCGTCATATTCGCTCTCCTTCGCGCCGGGTCTTTGAATAGGCGGGCCGCCATTGGGCCTGGACGCGGCCGGCCGAGACGACCTTGCTCCCGCGCGGGTTTTTCATCCGGGAAAGGTCTTCTTAATATAAATCATTCCCCGGCGGACTGTCCAGGATTCCCGCCTCAGGGGAGGCATCTTCTTGTTGCTCCGGGTATCCTTAAAACCGGAGAGAAAAGCCGCTGGCGGCGGGAGTGAGGACGGCCGAAAGGCTTAAGGCTCGTTCTCCTGACCGGTTCAAATCGGCGATCTTCACGGCGATGACATGCCCGAGGACCGCGCCCAGCAGGACGTCCGAAGCCCAGTGCTTGTTGTCGTGAACGCGCGAGACGGCGACGACGCCGGCCAGGCCGTAGAGCAAAACGTCGGCGACGAGGCTGTCCACCTGGCAGGCGATCGACGTGGCCACGGCGAAGGCGGAGGCCGCGTGGCCCGAGGGAAGGGACATGTAGCTCGCTTGAAAAGTGAAGGGCTCGAAATGATTTGAGGGCAGTGCGAGCTCGGGCCGAGCCCGTCCGAAGAGGCATTTCATGCTCAGGACGACCGCTCCGGACACGGCCAGGCTCTCGAGCCCGAGGACGGCCGTCTTGCGCAGTCCGCGGCTGGGCCCGACCTCCCCGGCTAGATAGATCCCCGCCAGCAAGCCGGTCAGATAGGCCGCGTCCCCCCCTTTTTCCATGACCCTCATAACGGCATCCGAAGCGGGAGTGCGGCTTGTTTGCGCCCAGTCCTGGATGTCCTGGTCGTGGGCATAAGTCAGTCCCGCGGCGCCCAGGACCGCGACGCCCCCCAGAATCTCAAGGGGCTTCCAGGAGAGGGGCGAGGCCAGGACGCCGCCGGCATCCCGGGCCAGGTGCGTCCAGAACTCATTGTCCAAATGATAGCTCCTCTCCGGGCCGAGAGGGGCCGCGGAAATCGAAGGAAGGAAAGTGAGAAACACCGCGGCCGCGAGCAGAACGGCGGCCGGGGGCTGAGTCCGGCTCATATCCCCTCCGCCGGGTTCAGCCCGGCAATCATGTTTTCGATGACCTTGATCGTCCGGGCCGTTGCGCCCTGGAGGCTCTTCAAAGTCTGAAGGGACTTCTCCCCCTGAACCCGAAGACCCGCAGGGTCAGGGAAAAGGAACATGTCCCTTAGATCCCCGGGACTCCTGACCACTCGGGCCGCCCCCGCGGCCGTGAACACGTCCGCCAGGAAGGCGAAGTTTTTCATATGGGGGCCGAAAAAGATCGGCTTGCCGTAGGCGGCCGGCTCGAGCAGATTATGGCCTCCCCAAGGGACAAGGCTTCCTCCGACAAAGGCGGCGTCGCCCAGAGCATAGAATTCCGAAAGCTCGCCGATCGTGTCCAGGAGGAGCACGTCCCATTCCTCTCCCTTCCGGATTTCCGTCCTCCTCCGCGCACGAAGCCCCCTCTCGCCACAGGCCTTCTCGACCTCCGCGACCCTGTCCATATGCCGAGGGGCGAGGACGAGACCGACATCCGTCCTGGCTCTTCTTGATTCCCTGAAAGCCTCGAGAAGCAGAGTCTCTTCCCCTTCGCGGGTGCTGCCCGCCACCACGAGCTTCTTCGAACGAGGAAGGGAGATCTCCTCCCGGCGTCGCTTCAACGTCTCCGGGTCGATATCGCCCGGCGTGATTTCGCATTTAAGGTTTCCGCTGATCCGAACTCGCTCGGGGCGCGCCCCCGACCCGATCAACCGCTCCCGGTCCTGCTCGGTCTGAACGAGGAACAGGGCGATGTCGCCGAAAAGACGTCCGGTGAAAAACCGAAGACGCCTGTACCTGTGAAACGACCTCTCCGACACCCTGCCGTTGACCAGCAACACGCCCCTTCCGCTCTTTCGGGCCTGCCGGAGGAGATTGGGCCAGAGCTCGGATTCCGCCAGGATGAGAAGGCCGGGTTCAAATCTGCGCAAAAAGCGGCGCGCCGTCCAGCCGAAATCCAAAGGCGCGAAAAACAGCCGGTCGGCAGAGGCCAGCTTTTTCCGTGCTACCTCCATACCCGCCTGGGTCAGGACCGAGACATGGAGCGCCCAGTCGGGATGCCTGTCCTTGACCTCCCGGGCCAGCTTTTGGAGGGACAGGACCTCGCCCACTGAAACAGCGTGCATCCAAAGGGAAACCCGTCCCGGAGCGCGGGCCGGAAGGCCTAATCCCAGCCTCTGGGCCAAGGCCAGAGGCTTCCCCTCCCTCAGGCGCAGCCTGATGAAATAGACGGGCAACAAGGCCGCCAGGGCGAGCGCGAGCAGAAATGAATACAGGATGTACAAGGGACATCGACTATACACAATTCCCCTCGCAGGAAGCAATGTCCCACTTTGAGAAGGCTGCCTTGGGAGAGCGCGATCTTCCGCGGCCGCGCCTTCGAGGGATGGGCCGCGCCACCCCACTTCAATTTGCGCTATGAATCACACAAAAGGAGATGCTTCCGATTGTGTGATGACCGTGATCTTCATGGGGTCCTGTCGCCGCCCATCCCTGCCGGCCTCGCTCCCCACCCTGAAAAGACCAGGGAACCCGTACGCTTCGGCCGTCAGGGAGCCCTGGGCTGCGCCACCCCACTTCAATTTGTACTATGTATCACATAAAAGAAGATGCCACTTGCGGCCGGACGAGCATTGCATATTCAGCTCTCTTCTGGTAAACTGACTTGAAAAACAGATAAAAAGCAGCAATTTGCCGCTGAAATCGCGAAAGGATCGGACATGGCTGAAAAGAAAGAAGCGGAAACCACTGAAAAAAGCGAAGGCGCTTCCAAGAGGAAGAAAATCAACCGTATGACTTTGGCTGATATCGAGGCGAAGCTCGAACAACTCAAGACGACGCCCGGAGGCATGCAAAGCCGCTTCGCGCAGCATCTCCTCAGCAGAAAAAACGTCTTGAATAAATAAAACCCTCCGGGAATATGGGGGGCTTTCATCCGATCGGATAGAAATTCGTGGAGCTCGGTTCCATTCGACTTATTTCGACACAGGACGCTCTTTGGACATCTTTGACGGTAGGCTGTGGGAAACCGGCTCCCCGCGGCTTGCCGCGGGGAGCCGGTCGTCAGGGGTTCCAAGTTGTGTGTCTCCCAAGACACACAACCGCCGGGGAGCTTGACTCCCCCCTGGAAGTGTCCCGTCTCTGAGAGTGCCTCGTAACTG
>Ga0154616_1160_pt6 | contig 9279 bp, 6 predicted proteins | sample Rifle2008BG13ft_FD_116045 | JGI IMG/M metagenome (GOLD analysis project Ga0154616, IMG submission 116045) | Candidatus Aminicenantes bacterium RBG_13_63_10
GGCCATGACCAGGCAGGCCAGGGCGACCACCAGCCGGCGAACCGCGGCGAAAATCCGGCCGCGCCGGATCAGGCCGGAAACGAGCGGCGCCGCGCAAGCGATGGCCAAGCAGAAGTACCTGCCCCGGAACGGGCTCCAGATGGCGATGACCGCCATGGCCGGGACGAAGCCCAGGGATGTGACCGCCAGGAGAAAGCGGTCATCCCGCTTGACGATTCCGGCGATGAGCCAGAACAGCATGGCCGGCATCCAGACGAGGAGGCCGAGCGGACCGAAAAAAGCGGTCCCTTCGCGGATGCGGGGCGGCGGCGACTCTGCCAGCTCGAAGCGGTGCTCGGCATATCTCAGATGCGGGCTGTCGAGGGGAACGCCCAGCGCTTTGAATAGGAATGCGCCGCCCCGATTCCTAGGTTTCATCCAGGCTTGGGCGATCGGGCCGGGAAGCCCGGTCGGGTCGGCCAGCGAATAGAGGTCGGAGGCCAGCTTGGCCCGGAAACTTTTCCCCGGGACTCCGGACAGGACCGAGGATTGGGCTCGGATAAAATCCTGCGGTCCGAGGGGATGCCCGTAATGGACCCAGTTCTGGAAATAGTTGAACGCGCCCAAGAGTAGGAATCCCGCCAGGCAGGCTCCGGCCCACCGAAGGGCCAGGGCGATGGGAATCGGGCGGCGAAAGAGAAGGATGACGGCTGCGCCCGCGATGAATCCGGGCAGAGCCATGACGGCCGTGGTTTTCACGCCCACGGCCAGGCCCAAGGCCAGGCCGGACAAAATCATCATCCGCGAACGGTTCCAGCGCAAGCCCTCGAGGAAGAAATACACCATGGCCATGAACAGGGCCGCCACGATGAGGTCATTCTGGGTCGACGTCGATTGCAGCAGGATCATGGGGAGCGTGGCGAATAGAAGGGAGGCGAACGCCGACTGCGCGCGAGATCGGCCGAACAGGCGGGCCATTCCAAAAACCGAGGCCATGGCCGCCAGGGCTGAGAACCATTGGACGAAACCGGCCAATACGTCGCGGCGCAGGAAGAGCATGCTCCATAGGGAGCCGATCTCGCCGTTGAGGGGGAAGGCCGTCTGGCGCAGGTTCGGGGTCGGCCAGGGGCTCAGGGAGCGGAACTGGATCCAATAGCCGATGCGCGACAGGTGATAGTTGAGGCTGTCGAATCCGTTGGGCGGGACGATGATGTTGAGAACGGCATGGAGCGCATAGACCAGGGCTACAGCAGCGGCCAGGAGCCAGAGCTCCGGATAGGCCCGGATCGATCTTGCGACGGCCGCCCGGTGGGGCCAAGAGATGCCGGCTGGACGCGGCCGGCCGGCCGAATGCCAGGCAAGGAGGGCGATGGCGGCCCCCGCGGCATGGATGATCAGAAAAGCCAAGGGCGTGATGGCTCGAAGGAGCGACAGCACTTCCGCGCTCAGGACGAGGTTCGCCCAGGTCAGGATGAAGGCGGCGAGGCCGAATGACGTTCGGGATGCGGGGCGCAGGACGGCGGCCAGGGCCAGGGCGAAGACCAGGACCAGCAGGACATCCAGAATGAACAGGGTCGCCAAGTTCAACCTCAAGAACAGGAAAAAGCCGCATCGACTATAGCAAAACGGATGGCGGCATTCAATGAACGGTCTTGAGCCCGGCGGGCGCCGGGTCCGCCGCTTTATGATATAATCCCGAAGAGCGCCGAGGCCATGAACATCCGCGAGATGCTGGAGGGGATCGAAAAGACGATCCTCTCTCCCCGGGCTTGCCTGAGCGTCCAGTCCAAGGGACGGGAACGGTCCGAAACGCCCCATGCCTTCCGGACCGCGTTTCAGAGGGACCGGGACCGGATCATCCACACCAAGTCGTTCCGGCGGCTGAAGCACAAGACCCAAGTGTTCTTGTCGCCCTTCGGCGATCACTACCGCACCCGCCTGACCCATACGCTGGAAGTGTCCCAGATCGCCCGGACCTTGGCCCGCGCCCTCCGGCTCAACGAGGACCTGACCGAGGCCATTGCCCTGGGCCATGACCTGGGACACACGCCCTTCGGCCATTCGGGCGAGGACACCCTGGCCAAGCTCCTGCCCGGCGGCTTCAGCCACTACGACCAGAGCCTTCGCGTCGTGGACAAGCTCGAGTACGAGGGCAAGGGCTTGAACCTCAGCTTCGAGGTCCGGGACGGCATCGTCAGGCATTCCAAGGGCCGGGGCGAGATCCTGGGCGGCCGGAAGTCCGACCTGCCCGCCACCCTGGAGGGCCAGCTCGTTCGGGTCTCGGACATCATCGCCTACGTCAACCACGATATCGACGATGCCACCCGGGCGGGGATGATCTCCGAGGACGACATCCCGGCCCCGCTCACCAAGAGCCTGGGCCGGTGGCACGCCCAGCGGATCGACCGGATGGTGGAGGACGCCCTGACCGAAAGCCTGAAGCTGGACCTGGAGCGGATCGCCCTCAGCCCGGCTATGACCGACCAGGTCATCGAGCTCCGCGATTTCCTTTACGACAAGGTGTACATGAGCGACTTCGCCAAGAGGGAATCGGACAAGGCGCGCAAGCTCCTGACCGACCTCTTCCGCTACGTCCTGGACAACCCGGAAGGCTATCTCAAGGACTATCCCCGGGGCGATTCCCCGGAGAAGCGGGCCGGGGACTTCATCGCCAGCATGAGCGACCGCTTCGCCATCGCCCTTTTCGAACGCCTCTTTTTTCCGGCCTCCTCGCCCCTATGATCCGGACCGGTAAAGTGGGGGCGGGGTGGGAGGAGAGACAACCGATGTTGCACAGCGATCGATCGGCCGGCCGCCGCATCTTGTTCTGGAAGGTCGCCGTCCTGGTCCTGCTGACGCCGGCGCTCGCCGGCGCCGCTGCCGTCCAGAAGCTCGATAGGGGAATCGTTGTTTCCCTGGAGACCGGCAAGCTCCGCCTTTTGGCCTGCGACGAGCGGACGATCCGCGTCACGTTCACGGCCGGCGAAGCCTTCAGCCAACGGCCGAGCCTGGCCGTAAACGCCAGATGGGCTCCCTGCGCCTGGAGGCTCGAAGAGTCCGCCTCGACGGCGGCCCTGGCCACGGCCAAGCTCGAGGCCGAAGTGAACCTGAAGGACGGCGCGATCACTTTCAAGGACCCGCTGGGCGGAACCGTCCTCCGGGCCCGGGGCCGTTCTTCCAACGAAATGACGCCGGCCGGTATCCCCGGAGAGACCGCCTATCACATCCTGCAGATGTTCCGCCTGTCTCCGGAAGAATCCCTCTATGGCTTGGGCCAGCACCAGGACGGGCGCCTCGACCGACGCAACGGAAACACGGTCCTCATCCAGAACAACCGGGACGTCGCCGTTCCCTTCTTCGTGTCCACCAAGAACTACGGGCTCCTGTGGGACAACGCTTCCCACACGGAATTCCATGATGGCCCGGACTCGACCTGGTTCTGGTCCGAGGTGGCGGACGAGGTCGACTACTACGTCATCCTGGGCACGAGCCTGGATGATGTCATCGCCGGCTACCGGGAGGCCACGGGCCGCGCGCCCCTCTTCCCCCGCTGGGCGTTCGGCTATTGGCAGTCCAAGGAGCGCTACCGCACCCGGGAGGAACTCCTGAGCGTGGCCGCCGAATTCCGTTCCCGCAAGATCCCCATCGACGTCATCGTCCAGGACTGGCAATACTGGGGGAAGCTCGGCTGGAACGCCATGGACTTCGATCCCGAGATCTTCCCCGACCCCAAGGGCATGCTCGACGCCCTGCACGCCAAACACAACCTCAAGCTCATGATCTCGGTCTGGCCGCAGGTTGCGGCCGGCACCGCCGTGTACGAGGACCTCGCGGCCAAGAACCATCTGTTCTCAACGGAAATCTGGAACGGGGGCCGGACGTACGACGCTTACAGCCCGGAGGCTCGGGACATCTACTGGCGGCACCTGAACAAGGGATTGTTTGCCCCGGGCGTCGACGGCTGGTGGCTCGACGCCACGGAGCCGGAATGGCACTGGACCTGGAGCCTCATGGACGCCAAGACGGGGATCGTCCGGAACGGCCAGACGGCCCTGGGGAGCTCGAGCCGCTACCTCAACTCCTATCCGCTGATGACCACGCAAGGCGTCTACGAGAACCAGCGACGGACGCGGCCCGACAGGCGCGTCGTCATTCTCACCCGCTCGGCGTTCGCCGGGATGCAGCGCGCGGCCGCGGCCGTCTGGTCGGGCGACACCGTGGCCAAGTGGGAGGTCTTGCGGCGGCAGATCCCGGCCGCGCTCAATTTCTGCCTCTCCGGACTGCCGTATTGGACGATGGACATCGGCGGCTTCTTCACGAGCGATGCGGACAGCTACCCCCGGGGCGTCGAAGACCCCGCCTATCAAGAGCTTTACGTTCGCTGGTTCCAATTCGGCGCCTTCTGCCCTCTCTTCCGCTCGCACGGCACGGACACGCCCCGGGAGGTCTGGCGGTTCGGCGAGCCGGGCTCCTGGGCCTACGACGCCCTGGTGAAGTTCGACAATCTTCGCTACCGTCTGCTCCCGTATATCTATTCCGTGGCTTGGCAAGTGACTCACGAGCACTCCACGATGATGCGGGCCTTGGCCATGGATTTTCCCGGCGACCTCCTGGCCCGCCAAGCGGACGACGAATATATGTTCGGCCCCGCCCTTCTGGCCGCGCCCGTCACCCGGGAGATGTATCACCTCCGGGGCCGGCCGCAGGTTGAAGTCCAGGAGGAGGGGCGGCGCGATGTCTACCTGCCCCAGGGGGCCGAGTGGTACGACTTCTGGACGGGGGAGAGGTCGGCCGGCGGCTGGACGGTCAGCGCGGCCGCTCCCATCGACATCATGCCGGTCTTCGTCCGCGCCGGGTCGATCCTGCCGCTCGGCCCGTTCCTCCAATATTCAACAGAGAAGCCGGCCGACCCCATCGAGCTCCGAGTGTATCGCGGGGCCGACGCGGCCTTCGCCTTGTACGAGGATGAGAACGACAACACGAACTATGAGCGCGGCCAATATGCCCTCATCCCCATAGCCTGGAACGAGGCGACGCAAACCCTCACGATCGGCGCCCGGCAGGGCGGCTTCCCGGGGATGTCCAAGACCCGGACGTTCCATGTGGTCTGGGTGGAGGCGGACCGCGGCGCGGGTCTGGAACCCGTCCTGGCCCCGAACCGGATCGTCAGGTACGCGGGGAAGGCCGTATCCGTGAAATGTGAGAACTGAGAATCCTCCGTGGGCGACCCCATCGTCTCCGTCACCGGCCTGACCAAAGTCTTCAAGACCTTGACCGCCGTGGACCGGGTCAGCTTCGAGGTCCGGAAGGGCGAAATCGTCGGCCTGCTCGGTCCCAACGGCGCGGGCAAGACGACCATCATCCACATGCTTCTGGGGCTGACCACGCCCAACGCCGGCGAGATCCGGATCTTCGGCCTGGACCTCAAGCGGCATCGCCGGGAAATCCTCCAGCAGGTCAATTTCTCCTCGACCTACGTCGAGATGCCCTACTCCCTCACCATCCGGGAGAGCCTGCGGGTCTTCGCCCGGCTGTACAACATCCCGGACCGGGAGGCCAAGATCCTCAGCCTGCTCGAAACCTTCGGCCTGCTCGACATCAAGACCAAGCCGGTGCGGACCCTGTCCACCGGCCAGCGGACCCGGCTGAACCTGTGCAAGGCCCTGATCAACGACCCGCGGCTGCTCCTCCTCGACGAGCCCACCTCGAGCCTGGACCCGGACATCGCCGACAAGACCCGGCGCTTCCTGCGACGGATCATGACCGAGAGGGAGCTGTCGATCCTGTACACCTCCCACAACATGAAGGAGATGGAGGAGCTCTGCGACCGGATCCTGTTCCTCCACAAGGGTCGGATCCTGGCCGATGGGACTCCGGCCGAGGTCGTCCGCTTCTTTCGCGGCAAGAACTTGGAGGATGCCTTCCTCAAGGTGGCCCGAGAGGGGAGCGAGGCCCGATGAGCGGACACCGGATCGCGGCGGTCTGCCTGCGCTATTTCTGCCTGTACAAGAGGAGCGCCCCCCGCTTGATGGAGATCTTCTATTGGCCGCTCCTGGACCTTCTGCTGTGGGGCTTCATCACCCTGTACCTGGCCCGCTACAAGGAGAGCCTGCCGAACTTCACGGCCTTCCTGCTGGGAGCCCTCATTCTCTGGGACATCCTCTTCCGGTCCCAGCAGGGCATCTCCGTGTCCTTCCTCGAGGACGTCTGGTCCCGCAACTTCCTGAACCTGTTCGCCAGCCCCCTCCAGCCGGGCGAGTACCTCCTGGCGCTCATGCTGATGAGCGTCTTCAAGATCCTGGTCGCGGCCACGGTCATGTCCACTCTGGCCTGGCTGTTCTATTCGTTCAATATCTTCGTGCTGGGGATGACGCTCGTGCCCTTCGTCCTGTGCCTGGTCATGCTGGGCTGGGCGATCGGCATCGTCACCATCTCCTTCATCCTGAGGTTCGGGCAGGAGGCCGAGATCCTGGCCTGGGGCATCGGCCTGCTCTTCCAGCCGGTCTCGGCCGTGTTCTATCCCGTCTCGGTCCTGCCCGGCTTCCTGAGAGTCCTGGCCCGGGGCGTGCCGGCGTCCTACGTGTTCGAGGGCATGCGCCAGGCGATCACCACCGGCCGCTTCGCCCTGCGGGAGCTCGTCCTGGCCCTGGGCCTGTCGGCCGTTTACCTGGCCGGCTCGCTCATCATCTTCCATACCACCTTTAAAGCCGTTAAGAAAAAGGGGCTTCTGACCCGAATCGGAGAGTAGAGGTCAGCGGAAAGTGTGGACGCGGCCCTGTCCTTATTATTATAATGTTGACCTTTGAATAGCCGCTCGCCTCAGCGGGCGTGAAGGAAGGGAGTAACGCCGGGATGGAAAACATCGAGGCTCTGGAAAAGATCGCCAAGCGCTTGCGAATCCATTCGCTGGTCATGACCACCAAGGCGGGTTCGGGCCATCCCAGCACCTGCCTGTCCATGGCCGAAATCCTGACCTGCCTGTTTTTCCATGAGATGCAGTTCAATCCCCGGGACCCCCAGGACTGGGCCAACGATGAGCTCGTCCTGTCGAAAGGCCATGCCGCGCCCATCCTCTGGGCGGCCTACGCCGAAGCCGGCATCATTCCGCTTTCCCATCTGCCGACCCTGCGCCTTTTCACGAGCAGCCTGGAGGGGCATCCGACTCCCCGGATGAAATGGATCAAGGCCGCCACTGGGTCGCTCGGCCAGGGATTGTCCGTGGCCGCCGGCCTGGCCGCGGCCATGAAGCTCGGCCGCTCCCCGGCCCGGGTGTATGCGGTCCTGGGCGACGGCGAATGCGCCGAGGGTTCGGGCTGGGAGGCGGCCCATTCCGCCTGGCATCTCAAGCTGGCCAACCTGTGCGCCGTGGTGGACATCAACCGGCTGGGCCAATCCGAGCCGACCATGCACGAGCACGACATCGACGCCTATGCCCGCAAGTTCCGGGCTTTCGGCTGGGAAGCGTTCCCCGTGGACGGACACAGCTTGCCGGACATCCTGGCCGCCCTGGACGCCGCCCGCCAAACTTCCGGGCCGGCCGTGCTCCTGGCCCGGACGATCAAGGGCAAGGGCGTTTCGTTCATCGAGAACAAGAACGGCTGGCACGGCAAGCCGCTCAAGGACCAGGAACTGCAGGCCGCCCTGGAGGAGCTCGGACCGATGCCGGAGGTGGACGCCAAGGCCCTGGTCCGCCGGCCGCCCTCCGTGCCCCGGCCCGCCCCGGCCAAGAGGTTCCGCTTCAAGAGGACGGACTACCGGGACAAGACCGCCACCCGGCTGGCCTATGGCCAGTCCCTGGTCAGCCTGGGCAAGGTGAACGAGTCCGTGGTGGCCATCGACGGCGACGTCAAGAATTCCACCTACGCCGATAAGTTCTTCGAAACGTTCCCCGACCGTTCCTATCAGAGCTACATCGCCGAGCAGAACATGGTCGGTCTGGCCATCGGATTCTCGGCCAAGGGATTCGTCCCCTTCCTGGCGACCTTTTCCGCTTTCCTCAGCCGTGGACATGACCAGGTCCGGATGGCCGCCTACTCCGCGGCCAACCTGAAGATCGCCGGTTCGCACTGCGGAGTGAGCATCGGCGAGGACGGGCCGTCGCAGATGGGGCTGGAGGACCTGGCCATGTTCCGGTCGATCCCGGGGTGCGTCGTCCTGTATCCCTCGGACGCCTTCGCCACGGAAGGCTGCGTCGAGGCCATGGCCGCCCACCGGGGCCTGGCCTACATCCGGACCACGCGTCCGGCGACGCCGCTCCTGTACTCCAAGGGCGAGAATTTCCCGCTGGGCGGCAGCAAGGTCCTCCGCTCGAGCCGGAGCGACATGGCGGTCGTGGTCGCGGCCGGGATCACGGTCTTCGAAGCGCTTAAAGCGTACGAAGTACTCAAGGCCAAGAAGATCCCCATCCGGGTGGTCGACGCCTATTCCATAGAGCCTCTGGACGCGGACGGTCTCCTCAAGCACAGCCGGGCCTGCCGGGGGAGAGTCGTGGTTGTAGAAGACCATTTCCCGCACGGTGGACTGGGCGAGGCCGCGGCCGCCGCCCTGGCCGGGTCGGCCCGGGTCGAGCATCTCTGCATCCGGGAACTGCCGCGCTCGGGGAAGCCCGAGGAGCTTCTGGACGCTTACGGCATCAACGCCCGGGCCATCGTCCAGGCCGTCAAAAAGCTCACGGGCAAAGGACGCTGACCATAAAACGGCTTCTTCTCCCGCTCCTCGGGCTTTCGCTCGCGGCGGCGCTGATTCTCCCCTTGGCCTGCGGGACTCAGCCGCTCGAAGAACGGTCCCCCTCCGATTCCGGCAGCGTCGTACGTGTCGATGACGGCGACACGGTGCAGGTGAAGCTCGACCGGGACGGAGCCGTGCGCCGCGTCCGGCTGATCGGGGTGGACACGCCCGAGCGGGACGACTCGCGGGAGGACGAACGATACTGGGCGGAGCTCGCCACCCGCTTTGCCGTCCATCACCTTCTCGGCCGACGGGTGAGCCTGAGCTACGATTGGGAACGGGAGGATCGTTACGGCCGAACCCTGGCCTATGTCTGGACGGAGAGGGGAGAGCTCTTCAACCGGCGTCTCATCCTGGAGGGATTCAGCCCGGCCTTTCTGTCCTACCGGTTCCGCAAGGATTACCGGACGGACTTCCGCCGGGACGAAGCGGAAGCGCGGCGGGAAGGCCGCGGCCGGTGGCGGAAGGAGGATCCCGAGGCCTTGGAGGTCGAGCAGGCCAGGGGACATGCCGGGGAATACGGCGCGGTGCGCTTCCGCTGCAGCCGGGTCACGGCCGGCCGAAGGTATCATT
>Ga0154616_1110_pt14 | contig 8975 bp, 6 predicted proteins | sample Rifle2008BG13ft_FD_116045 | JGI IMG/M metagenome (GOLD analysis project Ga0154616, IMG submission 116045) | Candidatus Aminicenantes bacterium RBG_13_63_10
CAAGGGGAGCGTTGAGAGTTCGGACATCCCGGCTCTCAAGGAGAGGATCGCTTCTTCCCTTTCGAAACTTGAGCACAACGGACGGAAAGTCGTCCGGAAAGTCTTCGATGCGGCCGAAGTCTATCACGGCCCCTGCGCGGAACTCGGGCCGGACCTCATCGTCCTGGCCGAGCCGGGGTTCGACTTCAAAGGATCGGCAAAGAAAAAGGACGTTTTCGGCCGGACGCCGGGACTCGAGGGCATGCACACCTGGGACGATGCCTTCTTTCTGGCTCCCGAGGAGTGCGGCCAAGACCTCAAAATCTCCAACCTGGCGAAGATCATCACCGCAAGGTATAATAAAGGGTGAACAAAAATTCGCTCCGCAGACCCCTCGCCCTTGTGGGGCTTTTCCTCTTCCTCTCCATGCCCGCCTGGGCCTATATCGGTCCGGGCGCCGGCTTCGCCTTTCTCTCCTCCTTTCTCGTCTTCTTCCTGACATTCATCCTGGCGATCTTCTCCTTCCTGTCCTGGCCCTTCCGAATCCTTTTCCGCGTCCTGCGAGGCGGAAATCCTTATAAGAAAAGCCGCATCGACCGGGCGGTCATCATCGGCCTGGACGGGCTCGAGCCGACGCTCGCCGAGCGCTACATGGAGGAGGGCCTTCTTCCCAACCTCTCCGCTCTGAGGAAGGAGGGTGCCTACGCCCGGCTCCAAACGACGACGCCGGCCATCTCGCCCGTGGCCTGGTCGTCGTTCATGACGGGCTCCCACCCGGCCAAGCACAACATCTTCGACTTTCTGAGCCGCGACCCGAAGACTTATCTTCCGGATTTATCCTCGGCCCGCATCGGACGGCCGCGCCGCGTCCTCTCGATCGGCAAATACAGCATTCCCCTCTCTAAACCGGTCATCCAGGGGTTGAGAAAGAGCGTGCCCTTTTGGAAGATCCTGGGCGACAAGGGCATCTTCAGCACGATCCTGCGCGTCCCCATCACCTTTCCGCCGGAGCCCTTTCGCGGACATCTCCTGTCCGGCATGTGCGCTCCGGATCTCAAAGGAAGCCAGGGGACGTTTTCTTTCTACACCTCGGACCCCGAAAAGATTCAAAAACGGGAGGGCGGAATCGCCATCCCCGTCAAAATCGAGGGCGACACGGTCGCCGCCTTCCTCTCCGGCCCTGAGAATTCCCTTCTCCAGAAGCCCGAGGAGGTCAGGCTGCCGTTGAAGGTCAAGCTGTCTCCCGACCGCGCCTCGGCCGTGCTCGAAGTCTCGGGTCAAAAAATTCTTCTGAAGAAAGGAGAGCTTACGCCCTGGGTCCGTATCGCCTTCAAGCCCGGGCTGGGCGTCAAGGTCCGGGCCGTGTGCAAATTCCTCCTCCTTCAGGCCGACCCCCACTTCGAGATGTACGTCACGCCCCTCAACATCGACCCGGAAAAGCCCGCCCTGCCGATCTCCCATCCCTTCATCTACTCCGTGTATCTTTCGAAACTCCTCGGCCCCTTCGTCACCCTGGGCGAAGCCAACGACACCTGGGCCCTCAACGAAGGCGTGCTCGACGAGCGGGCCTTTCTCGACCTGGCCTACGCCCATCACGCCGAATGGGAGGCCATGCTGTCGAACGCTCTCCGAAAGACGAAGCGCGGCCTGGTCGTCTGCGTCTTCGAGACGACCGACAGCATCTCCCACATGTTCCTCCGCTATCTGGAGAAGGATCATCCGTCGCGGCATGTCGCCTCGACAACAATGAGCGAGGACGTCCTCAAGGATCTCTTCAAGAAAATGGACGGGATGATCGGCCGCATCCGGGCCTCGCTCGGGCCGCGGAGCCTGCTCATGGTCATGTCCGACCACGGCTTCAAATCCTTCCGCCGCGGGGTCAACCTCAATACCTGGCTCTGCCAAAACGGCTATTTGACGCTCAAAGAAGGAAAGACCTCTTCGGAGGAGTGGTTCAAAGACGTGGACTGGGCCCGGAGCAAAGCCTACGGCCTCGGTTTGGGCGGCCTCTACATCAACCAGAGGGGACGGGAGAGCCGGGGGACGGTCGAGCCCGGAGAGGAGACCAGGCGCCTGAAGCGGGAACTCACCCGCCGACTTTCCGGCCTGCGTGACGAGGAAAAAAGCCAGGTCGCCGTCAGCCGCGTCTATGACCGGGACGAGCTTCCCGGCGGCCCTTATAAGGAGAATTGTCCGGACCTCATCATGGGCTACAACGTCGGCTACCGTGTTTCCTGGGACTCGGTCACGGGCAAGGTCGGCGCGACGGTCTTCGAGGACAACGTCAAGGCCTGGAGCGGCGACCACTGCATCGACCCGGTCCATGTGCCCGGAGTGCTCTTCAGCAACCGGCCGCTCAACACCGCGAAGCCGGCCATCATCGACATCGCGCCGACCGTGCTAGACCTTTTCGGATTGACGGTGCCGGCCCATATGGACGGCCGGCCGCTCATTACTGCCGAAACTTCGGCATCAGCGAAATCGTCCTCGGCGGGCGATAAATCCTCTTCATCCAAACCCGGGATGAAGCCGAAGAGAAAAAAATGAAGCGCAGAGAATTCATAAAAGCCGGAGCCGCGGGCGCCGCTTGGCTCGCGGCCTCGCCGGCCTCGGGACTCGTCCGCCGTATCGCCGGCCGCAGGGAGACGGCCCGCAAAGTCATCATCCTCGGCTGCGACGGCATGGACCATCACCTCGTTCAAAACTGGATGAAGGAGGGGCATCTGCCCGCGCTCCGCAAGCTCGTGAGCCGGGGATGCTTCCGGCCGCTGGGAACGAGCATTCCGCCTCAGAGCCCGGTCGCCTGGTCGAATTTCATCACCGGCTGCGATCCGGGAGGACACGGCATCTACGACTTTATCCACCGCGACCCCAAGAACTATTTCCCCGTTTTCAGCGCCGCCCTGACGGAGGATGCCAAGCGCACGCTGCGCCTGGGGAATACCGTCCTTCCCCTCTCCGGCGGACGGGTCGTCAATCTCAGAAAGGGCCGGGCCTTTTGGCAGCATCTGGAAGACCACGACATTCCGGCCACGATCTTCAAGATGCCGGCCAACTACCCACCCGTCGCCACCCGGCAGCGGACGCTGGCCGGCCTGGGCACGCCCGATGTCCTGGGCAGCTACGGCATCTGCAACTTCTACACCACCCGGGTCCTGGACATCAACGAGGACATCGGCGGCGCCCGCGTCCACGAAGTGTACGTCATCGGCAACCGGGTGGAGGCCCGAATACCCGGGCCGGTGAATTCTTTCAAAGCCGACCGTCCCGAGACTGGAATCGATTTCCATGTCTGGATCGACCCCGTCCATCCCGTGGCCAAGATCAGCCTCCAGGGCCGGGAGTTCATCCTCAAGGAAAAGGAGTGGAGCGGCTGGCAAAGGGTCCGCTTCAGCCTCATCACCACCCAGAGCGTGAGCGGCATCTGCCTCTTCTATCTCAAGGAGGTCAGGCCCGACTTCAAGCTCTATGTCTCGCCCGTCAACGTCGACCCCGCCTCGCCTAGCCTGCCGATCAGCACTCCGGAGAGTTACGCCCGGGAGCTCGAGAAGCGGTTCGGCCCCTTCTTCACCAAGGGGCTCCCGGCCGATACCTCGGCCCTGGACAACGACCTCCTGGACGAGGAAGAGTTCCTGGCCATGGACGATTTCATCTTGGAGGAGAGCAAGGCCATGCTCGACTACGAGCTTGACCGGTTCGACTCCGGCCTGCTCTTCTACTATCTCTCCAGCACGGACCAGCGGCAGCACATGTTTTGGAGGCTCCTCGACCCCTCGAGTCCGGCCTACGACCCGGGACTCGCTTCCCGCTACGGCCACACCGTCCGCGACATCTACGTCGAGGCCGACCGCATCCTGGACCGGGTGCTCGGCCGGGCGGACAAGGATACGGTCGTGCTGGTCATGTCCGACCACGGGTTCAACCCCTTTCACCGGGAGTTCAACCTCAATACCTGGCTCAAGGACAACGGCTACCACCGCCTGGCCCGGGAATGGCGCGGGGGCGAAGAACCCTTTTTCGAGAACACCGACTGGGCCAAGACGCGGGCTTACGGGCTGGGCATGAACGGCCTGTACCTCAACCTGAAGGGCCGCGAGGCTCAGGGCATCGTCCGGCCGGGCGCCGAGGCGGACAACCTCCTTCATGAAATCGCCTCCAAGCTCGAGCAGACCGTGGACCCCAAGACCGGCCGGCGGGCGATCCTCAGGGCGTTCCTGGCCAAAGACGTCTACCAGGCGGCCTACCGGGCGGACGCTCCGGACATCATCCTGGGGTTCGACCGCGGCTACCGCATCTCCTGGGGGTCGCCGACCGGCCGTATGCCCCGGGAGGTTTTCAGCGATAACAAGGAGAAGTGGAGCGGGGACCACATGGGCGCGCCCGAAGTCCTTCCGGGCATCCTGGCCGTTAACCTGCCCGTTCGGTCCGAATATCCCGCCCTCTACGACCTGACCCCCTCGATCCTGGGCCTGTTCGGCATCGAACGGCCCAGGGACATGAAAGGCCGCTCCGTATTTTAAGAAAGGAGACTCGTATGGGAACCGCCAAGGTCAAGCTCGACAAGGAGCTCTTCAAAAAGATCAAAAAATACGCCGCGCTCTCGGGGTACGCCTCGCCCGAGGAATTCATCACCCACTGTTTGGAGAAAGAGCTCTCCAAAATCGAGGAGTCGGACTCCGAGGAAGAAGTCAAGAAAAAGCTCAAGGGATTGGGCTACATCTCTTAACCGAACAAGAATCGAGCGAAGGAAAGCGGAGCAACCATGGGAGCCGTCAACAGCGCGCTCGTCAAGATTTTCGACGTGCTCTTCCTCCCGTTCGCCCGACTCAATCCCTGGTGGGGAATGATTTTCATTTCCCTCCTCACCGGGCTGTTCATGCTTTTTATCTTCAAACGATTCTCGAACCAGAAGGCCATTCGCCTCACGAAGGACCGCATCAAAGCCCATCTCCTCGAATTCCGCCTCTATAAGGACAGTCCCTCCGCCACGGGACGGGCGTTCGGCCTCGTCCTCCTCCAAAACCTCCGCTATCTGAGCCTGACGCTCAAACCTCTCTTGGTCATGATCATCCCGCTGGTGCTGATTCTGGCCCAGCTCAATGTCCGCTTCGGCTTCAAACCCCTCGAGCCGGGCGAGGCGGTCCTGCTCAAGGTCGGGACGGCCGAGGGGGTCAACCTTCTCCAAGCTGACATCACGGTCGAACCCGGCGCCCGGTGCGCCGTCGAAACCCCTCCCCTGCGGATCGAGGAGGAAAGGCAGGTGGACTGGCGGCTTCGGGCCGTGTCGCCCGGCGGCGGGGAGGCAATTATCCGCCTGGGCGGGGAGACCTTTTCCAAAAGCATCCGGGTGGGCTCCTCGCGGCTCAAGCCCCTGTCTCCCCGCCGGCCGGGACGCTCGTTCTTTGACGCTCTCCTCAACCCCGGGGAGAAACCCCTGCCCCGCGGCTCGATACTGGCCTCGATCGAAATCGCCTATCCTCAGCAGCGGCTTTCCCTCTTCGGCCTCCCCCTCCACTGGCTCCTCGCCTTCTTCGTCCTGTCCTTAGCTTTTGGGCTGGGACTCAAAGGCATATTCAAGATCGAGATCTGACCCTGCGCCCCCTCCGCCTTTAGAATCCGCCTGCGGCCGGCTCGGATCGATCCCGCGTATGTATCGCAGACGGGCGAGTTGAGAGTTACGGCCGCTTCGACTCGTACCGAGCCAATAGCGACTCAAAATGAGCATCGCCCTGGAGGGAAAGAAATCGGTAATCCATCCTGAGATACGGCACGCTGATCCAGGCCGGCCGGGAAAGCAGGAACTCAAGCTGCTCGACGGCTTTCTCCGAGTCTCCGAGCAGGGCATAGATCTGCGCCAATTCGAGGACGCCCGGTATCCCATAGACGGCGTCCTTCGACATCGGCAGAAGCTCGACGCCGCGCAGGCCTTCGCGCACCGCCTCGTCCCTCCGGCCGAGCCCGGCGTAGGCGACGCCGAGAGAGCTGTGGTAGCGGCCGTCTTCGGGCTTGGCCCGAACCTCGGCTTCAAGAAGCCGAAGCGCGGTCTCAAATCCCCTCCTGGCTCGTTCGGTCTCCCCCAGCGACATCCGCAAGACCGCAGCTAAGAGCGCCTTCGGGCCGGCCTGAACCTTGACCCGTATCCATCCCTCGGGATCCGCCTCCATGCGCCTGATAGCCTCAACATATCGCCCTTCACTCCCCTCCTGCCAGAACCAGCAGAGCTCGGCCCACTCATGATCCTTGGGGACGAATTCCAAGGCGGCGCGAGCTTCGGCCAGGCCGTCGCGTCCTTTCCAGCTCCAAAGATTGAACGCCTTCGTAAGATACGGCCAAGCTTGGTCCGGCGCGAGAGAGATGGCCCGGTCGGCCGCTTCGTCGGCCTCGGAATAGCGGCGCATCCACCAGAGAGTTTCGGCGACATCGACCATGGCCGACCCGTCGCGCGGGCTGAGCGAGCCGGCGGCCTGGTAGGAGGCGAGGGCCCGCTGCCAGTCCCCTCGAAGGCGGAACATCTCTCCCAGAGCTCCCTGAATCTCGACGCTGTTGGGCATTTCCTTTGAGGCCGCCTCAAATTCAGCCAGGGCCGCCTCGTTATTGCGCTCCACCCAAAGATAATAATATCCGGCCGCGAGGCGCACCTCGGGCGAATCCGGAGCCAATGCACGGGCCCGGTCCAGGGCATGGCGTGCTCGGTCGCGCCTCTCTTTCGTTATGTCATAGCGGAAATAGACAAGCCGCGAGTGGGCCCGGGTCAGTTCCGCCCATGCCAGGGCGAAATCGGGATCGAGCTCCGCGGCGCGCTCGAAGTGCCCGACCGCGGAGAGCCAGGTCGAGAGCGTGAAGTGAGGCTGACGAGCGAAGAACCTTCCGCGCAGGAACGCATGGTAGGCTTCCATATCGTTCGTGGGCCGGTCTTCAAGCGAGCCGGGAACGTGCTCGAGAAGCGCCAGGCCGAGCTGCGTCACGACCGAGCGGGCGATCTCGGACTGGACGCGGAAAATGTCGTCCATGGTGAACTCATAGATCTCGGACCAGAGGCTGGTGTCGTCGGCGACGCGGATGAGCTCGGGCTTGATGCGGACCCTCTCGATGGCGCCCTGTCCGGGCGCCCAGCGGACCGTGCCGCTGAGCAGATACTTCACTCCCAGCTCGCCGCCGATCTCCCGGGCGGACTTGGTCGTCCCGGCGTACTGGGCGGCGCACGATCGGGAGACGACCGCAAGGCCCCGCACCGAGGCCAGACGCCCCGTGATTTCGTCCGTAACGCCCGCGGCGAAATAAGATTCGTCGCCCGCTCCCAGGTTCTCGAACGGCAGCACCGCGATGCGCTCTCCGTCGGCCGGACCTCCCGGACCTTGTTTTTCCACGAGAGTCCCTCGACGCCACAAGAAGACGACGGCCACCGCTGCCAGCAACACTGCGGCCGCGGCCGCTCCTATCCACAGGCGGCGTTTTGCGGAGGGACCCGTTCGGACGGTTCGGGCCTCCGGTTTCACGAGCTCTCTGAGGCTGAAAGCCAGGTCGCTCGCCGACTGAAAGCGCTCCGCGGGATTCTTCTCCAGGCAGCGGCCCACGACTCGGTCGAGCTCAGAAGAGATGTCGGTGCCGGAGAGGGACACTTCCGGGACCGGGTCCTTCAGGATGGCCGTCATCGTTTCCGCCCCTGTGTCCCGCTGGAAAGCCCTCCGTCCGGTCAACATCTCGTAGAGCAGGCAGCCGAGGGCGAAGATGTCTGAGCGGGCGTCGGCCGGCTCGCCGCGCACCTGCTCCGGCGACATGTAGCCGACCGTCCCGAGCACGGCCCCGGGCACGGTGTCGGCCTGCTCGAGCGACATCGTCGCTCCTTCCGGGGAAAGCCCGGTTTCAAGCCGGGCCAGCCCGAAGTCGAGGATTTTCACCCGCCCGTCGCAGGTGAGGAAGACGTTCTCGGGCTTCAGGTCGCGGTGAACGATGCCCGCGCCATGGGCCGACGCCAAGCCCTCGGCGATGTCCGCCGCTATCTCCGCGGCCCTCCGCCACGTCAAACGCTCGCGCCCGAGTCGCTCCCGCAGGGTCTCCCCCTCGAGGAGCTCAGTTACGGCATAGGTCGTCCGGCCTTCTTTCCCGAAGTCGAAGATCGACAGGATGGCCGGGTGCGATAGCCGGGCCAGCGCTTTCGCCTCCCGCTCGAAACGGGCCAGGCGGTCGGGGTCGCCGGCGACCGCTTCGGGAAGCACCTTGACGGCCACGTCCCTTTGCAGCCGCTCGTCCCTCGCCCGGTACACCTCTCCCATGCCGCCGGCGCCCAGGGAGCCGACGACCTCGTAGGGGCCGAGCTTTGATCCGGAAGAAAAGGCCATTCACCCACCTTCCTTGCGTGACCGATGATAGACCCCGACTTGAGGGCCTGTCAAGGAGACTAACATGACGTCCTTCAAATGCGGTATACTGTCGAGGTCGAGATGTGAGCATGGCATGGATCGACTGAAGGCGGCTGGAAAGTCGCGCCGAGGGTCACATGAAAATCGATATCTTCAAGATGGAGAGGATGCAGTCCACCTGGGAGAACGCCGTCGATTACAATCTTTCCGAGAGCGGCGTCCATCCCCTGTCCCTCCGGGAACTCCTTTCGGCCGAGGAACTCGAGGAAATCCTCAAGCTCGAGCTCGGCTACACCCAGACGAACGGCACGCCGCCCCTCCGTCAAAATATCGCCCGTCTCTACCCGGGATCGGACACGGAGCAGATCCTGGTCACGGCCGGCTCCTCGGAGGCCAACTTCCTCCTTATGTGGCGGATGCTCGAGCCCGGCGACGAGGTTCTTTTCGAGCTTCCCAATTACATGCAGATGTGGGGGCTGCAGAGGGCGTTTCGAGCGAAGCCCAAATATTTTTGGCTTCGCGAGGACAACGGCTGGGCCCTCGACCTCGACGAGCTCAAGCGCCTCACAACCCGAAAGACCCGAATGATCGTTCTCACCAATCCCAACAACCCCACGGGGGCGATTCTCACTCCGG
>Ga0154616_1076_pt10 | contig 8957 bp, 9 predicted proteins | sample Rifle2008BG13ft_FD_116045 | JGI IMG/M metagenome (GOLD analysis project Ga0154616, IMG submission 116045) | Candidatus Aminicenantes bacterium RBG_13_63_10
GGAGACCGGCCACCTGACCTTCTCCACCCTCCACACCAACTCGGCCTCGGAGACGATCTCCCGCATCATCGACATCTTCCCGCCCCAGTACCAGACCCAGGCCCGGGTCATCCTGTCCATGAGCCTGGAGGCGGTCCTGACCCAGGCCCTCCTGCCCCGGGCCGACGGCAAGGGGCGGGTCCTGGCCATGGAGATCCTGATCCCCAACCCGGCCATCCGCAACCTCATCCGGGAGAACAAGGTCCATCAGATCTACTCCTCCATGCAGCTGGGTCAGGAGCGGTTCGGCATGCAGACCTTCAACCAGTCGCTGGCCGACCTGTATTTCCGGAACCTGATCACGTACGAGACGGCCCTCGGCGTCTCGTCCTTTCCCGAGGAGCTGATCGATATCATCATGCGCAAGGAAGGGGTGAAGGGACGGTCCTCCATGCCCTCCAACGTTTCGCGAAAATAGAAAGGAACGCACATGGCAATCTTCACATGGTCGGGCAAGAATCGGATGGGGGAAATCGTCTCCGGCGAGCGGGTGGCCCAGTCCATCGACGAGCTGAGTCGAACCCTCCAGAGAGAGCAGATCCAGGTCCTGAAGATCACGCCCAAGCGGTCGGCGCTGAGCCTCCCCTTCCTCAAAAGGGAAAAAGTCCGGCTCAAGGAGCTGACCGTCTTCAGCCGCCAGCTGTCGGTCCTGATCGACGCCGAGCTGCCCCTCATCCAGAGCCTCAACATCCTGGTGGAGCAGACCAAGAACAAGTATTTCCGGAGGGTCATCACCGGCATCCGGGAGGACGTCGAGGCCGGGGCCAGCCTGAACCAGGCCATGCGGAAGTACCCCAAGGTGTTCGATGACCTGTACTGCAACCTCATCGGCTCGGGCGAGCAGAGCGGCTCCCTGGACATCATGCTCCGCCGGATCGCGGAGTACGAGGAAAAGGTCATCAAGCTCCGGGCCCAGGTCCGGCAGGCGATGATCTATCCCGTGGCCATCCTGGCTTTTTCGGTGCTGGTCGTCATCTTCATGATGTGGAAAGTTATCCCGATTTTCGCCGGGATCTTCGAGGAGCTGGGGGCCAAGCTGCCGGCCCTGACCGCCGTGACCATGGCCATCAGCCGGTTCGTAGCGAAGAACATCCTCTTCATCTTCCTGGGCCTCATCGCCCTCGTCATCGGTTTCCGCTATTTCCGTCGGACGGTGGCCGGCCGGCACATCGTCGACCGGGCCTTTCTCCGGATCCCCTTGTTCGGCAGCCTCCTGACCAAAGTGGGCATCTCCCGCATGACCCGGACGCTGAGCACCCTCTTGTCGGGCGGCGTGGCCATGCTGGAGAGCCTGAAGATCACCTCCTCCACTTCGGGCAACATCATCATGGAGGAAACCGTGATGGACGTCCGCCGCCAGGTCTCCGAGGGCCGGACCCTTTCCGATTCCTTCAAGGAGACCGGGCGATTCCCCTTCCTGCTGACCCAGATGGTGAGCGTCGGAGAGGCCACCGGCACCCTGGACGAGATGCTGTCCAAGCTGGCCGATTTCTACGACGAGGAGGTCAACACTTCCGTGGCCGCCCTGTTGTCCGTCATGGAACCGATCCTGATGATCGTCGTCGGCGGCCTGGTGGGGACGATCGTCATCTCCATGTACCTGCCCATCTTCAGCCTGATGCAGCAGTTCTGACCCGGACATGCCCAACGAAAAGCGGGGGCTCCTTCAGCTGATCGTTTTTCGGCTGATCCTGGTGTCCTCGCTGCTCATCTCGGCCGTGGCCATCCAGGAATCCACGTCCATCTTCCTGCCCCTGGACAAGTTCTATCTCGTCACCCTGGCCGCCGCCGTGCTGAGCATCATCTATCTCGTGCTCTGCTACTGGGGCCAGCACCTGACCGGGCAGGCCCACGTCCAGGTGGCGCTCGACCTGGCCATCGTCACCGTCCTGGTCTACATCTCCGGGGGGATCGCCGGGCCGCTGTATTTCGTGTATGTCTTCCCCATCCTGGGCTCCAGCCTGGTCCTGACCGTCCGGGGGGTATACCTGACCGCCTCCGCCTCGGCCATCGTCTTCGGCCTGCTCGTCGAGGGCCTCTATTACCGGATCATCCCCTATTTTCAGCCCGACCAGTTCAAGGCGCAGTCCTTCGGGCCGGCCCTGTATTCCCTAGTGGTGGCCTGGGGCCTGTTCTTCGCCATCGCCTTCCTGATCACGACCCTGTCCCGGAACCTCCGGACGACCCGGGAACAGCTGGACTCAGCCCGGCGGGAGCTCCAAATCAAGGAGCACCAGGCCCTGGCCGGCCGCATCTCGTCCCAGATCGCCCACGAGATCCGGAATCCGCTGGCGGCCATCGCCGGCTCGGTCCAGGTCCTGAAGAACGACCTGCAGGTGACGGACGAGCAGGCCAAGCTGATGAACATCGTCCTCCGCGAGTCCGAGCGCATCTCCCAGTCCATCGACCAGTTCCTGGACCTGGCCGGGCCGCCCCGAATGGCCCCGGTGCCCATCGACCTGATCGAGATCCTGCGGGAGACCGTCCTCATGCTTCAGCAGGGCGGGGAATTGAATGGACGCGTCGAGCTCGAGGGCAACTACCGCGAGGCCAGCGCTCCCTTCCTGGGCAACGCCCATCATTTCCGGCAGGTCTTCTGGAACCTGATCAAGAACGCCGTCCAGGCCATGCCCCGGGGCGGCCGGCTGAAGCTGCAGGCGGAGCGGCTGAAGAGGAACGCCGTCCGCCTGGTGTTCGCCGACACGGGGGTGGGCATGACCGAGGAGACCAAGGCCAAGATCTTCGAGCCCTTCTATTCGGACTTCGAGGAGGGCCGCGGCCTGGGGATGGCCGTCGTCCGGCGCATCATCGACGACTACCAGGGCGCGATCGCCATCAAGTCGGAGCTGAACCACGGGACGGAGATCGCCATCACCCTGCCGCCTCCGGACAAGATCTGGGGCAAGATCGAGGAGCTGATCCCGGCCGCCGGCCGGAACTAAAGGACGAATATGGACACCATTCTCATCCTGGACGACGAAAAGAGCATCGTGGATTTGCTGAGCGTCGTGTTCCACAAGGAGGGCTACGAGGTCAAGACCTGGCCGGAAACGGCCGACATCTTCGACTTCCTGACCGACGAGGATTTCGACCTGCTCCTGACCGATATCCGCATGCCCCGGACGAACGGCATGGACATCCTGGAGTTCATGATCCGGCGCAAGCCCGAAGTCCCGGTGGTCATGATGACGGCCTACGGCACGATCAAGCAGGCCGTGGCCGCCCTCAAGGCCGGCGCCTTCGACTACATCATGAAGCCCTTCGACGTGGACGAGCTGAAGATCGTCGCGGCCAACGCCCTGGAGAAGCGCCGCCTGAAGCAGGAGAACGTCCAGCTCAAGAAGGAGCTGGAAGAGAAGAACAGCTTCGGTCCGCTGGTCGGCAAGAGCAAGATGATGAAGGAGGTCTACAACCTCATCGAAAAGGTGGCCGGCACGGATTCGACGGTGATCATCCTGGGGGAGAGCGGCACGGGCAAGGAGCTGGCCGCGCGGTCCATCCACACCCTCAGCCGGCGCCGGGAACAGACCTTCATCTCCATCAACTGCGCGGCCCTTCCGGAGAGCCTGCTGGAGAGCGAGTTGTTCGGCCACGTCAAGGGGTCGTTCACCGGAGCGGTGGGCGACAAGAAGGGGGTGTTCGAGGCCGCCCAGAAGGGAACGCTCTTCCTGGACGAAGTCGCCGAGATGTCGCTCCTGACCCAGGTCAAGCTGTTCCGGGCCCTCCAGGAACGCAAGATCCGCCGGGTGGGCGGCGCGGAGGAGATCCCGTTCGACGTCCGGATCATCGCCGCCACCAACCAGGACCTCAAGAAGCGCATCGAGGAGGGCAAGTTCCGGGAGGAGCTGTTCTACCGGCTGAACGTCATCTCCTTCGAGATGCCCGCCCTGAGGAAGAAGACCGAGGACATCCCCATCCTGGTCAGCCAGTTCCTCCAGAAATACTGCCATCGCATGAACAAGAAAATGAAACGGATGACGCCCGACGTCATCGGGCATTTGGAAAGCTATGCCTGGCCGGGCAACGTCCGGGAGCTGGAGAACGTCATCGAGCGGATCGTGGCCATTGAGGACCGGGAAACGATCACGGCCGCCTGCCTTCCGCCGGAGATCGTCGCGCCCCGCGAGCCGGCGGAGGAATCCTTCGTCCTCATGCCCGATTTCGACCTGGAAGCCCACATCGCCGAGGTGACCAAGAAATACATCCTGGAGGCCCGCCGGCTGTCCGGAGGGAACCTCAAGAAGGCCGCGTCGATCCTGGGGCTCAGCTACAGGTCGCTGCGCTACCTTATCGAAAAGCACGACCTGAAAGGCCTGAAGGAGAACCTGGTCAACGGAGAAGCGTCCATACCGCCCCGGACGGCTTGACAGCGATGTCGAAAATTGTCATTTCCGGCAAAAAACAGCGTTATTTTCGGGTGAGTTGCGACCGCCTAAATGCGTAAAGCATTTATAATGAACAAATTGGTAATTGGCACGGAAATTGCATTAGAAAAGTCGATTGCCATGCAGTCGATAAAAATTCTTAGGAATCCTTGCTTGCGGAGGAACCAAAGGCAAGGAAGAGGAGGTTTTCAGTGTTAAAAAAGAGGAAGGGTTTCACTCTGATCGAGCTGCTGATCGTCGTGGCCATCATCGGAATCCTTGCCGCTCTGCTCATCCCCAACGCCTTGACGGCCATGCAGAAGGCCAAGCAGAAGGGCACGATGAAGGACATCACCACGATCTCCACCGCCATTGCCGACTATGTCACCGACAACGGCCGAGCCCCGGACTTCAACGGGACCGTGGACCAGACGTTCCAGACCTTCATCTCCCCCTTCTATGTCAAGATCTGCCCGACCAACGACCAGTGGGGCACAGCCTTCGAAGTGTGCTCCGGCCAGGCTGCGGGCACGACCTACCGGGGCTGCGACATCACCGGCTTGGATGACTTCATCGTCGTGTCCTACGGCCGCGACGGCGTAACCGACGGCGTCGATTTCGACCCCACGGACCCCGAAGCGTCCATGTACCGGATCACCCAGATGGCCGACTTCAACAACGACCTGATCATGTTCAACGGGTCCTGGGTGCGCGCGCCCGAGTCCAGAGGCGGTCAGAGCTAATCGAGTTTTTTCGGCGTCAAATAACGGGGGCGGCACGCTCGTGCCGCCCCCTCTTGCGCCTCAGGGCTGAGGCGTCAACCCAGAGGAGGTTCGGCCATGAGAGCTACGGTTCGGCCTGATCGGGAAACGAGGCGGCGAGGATTCACCCTCATCGAGCTCCTGATCGTAGTGGGCATCATCGGCATCCTGGTCGGCATCCTCATCCCCGTATTCCAAGGGGCCATGCAGAAGTCCAAGCAGAAAAGCACGATGGTGGACATCGGCAACATCGCCAAGGCCATCTCCTCCTACATGACCGACATGGGCGGCGCCCCACCGAGCCCCGCCGGCAACCTGGAGCTCGACAGCGAGATGTACGCCGAACTCACTCCGTTCCATCTGGCCCGCTTCCCCAATCGGGACCAGTGGGGATCGGTCTTCCAATGCTGGACGGGCCGGGACTGCGCCGGCCATTTCGGGATCGAGGCCGGCGAAGTGGGACCCGAGGATTTTCTGATCCAATCCCTCGGCCGGGACCAGCAGGACGAGGGCTACGCCTTCGACCCGGCCGATCCCAACAACAGCTTCTATGTCATGCAGACCATGGACGACTTCAACAAGGACCTGATCATGTGGAGCGGCAACTGGATCAGGGCTCCGCTGCACTCTTCCACGAGATAAGCGCTCTTCCCCGGGGCGCCGCGCCTTCTCATTCCCAATAATTCCCCGCCTCCGAGTTTCGGTTGTGGTATAATTCCGGCGGTGAACTGCCGTACGCTTCTCGCTGGTTTGCTGGCCGTCCTGTTCATCATCCTTCTGGTCCCCGTTCTGGCGGTCAGCGTCTTGATCCAGTTCCGCACCCCGATCCTGTTCTTCAGCCGGGTGTACTTTGGCTGGGTCTGGCCCATCGTCGGGTTCCGGATCACCGTCGAGGGGAGGGAGCATCTCTCCCCCGGCCGCCAGTGCGTGTTCATGGCCAACCATCAGAGCTTCATCGACGGCCCGCTGATGTTCTGGGCCATCCCCGGCCCGCTCCGGGTCATCCTGAAAAAGGGGATCCTCCGCCTCCCGGTCATCGGCCTGTGCATGCGGTTCGTGGGATTCGTCCCCGTGGACCGCAAGCGCCTGAGGGGCGGCATCCGGAGCGTCGACCGGGCGGCGGAGCTCATGGCCCGGCGCGGCTATTCGTTCCTCATTTTTCCCGAGGGGACCCGGACCCGCGACGGGCGGTTTCAGTCGTTCAAGCGGGGTGGATTCTTTCTGGCCCTGAGATCCGGGGTTCCCATCGTCCCGGCGTCCATCCGGGGCACCTATCGTCTGATGCCGAGAGGAAGCTTCCGGATCGGGTCGGGACCGGTCCACGTCCGCTTCTATCCTCCGGTCTCCGTCCAATCGTTCACGATCAACACATTGCCCGCCCTGGTCGAGCGCGTCCGCCGCACGATCGCTTCCGACCTTGAGCCCGAGGAGAATCCGTCATGAACAGCCGCAACGACGCCGCGGAATTGAGCCGCTGTCTGGAAAATTTTCTGGCGGACCGGGGGACCGCGCTGGACGAGGTCCTGGCGGTCATGGTCCGGGCCATCCGCGCCGGGCGCAAGATCCTCGTCTTCGGCAACGGGGGGAGCGCCGCCGAGTCCCAGCATTTCGCCGCGGAGCTGGTGAACAAGTACCAGCGTCTGGGTCAAGCCCTGCCCGCCGTCTCGCTGACAACCGACACCTCCGCCCTGACTGCGATCGCCAACGACCTGTCCTTCGATCGCGTCTTCAGCCGGCAAGTCGAAGCCCTGGGCCGGGAGGGGGATGTGGCCCTAGCCCTATCCACGAGCGGCCGTTCGCCCAACATCATCGAGGGATTAAAGGCCGCCCGCCAAAAAAAGATGACGACAGTCGCCCTGACCGGCGCGGGCGGCGGCCCGCTGGCGGCCTGGGCGGATCATTTGCTCGAAGTGGATTCGGGCTCGACCCCCCGCGTCCAGGAGGTCCACCTCTTCGTCCTTCATGCCCTGGCCGAGGGCCTCGAAACCGCCTTCCCCTAAGCCCCCTTTCGTTCCTAAAGTCTTCTTGTTTTAATGAATGGGGCCCCGCTGGCGGGCATCCCCCATCAGTCCTCATTCCCGATCCATTTGGACTGCAGGTGGTCATTCCGGGCTGATGGGGGTCCCCCCTGCCCTTGCCCCCCATTCATTTTTCTGCAAGTCGGGGGATCGGGCCAAGGCCGCAGCGACCATTAAGGGTTTTAGCCTGGACTATTTCCCCTGGACGGCCTTGATGATGTCCGCGGCCGAGCCGACTCCGCTGTTGAACATGTAGCACTCCGCGGCCTGAAGAAGCCGGCGGATGAACCCGCGATGGAGCTCGAGCCTTTCGGACGAGGAGGTCAGCAGGTGTGGATTGAAGAAGGGATGGACCTTGGCTGTCAAACCGCGGCTCAGTCCCGGGATCTCCCCGCCGGCCATGAGACGCAGGGCCTCTTTGGGGTCGAGCTTGACCACGGCCGGCGAGACGGGGTCGTTGCGGAGCAGGAAGACCCGGCGGAGCGGCGCCCGGCGGATGAACCCCGTCGGTCCGGCGAGCCAGTTCGGGTCGAAGAGGACGTGGGCGTCCTTGGACGCCTTGTAGCAATAGGCGGAACCCCGGTCCAGGCGGCAGTCGTCCGTGCGCTGGCAGGCGGCGTCCTGGCAGTCTTCCTTGCGGACGACGACGTTCTCACACGTGCTGGCGTCGAACAGCGGAGCCAGAGACGGCCGGAGCTCGACCGTGTTCGCCGGGAGGAAGAGCTTCCGTTCGGGGTTGTCGGCCTGGGCCTCGCTTCCGCTGTAGCGAATGAAGGCGAGCTCGCTCGAATGCAGGCGGAAGCCCGGGCTCTGGAGGAGGGCGAAAAAGAGCTCTGTCTTCTTGGTCCCCGGCGGGCCGACCAGGCTCAAGGCCTCGCCGTTCGCCTCGACGGACATGCCCCGCAGGGCATGAGTCCCGAGCATCGATTCGGAGATGTCCATGACCATGCCCAGGGCCAGGCTGCGCACCGGCCCGTAGGCGTCGGTATTGACCAGGATGCCGGTGTGCGTTTCCGCGTTGTAGAACCCGCGGGGCTCTCGTCCGGGGATCCCGTCCACGGCGTAGAGGATGCCGTGGGGCTTGAAATCGGGCTCGAGCTGGGCCGGATACCAGTTGTCCATCCAGAAGTCGTTGAGGTGAGGGACGTTCGTCCGGAGCTGGATGACCACGCCGTTGATGCTGGCGTTCCACTCGAACAGGCCGGCGTAGCCCAGATGGGAATCCATCTCGGCCGTCAGGGCGTCGCGCATCCGAAGCGCCAGGACCGACTCCACCGGAGCGGATTTCTTTGTTTTGGTGACGGTGTTCGACAAGAGCACCGTCTTGGCCTTCCGGGCCGGCTTAAGCTCCCGGAGGGCCTGGACGATACGGTCCAGCCCCTTTTCCAGGTTGGCCATGGACGTGGCGTAGGACAGGCGGATGTAGTCGTCCGCGCCGAAGGCGTCGCCCGGGACAATGGCCACCTTGGCTTCCTTGAGCAGGTAATAGGCCATCCCGTAGGAGTTGCGGAGGCGCATGCCGCCGCATTCCTTGCCGAAGAACCCGGAGATGTTGGGAAAGACGTAGAATGCGCCCTGAGGCTTGAAGCAGGACAGGCCGGGAACGGTCTGCAGCCTCTGCAGGACGTAGTTGCGCCGGCGCTGGAATTCGGCCCTCATCCGGTCCACGTCGTGCTGGGATCCGGCTAGGGCTTCCAGGGCGGCCTTCTGGGACACGGAGCAGGGATTGGAGGTGGTGTGGCTCTGGATCTTGCCCATGCCGCTGATGATGTCCA
>Ga0154616_1173_pt2 | contig 8929 bp, 12 predicted proteins | sample Rifle2008BG13ft_FD_116045 | JGI IMG/M metagenome (GOLD analysis project Ga0154616, IMG submission 116045) | Candidatus Aminicenantes bacterium RBG_13_63_10
AGAGGATGCTGGCCGTCTCGGCCATGAAATGCACGCCGCAGAAAACGATCGTCTCCGCCTCGACGGCCACCGCTTGCCGGCTGAGCTCCAGGGAGTCGCCGACGAAATCGGCGACGTCCTGGACCTGACCCTGCTGGTAGTTGTGGGCCAGGATGACCGCCCGGCGCTCTCGCTTCAGCCGGGCGATGCGCTCCCGGAGCCCGCTCTCGGTCATCGCCCCGAACATGTTCAGCTCCTCGCCTTTCGGATGTAGGCCCTGATGACTCCGCCCTCCTCCTCCAGTCCGAGGAATTCCTGTCCCGTCGTCCGGCACCAAGCCGGCATGTCTTCCCTGATCCCCGCGTCCGTGGAGGCCACTTCCAGGACCTCTCCCACCTTCATCTCGATGACGGTCTTGGCCGTCTGGATGATCGGCACGGGACACAGGAGTCCGAAGCAGTCGAGCTTTTTATCGGCTTGCATGTCATGATCCTTGCTCGAGAGCCGGGTCCGGAAGAACAACCGGACTCGCCGTCGGCGAAGCGATCAGCCGGAAGGCAGACCGGCTCCGCAATGAGAGCATGTCTCCTCCCCGGCCTTGGTGGCTTTGTGGCACTCGGGACACTCCCTGAGCTCGACGTGGCAGCTCCGGCAAAGCCCCTGTGCGCCCTCCAGGGGGCCGTCGCAGTAGGGGCAACAGCAGCCCCCTTCCTCTTTTTTTTTCGCCTCAGGCCCGCCGGCCCGCCGGGCGCGGTAATCTTTAATGGCTTCATGCAGAGCGTCGGCGCCCAGGTTGGAGCAATGCAGCTTGTTCTTGGGCAGGCCGCCCAGCTCCTCGGCCACGCGGTCGTTGGTGATGTCCATGGCCTCTCCGAGCGTCCGGCCCATGGCCATCTCGCTGACGATGCTCGAGACGGCGATGGCCGCCCCGCAGCCGAACGTCTGGAACTTGACGTCCTCGAGCCGGTCGTCCTTGACCTTGATGTAAAAAGTCATCATGTCGCCGCACACGGGATTGCCCACCTTGCCAACCCCGTCGGCGTCCTTGATGACGCCCACGTTGCGCGGGTTCTGGAAATGGTCCATGACCTTGTCGGTGTACATCATTTCCCTTTCTCCTCGAGATATTGGGTGTACAGGGGGGACATGGCCCTCAGCCGCTCGATGATGGGCGGGAAGGAATCGAGAAGCGTCTCGACGTCCCCGGCCGTCGTCCCCTCCACCAGGCTGAAGACGAGCGAACCCTGGGCCAGCGCGTGGTCGAGTCCCATGGCCAGCAGCACGTGAGAGGCCTTGAGCGCCCGCGAGGTGCAGGCCGAGCCGCTGGAGACGGCGAAACCCTTGAGGTCGAGGCTGAGGAGCATGGCCTCGCCCTCGACGAACTCGACGCAGAAACTGGCGTGATAGGGCAGGCGGAGCGTCCGGTGCCCGGTGAGCGTCACCCGATGGATTCTCCGGGGGAGCTCCTCGATGAGTCGGTCGCGAAGCGCCGACTCCCTGGCCGCCCGGGAGTCGAGCTCGGCCGAGGCGAGCTCGGCCGCCCGGCCCAGGCCGACGACCCCGGCTACGTTCTCCGTCCCGCCGCGGCGCCCGCTCTCCTGAATGCCGCCGTCGATTAGGGGCAGGATGCGCGTCCCCTTGCGGACGTACAGGGCGGCGCTCCCCTTGGGCCCGTAGAACTGATCGCCGGCCAGGCTCAACGCGTCGACGTCGAGGGCTCGCACATCCACGGAAATGCTGCCTGCGGCGGCCACGGCGTCGGTGTGAAAGGGCACCTTGCGGGACCGGCAAACCCGGGCCACCTCGCCCACCGGCTCGATCGTCCCCACCTCGCTGTTGGCCAGCATGACCGAGACGAGAACAGTCTCGGGCGTGATGGCCGCAGCCGCCCGCTCGGGATCCACGAGCCCGTCCCGGTCCACGCCGATGATCGTCGTCCGGAATCCGAGACGCTCCAGACTCTTGGCCGAGTGGAGCACGGATTGATGTTCGACCGCCGAAACAACCAGATGCTTGCCCTTGTCGCGCAGGGCCAGGGCCATGCCTTTCAGGGCGAAGTTGTTGGCCTCCGAGCCGCTGGAGACGAAGATGATTTCTTCGGCCGAGGCGCCGATAAAACGGGCGACCTTCTCCCGAGCTTCCTCCACGGCCTCCTGGACGGGTTGACCGAAGGCATGCAGGCTCTGCGGGTTTCCGAACTCCCCGCGGAAAAAGGGCAGCATCGCCTCCAGCACCCTCGGGTCGAGGGGCGTGGCGGCGATATGGTCAAGATAGACTCGCTCCATGTCCCTTTTCCGCGACGGCCGCACCCTCGTCCTCAAGGGCCCGGCTGCGCCCGCTCAAACGGCGACCACCTCCGTTATGCCGGGAACGTCCTTCTTGAGCTGGCGCTCGATGCCCATCTTCAGGGTCATCTGGGACATCGGGCAACCGCCGCAGGCGCCCGTGAGTTTGACCTTGACCACTCCCCCTTCGACGGCCACCAGCTCCACGTCCCCGCCGTCGGCTTGGAGCCCGGGACGGATTTTGTTCAATGAATTAAGAATACTTTCCTTCATGTCTTTTCTCCGTGCTAAAAAAGGTCCTTTATCACTATAGCTCCCTCCTGCCTTAAAATCAAGTAATCACATCAAATTTATAAAGTTTGATTAGGAAAGAGCTCTTTCTCCGACTTAGATCCAATCCAGAAGCCGCCTCTCGCCCTCGAGCCGCCTGAGCCCGGTGAGGTCCTGGCTGACTTCCAGGCAACCGCGGTAGCGGCTCTCCGCGTCGCGGACGGCGAAATAGCGGATGTGGATGAATCGTTCCCCAAGCTCGAGCCAGAATTCCGCTTTGTCCTTTTCTCCTCTGCGGAGGGCGTCCAAAATCCGGTTCACGACGTGGACGCTGTCCCGGGGATGACAGTCCTGGACCTTCCGCCCGATCACCGCCCGGCTGCGGGGGAAAATCCTGTCGGATGTTTCCGAGTAATAGCGGACCGTATCCTCCTCATCCACGAACGTGACATCGAGCGGCAGGTGTTTGAGCAGCAGGTTGACCTGGTCGAGGGACAGAGAGCCCGCCTCCAGGTTCAGCCGGGACTCCGGTTTTTGATAAGGGACTTTCTTGATTGTTTCTTCCGGCATCGATTCCTCCTGGCCGATTATTCTAGCACATTGACGCCCGGAAAGGGCGCCTATCCTCCCCGGCCCGAAAGCCGGACGTCGTCTGGACCGCGAGGCAGTCGTTATCCGGAGACCAAGACCCTCGGCAGGGCGGGGTTGATCCGCGACAACACTTCGTAGGCGATCGTGCCGGTGAGAGAGGCCAGGTGCTCCGCGGAGCAGGCGTCCTCGCCGTCGCGGCCGATAAGCGTCGCCGTGTCCTCGAGCCGGACTCCGGGAATATCGGTGACGTCCGCCACGGTGAAATTCATGGCCACCCGGCCCCGGACCGGCGCCCGCCGCCCCCGGAGGAGGACGAACGAGGCGTTGGACAGCGCCCGGCTGTAGCCGTCGCTGTAGCCCACGGGCAGGACGGCCAGGGTCGAGGGGCGCGTCGTCCGGTATGTGCCGCCGTAGCCGATGGACGCCCCTCGCCGCACGCGCTTCACTTGAGCCACGCGGCATCTCCAGCTCAGCACGGGGCGCAGCTCAACCGGACTGCGCTTCTGGAGGCGGCAGGAGAGATACGTTTCCTTGGACGGCCAGCAGCCGTAAAGCCCGATCCCCACCCGGACCATCGTCTGGTAGGTCTGGGGAAAGAGGATCGTGGAGGCCGTGCAGGACATATGCCTGACCGGGAGGCGAAAACCTCTGCGTTCGAGCGAGGCGAGCGTCCGCGAATAGAGCTCCAACTGGCGCTTCGAATAGCTCGGGTCCGTGGTGTCCTCGATGTTGGCGAAATGAGAGGAGAGGCCTTCGAGAACGAGCTCCTTGCGGCCGAGGATCTTGCGGGCCAGGCGGGGCACGTCCTCCGGCGGGAGCCCTTGGCGATGGGTGCCCGTCTCGACCTTGATGTGCAGAAATGCGCGCCGCTTCATGCGGCGGCAGACCTCCGCCAGCCGCGCGACCGTCTTGTCGCTGGACACCGTCAGTCTCGCTCCCAAGCGTACGGCTTCCCCGAGGCTGTCGAACGGAACATAGCCGAGGATGAGAACTGGCGGACGGATGCCCGCTCCGTGGAGAGCGGCGGCTTCCTCGACGGAGTTGACCCCCAGCCAGAGCCCGGGCAGGCCGGCCAGCACCCCGGCGATCTCGAGAAGACCGTGCCCGTAGGCGTTGGCCTTGACCACCGCCAGGAGCGTTCTCTCCGGACCGACGATCTCCCTGAACTGCCGGACATTATGGAGCAGCGCGGAGCGGTCGACCTCAACCCAGCACAGGGGAACGGTTTTCATCGGCCGGAGATCCGACCCCGCAACCCGGACCGGATTTTTTCCGGGTCGGCGATGCGGCGCAGCCGGGCGTCGCGCAGCACGGTCTGCCGACGCTCCATGCCCGTGGAGACGAGGCAGGTCCGGGTCTCCACCAGGTCCTCGAGGGTCCGGAGGTAATCCTTGAAACGCCGCGGAAAGCGCGCGTAGTCCGTCACGTCGGCAAGCGGCGTCTTCCAGCCCGGGAGGACCTTGTAACGCGGCTTGACGAGGTCCAGGACCCGGCTCTCCGCCGGGAAATCGCGCATGAGAGTTCCCTTGTAGGTGTAGCCGACGCAGACGGGGATCTCGTCGAACACGTCCAGGACGTCGGGCTTGGTGACGGCCAGGCGCTCGATGCCGTTCAGGCGGCAGGCGTAGGAGACGGCCACGGCGTCGAACCAGCCGCAGCGGCGGGGCCGCCCCGTGGTGGCGCCGTACTCGTTCCCTCTCTCGAGGATGACCGCAGCGCGCCCGTCCTTGATCTCCGTGGGAAAGGGGCCGCTTCCCACGCGCGTCGTATAGGCCTTGGTAATTCCCAGGACCGCTGAGATCCAGCGGAGCGCGACGCCCAGCCCGACGGCCACGCCCCCGGCTGTCGGGTTGGAGGAGGTGACAAAAGGATACGTGCCGTGGTCGATGTCGAGCAGGACCCCCTGCGCGCCCTCGAAGAGCACCGACTTGCCCCGCCGCATTTTATCGAGGAGAAGCCGCGGGACGTCGGCGATATACGGCCGGAGGCGCTGTCCGTATTCCGAGAACTCCTCGAAGACCGCCCTCGAGTCGAGCGGGGGCAGCCCGGAGCGGACAATTTCCACGTTCTTTTCCCTGACGTTGTCCTCGATTTTCTCCCGGAGCGCATCGAGGTCGAGGAGGTCCGCCACGCGTATCCCGCGCCGGCCGGCCTTGTCCTCATAGGCCGGACCGATGCCCTTGCAGGTCGTGCCGATTTTCTTATCGCCCAAGCGCTCCTCGCCGGCTCTCTCCAGGAGAGGATGGTAGGGCAGGATGAGATGGGCATTCCGGCTGATGACGATGCTCCCGGGCTTGACGGCGACTCCCATTCCTCTCAGGGCCTCCACTTCCTCCAGGAAAGCCCGGGGCGAAAGAACGACGCCGTTGCCGATGACGCACAGCTTGCCGGAGTGGAGAATGCCCGAGGGAATGAGGTGCAGGACGATCTTGCGGCCCCGGACGAAAACCGTGTGGCCGGCGTTGTGGCCGCCCTGGTATCGGGCGACGATGTCGAAGGAGGGCGCAAGAAGGTCGACGACCTTTCCCTTGCCCTCGTCACCCCACTGCGTTCCGAGCACGACGACGTTGGCCATGGATCTCCCCTAGAAGCTCACCGCCAGCTGCGCGGAGACGAGGTCGTTCTTGATTTCGGCGCCCGGCTCGCGGTTCCAGGCGTATTCGGCCTTGAGCAGGACGCCGGAAACCGCGGACCAGGCCAGGCCGAGCGTCCAGCGGTTCCTTCGGGAAGAGGGCTCCTCCAGCGGCGTCGTTTTCAAATACTGATAGCTCACCACCGGCCACAGTGTCCTGTAATCCAACGCCAGCTGGACATACCAGCCTTCCCATTTCCCGCGTCCGCCGGAGGCTTCGTCCCTCTCCACGCGTACGTATTCCCCGACAACCCGGTAATTTTCCGTTATCCAGGAAATATCCGCCCCCAGATAATCGGCGCTCCTGTCTCCGTCCGAAGAGTACACCTGCCGGGAATAGGATACGGACGTCTCGAGCCCCTGTTTCCACTGGATGCCCAGCCGGCTGGTGACGTCCTTGGAGGCGTTGTTGTCCCCGAACTGTTGGGCGGGAGCGCCCTCGGCGTCCTCGCCCAACCCATTGCCCAGGGAGGCGGTGTAAAGCAGAAACCCCGCCTGCCCCGAGGCCAGAAGGCCGAGATCCCGCCAGCTCGGGGGGTAGGCCGGCTCGACGGCCAGGGGCGTTTGAACGAGCAAGTTTTCGTGAGGGCGGTTCGACCGGTTGTAAAAACCGAAGGGGACGAGAAACAGGCCGGCCCGGACACTGAGCGCTTTGGCCAAGTTGAATCCCAGCCAAGCTTCCTCCAGGGCGAAACGGCTTTCGCCCCGGCTCCGGATTTCAAGCCGATATTCAATATTCTGGGAAAAAACGCCCGTCAGGCTCAACCCTCCGCCCAGGTCCTTGAAGCTGCCTTGGGAGGCGCCGCCTTCTTTTTGGCCATGAATGTAAGACAGAGAAAAATATCCGTGCGCTCCCGCCTGGCCCTGCTGGGCTTGAAGCCCCGCGGCGGCGAAGGCCAACGTCCACAGGCAGGCCAGGCTTTTTTTCATCATAGCCGGGAAAAATCGAAGCCGTCTTCAAGAATCTCTTCTTTCCAACGGGACACGTCGGCTTTCTGCGAAACGGCCCTGGCTATCTGGGAGGCTCCATTTTTCGTGCCCATCCAGATCGCCCCCACCAGCCGTCCTTTTTCCAGAACGATTTTCTTGTACAACCCGCTCTCGGGGTCTTCCCTTCTTATTTCCTCATATCCTCCGCCCTCCGGGACCGCCAGCCCGGCCGAAGTGAGAAAGAGCCCCGCCACCTTGAGGGTGTTGGAGGGCACGGTGCCGCCGTACTCCTTCTTCCGGCCCAGAAGGTTGGAGGCCGCGGCCCGAGTCTGCTCGAAGGCGGCGGGGATGATCCCGTAGACGCGACCATGGTGCTGCACGTTGTCTCCGGCGGCGCAAATGCCGGGATGACTCGTGCCCAGGAAGTCGTCCACCACCACGCCGCGCTCCACTGCCAATCCTGCTTCCCTGGCCAGTTCGACGTTGGGTTTGACGCCGGCGGACACAATCACCATGTCCGCCTCCAGCCTGGTCCCGTCCTTGAGTCTGAGGCCGGCCGCCCGGTCATCCCCCAGAATCTCCTCCGTGACCGCTCCCAGCCGGACGGATAGGCCTGCATTCTCGAACTGCCGCTTGAGCAGCGCAGCTCCGGGGGCGTCGAGCTGGCGCGGGAGGAGCCTGTCGAAAAATTCAACGACCTGCACCCGCGCGCCCCGCGCGTTCAGGGCCCGGGCGATCTCCAGGCCGAGCAATCCTCCGCCGAGGACGACCGTCCGGGGATGATCAGGGAGATAATCAACAATGGCCAGAGCGTCATCCCAGCTCCTGAGGGAAAACACTCCCCTCTTTTCCGCGCCGGCCATGGGCGGGATGAACGACGACGCCCCGTCGGCCAGGAGCAGGCGATCGAAGCGTTCCGTCCGGCCTCCCTCCAGCTCCACTCCCAGGGGTTCGAGGACGATCCGCCGGGCGGGCGTCCCCAGCCCGACCTGGATTCGGCGCTCGGCATACCAGCCGGCCGGGAAGGCAAACAGCCTCTCCTCGGGAAGACGGCCGGCGATGTATTCGATCAGGTTCGGCCGCGGGTAATAAGGATATTTTTCCCGGGCGAAGACTTCGACTTCGCCATCGAAACCGGCTTCCCGCAGGGTCTTGGCCGCGATGACGCCCGCCAGGCCGTTGCCGATGATCCCGATCCGCATCATGGCTTTCGTCCGTGCCCGGGGGCCTCCGCCGGGTCAGGACACCTTCTGGAAAAAATCCTTGCCCACTCCGCACTGGGGACAGGTCCAGTCGTCGGGCAGGTCTTCAAATTTCGTCCCGGGCTTGACGCCGTGCTCCGGGTCGCCGAGTTCGGGGTCATAGATATAGCCGCAGGCCTGGCATTCATATTTCTCCATGGAATCCCTCCTGACGGAATTCAGTTTTCCCCCAGCACATGCTTCTCATATTCGGATTCGAGCCGGAGCTTGTGCTGTTTTTCCTGGGAGACCAAAAACTCAAAAAGCTTCTTCTCATCGGCGGCGGAGGCTAAGGCCAGGAGACGAGAATAGAGCTCGACGGCTTTCTGCTCTTTCTTGGCGGCGAAGATGATCAGGTCCTGCAAACTCATCTCGCCGTCGAGGGGCGCCTCCACGAGGAAGTCGCTGATTCTGAGGTCCGTCACCGCGGCCGCTCTCGGGGAGGCGACGCGCGATGAAGACAGGCTCAGCAGAAGACGCTTGTGATGTTCCTCCTCGGACTTCAGGTCGGCCAGGAGGAGACGCAGGGATTCGCTCTGGGCCCTGGGGATCATGTCTCCGTAGGCCCGAGCGGCCTCTTCCTCGCGCTCGACGGCGAAGGCGATGATAGCGTCCCTGTCCTTGAAGTTCTGGCCCGGCAACTTATCCTTCCTTTTTGACCATGGGCTGATTGCAGCAGACCAGAGTTCCGACGCCCCGTTTGGTTACCTGGACTTCCTGCCCGCAAACCTTGCAGACATATGTTTTGCCCTGCTCGGCCATGATTCATCCTCCTGGCGAAACCTATCGGAGATTCAGGGAAGTCTTATTATACTAAAAACACGCTTGGCGGCCAAACCTTATATCCCGTATCGGCCGATGGGGCCAGGAAATTCCCCAAGCCTGCACACATGTAAAAAACGGGGTCGCGTCTACACTTTCCACTTCTTTGTCTTTGCGGCTCCTAAAGGACTCTCATTCCAGCCTGACAGTATGACGAGGCCGTTCTGAAAAAAAGTGGA
>Ga0154616_1076_pt4 | contig 8675 bp, 6 predicted proteins | sample Rifle2008BG13ft_FD_116045 | JGI IMG/M metagenome (GOLD analysis project Ga0154616, IMG submission 116045) | Candidatus Aminicenantes bacterium RBG_13_63_10
TCGAGACCCCGGGCCAATGCTTCCTTCACTGTTTTGTCGGATACGCCGCCGCGGGGGGATGACCTGAACGCCCGGAGAAGGGGAAGGTTCTGGTCGAGAAGGGATTTGGCCTCCGCATATTGTTTTTGATGATGAAGGGCCGCTCCCAGGGCTTCCCGGGCCCGGACCGCTTCCCAGGCCAACTTGAATTTTTCGGCCAGGGCCAGGGCCTGACGGCCGAACTCGAAGCTTTCAACCGGGGAGCTCTCGGCCGTCCGCTCGGCGAGGTCGTTGAGCAGCGGAACCTTCGCCTCCTCGCCGAGGTTCGCCAGTTTCGCTTTCAGACTCTCGACCTCGGGAGAGACCTCGGCCAGCCCTAAGCTGCCTGGAGCAAGGACGAAAAACAGGAGTCCGCACCGGCCAAGGAAAAGCCAGATCCGCCGCAGCCCGGGATGGGCGCCAAGGGTTCTCATCTTGCTGAATAGGTTATGTGCATTGTCCGATTTTTTCAAGAGGCTTATAATGGCCGCATGACCGATTGGCGAAAGATTCGAGAGGACTTCCCCGTGACCGCAGCAGGGGCCTATTTTCAGAGCGCGGGCATGTCTCCCTTGCCCCGGCCGGTCTTCGAGGCTGTCCGGGACGGGTACGAGCGTCTGCTCCGGGAGGGAGACATCCATTGGCACGAGGATGCAGATCGCTACCGAGCTCTCTGCGGCCGGCTGGCGGCCCTGCTCAACGCCGGGCCGGACGACATCGCCTTTGCCCCCAACACGTCCACGGCCATGGGCTTCCTGGGCCTGTCCTTGAAGGAATGGCTGAAGCCGTCGTTCCATGTCGTTTCCATGGAGGATGAATTCCCGGCTTCGACCGTCCCGTTCGAATATCTGGGCATCCCCATGCGCTATGTCCGTCCGCGGGCGGGGCGCTATCCGCTCGCGGACATCCTCGACCGGGTTGACGGCGAGACTGCAGCCGTGGTGACGTCCTTTGTCCAGTATGCGACGGGATTCCGCCAGGACCTGACGGGTTTAGGCCGGGAGCTCGACAAGCGGGGAGTCCTGTTCATCGTCAACGCCACCCAGGGATTTCCTTATTACCCCCTGGACGTCCGGGCGGCCGGGGCGGGGGCGCTCACGGCCTCGCTCCACAAATGGGGGCTGGCCGGGCACGTCGGCGCGCTGTTCTACACTTCGCCCTCCTTCCGCGAGCGGTTTCCTCCGCCCCTGGCCGGCTGGCTGTCCATCGACAGCCGCGAGAGCGAGGGGATCCATATCGCCAAGAACACGCCGTTCAAGCTGTTCGATTCAGCCCGCCGGTACGAGCTCGGGACTTCGAACCTGATCTCTTTTGCGGCGCTCTCCTCGGCCCTGGATTACATGGAGAGAATCGGGTTCGATCGCATCCGTCTTCGCCTCAGGGAGCTCGCCGACGCCCTCGTGGCGGGGTTGAAGTCTCTGGGCATTCCGGTCGTATCGCCGGTCGACCGGGAGGAGGAGCGGTCAGCCATCGTCTCCTTCAGCCTGGGGGACCGGAACGCTGAAACGGTGAGGAGGCTCGAGGAGAAAAAGGTCTTCGTAGCCCTGCGGGCCGGCCTCATCCGGGTCTCGGTCAATATCTTCAATGATCAAGGGGATATCGACCGGCTCCTGGAGGCGCTCCGGGACCGATAGCGGCAGGCCGGGTCCGGCGTCTAGAATCAAATTGACGAGCGGTTGACCTGGCCCGGCCTATGCGTTAAAATACACCCCTTCGTTCGAGCGTATCACGTCAATGAACAACACGCGGCGCACGGCTTGTCTTGCCATGGCCCTCATCGGCCTGGGCTGGATCGCAGTCCGGACACCGGCCGCTTTCGGTTCCCAATCCACTTCGCGTCCGCCGGACCCCTTCTATTTAAAGCTCATTTCCGACGGCGCGCAGCTCTACCAGGCTCAGAGCTACCGGGAAGCGGTCCAGAGCTTTGATGTGGCCAGCTTCGGCCTGAGCCAGGACAAGGTGCTCCTGGGCAAGGTCTTGGGCTATCTCAGCTTGTGCTATTTCAACCTGAAGGATGATGTCCGGGCCAAGGATTCTATCGTCCGGCTGATCGGCTTGGTCGGCCTGGACGGGCTGGCCGCATTGGCCATGGAGGACCAGGACCGGTCCTATCTGGCCCAGATCGCGGCATACTACAAGCTGGACAAGCCGCCCAGCGCCCAGGCCGGCCCGGCCCGGACCGATATCTTCGGCACCTCGCGCCCGGCCGGCCCAGGACAGAAGCCGGCGACTCCGGCCGAGGAGCTCAAGGCCTTGGAGGCCAAGATCAAGGCCGAGCCCAAGAACAGCCAGGCCTACCTCGACCTCTATGCCTTCCAGGTCCGGCAAAAGAACATGCGGGGAGCCCGGCGGGCTCTTCTGGACCTGATGAAACAAGTCCCGACGAACCCAGCCGGTCCGCTTCTTCTGGGAAAAATGCGCTACGGCGAAAAGGATTTCGATGAGGCCGTCGAATACCTGGGAAAGGCGCTCGTCCTTAAAAAGGACGCCCCGGCCTCGGACAAGGACTACGCCGAAGCGCAAGCCTATCTCATCCTGAGCTACAACGCCCTGGCCAAAAAGCCGCTCCTGGAAAAAACCGCGCGAAGCTTCCTGGCCCGAGTGTCCCCCGAAAGCGTCCAGTCCTTCGACCTGACGGATAAGGATAAGAACCTAGTCCTGAGCATCCTCGGCCGCTACGGTCAGGCCGCTCCGGCGGCCGTAGCCGAGCCCGTCCCATCGGCCGTTCCGCCCGACAACCTTCCGCCCCGGGACGCCCAGAGCATCCAGAAAGAGATCAAGAATAACCCCGGCGATTCCTCCCTCTACTATGGGCTCTACGACCTCTACCGGCAGAAAAAAGACAAGCGGTCGGCGAAGCAGACGCTGGAGAAGCTCGTCAAGAACAATCCCCGGGAAGTCAAAGCCTACCTCCTCCTCGGCAAGGTCAACTATGAGGAAAAGGAATACGAAGACGCGGCGGAGGCCTTTCTCAAGGTCTTCGGCTTGCCGGCGGACGTGCCGGTCGATGAGGCCCTCAAGTCCGAGGCCGCGTTCTATCTCGCCCTGAGCTCCCACTTGAACAAAGACAAAGCGCTGGCCTTGGAGACTCACCACCTGTATTTGCCCCTGATCCAGAAATTCCTGTCCGGCGGGGCCCCGGTCGCCGATTCGGACCTGGTGGCCTGGCAGAACTTGCGCCTGCTGGCCGAGGCTTCACCTCAGGTCTATCTCCTGGCCGTCCGGCTTGAAAAAAAGGACGAGGGCCTGACTGTGGCTATTGACCTGTCCAAGCCCACGACCTACCGGACCTTCATCATGACCCGGGAACGGAGCATCGTCATCGAGCTGTTCCAGATGGCCGGGACCAAGGCGCCCAGCCTGGTGCCGGTTAACGCCCGGGGAATCAGGGCTGTCCGCTCCGGGCCCCCTGCCAAGGATGTCATCCGGGTCGTTGTGGAATGCCAGGCCCAGATCCCCTCCCACCGGATCGTCAAGACGGATTCGGGCCTGGGCGTCGTTATTGAATAGTGCGGATCTACTTCTTCTGACTGCGCCTTTGCTGTAGCCGACTGGCTATGGACTGGATGATCTGCTTGAACTTGGGTTCGTCGCGGACACTGGCCAGCAAAGGGTCGCGGCGAAACCAGTCGTACCGCTCATCCCCGTTTCGGGCTGCCTGTTCAAGCCATTCCAAGGCTTTGGACGAATCTCCCACGAGCGCATAGAACTCGGCGGCAACGGACGTCGACCAGAAAGCGAGGTTCGCGTATTTTAGAGTATCGGCATCCAGTTTTTGCAGGGCTTCCGTCCTTTTTCCTTCGCGGGCCAAGAGCAGGGCCCAGGTCAGGACGATTTCGTAGTTTTTTTGGACTTCCGGAGAAAGGCTCTCCAAGCTGAGACGGGCTTGGTGAGTATCGTTAGCATCTATGTAGGTCCGGGCCAGCCTCTGAGTCGCATAGTAATTCCGAGGGGATTGCTCGAGGATCTTCTTGAGCTCCACGATCGCCCCGGCGATATTTCCCTCATAGCGCAAGATATCGGCCAAGCTCATCCGGGCGGCAAAGAACAGGGAATTTTGTTTTAGCAGTTGATGGATCAGCGCCTTGGCCGAAGCGTTGTCGTTGTTGGAGGCGTAGTAGTTGGCCAGCCAGTTGTTGGCATCCAACTCGGCGGGATTGATTTTCAGGGCTTGGGCGGCCGCCGCCGGTATCAACTCTTTTCGCCCTTGGTATAAATAGAGCGCTTCAAAACTCGAATAAATCCGGGCCGTCTCAGGCCCGTCGCGCAGCGCTCGGCGCAGCTCATCTTCTGCTGTGTAGAGCGATGTTGAATCGTTGGATAGGCCGCTGTCTATCTCCAGGATATAGGTGAAGCCATACCAGGCTCGCGCTTCGGCGAAGCGAGGGTCGATTTCCAGGGAGCGCTTCAACATATCTCGCGCCCGCCCCAGGTCGAATTGAGCCATGAGGAACAGCATGGCTTTTTCGAAATATTCATTGGCCTCGGGCCGGGACGAAGCCAAAGCCCCTGTGCTGACCTTGGTCGGATCCAGCGTCGGCCCGGGAGGCCCGGGGCTCCTTGAGATCAAGGCCAGGATGAGAATCAACGCCGCGAGGGCCGCCCCGCCGGCCATAAGCCAAAGCAGCTTTTTCGGCTTGACCGCTGCATGGGCCGCAGGCCCTGCGGCGGCCCGGGGCACAACGACCGCCTCCAAGGCCGATCGAACTTGGCCGGCCTCGTGATATCTCTTGTCCAAATCCTTTTCTAAACAGCCTTGGATGATCGAGCGCAGTCGCTCCGGAACCTGAGCCGGCCAAGGGGGCAAGGCGTCCCGCAGTATTGATGAAGACAGCTCGAATCCCGTTTGACCTTTAAAAGGCAGCTTCCCCGTGGCTATCTCGTACAGCACGATGCCCAGGGACCAGATGTCGCTCTGGATGCCGGCGGGTTCTCCGCTGAGAACTTCCGGGGCTAGGGCATGCAGGGTCCCGGCCACGAATCCGGATTGGGTCAAGGTGGCACGGGAGAGGGCCGCCTCCCTGAGCTCATCGGCTGGAAGGCGCTTGGCCAGCCCGAAATCCAGGATCTTGGCCTCCCCCTCCGGGGTAACGATGATGTTGGCCGTTTTCAGGTCGCGATGAATGATGTTTCGGCGGTGGGCCTGCTGGAGAGCCCCGCTGATCTGAAGTCCAAGACGCGCGACGTCCTCCCCCGAAAGTCCCCCGGGCGAGATCCTGGTGCTCAGGGGGCAGCCTTCGATGTATTCCATGGCGATGAAGGCCGTTCCCTCTGATTCGCCGACCTCATAGACCGTGCAGATATGGGGATGGTTCAGGGCCGAGGCGGTTTGAGCTTCCCGAATGAAATGTTGTCTGTGCCTTTCTTCGCCGACAAGCCGGGGCGACAGGAACTTAAGGGCCACGAGACGCCCGAGTTTATTGTCCCGGGCTTTATAGACGACTCCCATCCCTCCTCTTCCCAGCTCTTCCATGATTTCATATTTGTCCGCGAAGATGCGTCCCGCCGAGAATATGGCGGGAGGAAGCGGCATGATTTGACCGGGGGAGCTGAGGGTAGGGGGCGAAGCCGGCAATTCGGCTCCGCAGGCGGTGCAGATGCGCGCCCTCTCAAGATTAGGGCAACGGCATTGAGGGCACTGCATAGCCAGCGTTCTTCGCTGTCAGTTCATCCGAGGTTATCAGCAAACACAAGAAGAGTCAAATGCGGGATCGTTAAGACGGACTCGGGGCTGAGCGTCGTCGTCGAATAGAGCGCAGGCCGTCCGGCCCGGGCCTCGTCGCCGGATACTCCCCAGCCTCAAAGCATGCTGACGGGGATGTTCGTCGCCGGCTCGAGGAGGATGTCCTCGATGAACTTGATGGTCTTGCCCTGGGGGGTGTAGGTCATGATGACCGAGTTGGCCCGGTAGCCCCCGCCGAAGAAACGGATGCCCTTGAGCAGGTTGCCGCTGGTGACGCCCGTGGCGGCGAAGACGATGTTCTGGCCCGGGGCCAGGTCGTCGACCGAATAGACCTTCTCGAAGCCGCCGGCGATCCCCATCTTCTTGATCCGCTCGTCGTCCCCCTTCTTGAACGGAAAGAGCTTGGCCTGCATGTCCCCGTTTAAGCAGCGGCAGGCGGCCGCGGTCAGGACGCCCTCGGGCGCCCCGCCGATGCCCATGACCGCGTGCACTCCGGTGCCGCGCATGACCGATGAAATGCCGGCGCTCAGGTCGCCGTCGCCAATGAGTTTGATCCGCGCCCCGGCCTGGCGGATGTCGGCTATGAGCTGGTTGTGGCGCTCCCGGTTGAGGACGATGACGACCAGGTCCTCGACGTCGCGGTTGAGGCCGCGGGCGATGCTCTTCAGGTTGTATTCGACCGGGGCGTTGATATCGATGTTCCCCTTGTTCGACGGCCCGACGATGATCTTGTTCATGTAGATGTCGGGGGCATTGAGCAGGCCGCCCTCCTCGGAGGCGGCCAGGACGGAGATGGCGTTCTCGGTCCCCGTAGCGCAGAGGTTGGTCCCCTCCCGGGGGTCCACGGCGATGTCCACCTTGGGGAATTTCCCTTCCCCGCTCTTCTTGCCGACCTTCTCCCCGATGTAGAGCATCGGCGCCTCGTCGCGCTCGCCCTCGCCGATGACGATGGTCCCGTCCATCTCGATCTGGTCCATCTCCCGGCGCATGGCCTCCACGGCCTTGTGGTCGGAGAACTTGCGGTCACCCTGGCCCATGGTCTTGGCCGCCTCGACGGCCGCAGCCTCCACCACCCTCAGAAAGTGCACGGACAATTCATCGACAAACTGCATGCGGACCTCCGTCCTTCAGACTATTCGGCCAGCTTCTTGTAGCTGGTGTAGCGCGCCCTGGCTTCCTCGGCGGCCTGGGCAAAGAGCGTCTTGGCGATCTCGGGGAACTGCTGGGTCAGGGTCCGGTAGCGGATCTCGTTCTTGAGGAAGACGTCGTAGGCCAGGGTCGGTTCCTTGGAGTCGAGCTGGAAGGGATTCTTGCCGTTCTTGGCCAGGAGCGGGTTGAAGCGGTACAGGGTCCAGTAGCCCGTATCCACGGCCAGCTTCTCTTCGGCTTGGCTCTTGGCCATGTCGATGCCGTGGTTGATGCAGGGCGAATAGGCGATGATGAGCGACGGGCCCGGATAGGCCTCGGCCTCGACGAAGGCCTTGAGGCACTGATTCATGTTGGCCCCCATGGCCACCGAAGCGACATAGACGTAGCCGTAGCTCATGGCCATCTTGCCCAGGTCCTTCTTGGTGGTCTTCTTGCCCGAGGCGGCGAACTTGGCCACCGAGCCGGTGGGGGTCGCCTTGGACGCCTGGCCGCCGGTGTTGGAGTAGACCTCGGTGTCCAGGACGAGCAGGTTGACGTTGCGGTTCATGGCCAGGACGTGGTCCAGCCCGCCGTAGCCGATGTCGTAGGCCCAGCCGTCGCCGCCGATGCACCACACGCTCCGGTCGATGAGGAAATCCTGGAGCTGGCTGAGCTTCTCCAGGACGGGTTTGGCTGCTCCGCTCTTGGCCAGGGCGGCGGGCAGGGCCCGACGCACCGCTTGGGCCGCGGCTCTGGCCGCCTCGCCGGTCTCGGTCCAAACACCCTTCATCTTTTTCAGGGCGTCCATGAGATCGGGCGTGGCGCCGGCCGCCAGCGCCTGGTCGATATTCGCCAGGAGAAGTTTCCGGTTGGCATCCACGGCCAGGCGGAAGCCGAATCCATATTCGGCGTTGTCCTCGAACAGGGAGTTCGCCCAGGCCGGCCCCTGTCCTTTCGAGTTCTTGGCGTAGGGCACGGTGGGGAACGTCCCGCCGTAGATGGACGAACAGCCGGTGGCGTTGGCGATGAGCATCCGGTCGCCGAAGAGCTGGCTGGCCAGCTTGATATAGGGGGTCTCGCCGCAGCCGGCGCAGGCCCCGTGGAACTCGAACAGCGGCTGGAGGAGCTGGCTGCCGCGCAGAGTATCGGTCTTATGACCGTCCAGGTTGTCGTAGGTCAGGGTCTCGAAGAACTTCTCGTTCTCGACTTCGCCCGCGGCCCGGGCCTCCTCAATGGGCACCATCTTCAGGGCCTTGACCTTGCTCGGGCAGACCTCGACGCAGTTCTCGCAGCCGACGCAATCCTCGACGTAGACCTGCAGACGATACTGGAGGTCCCGGTCGTTCTTGGACGAGCTCTTGATGGTGACGAAGCTCTTCGGCGCGGCCTTCAGGTCGGCCGGCAGGACCTGCTTGGGCCGGATGGTGGCGTGCGGACAGACGAGGACGCACTGGTTGCACTGGATGCAGTGCTCGGGGAGCCAGGCCGGAACCTCGGGGGCGATGCCCCGGCGCTCGAGCCGGGCCGTGCCCGTCGGCACCCGGCCGTCATACGGCATCTTCGAGACGGGGATGGTGTCGCCCTGGAAATGCATGATGGGCTTGATGACGCTCCGGGTGAACTCGTCGGCGTCGTCCGGGACGAGCTTGGGCACCGGAGCGGACTTCGAGATCTTGGCGGGCACCGGGACCGGTTGCAGGGCGGCCGAAGCGGCGTCCACCGAATCCCAGTTCTTCTGGACGACTTCCATGCCCTTCCGGATGAAGGACTTCTTGATGGCGGCCTTGATGAGGCCGATGGCCTCGGCTTCGGGCAGGACGCCCGAGATCTTGAAGAAGCAGGCCTG
>Ga0154616_1196_pt3 | contig 8641 bp, 6 predicted proteins | sample Rifle2008BG13ft_FD_116045 | JGI IMG/M metagenome (GOLD analysis project Ga0154616, IMG submission 116045) | Candidatus Aminicenantes bacterium RBG_13_63_10
AGGGTGGCCAGGTGTTGCTGAGCGATGACCACCGTGTCGATCCGTTTGGGGCGGCCGTCCTCGTATTCCACCGTGACCTGAGACTTTCCGTCCGGCCCGAGGTGGGGGACGAGTCCGCTTTTGCGCACCTCGGCCAGCCTCTGGCACAGGCGGTGGGCGACCATGATGGGAAAGGGCATCAGCTCGGGCGTCTCGTTGCAAGCGTAGCCGAACATCATGCCCTGGTCGCCGGCGCCCTGCTCCTTGTCCCGGTCGGCCAGGACCCCCTGGGCGATGTTCTCGCTCTGGCCGTGGATGGAAATCCAGACTCCGGCATCGAGGTGGTCGATGCCGAATTCCGGGTCGACGTAGCCGATGTCCTCCAGGGTTTTCCGCACGATTCTCTGAATGTCGGCATAGCCGTCGGTCGTGATCTCTCCGGCCACGTGAACGCTGCCCGTCGTGGTCAGGCACTCGACGGCCACGCGCGACATGGGGTCCAGTGACAGAAGCTCGTCCAGGATGGCGTCGGAAATCTGGTCGCAGATCTTATCCGGATGGCCTTCGGTCACTGATTCCGAGGTGAAAAAATACTTTCTGGGCACGACAGCTCCTCCTCTCATAAAAAAATCTCGGACGCCCCCGCCGCGGGGCGCCCGCGGGCGCCTTCCCGGAGGCGGGGCGCTTCAGGGGACGGGCCGATGCTCGCCGAGAGTCAGGGCTGAAGCCGGAGGCGGCCTCCTCGCTTATCGTCGTCAGGTTGCTCCTGACTCTGGCTTTGCCACCTTCCTTCCTGGCGGAAGAGGTTGGCTGAGGGTCTTCGGGCCAGTCCCTCGCCTCATCTCCATAAAAAGGAGATAAAAGAAGAAGAATTATGGGTCGGCCGGCCTATAAAGTCAATAGCTTTCTTTCAGATCTTCATGGGCATGAGGACGTACTGGGCTTTGACTTCGCCCTCCGGCTCGGGCTGAAGAAGGGCCGAGCTGTTTTCGTCCTTCAGCTTGAACAGGACCCTCTCCGAGCTGATGGCTGTCAGGAAATCCAGAAGGTACTGAGAGTTGAACCCGACGTCGATTTTCTGCCCTTTATAATCCACCTTCAGCTTGTCCCGCGCTTCCCCGATCTCGGGGTTGGAAGAGTAGAGGTCCATTTCGCCGGCGGCAATGGTCAGCTTGATTCCCCGGCTCCTCTCAGCGGAGAGGAGCGAAACCCGCCGGATGGCCTGGGCCAGGGCTTCCCTCTCGACGAAAAGATGATGCGGGTTGTCTTTGGGTATGACGGCCTCGTAGTTGGGAAACTTGCTCTCGATGATCCTCGAGATCAACGTCCTGTTCTTCACGCGGAAGAAAAGATTGTTCTCGTCCGCGTCAAACTCAAGAATCTCGTCTTCCGTTTTGACCAGCTCGACCAGCGTCTTCTTGGCGACGATAACGCTGACCGGTTTGTCCATTTTCAGCTTGTCGACCGAGGTCTTGGCATAGGAAAGGCGGTGTCCGTCCGTGCTGACGAGCTCCAGAAGATTGCTCTTGACGTTTAAAAGCGCGCCGTTGAGATAATACCTCTGTTCCTGGGCGATGGCGAACGAGATAAGGTTGATCATCTCCCTAAATCGGTCATGCGGAAAAATGGTTTTCTTCTGAAACGTTGAAGCCGCGACCGGGGGATAGTCGTCCGGGGGAATGCAATTGACCTTGAATTCGCTGTCCCCGGAGGTGATGACCATCTGCTGCCCGTCCTTCTGGCGGAAAACAACGGGCTCTCCCGGCCTTAAGGATTTTACGATTTCGAAGATCTTCTTCCCGGAGACGGTCACTCCGCCCGCCTCCTCCACCTGGGCGTCAAAATGAGTTCTCAGTCCGACCTCCAGGTCCGTCCCGATCATCTCCACCCTCCCCTCGCCGGCTTGAACCAGAATATTCTGCAGGATGGGCATGGTCGTTCTTTTTTCCACAATCCCCTGGAGGAGCTGAAGCTCTTCTAAAACCGTCTCTTTCATGACATTGAAGCGCATTTTTCCACCTTCCCTAGGGCTCTTATCTTATATTAATTATTTATTAGATTAATTAATAAGAATAATAAAAGCAACTGAATTTGTGCAATTCCCGGCCAAAGTGAAGATCTCATTACTGAAGCGTTGAAATCAGGCTGTTGATTTCTTTGTTGAATTCAGGGTCTTTGGCCCTGAGCGTCTCGATTTTTCGGATGCTGTAAATGACCGTGGTGTGGTGTTTCCCGCCGAATTTCTTGCCGATCTCCGGAAGGGAGACTTTGGCCAACTCCTTGGAGAGATACATGGCCACCTGTCTAGGAAAAGCGACTTTCGGGGAATTGTTCTTCGATTTCAGCTGGACGGGTTTGATCTGGTATTTGTGACAGATGATTTTCTGGATTTTATCCACCGTCACCAGGTGAGCCTCCGATTCCAGGAGGCTCTTCAGGGCTTCCTTTGCCACGTCGAGGTCGATCTTGACCCCCTTGAGCGAGGCGTAGGCGATCACCCGGCGCAGGTAGCCCTCAAGCTCGCGGATGTTGGAATGGACCTTGTCGGCGATGAACAGGGCGATATCCTCGGGCAGGGAGAAATCCTCGAGGGCGGCCTTTTTCTGGAGGATGGCGATCCGCGTCTCTATGTCCGGCGGCTTGAGGTCGGTGATGAGGCCCCACTCGAAGCGCGAGCTGAACCTCTCCTCGAGGTTGGGGATCTCCTTGGGCGAGCAGTCGCTGGAGATGACGATCTGTTTCTGGTTGTCGTAGAGGTGGTTGAAGGTATGGAAAAATTCCTCCTTGGTCCTGTCCCTTCCGGAAAGGTCGTGGATGTCGTCGATCAGGAGGACGTCGACGCCGCGGTACTTCTGACGGAAGTCGAGGATCTTGCCGTACTGAAGGTGGTTGATGAGGTCGTTCATGAATTTTTCCGTGGTGATGTACAGGATCTTGAACTTCTGGTTGATCTTCAGGGCCTGGTGGCCGATGGCGTTCATGAGATGGGTTTTGCCCAGGCCGGCCCCTCCGTAGATGTAGAGGGGGTTGTAGGCTCGGCCCGGGTTTTTGGATACGGCTGTCGAGGCCGCCTGGGCGAACTGGTTGCAGGAGCCGACGACGAAATTCTCGAAGGTGTAGTTGGGGTTGAGGTTGGGGTTGAGGAGCGCCCCGTGAAGCGCCTTGCGCTCATCGGGGGACCGGCGCATGAAGGAAAAGGTTAAATCGTCGAAAATGTACTTGACCTCCACCGGCTTGCCGATGACGGCCTGGGCGCACTCGCCGATGAGCCCGGAATAATGGAAGGACAGCCAGTCCTTGAAGTAGGAATTGGGGACCTTGATGTAGAGGTGATCTTTCTCCTGGCCGATGAAGGCCGTCGGCTCGAACCAGGTCTCAAAGCTGTTGCTGTCGACCTTTTTCTGAAGCGCCTGGAGAACTTTCTGCCAGGGATTCGCCTGCTTTTTCTTGACCATCCCCTCGTCTCAGATATCCACAGTTTTTTCCACACCTGTGGAAAACAAAAAAAGCCAAAACCTTCCGCGGTTGCTGAAAGGGTAACGGGAAGGCCAGGCCACTATAGCACTCTCAAAATGGAATTTCAAGCGCCGCAAAATATTTTTTGTCCGACCCTAAAAATCGAACCCGATCCAGAACTTCGTCTCGTAATCCCCGAACGATTCATAGGACAGCCCTTCGGCCAGGCTGGGGAAATATAGCCTCTTGGCGAACTCGAGATGAACCGGGAGGCCGAGGAAGAACGCCTGGAACCCGAAACCGAAGGAGCCGATCGCGGCGTACTCTTTCGGTGAAGAGGAGGCAGCGGCCTGGTAATAGAATTTAGCCGGGTAATCCCTGATCTTCGCCTGGGCCGCGTCGAAAAAGACGACGCCGCGGATGGGCCCGAGAGCGCCGATGATCGTCGAGGCGGCGTTGATGAGCGGCAGCCGGAGCTCGGCGTTGAAATACCAGCCCTGGGTGCAGACGATGTTGTAATAGTTTGCCGAGCGGACCTGGTTGTTGCCCCCGAAGTAGAACATGAAGGGCTCCTTGCCCAGGCTGGCGAAGCCATCCCACCGCAGGGCGAGGAGGATATCGGCCCCCAGGTAGACGTAGCGGCGGATATCGGCCTCGAGGTTGGTGTTGCTGAGGAAGGCGGAAGAGACGGGAAGGGCCTGGCTGAAGGTCAGGGCGAAGGTGTGTCCCTGGGCCGGGCCGTAGTTTTTAAAGCGCGTCGTTTCACCCACCGCGGAGAGAGAGACCTGAAGCAGCTGGCCGTTGAGGAAGGAACCGTACTGGCGCTGTTGAACCTGGCGCATGAGAAACGGGGCGAGATAGTCTTCTTCGAAGTGATAGTAGCCGAAAGTTCCCTGGAGGCGGGTGTAAAGGCTGAGGGGATAATAGGCGGCCAAGCGCGCGCCGGTCATCTGGCGCTGGGCGATGGCGTCGCGGTAGGAGATGGTGTTGTAGATGGAGGGGTTGTAGTATGCGTAGTCCGGGTAATAGAAAGAGGTCAGCTGGAAGGCGTTGAACATCCACTGCAGCCGGCCGCGCTGGTTGAGATAGGTCAGGTCGTAGGAACGGAAGCTTCGCACCTGGTAGGCGACGACCGAGAACTGGTGGTCGCTCATCAGGTCGGAGAAGGCGACGGCTGAGCCGCCGTAGATCGACCCGTCGGAGGAGACGATGGCGTCGACGGGCGGGCGGGCGGTGATATAGAGATTCCCCAGGCCGCGGTAGGGCTCGATCTTCTCCTTCTGGATGTCGAACGAAACGATGGGCTCGAAGCGGGGCGAGGGGCGCTCCTCCTCGGGCGGGACGGAGGAAATCGGGCCCTCCTCCCTCACGCCGCGCGGCTCGGCCCGGAAGAGCTGGAACGAGCTCTTGTTGAACGAGGAGAAGACGAGAACCCGCGAATCACCGGGGAGGGGCTCGGGGAAGAAATTCCCCGACTGCACATCGGTGTAGCGGAGCACCTCGCCGGATTCCAGGTTGAGGCTGTAGATGTTGTAGGCGTCCCGGGCGTCGCCGGAAAAATAGATCATCCGTCCGTCGGGCGAGAAGCGGGGGGAGATGGTGTGGCCGGGGCCGAAGGTGACCTGCCGTCTCCGGGACAGGTCGCCGAACGGGGCCAGGAACAGCTTGTCGTATTCCCCCACCCGCTGGGTGAAGGCCAGGGTTCCGCCGTCCGGCGATACGGACGGGGCTTTCTCGAACTCGTCGTCCCGGGTCACGTTCTCGAGCGCGCCGTTCTTGAGGTCGAGGCGGTAGATGTCGTGAACGCCCCGCTTGAAGCCCGTCATGAGAACGGCCCGGCCGTCGGGGGTGAAGCAGGGGCCGTTGGGCTGGTCGATGTCCAAATCATGCTTGCGCACCAGGCGGCCGCTGAAGGCGTCGATGAGGAAGAGCGCGTGGCGGCGCCCGGCGCGGGCGAAGAAGGCCAGGGTGTCGCCGTCGGGCGACCAAGCCAGCAAGCGCCCCAGCGAGGCGTCTATCTCATACTTGAGGTATTCGTAGCGCGTCGTGTAACCCCGGGTGATGTTCTTCATGACCTTCCCGTCCTTGACCGAGATCAGCAGGATGTCCATGTCATAGTCCCGGGCGTTGAAGGTCACCGTGGCCACGACCTCCCCCGAGGGGGACAGGGCGTGGGAGAAGGCGAAGTAGTATGGATTGATGGGAAAGGCGGGGCCGATGGGCGTGCTGTAGTCTTCGGGCGATTCCCGGAGGAGGAACGGTCGGGCCCTTTCGCGGAGATACTTCTTGAAATCGAAAGAGATCTCCCCGGCCTTGACATTGAAAGCCCGCTTGAAGGGGTCGCGCTTGCCCAGCGCCGTGGTGTTTTTCAGGGCGGCCCATAGGTCGCGGACGGCGTGGGGGCCGAAGCGCTCGGCGAGGAATTCGTAGAGGGCGTGGCCGAAGTCGTAGGCCGGGTCGCGCGGCAGGGGATAGCGCGAGAGGAGGTCGCCGGCCTCCGAGATCTCGGGCAGGCGGTCGCTGAGGATCGCGTCGCGGACGATGAGCCTCGACCAGGGAGACCATTTCCCCGTGGCGAACTCGCTCAAGCCCTCGAAGGCCCACAGGGGGGGGACGTTGAGCGCCGTCAGGACCCCTCCCTGGCTGCCCCACAGGATGTCGAACTGGAAGACGTGGGAGAGCTCGTGGACGAGCAGGTCCTGAAGCTCATGGAGCGGCATGTCGCCGTGGACGGCCGTCCGGAAGAGGAGGGGCTCGGACACGCCCAGGACGCCCTCGGACACCTGGAAGACGTTGGACTGCTCGAGGTCGGTGAAGGTCAGGTAGTAGAGAAGGGGCACGCGCTTGCTCAGATCATGCTTGAGTTTGCCGCTGACCCGAAGGTAGGCGCTTTCGCACATCTCGGCCAGGCGCTTCAGCCGCTCCGGATTGTCCTCATAGAAAAAAATCTCGAAGTGCTCGGTTTTGTAGCTGCGCCACTGGAAGGGTTCATATAGGACGCGGTTCTTGCCGTAGTAAGGATAATAGATGACCTGGCCCGGCAGGACCGCGGCCAGGGGGCCCAGCGCCAAAACCGCCAGCAGAACGGCCGGCAGGATTTTTTTCATGGGAAATCCTCTGCTATTTAATTAGAAGATAGCGCTCCTGGGTACGCTCCGTTCCGAGCACCGCCCGGAAGAACTTGACCTTGAGCCGCTGCAGGATGTCGAACAGAGCGAATGACGCGGGCTGCCGGATGTTGGAGTAGGTCGCCACTTCTTTATAGTCTCTCTCGAACACGGGCCGCCCCGTCGTTCCGTCGATGAGCATCAGCGAGGCTTCCAGGGTGAAGGCCTTGCGCTCCTCCCAGACCTTGTCTTTTCTGAAGGGGTCCTCGCCGCGGCGGCCACCTTTTTCCAGCAGGGCTTTCCGAAGCTCCTGCTCGAAGCGGGCTTTCCCGGTCAGGAACAGGGTTTTATTCTCCGCCCCGTTCGCCATCTTCCAGAAATCCTCCTGCCCGAGGAGGGCTTCGTCGTCAAGCGTCAGCCGGCGGCGGCTGACAGCTGCGCCGGAGCGGATTTTGAGCTCCGCTTCGAAGAAGGCCGAGAGGTCTTGGTCGAGATCGACGTCGGTCGAGGGCTCGGGCAGGCAGAATCCCGCCACCGCGATCTCCCGGTAATCGGCGACCTTCACCGCGGGCGCGGTGGGCACCTCGAGCCGGACGCGGACGTAGGCCGTGTTCCTGGAGCAGGCCGCCGACGCCGCCAGGAAGGAGAGAAGGAAAAGGACCGGGGACTTACCGGATTTCATCTTTTTTCCCCTCGGCGGCGGCTTTGGCCGGAGGCTTTTCGTCCTTGGACTCCAGGGCGAGCTTGAAGCGTTGAAAGTTGGCCTTGATCTTGACATGAGCCGGGGCGAGCTTCAGGGCCAGTTCGTATTCCCGGCGGGCCTCCTCGAAGAGCCCCTGTTTTTCATAGGCCACGGCCAGATTGTTACGGGCTATGGCCGAGTTCGGCTCGGTCTCGAGCGCGCGGCGCCAGCGGTACGCGGCTTCAGCCCAAAGGTCATGCTCAGCCGCCCAGACGCCGATTTGAACCTGCGACATGCGTTTCGGCCCCGCGCAGGAGGCGGCGATCGAGATCGAGAGGGCCAGGAGGGGAATGACGAGGCGGCTTTTCATGATTTTCCCTTTAAATAAAGGATACTCTTATTTCCCTGAGAGGGTCAAACACGCCGATGTAAATGCAACATTCATGCCAGGGCGTTGAGGCGGACGCCCGGGACTCCCCGCAACCCCGGCCAGGGGCACAAGGGGATCCCGGCCTTGGGATGGCCGGGCCTTTGCGCGATCGCCTGATCATTTCCGGCCGGACCCTCGTGCATTTATCGACCCGCGGCGAGGGAGGGAGAGAGAGGAGATGATCGCGCTCGTGCGGATTGCTAGAGAAATAGAGGCTGCGTATAATGGCGCGGGGGCCGGCGAGCGGCGGGATGGGCCCGTGGCCGGAACCGGAAAGCCGGCCGGCGCGGGCTCCTGAGCGACAAGAGGAGGTGGCTATGGGCGTGTGGATGGCGGGCAAGCCTCTGGCGGACAAGATCAAGGCTGAGGTGGCCGAGCGCGCGGCGGCTTACAAGGCCGCAACCGGCCGGATTCCGGGTCTGGCGGCGGTTCTCGTCGGAGAGAACAAAGCTTCCCAGGTCTATGTGCGGACCAAGGAGAGAACCTCTCAACAGCTCGGCCTGTCTTCGCGCGTCCTGAAGCTGCCCGCGGAGATCGACGCGCCATCCCTCGAGAAACACATCCGGGAGCTGAACCTGGACGAAGACATCGACGGCATCCTCGTCCAGCTTCCCCTCCCCGGACACCTGGACCCCTGGGAGGTCGTCAGCGCCATCGACCCCCGCAAGGATGTGGACGGCATCCACCCCGTCACCCTCGGACGCCTGGTGCAGAACCAGGATGTCTTCAAGACCTGCACGCCGCAGGGCGTCCTGGAGTTGCTCAAACACCATGGCATCCCCCTGGAGGGCAAAGAGGTGGCGGTCATCGGACGGAGCCTGATCGTGGGCAAGCCCCTGGCCATTATGCTCACCAACGAGAACGCGACGGTCACCGTCTGCCACAGCAAGACCCGGGGCCTCGCCGGCGTCGTCTCCCGGGCGGACATCGTCGTGGCGGCCATGGGCCGGCCCGCCTTCGTCACCCCGGACTTCGTCAAGCGGGGGG
>Ga0154616_1074_pt1 | contig 8611 bp, 8 predicted proteins | sample Rifle2008BG13ft_FD_116045 | JGI IMG/M metagenome (GOLD analysis project Ga0154616, IMG submission 116045) | Candidatus Aminicenantes bacterium RBG_13_63_10
CCGATCATGGCTACCGCCGCCGCGCCTGCGCCGTTAACCAGCAGCAGCCCCGTCCAGTTGAGCATGAAGGCCAGGGCGGGATGGTAGGTTTCGGCCACGACCTTGACGAAGGCGCCGGGCTTGAGGAAGCGGGAGCCGATCTCGGCAAAGGTCAGGGCGCCCATGAGGCTCACGAGCCCTCCCAACCCCCAGGCCAGAAAGAAGAGAAGCTTTCCCCCCGTCGCCCCGGCGACCATGGCCGGCACGCGGAATATCCCGATGCCGATGACCAGGCTGACGGTGATCATCGTTGTGTCGAAAGCCGTCAGCTTGGGCTTGATGCTCATTCAGATCATGTATCGGCCGTTCAAGGCGATCGTCCGTCCCGCGACACGGATCGTGGCCTTCTCTACGAGGGCGTCATAGTGATGGCGGCTTGAGTTGCGGCCGAGGCCGTAAGAGTCGCCGATGGCGAAATGGACCGTGCCGAAGGCTTTTTCCGCCTCGAGCATGTTGGGGCAGATGCGGGCCCCGCGGTTTGTGCCGACGCCGAACTCGCCGATGACTCGTCCCGTCTCGTCGTCGCCTATGTGGGCCAGGATGGCTTCGACGCCCCTGCCGCTCCCTCGCTTTAGGCGCCCCCTCTCGAATTCGAGCACTCCGGGTCCGAGCTTGTCATCGATCAAGCTGAGGACGACCCGGCCGCTGAACGACTCCTCGACGGGCGCTGTATAGCATTCTCCGGCGGGAAGGTTGCCGTGGCTGCCCGGAAGTCCGAGATCGCCCATGCTCGAGACCCAGGTCCGCCCCCGGACGCTGAAGGAGATGCGCGTGCCCCTCGGGTTCTCGACCGTAACCTCGTCGGCGTTTCTCAGGACCCTGACCAGCCGGGAGGTGAAACGCTTCATGTCTTGGAGGTCGACGTCCACCAGGCGCTCCATCATCTCCCGGGTCATGCCCGGCATCATAAGCACGCGGCCGTAGGCGCGTCCTGTTTTGACCAGGAAGCCGCGGAATGTTTTTTCCTGGAATCGGGATTCGAGGATATAGGCGATGGCCGTCGCCCGGCGGGCCATGAGTCTCAGGAGGCCGGTCGGCTCGGCGACGGGCCTCAAGGATTCGGTCAGGAGATAAGTCGTCGTTTCGGCCCCGGCGGCCCGGGCGGCGCCGGCCAGCGCTTCGGCGACCTTAAGACTCCCGGTATCGGTGACGAGCAAAAAACGGTCCGATCTTTTGAGCCTCAAACTGCCGCGGATGGCCTTGTCCGCGGCGCGGGCGAGCTTGGTCATGGGATGGGGACCTATTCTTCCGTTTTTTCATAACGGCTCAAGACGGCCGAGACAACCTGAAGAAGGTTGTTGTACCGGACGTCCACCCCCTTGTCCTTCATGCGCTTAGCCAGGAAAGAGGCGAGGTAAAGGTTGCGCCTGCTCTCCAGCAGCGAGGCGCGGGCCGCCTCTTTCTTCTCGGCGAATTCCTCCGGCGTGATCTGTTTGCGTTCCAGGACGCGGAGAACCAGGTGTCCCGTGTCGAACTCCACCGGGTCGCTGACCGTGTTCAAGGAGAGGGAAAAGACCAGCTGGTCCACTTCCTCGTTTTCCCCGACCGTGGCCAGATACTGCTTCCGTTTATGCTCGTTGACCGTTTTGTATTCCAAGCCTTCCCTGGCGTTGAAATCCTCCCAGTTCGCTCCGGCCAGCCGGCCCCGGAACGCCTGGAGCCTGTCCAGGGTGATTTGCTTCTTCTTGGTTTTAATGACTTCATCCAGGACTTCGAGGCGGACTTCTTCCAGCGTCGCGGGATGGGATGGAGTGACGGCCAGAAGTTGGGCCAGGCCGACGCCCTGGTAGGAATACAGTGTCTCGGACAGCTCCTTTGGCTGGAGTTTGAAGAGCGCCCCGCTGACGACGCCCGACGGGTCCAGCGAGCCCATGGGATCGCCCTCTTTGAGGGGCCCGGTTTTTTCAGCCTTGAGGCCGAGGCGGTCGGCGGCCTTCTCCAGGCTTTTGTCCTTTCTGGCCTCCTTGGCCAGGCGCCCGATTCTTTCCGTGGCCAGGGACTGGGCTTTTTGGTCCTCGAGGACGGCTTTGATCCGGGGCCGCACCTCCTCGAGGGGAATGGCCGAGGCCGCTTTCCGTTCGGTCACCTTGAGCAGGGACAGGCCTTCGTCCGTTTCCACGATTCCGGACATCTGTCCGCTGGCAAGCCCGGCGACCTCTTCCCGTTCCTTCTCAGGAAGCGAGTTCCACTCGAAGGCGCCCCAGTCTCCCCCCTGGGAAGCCCTGGAATCCCGGGAATGAACCCTGGCCAGCTCGCCGAAGTCCTCTCCCTGCTCCAGGCGTTGTTTGAGGCGGGCTATCTCGGAGCGGACGTCCTCGCGCTCACCGGCGCCGAAGGGAAGATGGAGACGACTGACACGAATCTCCTCGGGATTCTGGAACTGGTCCATATTGTCCCGGTAGTATTGCTCATAGGCCGCAGCCGAGAGCTCGACCTCTTTTTTCAGGTCTTCGCGGTTGAGAAAAACCGCAACGCCGGACCTTTTCTCCGTGACGCGGAAACGGTCCTTGTTTCCGATGAAATATTCCTCGAGCTCCGGTTCTCCCGGCTCGGACGGAAGCTCGACCTTGCTCGTTTCCAGGAGGAGGTACTCGATGCGGGCGTTCTCGTTTTCCCGGCGGTAATTTTCCCATACCTCGTCGGGCGTCACGGACACTCCCGCGGTGAGAAGGTCCTGGATTTTTTCGAGGCGGATGGAGTCTTCGATGCTTTTTTCGAACTCCGAGACCGAAATCTTGTAATAAGACAGGATTTGCTCGTATTCCTTCTCGCCCACGAAGCGGCCGGTCTTCTGGTCGAGGAACAGGGGGAAACGTCCGAGGACTTGCTGCTGCAATTCCTTGTCGGACACGGATATTCGTCGCTCGTCGGCCGCCTGGAGAAGAAGTTGGATCCGGATGAGCTCCTGGAGAACTTGGCTGGGCAGGTTGATCTGTTGAATGAGATCCTTGTTCATCGTGCCGAATCTCTGCTCATTGAGTTTGATGGCCTGCTCGAGGGCGGAGGCGAACCTGTCGGCGGTGATGTCCTCCCGGCCGACCCGGGCCACGACGAGTCGGCTCAGATCCCCCGCCTCCCCGCCCCCGTCGCCGGGCTGGACCCAGATGAACAAGGCTACGATGAAGGTGATGATGACCAGCCACAGGGCGGGCGCAAACGATTTGAAGTTTTTGCGCATGGATTTGAGCATGTTCACGTCTCCTTCAACAGTTGGCGGGCGATGACCAATCTCTGGATTTCCGAAGTCCCTTCGTAAAGGGTCAGGACGCGGGCGTCCCGGTAAATCCGCTCGACGGCGTACTCATGGGAATACCCGTATCCGCCGTGGATCTGGAGCGCATGGTCGGAGGCTTGCTTGGCCGCCTCTGAAGCGAACAGCTTGGCCATGGCGGCTTCGGCGGTGAAGGGGAGTCCGGAGTCCTTGAGCAAGGCCGCCCGGTAAGTCAGCCAGCGGGCGGCTTCTGTCCGGGTGGCGATGTCGGCCAGCATGAACTGGATGGCCTGGAAATCGGCGATTTTCCGGCCGAAAGCTTCCCTCTGTTTGGCATAACGGACGGCCTCTTCGAGCGCTCTCTCCGCCAGGCCGACGGACTGGGCGGCGATCCCCACCCGGGAGTGGTCCAGGCCGTTCAGGGCGATGGCCGAACCCTGACCCTCGGCGCCCAGGAGGTTCATGGCCGGAACCTGGCAGTCCTCCAGGGTCAGCTCGGCTGTCGGGGAAGAGTGAAGGCCCATTTTTTTCTCGACTTTGGTCACCTTGTAGCCGAAAAACCCGGGCTCGACAACGAAGGCGTTGAGCCGCCTCCGGCCCGCGGGGTCGGCGCCCGAGGTGAGAAGGATGACTGCTCCGGCCTCCCGGCCGTTCGTCACCCAGGCTTTGCGGCCGTTGAGGATGAACTGGTCTCCCCTGCGGACGGCCGAGGTGCGGATGGCCATGGCGTCAGACCCGGCATTGGGCTCGGTCAGGGAGAAGGCGCCCAGGATGTTGCCGCGGGCTGCGGCCGGAAGATACTTCCTCTTCAGCTCCTCTGTGCCGTAGAGCGCCAGGGAATGACAGAACAAGGAGCAGTGGACGCTGACGATGACGCACACGGCGGCGGAAGCCTTGGCCAGCTCCTCCAGGACCAGGACTTGGGACAGGGAATCGACGGGCTGGCCGCCGAACTCGGCGGGAACGGTCATGCCCAGCAAGCCCAGCTCGCCCAACCGGCGGAGGATGTCCTTCGGGAATTCCTCCCGGTCTTCGAGTTCCGCTTCCCGCGGGGCGATTTCCTTCCGGGCGAAATCCCGGATCATCTCTCTCATGAGGATTTGTTCTTCGCTCAGATCAAAATTCATAATCACCTCTGCCGAAACGGACCGGCCGGACGGATCAGGCGCGCCCCGGTCGGGTCGATCCTTTTTTCCCGCGCCGAACCCGGTCCTTGAACAACGGTTTCAACCGTTTATAGGTCGTCTTAAGGTCCTCGACGAAGACTCTCGCCCCGCCCACGAGGGGCATGAAGTTCGAATCCCCCTCCCAGCGGCAGATGACGTGCAGGTGATAGTGGTCCGTGACACCCGCTCCGGCCGTCCTGCCCAGGTTCATGCCGATATTGAACCCCTGCGGCCGGTAATGACTCCCGAGGACCTTGAGACACAGCCTCAGCATCCCGGCCATCTCCTCCGCGGCCGGCTTGGCCGCCTTCTCGTATCGGTCCAGATGGCGGACCGGGGCGATCATCAGGTGACCGGGAGTATAGGGGAATTTGTTGAGGATGATGAAATTGTGGACTCCCCGGTGGAGAATGAAAGCCCGGCTGTCGTCCCGGCTCTTCAAAGCAGCGCATAAAATGCAGCCCTTTGTCCGGCGGCAGATCTTGCGGACGTACACTTCCCGCCAGGGCGCAGTCAGGAACTCCATCACTTGGCCTTGTTGATCAGCACCTTGAGCTGCTTGCTGGGCTTGAAGTACAGGACTTTCTTGGGCGGGACGGTGACTGTTTCACCCGTGCGGGGGTTGCGCCCCGTCCGTCCCGGCCGGGTCCGGAAACGGAAACTGCCGAAACCTCGGACCTCGATCTCCTGGCCCTTGAGGAGCGAATCACGGATGGTTGTGAAGAAGAGGTTGACCCCCTGCTCGGCCTCCTGCTTGGGAATGTTCATGTCCCTGGAGATTTTGTTGATCAAATCGGCTTTAATCATCGGCCTTCCCCTCCTTCTTGGCGGCTGATAATTTCTGTGATTTGATGCTTTCCAGCTTGTCCTTCATGAGGTCGCCCAGGGTGAGCCGGTCGTCCTGGCTGCTCATGAATTTCTGGTAGTCGAGTCGCTGCATTTCGGCCTGGGCTTGGCGGAAGCTGAGGGACAGCTTCTTGTCCTTGGCGCTCATCTTGATGATCTTGGCCGTCTTTTCTTCTCCCGCAGAGAAGGCTTCGGCCGGGTTGTCGATGCGCCGTTCGTCGAGCTCCGAGAGAAAGACGACGCCCTCGATGCCCGGAGTGACCTCGACGAACACTCCGAAATCGGCCAGGCGGACGATCTTGACATTGAGCAGGTCCCCCGTCTTGTGCCGGGCGAAAAAATCCTCCCAGATATCGCCCTGCAGCTGCTTGATGCCCAGGGAGACTTTCTGTTTTTCCACGTCGATATTGAGCACCACCGCCTCGGCCTCGTCGCCCACCTTGAGCTTGTCCGAGGGATGCTTGACCTTCTCCCAGGACAGGTCGGAGATATGAATGAGACCCTCGATGCCCGGCTCGACCTCGAGGAAGGCGCCGAAATCCGTGATGCTCGTGATCCGGCCTTTGACCCGGCTTCCCGGCTTGATTTTCTGCTTGAGGACCTCAAGAGGATGGGGCTGGATCTGCTTCAGCCCCAGGGAGATGCGCTTGGAGTCGGGGTTGACGTCAAGGATCGTCACCTCGACCTCCTGGCCGACCGACAGCACTTTCTTGGGGTGGACGAGCTTGCGCGACCAGCTCAGGTCGGAGATGTGGACCAGTCCCTCGACTCCCTTCTCCAGCTCGATGAACGCACCGAAGTCGGTCAGGCTGACGACCTTGCCCCGAACCCTCTGCCCCTGGAAGTATTTTTCGGAGATGTCGGACCAGGGGTCGGGGGTCAGCTGTTTGGTGCCCAGGGAGATGCGCTCCTCTTTCTCATTGAAGTCCAGGACCACGACTTCAACCTCCTGGCCGACTTGGAGAGCCTCCGAGGGATGACCCAGCTTGCCCCAGGACATGTCCGAGATGTGGAGCAGTCCCTCCACGCCGCCTATATCCACGAAGGCCCCGAAGCTGGTCAGGGAGCGCACCGTGCCCTTGAGCTTCTGCCCCTGGGCGAGCGCGCCGAAGACCTTTTTCTTCTTTTTTTCCCGTTCCTCCTGGAGAAAGAGCTTCCGGGACAGGACGGCGTTCTCGGTCTTGCGGTCGAACTTGATGACCTTGAACTTGTAGGCGTTGCCGATGAGCGAGGCGGGGTCGCGGACCATTCTTAAGTCGGCGTGGGAGTCGGGCAGGAAGGTCATGATGCCCACGTTGACCACATAGCCGTTCTTGGCCCGCTCGACGACCTTGCCCGTGATCCAGCTTCTGGCCTGGAAGGCTTTCTCCAGGTTATCCAGGGCGTGCTGGGTATCGGCCTTGCGCTTGGACAGGATGAAGGCTCCCTCCCGGGGGTCGGACCTCTCCAGGACGGCGTCCACCGTATCGCCTGGCTTGAGCCTCCGCAGGTCATGGGGGTCGAACTCCTCCACGGGAATCATGCCCTCGGACTTATGGCCGACATCCACCAGGATGTGAGTGGGCGTGACGCGGACGATGCGGCCGTGGACGATCGAGCCGAAGGACATCTCCCGGGCGCTGAACTGGTACTGGTCCAGGAGGCTGGCGTAATCCTCGTTCTCGAGAGCTTCTTCATTCTTGTTTGGCGGCTTGGTCATTTCGGACATGGGGCGTTTTTCTCCAATTGGGATTTGGGGCTGAGGCCGGCCCTGACGGCCCGGACGGCCTCGTCTATAGCTTCAGGAGGAGTCGAGGCTCCCCCGGAGATACCGACGCGGCGGATGCCCTCCAGCATCTCGGGGCGGATCTCCGTGGCGGACTCGATGAAGTGGGTCCGGGGCAGGATGCGGCGAGATATGTGGTAGAGCTTTGCGGTGTTGGAACTTGAACGGCCGCCGACGATGAAGAGCGCCTCCACGTTGCGGGCCAGCTCCGACGTCGACGTCTGCCGGGCTTGAGTGAAGTGACAGATGGTGTTGTAGGCCCGGAGCTCGTCCGTCCTCTCCAGGAGCCGGGCGACGATCTTGCCGAAAAGATAAGAATCCTGCGTGGATTGAGTCAGTACGGCACGCTTCTTGGCGTAGGGGAGGGCGCCGGCGTCTTCCTCGTTGTCCACGACCACAGCCCGGCCGCGGCTGTGGCCGACCAGCCCTTTGATTTCGGGATGCTCCCGGTCGCCGACGATGATGATGTCGATGTTCTGGCGGGCCAGCCGGGCCACGCGCTTCTGGATGCCTCGGACAATGGGACAGGTGGCGTCCACAACGGCCAGGTTCCTGCGGCCGAGAATGTCGTAGACTTCGGGCGAGACGCCGTGGCTGCGGATGATAACCGTGCCGTTCGCAATCTTCTCCGGGTCGTCCGCGGAGGCGATGCCCTGCCGCTCGAGCTCGCGGATGACGCCGGGGTTGTGAATGAGGTCGCCGAGGGTGGTGACGGAGCCGGGCCGGTCGCGGCGGACTTTGCGGGCAAGGTTCAAGGCCCGCTTCACGCCGTAGCACAGCCCCGCGTTCGGGGCGACGATGATTTCCATGAACTGAGAGCGCACTCGTTAAAAATAGTGTCCTAGTCTACTCCGGAGAAACCTGTTTGTCAATCCTAAGTATCGATAAAACCTTAACTTAGGAGCGGACTGGCGATAGCTCCGCCCCGCGGAGGACCCGTACGGAACCATCGAGAGAGAGACCGGTGGAAAGCGATCCCGACCCGTCGCCCCTTGGCTTTTCAGGGGGGAGTGGCATATGATTTTTTGTATGAGTCCAAAAAGGATCATTCTTTCGACTTTGACCCTGGCCCTTGTTCTGGTAGTCTGTCTTCCCCTGAAGCCCGGGGAGAGGCGGCAGGATCGTTCCTCGGGTGAAAACACCGGCTATGAATACGCGGCCGACGCTCTGTTGCGCAAGGGCCTGACCGAGCTGGGCGCCCACTCGCTGCTCGAAAAAATCGTTTCGGTCGGACACCGCTTGACCGGATCTCCACAGGCCGCCGAGGCGGTCGATCTCACGCGGCGTCTCATGGTTGAGATGGGGCTGGACAACGTCCATCTCGAGCCGACCACGGTCGGCCGCTGGGTGAGGGGAAAGGTCGAATGCCGGATGGAGTCGCGGCTCCTCGGCGCGCTGCCTCTCGACGCCTTGGCCGTCGGCGGCAGCGAGGCCACGCCCGACGAAGGGATCCTGGCCGAGGTTGTGGAGGTCCTATCCTTCGAGGACCTCGCCGCGGCCGGCGAGCGGGTCCGTGGCAAAGTCGTCTTCTTCAACCGGCCGATGGACCCCGCGGCCTTGGACACGTTCGGCGCCTACGGCGCG
>Ga0154616_1067_pt14 | contig 8571 bp, 7 predicted proteins | sample Rifle2008BG13ft_FD_116045 | JGI IMG/M metagenome (GOLD analysis project Ga0154616, IMG submission 116045) | Candidatus Aminicenantes bacterium RBG_13_63_10
GCCTGGGCCAGGGTGAGGATGTCCCGCATGGTCCCGGTCTGCTTGGCCCCCTGGGTCGAGCCGACGGTGTTGAGGGTGAAATAGGTGACCAGGATGCCGATGATGATCACCACCACGATGATCTCGATGAGGGTGAAACCCTGGCGATTTTTGAATATTTTCATGCGAGCCTTCCTTACGAGGGGTGCCGGTCGAACGACTCCTTCAGTATAGCATGTCGGCCCCCGGCCGAAAAGGGAAGCGCGCCGGGCCGGCTTGACAGCCTCCGGGGCGTGTTCTAAGCTTCCGCCCGGACCGAATGAGATACGCGCGCTGGGCTTCGGCGGCCGTTCTAGTCATGGTCTCCGCGTCGCTTTTCGCCCTGACCTTCAAGGACCTGCAGATGAATTTTGCGCGTGTTGAGGCCGCTTATCTCGAGAAGGAAACAGCGCTTCGCGAGCTCTTCCGCGAAAAAGGCGTTGCCTTCCCGCCCCGCCGGATCTACATCCGCGTCTTCAAGCGAGAGCGCACCGTCGAGGTGTGGGCTTCGGCCGAGCGGAGAGGCCCCCTGACCCTGGTCGTCTCCTATGATTTCCTGATCCTGTCCGGACGGCTGGGACCCAAGCGCCGGCTCGGCGACGGCCAGGTCCCGGAGGGCTTCTACCACATCAGCCATTTCAACCCCGAGAGCCGCTTCCACCTTTCGCTCGGCATCAACTATCCCAACGTGTCGGACCGGATCCTTAAGGACGGGGATGATCCCGGCGGCGCGATCTACATCCACGGCAGTTTCGTTACGATCGGCTGCGTGCCCATCACCGACGACAAGATCAAGGAGCTGTACATCCTGGCGGTCGAGGCGGCCGACCGGGGACAAGCCCGGATCCCCGTCCATATCTTCCCGGCGCGCCTGGACGAGACGGGCTGGGCCGCCCTGCGCGAGGAGTACCAGGACAACCGGGCGCTCATCGAGTTCTGGGAGATCCTCAAGCCCGGCTACGACCTGTTCGAGCAGGGCCGCGTCGTGCCCGCGGTCAGCGTCTCCGGCACCGGCCGGTACGTCGTCACATCTTCGACAGAGCGTCGCGGGACGCATCCCTGAAGCCTTCCGAAAGGCTCGGGTGGTGGTAGATGGAGTAGACGAAATCCTCGGCCGTGGCGCCGGTCCGCATGGCAACAACGAGGTTGTGGATGAGCTCGGCGGATTCCGACCCGAGGATATGGGTGCCGATCACCTTGTGGGACGCCGGGTCGAACAGCATCTTGATGAATCCCGGGTTGAATGCCTGGAGGCTGCAGGCCTTGACCAGGCCGGCATAGCTGCAGATGCCGATGACGTGGGGGATGCCGCGCGCCGCGGCCTCATCCTCGGTCAGGCCGACCGACCCGATCTCGGGCTGGGTGTAGATCCCGCCCGGAATGAAGCGCTCGTCGATCGGCCGGGAGCCGCCCATGGCGTTCTCGGCGGCCACCGCGCCCTCAAGGATGGCCGTGGAGGACTGCATCCTCCGGCCGAGGACGTCGCCCGCGGCGAAGATCCCCGGCGCGGTCGTCTGTAAGAGGTCGTCGACGCGGATCTCGCCTTGCGGTCCGAGCCCGACTCCGGCCGCTTCGAGACCGAGGCGCTCGGTTGAAGGCCTCCGGCCGACGCAGGCCAAGACGAGGTCGGCCTCGACCGCCGTCCCGCTTTCCAGGGTCACCACTCGGCCGCCCCCGGGCTTCTCGGCGCAGGAGACGACCGTCGTTCCGGGATGGAAGGCCACCCCGCGCCGCTTCATCTCTTTCTCGATCGCGGCTACGACGTCCCTGTCCTGCCCGAGCAGGGCGTGGCCGGTCTTTTCGATGAGCGTCACCTCCGCGCCGAACGTTCGGAAAATGAAGGCGTACTCGCAGCCGATGATGCCCGCTCCGACGATGGCCACCCGGCCCGGGCATTCGGTCAGCCCGATGATCTCGTCCGTGGTGATGACCCCCGCGCCGTCGATGGGCAGGGCGGGGAGGGAGAGGGGATGCGACCCCGAGGCGATGATCGTCCGGGGCGATTCGATCTCGACCACGGACCCGTCCGCCTTGGCCACCCGGAGCCGGTGAGGACTGAGGAAAGCGGCCCAGCCCTGGACGAGCTCCACCTTGTGCGTCCGAAGGTGCGAGTGGATGACACCGACGTCGCATTTGACCAGCCTGTTCCGGCTGGCCACGACTTCCTTGAAATCGAGCGAGACCGGGCCGTCGATGCGAACCCCAAAATTTCTGGCCCTCTTGACGCTTTCGAACACTCCGGCCGAGAGCGAAAAGGTCTTGCTGGGCAGGGTTCCGGTGGCCACGCAGGCGCCGCCGAGCTGAGGGCTGGTTTCGACGAGACAGACGCGGGCGCCCAGCTCGGAGGCTTTGATGGCGGCCGCAAGTCCGGCCTCTCCTCCGCCGATGACGACTGCGTCGAAATGAACGGTGTCCATGGGCTGGCTTTGCCCCTGTCCTCTACTTTTGCGCCTCGCGCCAGTCGATCATCAGCTTGTTCCGGTCCTTCGGGTCGACGAGCACGGGAATCTGGGCTCCCGCCTGCAGGCCGGTCAAATTCGCCGGGCTGACAAATTCCCGGTGGGATATGCCGTAAGGCGGCATCCCGGCCGCGTTCACTCGAAGCTCCAGCTCCACCTGGATCATGTTGTCGAGCTCGCTGCCGGTCGTCCGGAAGGAGAGGACGGCGGCCGTACCCCTCCGGCCGAACTCGATCATCCCCTGGCGCTTCCGGCCGATGCGGCCGAGAATGAAAGCGATCCCTCCATAGACGACAACGGTCAGGCCGATGAACCAGGCGCCCATGATGAACCAGAACCATTTTAGGGAATAGCCGTCATCGGTCCTGGCCGAAGGGTCGGCCTTGAACCCCAGGAAAAGGAAGATCAGGCCGGCGATGATAAAGGGCAGCGCCGTCCAAAGCATGAAGGATCTCGGACGCCGCATGGTGCTGTTATTTGTGGGCGTGCCGGAAGCGCTCGAAACCGGAAACGCAGACGAAGTCGAGCTTCTCCGGCTTTTCGACCTCGTCGAACAGGAGGTTCAAGCCTAGGGCGTCGCTCGGGATGTGCCCGGCGATGACCACGTTCATGTTGGCCTTCTTGGCGCACTCCAGGTGCTCTTCGGACATGTGCATGCCCACGACCGTGCTCACGCCCTGCGAGGACAGCCGGGCGTAGATGTCCTTGGACCCCTCGGTCCCGCCGGTCATGTCCACGATCACCTTCCCGCATTTGCCGCTGTCCGAGCCGCTGACGATCTTGGGAGGCGTCTGGAGCTTGGCCGCGGCCTTGTATTCCGGGATGTCGAGCAGGAGTGAGACGAGGTCCTTGAGCCGAACCGGCTTCTTCTTGTCGAATAATTTCTGGAGGAAGGTGCTCACGCAGTTGTCCGCCGGGGTGTGGACGCACAGCATGGGCAGGCCGAGCGCCCGGGCGATGTCCACGGCCCGGGTGTGGTTGATGGGCATCAACCGACGCTCGACTTCGCCCGCCCGGCGGTCCATGAGCTGTTCGGCGGCGCTGACCGCGATCCCGAACGAGGTCAAGATGTCGGCCTGGACGGCCATGACGTCGGCCAGCTTGGCCTGGGCGCGGCCTTCAGGATGGTGGGCGACGACGAGGTCGATCTTGCGGCCGAAGTCCCGGTTGAGCAGGTAGGCAAGCAGGATCTCCGGAGCTTCCATGTCGATGCCGGCGATGACGCGTCGGACGTTCGTCTGGGGAGCGCCGTTGAGGAGGCGCGTGTCGGCGAAGGGATTGAACAGCCGGTCGGGGTCGTAAAACTCGGCATCCTTGGGCTTAAGGCTCTTGCGCTTATCTTTCTCTTCCTTCAGCAGGCGCGATACTTCGGCCTTGCCCCGGGGGTCGTTCTTGATGCCGATGTCGATGAGGGCATGATACAACTTCTCGAGCTTCATGGCGGCTCCTCCTGCGGAGGCTATCTTACCCCAGAACCGGGTCGGAAAGAAGACGCTCCGGCCGGATCCTAAAACGAATCTTTGAGGGAGCGGACGCGCAACTGAATCCCAAGCTGGGCGATGTCGGCACCCTCGGCCGGCAGGAACCGGACCTTGTACGTTTTCCCCGGCAGCATGTCGAAGAAATTGTCCTTGAACCGGCCGGGACAGCCGGGCGCCTCGAGATAGACCGCCTTGGCGAAAAACTTGGATTGGAGCTCGACCGCAGGCCCTGCAGCGTCCGCGCCGACGGATGCGGCGATCTGGGGGTCGGGAAGATCGACCTTCTTCAGCCGCGAGAAGTGATGGATGTTGGAGCTTAAGACCATATCTCCGTCGGCCAGCTCGCAAGCGAAATAGATATCCTCCGGGGCGAATCCCTTCTGGAGCTCGTCGAGCGGCAATTCGAGAAGAACGGCGCTCCGGCCGGGCTCGATCGTGACCGGCGCGCTCTTTTCCTGAACGATGCGGCCGGCATAGGTCCGGAGCGACCAGCGGAATTCCGCCGGATGCGGCCGCCGCTCGTCGGATACGGCCGCGACCACGAGCTTGTCGTCCCGCGGAATGGCCGTGATGAGCACCGGGTTGTAAAATCTCCGGGCATAGTAATGGAGCGCTTTCCATGTGCCGAGCGAGTCCAAACCGGCCCAGGAAGCCACCGGCCAGCAGTCCTCGATCTGCCAGTAGAGCGAGCCCATAATGCGCGGCATCCGGCTCCGGAAATGCTCGGCCGCGATCTTCATCCCCTCGGCCTGCAGGACCTGGCTCAGCCACAGCAGGGATTCGAAATCCTTCGGGAAGCGGAACCAGTCCAGCATGTAGAGCATGATCAGGCGGTTGCCCGAAGGATGCTTCTGGTGCTGCTCCATGACCGGCGAGGTGATGTTACGGTCCTCGGGCCGGGTGTAAGTCTTGACCGTTTCCAGCAAAGGAAAGGACTGGAACCCGAACTCGCTGAAAAAGCGATGATTCTTCTTCCGGTATTCCTCGAACGGTTCCTGGCCGTGCCACACGCCCCAGTAGTGCATATCGCCGGCATCTTCGGAGCGGGGATCGCCGGTCTTGTCCAGGGTGTGAGGCGAGCTCGGCCAGTACGGACGGCCGGGGTCGTATCGGCGCACGGCCTCGGGCAGGATGCCGTCGAAGACCTTCAAATAATCGTCCCAGACCGAGGCGGGCAGGCTCTCCTTCCAGCCCCAGTGGAACCAGCCCTCCTCGCACTCGTTGTTGCCGCACCACAGCCCGAGCGAGGCATGATGGCGGAGGGCCTTGACCACGCCCTCGGCCTCGGCCCGGATGTTCTCCAGAAAGGCGTCGTCTCCCGGGACCATCTGGCAGGCGAACATGAAATCCTGCCAGACGACGAGGCCCAGCTCGTCGCAGAGATCATAGAAATCCTCGTCCTCGTAAACTCCGCCGCCCCAGACACGGAGCATGTTCATGTGGGCCTCGCGGCAGCTCCGGAGAAGCTCCTCGTAGCGGCCTCGGTGCATCCGGGGCAGGAACGAATCGGCCGGGATCCAGTTGCCGCCCTTGGCGAAAAAGGGGATGCCGTTGACCCTGAAATAGAAGCTGTGACCCCAGTCGTCCTTGTCCTGGACGAGCTCCAGGGTGCGAAGACCGATGCGGCGGGCCGTGTGATCGAGTTCGGATGTCCCTTGACGGAGCACGGCGTGGACGACATAAAGATTCTGCTCTCCCATGCCGGCCGGCCACCACAGTCTCGGGTTCCTGATCCGGACAACGGCCGTGTGGCGGCTCGCGCCCTTGGACAGGGAAACGGGAACGGTGACAACCGGTTTCGGCCCGTCGATGGAAATCTCGAGGTCCACTCGCACTTCCCGGTCGGCCAGGATCTCCGTTTCGACCTTCAGGCTGACCTCTCCCTTTTTTGAAAAATCCTGCTCGATGCGGATGTCCGCGATCCGGGCCCGCTTCCAAGCCTCGAGAGAGATGCCTCTCCAGATGCCGCTCGTGGCCAGCTTCGGCCCCCAATCCCAGCCGAAGCTGTAGGGCGCCTTGCGGGCATGGGGAGCGTTTCCGGGGATTTTATGGGCCAGCTTGGCCTCAAGCTCTTTCTCCCGGCGTGCGGGAGAATCGAAGACGATCCGGAGCTCGTTCGGCCCCGCCCGGAGAAGAGATTTGACGCCGAAACGCCAGACTCGAAACATGTTGTCCGCGCGGCCGACCTCGGCGCCGTTCAGGGTGACCGAGGCGAACGTGTCCAATCCGTGGCACACGAGCTCGATGTTGTCCTTGGCGGAGATGATGCCGGAAAGGTCGAAAACCCTCCGGTATTCCCAGTCGGCGTTCTCAACCCACTGGACCTTGGCTTCCTGGTCGCGATAGAACGGGTCGGGGATGAGGAGGTTCGTGAGGAGGTCCTGATGGACCGTGCCCGGGACCCAGGCCTTGAACCATGTTTCCTGTCCGACCTGCCGGAATTCCCACTCCCCGTTGAACGACTCGACGATGTGATTCGAGATAGAGGGGACGGGGGACGGAGGCTCGGATTGGAGGCACGCCGGTCGAAGTCCGGCAAGGACGAGGAGGGTCAGGATGAGTTTGTTCCCATTGACCCATCGAATCATCATGAGGAAGCATAAATCGGAGATTGGAATCTGTCAAGAACGGCATGAGCCGAGACAAGAGACCCGGAAGCCGTTTTGTGGTAAAGTTTGCTTGGTTCATTCGATTTTTACTAGCATGGAAAAAGAGACGCTGACGGCGAAGGGCTCCGATTTGTGCTTAGCCTGCGGCCTTTGCTGCAAGGGTGTTTTTTTCGCAAACACCATGAACCCAGAGGATTATGGGGTTCATCTCTTACGAAGACGGGTTACTCCAAGCTGCTTGCTCCATGTCGATAATAAGTGCCTGATCTACGAGCATCCCCGCAAGTCTAGCCTCTGCAGCGACTATCAATGCCATTTGCTCAAGCAACTCAGGGATGATGTCATAACGCTTGAATCCGCCATGCGTATCGTTGCCGAGATAGTTCGTCTTTATGAAAGAGTCGCGGAATCCCTGCGTTTGGACAGTTCCAAGCCCGTTATTAAGCTGGCGCTCGAGGCCTGGGAGAACCGAAAAGAAGAGGTGTCCGCCGGCAGGCTGAGCAAAGATCAAGTCCTAGACATCTTCTCTTTCATGCGCTTGGTGGACCAATACCTGAAACCGAATAAACCTGGCCATTTCTTCCATGGCTTCAGACCTCGCCGGGCTTAAAAATGTGCCTGCTTTGAGAGTGTTTTGTTAGGCTCGGAGTTGCCAGCTTTTCCCTTTCAGTATTTTCCCACCCGCCTTCTTGCCGTTGTCATAATTCCCGGGCGAGAGAGCCCTTTTATTTCTTGAGCCGGGCGGCCAGGGACTCGTACGACTGGATGATCTCGTAGGGGACGTGGCGGCCGAACTGGTCCAGGAATTTTTTGATATCCCCGAGCTCGTCCTTCCATTCGCCGGGTTTGACCTCGAACAGCTTGTTGATGTTCTTCTGGGGGATTTCGAGCCCCTGAAGCTGAAGGTCATTGACCTCGGGCACGAGCCCGAGCGGCGTTTCCCTGGCCCCGACCTTGTTGTCGATCCGGTCCAGAACCCACCGGAGGACCCGGGCGTTGTCGCCGAAACCCGGCCAGATGAACTGGCCGTCGTCATCCACCCGGAACCAGTTGACCGAAAAGATCTTGGGCGGGCGGCTGCACAGTCGGCCGATGTTGATCCAGTGCCGGAAGTAGTCGCCCATGTTGTAGCCGCAGAAGGGCAGCATGGCCATCGGGTCGCGCCTCAGGACGCCGACCTGGCCGGCGGCGGCGGCCGTGGTCTCGGACCCGGTCCGGGCGCCCATGAACACCCCGTGCGGCCAGTCGAAGGACTCGGCCACCAGGGGGATGAGTTGGGAGCGGCGGCCGCCCAGGAGGATGGCCGAAATAGGCACGCCCTGCGGGTTGTCGAACTCCGGGGACAGAGTCGGGCAGTTGTAGAGCGACACCGTGAACCGGCTGTTAGGATGGGCGCCCTTGGTGCCGATGGTCTTGTCCCAGGGCTTGCCCTGCCAATCCTCGAATGTTCTGCCGGCCGCGTCGTCCAGCCCCTCCCACCACGGCTCGTTGGTCGCGGTGTCCCGGGCGACGTTGGTGAACAGGGTGGGGAAGAAGTTCGAATTCCGCAGGGTCCGAATCATGTTGGGGTTGGTCTTCATCGACGTGCCGGGCGCCACACCGAAGAACCCGGCTTCGGGGTTGATGGCGTACAGGCGGCCGTCCGGACCGATGTTGAGCCAGGCGATGTCGTCTCCGATCGTGTAGACCTTGTATTCGGGCAGGGCCGACTCGAGCATGGCCAGGTTGGTCTTGCCGCAGGCTGAGGGGAAGGAGGCGGTAACGTAGGTCACCCGGCCCTTGATGTCCTCGATGCCGATGATGACCATGTGTTCGGCCAGCCAGCCATACTTGCGGCCCAGCCAGGAGGCGATCCGCAGGGCGAAGCATTTTTTTCCGAGCAGGGCGTTGCCGCCGTAGCCCGAGCCCACGCTCCAGACCAGGGATTCCTCGGGGAAATGCATGATGAACCGCTTGCTCGGGTCGAAGTCGCCCACGGAGTGGATGCCGCGGACGAAGTTCTCG
>Ga0154616_1074_pt10 | contig 8442 bp, 4 predicted proteins | sample Rifle2008BG13ft_FD_116045 | JGI IMG/M metagenome (GOLD analysis project Ga0154616, IMG submission 116045) | Candidatus Aminicenantes bacterium RBG_13_63_10
AGGAATAGGCCGGCGCTCTTGCCGCCCAGCTTGCCGCGGCTGTCGGGCGGGAAGATGATCCGTCCCATGATGTCGAAAAAGTCCTCGAGGTCGACGTATTTCTTGAGGATGTTGATGTACTCGAGCTGTTCGGTGAAGAAGCGCCGGATGAGGGACACGCGGACGCTGTCGGCCTTGGCCCTCGAGAGCTCCACCCCCTGGGGCAGGAGGAGCCGATACCTCCGCATGGAGTCGAGCACTTCGCTGAGCGAGGAATAGACGTTCTCCAGGATTTTGACGGAGGCGTTGGAGCGGTCCTCGTTGATCCACTTCTGAATGCGGCCGAGGATCTCCTCGTCGGTCAGGTTGGCGGCGGCGATCTTGAAGGTTTCCTCGCTCAGCTTGAAGAGCCGGTCGAGGGATTCTTTTTCCTGAGGCCAGTTGGCCTCCCCGAACAGGCCCTCGCGGCCCTGGCTTTCCCCGTGGCGGAGGAGAAGGGAGCGGGCTTCACTGACGCCCCGCCAACCCAGGTAGTTCATCATCTTGCGCGAGATGCGGAGGAAGAGGCTCTGGTCGGTGTTCCTCAGGAGGTCGAGAGCGATGCGCCAGCTTTTTTTGGCCGCGGCGACCTCCCGGCGGTCTTTGCTCATCTCCTCGAACATCTGCCGCAGTCTCTGATGGAGGATGAAATGCCCCAGGCGCTCGGCGATGGTTTGGATGAGCTTGGCTTCGCCCTGGAGGAAGGGGCCGCAGTCGGCTTCGGGCGCCGTCTCGCTGTAGGAGACGAGGAGACGCCCCACAACGGACTCCTGGACGCGGATGTCCGCCGACTGGACTTGGGGCGTCTCGATATAATCGGACGACTCAAAGATGTCCGAGGCATGGATGATTCGGACCTGGCAGATCTTAGGGAACTGCCAGCCGGGGGGGATGGCGGCGATGACGCGGCGGAAGACCTCATCCAGGGAGAGCGAGAAGTTGCTGAGGATTTCCTCGATGGTGTACAGGCAGCTCAGCTCTTTGGAGCGTTCGTGCAGGGTGTAGAACAGGGCGCTCGCCGTCTTGGACGGGTCATGGATGCTCATAGCCGTCCCTCCCCTGGCGGCCGTTGTGCCGGCTGTCCGGCCGCCCTCAAACCCAGCCGCGGTCTTTGCAGGCGCCGGCCACGCGGCTCACGGAAATGACGTAGGCTGCGTCCCGCATGAAGAGCTTGCGCGTCTTGGCCAATTCGTGCACGGCCAGAAAAGCGGCCGTCATCTTCTGGTCGAGCCTATCCAGGACTTCTTCCCTCGTCCAGAAATAGTTCTGGTTGCACTGGACCTGCTCGAAGTAGCTGCAGGTCACGCCGCCGGCGTTGGCCAGGAAATCCGGGATGACGAACACGCCGCGCTGCTTGAGGACTTCGTCCGCCTCGGGCGTCGTCGGGCCGTTGGCTCCCTCGGCCACGACTTTCACCCTCGGCTTGATCTTCTTGACGGTCTCGGCGTTGACCTGATTTTCGATGGCCGCCGGAATCAGGATATCGACGTCCTGCTCGATCCAGGCTTCGCCTTCGAGGCGCTCGCAGCCCAGGGCTTCGGCCTTGGCCTTGTCGATGCCGCCGAAGCGGTCGGTGATGGCCAGGAGCTCCTCGAGGTTGATCCCGGATTTTTTGCGGTAGGTGTAGGAGGTCTGGTCGGCCTGGTCCCAGCAGGAGACGCACAGGACCTTGCCGCCGAGTTTCGTGTAGAGTTGAATGGCGAATTGGGCCACGTTCCCGAATCCCTGGACGGAGGCGACCGTGGACTCGACCTTGATGCCCAGTTTGCTGAGCACCTCGCGCAGCGTGAACACCAGGCCGTAGCCCGTGGCTTCGGTCCGTCCCAGAGAGCCGCCCATGCCCACGGGCTTGCCGGTGATGAAGCCGGGATATTTCGCTCCGTGGATGGCCTCAAACTCGTCGAGCATCCAGAGCATGTGCTGCGGGTTGGTCATGACGTCGGGGGCCGGGACGTCCCGGAGAGGGCCGACATCCTGGGCGACGGCCCGCACCCATCCCCGGCACAGGCGCTCCTGCTCGCGGGGGCTGAGGTCGTGGGGGTCGCAGACGACTCCGCCCTTTCCGCCGCCGAGGGGGATGTCCACGACGGCGCATTTCCACGTCATCCACATGGACAGGGCGCGGACGGTGTCGATCGTCTCCTGGGGATGAAAGCGGATGCCGCCCTTGCACGGTCCGCGGGCGTCGTTGTGCTGGCAGCGGAAGCCGCGGAAGATGCGGACGCTGCTGTCTTCCATGCGGACCGGGATGCTGAAGTGATACTCTCGAAGCGGCTGCCGGAGGAGCTCGCGGCTTGCGGGGTCGAGTTGAAGAAGGTCGGCGACCTTGTCAAACTGTTGTTGGGCCATTTCGAACGGGTTGAATCCCTTGACGGCCATCGTATGACTCCTTGGAATGATATGATGCCGGCTTCGAGGCGTGGGAAGCCCGAAGCCGAGATAATCATGATAATGGAATCAAGGGGGCAAAAGCAATTGAGACCGGCGGACGGGTCTCTTTTTTGGAGTGCGGCGACATGTCGCCGCTTTCCCAGGCGGCATCACGATGCCGCCCCAGTCCGTATCGCCCTTCCCCATCGTGTCTTTCAACGATATTGCCCCAAGCTTCCATACTACTTGTTAATCTAATCTATTCTTGAACGTGTCGAAATCAGGGCAGCAATATCTCGATGAGAAGGAATTGTGATTTTTTTATGCGCGGCGACGCGTCGGCCGCCGACCTTGCCGAAGACGCCAGCGAGCTCTCCCCGAATTCCCTCGGGGAGACGGAGGGGCTAATCCCATAAAATTCTGATGGCGTCTGAGGCCAACTTCGTGCGGCCGCACTCCCAAATAAAGCCGCCCGTCATTCGCTGTGATTCGGGATGGACTCTGAAAGGCGCGCCGCCGCCGGCAGGCTCGGATATTTTCGCCTGGAGATAAGATTACAAGAAAGGAAGGTATTTGCGGAGCTCGTAGTCGCTGACCTGCTTGTCGAACTCGCCGCTCACGCAGCGGTTGTACTCCAGGATTTCCTGCCTCTTGTTGGCCAGGAACTTCTCGAAGAGGGAAGAGCCAAGCGTCTCGCGCACGAGGTCGCTTTTCTCAGTGAGCTTCACGGCTTCCTCCAGGTTGCGGGGCAGGGTCTTGATTTCAAAATGTTTCTGCCGGGAGTTGCTCATATGATAGATGTTCTCCTCGACGGGCTCGGCCAGGGGCAGCCTGTCCCTCACGCCCCGCAGTCCGGCGGCCAGCATGACGGACAAGGCCAGGTACAGGTTGCAGCCCGGGTCGGGCGAACGCAGCTCGATGCGGGTGGCGTGTTCCTTTCCCGGCTGGTAACGGGGCACGCGGATGTAGGCCGAGCGGTTGCGCTGGCCCCAGGCGATATAAACGGGCGCCTCGTACCCTTCGATCAGCCTTTTATAGGAATTGACCCACTGGCTGAGGACGGAGGAGATCTCGCCGGCGTGGGCCATCAGCCCGGCCACGTAATGGCGGGCCGCGGCCGAAAGGTGGTAGCGGTCCTTGGGGTCGAAGAAGAGGTTCCGGCCGCGGCTCCACAACGACTGGTGGACGTGCATGCCGCTGCCGTTCTGGCCGTTGATGGGCTTGGGCATGAAGGTGGCGTACAGTCCGTGCATGCGGGCCACCCTCTTGGCCATATAGCGGAAGAGCATCACGGTGTCGGCCATCACCAGCGCGTCATCGAAGCGGAGGTCGATTTCATGCTGGCCGTGCGCCACCTCGTGGTGGTCGTATTCCGAAACGATGCCCATGCGCTTCAGGAGGAGCTGGATCTCTTTGCGGATTTCGCCGTGCAGGCCCGCGAAGAAGTAGCCGCCCTCGTCGAGCGGCCGGGCGTCTTTGTTCGAGGGGAAGATGAAGAACTCGAGCTCCGGCCCGACCTTGAATCCGTCGATGCCCGGGGCCGTCCGGGCCTTCTTCAAGGCATCTTTGAGGATCCGCCGCGTGTCGGATTCATAGGGTTTGCCCTCGGGAGTAATGATCTCCCCGAACAGAACAGCCTCCCGCCAGCGGATGTCCGGCTGGAACCCCACGTACTCCCAGGGCAGGACGCGGAAGGTGCGGGCGTCCGGCCGGATGACGAGGTCGCTCTCCTCGATGCGGACAAACCCCTCCACGGATGAGCCGTCGAAGCCCTTGCCTTCCTGAAAGGATCTTTCCAACTCTTCCTTGGGAAAGGTGAAGTCCATGGGCCGGCCGAGAATGTCCGGGAACATGACTCGGATAAACTCGATGTTATGGGCCGGGTCGCGGACGTATTTCAGGACCTCTTCCTCCCCGCGGAAGCCGAACGACCGGACGGGGCTGTGCGCTTTGGGAGCCATGGTCTTATCTCCTTTCCTTTCTCATCGCACCTTTTGGAGAGCTTGATAATTAACATATGTAATTAAAATATGGTAAAAATATTCATATTGTCAATATATTTATTTAAATACTTGACAAATGTAATTAAGCCGGCCTATGTTATAATTCCATCACTCTCCAGGCGGAGCGAGGCCGATGAAGAAAAATGTCGGAAGACGTCCCGCGGCTGGGAAATCCGCTGCCAGGAAGAACGGACAGGGAGGATTGCCGATGATTGATGAAATGGGCAAAAAAATCATCCGGGCCCTGAATCAAAACGCCAGGCAGAGCTACCGCGAGATCGCCAAGAAAATCGGGACCTCCGCCCCGGTCGTGATTCACAAGATCAAGCAGATGGAAGCCGGCGGCGCTCTGAGGGGCTATATCCCTCTCGTGGACCCCGTCGCGCTCGGCTTGGACCTCACGGCCGTCATCGCCCTGCGCATCTCCAAGGGGCAATTGCTCGAAACGCAGAAGCGGATCGCCCGGGATTCCAGAGTGAGCGCGGTTTACGACATCACCGGCGAGTGGGATTCGCTCGTGGTCGGGCGTTTCCGAGGCCGCGACGACCTCAACGCTTTTATCAAGAACCTGCTCGCCCAGCCGAACGTCGACCGGAGCGTGACGCACCTCGTCCTGAACACCGTCAAGGAGGAGCACCGGGTTCCCGTTTGAGGGCGGGAGCCGCCGCGTCCCGCTCCGTTATTCCCGGACGGGCAAGGGCGCGATCCTGTTATGTCCTGAGGAATACGGATACGTATACCGGGGACATGCAGAAATCGGGGGTGAGACGTCGTCGCTCAGTTGACAGAACCTGAAAATGTGACATAGTATTCCTTTTTCTGACAGGAGGGCGGACATGGCGGAAAAAATTGTGCAAACCATCGGTCATCATTATATCGTCGAGGCCTCGTCCTGCGACCCTGAAATCATCGGCAGCGTGGAAAAGGTCCAGCAGATCCTGGTCAAAGCCGCGGAGGCCGCCGGGGCCCAGGTGTGGGCTATTTCCTTCAGCCGGTTTCCGCCCAACGGCGTCAGCGGGGTCGTGGTTATCTCCGCTTCTCATATTTCCACGCACACCTGGCCTGAAAACGGCTATGCCGCGCTCGACATCTACACCTGCGGAGCGGACGTGGACCCTGAGAAAGCGGTTTTTTACGCTGTGGAGGCCTTCGGCGCTTCGACTTCTCACATCACCGAGATCACCCGAGGCCTCGACGAGGGCGATGCGGCCTACTTCCACAGTTTCGTAACCTGGGAAGAGAATTTTCGGAAGAGCAAGGAGGCCGAGAGGCGCCGGGAGCGCGCAAACGGCCAATAGCATTTTCATTAATGTAAAGTCCTTTTACATCAGCTTCTCTCATTATTCAGACTTTACGCCGGAAAAACTATTTTTCTTTGGCACAAATCTGGCAAAATATGCGGTACTGATCATGACTGTTCGGGAAATGAGAGCAATCAATCCATGAAACGATCGTCCTTTGGCCCGGTAGTGCTCTTTGTCTTCTGCCTGGGGCTGACATCCGTATCTCAGGCTTTCTCCGGAGTGATGGAAAAGGAACTGGTCTCAAAACTCCGGGAGGCTTTCAGCTCCGGCGATGAAGCGGCCTACGCTTCGCTGTTTGCCCCAGGCCTCAGGGGCGAAGAAGCGGCTTTCCTGCGCGACCTCAAGCGGGATTTCAACTTTGAACGGGCCGCTTTTATCCAGCCTCAGCCGTTGGAGGCCGGCCTAGACCCCTCCCGGGTGTTCCTTCGAGTCTTCCTGGAGAATAAGTTTTCGGCCATGCTTCAAACCTGGAGCCTTCTCCTCGAGCCTGCAGCAGAGGGGGATGTCATCATCGACAAGAAGATCAGGAGCGACCTCGGCATTCTTTACAAGGTGACGATCCCTTCGGGCCGGGTCGAAGCGGCCTCCCGAGTGGAAATCCGCCATCAGGACATCAGCCTGATCTTCACCAACGCTTTCGTCTATTACGACAACATCCCCGGCTTGGAGACGGCCTTGCTCGTCATGGGCCAAGGCGTCGTCGCCTATTCCCCCTCCTCGCCCCGGGAGAAGCACCAGCTCGAGTTGGCCTACAAGACCCGCACGCTCAATAAACAGGTCAGCTACGCCTTCTGCCGGTTTTCGAACTCCTTCTTCCAAACCGACATCCGGATTACGCCCGCCGACGGGGGCGAGGTCTCCGGCCCGAGCGAATCGGTCTCGGTCCGGGCCGCCAGCCTCTTCCAGAAGCATTACCCGCGGTATTTCACCGTGGTCGACTCCCTGAGCCGGGAGCGGCTTTCCTTCCTTCCCCAGGGCCAGGAGGCCGTCTTCGACTTTATGACGGACGAGAACGTGGAATTCACCTACGTCTACACTCCCTTCACCGAGGAGGAAGTGTTCTTCATCGAACAGAGCCGGCAGAAGCTCATCAACCTTTATTCTCCGCCGGACCAAGAGGGGCGGAGGAAGATGTTCATCTCCTTCCAGGTGAAATTCGACATCCTGCACTATGACCTCGAGGTCAGCGTCTCACCCAAGACCCGCCAGCTGTCAGCCAGGGCGAGGATATCCGTCTTGGGGCGGCGGGAGAATTTGGACTACCTCAAGCTTCGGCTGAACAAGGAACTGGAGATTGTCCGTGTCCAAGACCACCTGGGCCGCGAGCTGTTCACCACCCGAGACAATTTCCGGGACCTGCTGTACATCTATTTCCTCGAGCCCATCGGCCGGGAATCGCCCTGCAGCTTTGAGGTTTATTACCGGGGTCGCCTCGCTCTCCCCGAGCAGACGACGGACGTCCTGGCCGCGGGCCAGTACAACGAGACTCTCATCCTGACTCCTCCCAGGTATGAGAGCTATCTCTACAGCCTTTCGGCCAGCTGGTATCCCGGGCCCACGGACGATGATTATTTCACCGCCCGGCAGAGGATCATCGTTCCCCCCGAGTATAGCTGCGTGGCCAATGGGCTCCTCACGGAACGCGCCACGCTGGACAGCCCGCCCGGCGTCTTGGGGCTGGACAAGGCCGGCCACGCCGTTTATGTCTTTGAGACCATGCAGCCGGTTAAGTACCTGTCCTTTATCGTCGGAACCTTCGCCGAGGAGGCTAAGAGCCCCGGGCCGCCGCCCCTGCGCTACCTCGTCTCCTCGAACGTCTTCTACTTGAAAAAAATGCAGGTCTCCCTCTTGAAGGAGATCTTGGCTTATTACGAGCGGCTGTTCGGCCCCTATCCCTACGGAGAGCTGACCGTCGTTCACCGCCTCTGGCCCGTCGGCGGCGGACACAGCCCCGCTTCCTTCGTCGTCGTCAACGAGCTCCCCCGATCGGTGGATTCCCGCCTGCCCATCAATCCCTCCAGTCCCGTGGACCTATCGCGCTGGAAGGAATACTTCATCGCCCATGAGATTGCCCATCAATGGTGGGGCCAGGGGCTGACCTGGCGTTCGTACCGCGACCAGTGGCTGAGTGAAGGGCTGGCCCAGTTCGCCACGGTCCTGTTCCTGGGGGAGAAGCACGGGGAGCGGGCCCTGGCCGGCATCATGGAGAAGTTTTGTCAATGGACGAACACCGCCTCGCGTTGGGGACAGATCTCCCTCGGCTCCCGCCTGAGCTATCTCAACTTTGAAGCGTACCAGGCCATCATTTACAACAAGACGGCGGTCGTCCTCAACCTCCTCAGGGAAGTCATCGGCTCCGAGGCTTTTTTCGCCGGGATGAGGGATTTCTTCCGGACGCATCTCTTCTCCGCCGCCCGGACTTCCGATTTCCGCAGGGCCATGGAGAAGTCCTCCGGCCGCGACCTGGGCCGGTTTTTCGAAGGATGGTTCGACTCTCATCTGCTGCCCGAGACGCGGGTGAGCCTGGCCGCGGTCGAAACGGACGAGGGCCGGAGCCTTCAGGTGAAGGTCCGACAGATGTCCGAAGTTTTTGTCTTCCCCCTGTGGCTTGAATGGCAGGAGGGAGAGCGCCGGGTGGTCCACAAGCTCATCGTCGACGGTTCGGAAGCGGTCTTCAGCCTCCCCTACCAAGGCCGGTTGAACAAGATAAAAGTCAACGCCCAGAAAATCGTCCCGGGGTCGCTGAA